>JADMIO012784745.1_pt1 | contig 102904 bp, 101 predicted proteins | sample 8958161 | NCBI WGS metagenome assembly JADMIO01 (sample SAMN16585339, study PRJNA669376) | soil metagenome | isolation source: Crop rotation soil | place: USA: Cullars Rotation, Alabama | collected 2011 | reverse complement strand
GCCGCGACTTCAAGTCACGTGAATTCCAAGCTTCGGATCCCACTGTGCTGGAAAGGTCTGGTAATGGTTGTACATATATTTCACCATCACGTTGCAACATCCCAAAAATTGATCCACGTTGCGTAGCATATCCTGACGGTCTTCGTTCACCTTTCTTTACAGACTGTCTTGTTCCAAGATACGTTTCATCAACTTCAACTACTCCGGTCATTTGAACAGTGTCTATGTAACTTTTATACATCTTTCTCACTTTGTGCATCATCATCCAGGCTGTTTTCTGGGTTACGCCCAAAAGTCTGGCAGCATGGTAAGATGATATTCCTTTGCTTGAGTTTGCATTTATGTAGATAGCCATGATCCATTTCTTAAATGGCAGTTTAGTATTTTCAAATACCGTACCCTGTGTCAACGCATATGGCTTTCTGCATTTGCAACAATTGTATTTTTTGACACCTGTTTTCTTTACAATAAATGTCGTATATTTTTCGTGCCCACAATATGGACAACCGATATTCATTTCCAATCTGATTTTTTCAAACCACTCTCGACAAGTTTTTTCATCAGGTATTCTTTCGAGCAAAGTAAATATTGAATTATCTATATTGCTTTTCGGCTTGATTAAATTCTTTCTGGAATTCGGATTTTTCTTACGGTTCCTTCGACTCTCCATGCGAAATAATATTCCATTTCGGTATTGGTTGACCAACCTACCGTGTTTGAAGACCTTCCCACGCCTTTTTTTAGGCGACACTCGCAACCATCTCTTGTTATGGGATTTTTCGGACAGATTAACAAACGAAATTCTCTTCTGTTTAGTTCGCATAGTGCTATATATAGAATGTCTATGTATAGAGTGTTATCGAAGATAGGTAACGAATATTCCGTATTTTTGTTCCAATATGAACCTGGAGAAAATAATAGGAGATAACGTTCGAGGCTTTAGGGCGAAAATGAAGCTATCTCAGGACAAATTTGCAGACCATGCAGGGCTACACAGGACGTTTGTAGGTACCATAGAACGCGCAGAACAGAATATCTCCATCGCAACCATCACAAAGCTTGCCCAGGCTCTAAAAGTCGAACCATACGTCCTCTTAATGGAAAATGCTCACCAAAATGCAAAGAAATATCAACATTTGAAATAATATGAATTTTCTCTTCATTTTAATTTTCTTTTATTTCCTATAAGAACCTTCGATAAAGAAACTTGTGATTGGAATACCCAACACTTTTGCGAGTTGTATTATCATGAGTGAAAAACGACTAAATCAGCTTAAAAAGGACGTTGCTAAACAAATACACACCATACTTGACCAGAAGGAATGGACTATGAGCCATTTTGCACAACTCTTAGGCAAATCAAAATCTCACGTTTCAGGCATTTTAAACGCAAACATCAACCTAACGTTACGAGTGATCTCTGAAATGGAAGACGTTTTAGAAGAAAAAATATTGGAGGTGAAATGACACCTGAAAGGAAACGATTATATTCAAACGTGTTGTATTTCTCTTCAAATCCATTTCTTAAGATGTGGAGGTATTTGCAACCAGATAAATTTGAGTGGTTAATTAAAAACAGTGCTTTATATCTTGCAAAAGCATCAAGATTCAAAGATCCATTGGAAGGGATAATACCAGAATTATCATTACAACTTATTAAGAAGTTTGAAGAAAGCATTGGGATGATTCATGATCGTGCAAAATGGATTGAGATCATGCAGAATTTCAGGGATTCAACTTACGTAAATTGTTGGCATATCAATGAAGATGAAACAGCTCGTATGTGGAAGGAATATTGCCCTGTGCGAAAAGATGATGAAGGTGAAAATATTTTTGAAGGAGTTGTGATAGAAACGACATATCAACAGCTTGATAATGCTTGTGATGAGCCACCAGAAAAATATTTTCTTACTATCGTAAAGTACATTAAAGATATAGTAAAGAAATACATTAAACAAGGCAATTCATTACATCTGTTCGCTCACAAAGATGAGTCGTTCATAGACGAAAAAGAAGGCAGAATTATCTCAATTGGAAATGTTAATGAAGATCATTTAGAAATGGAAATAAACCTTGACATGGTAATAAATGCCATATATGTACACCCATGTGCATCACAAGAATATTATGGTAGTGTAGAAAAATTTTTGAAAGAACATTCTCCTTCCTTGGTTGCAAAACTAAAATGGTCTTCTTTAAGAGGAAAAGTTGATTGCAAGGAGTTTGGATAAATAAGAATTCATTTATTCTTTAATTTCAGCAATATTTTTATAAAGTCCTTTTCGTATATCCTCACCTATTTCCGTGCTCATTGCGATTATTTCTGCGATGCCAAGCAGAGCTAATCCAAAGCCAAATCCAAGAATGATAATAAGCGGTATCATATAAACTCCAACACTTGTAGTGATACCATTCATTGAAGCAAATCCATCCTCTTTTAACCCTGCATTGAGGTAGTAAATCGTGCCAAGTATCAGCAGGACTCCTATTAGCCTTAAAAGAATAACAATAGCAAAATGTGATCCGTTTTTGCGTGGTTCGTAAGATATGTTGTCCGTAGGCATGATAAATAATACAACTTAAAGTGTTTACAACCTTAAGAGTGTATTGACAGGTTCCGCAATTTTGCATATTTGCTTACAATGAAAGTAGGCGAAATTGTTGGCGAAAATATACGTGGCTACAGGCAAGCAAAAGGTTGGTCGCAGGAGAAACTTGGTACTCGCTCTGGATTGCATTACAACTATATTGGGACAGTTGAACGAGGCGAGAAGAGCATAAGCGTTGATAATCTTGGTTTGATCGCAAAAGCTCTGAATATCTCTATCGCGAAGTTTTTTGAAGAAGGTTCTTATAGGAAATAATATAGATATGGACTTGTAATTTATAGTGGGACTGGAATAATATGTAGAATGCTACCATTGTCTCCGGACGTGAAAAAAGCTATACTTTTTCCATCAGGTGAGATTTTACCTGCTGACGTAACATCCGACATAATTTTAGCTGATACATTACTATTTAGATCGAAAAGCATCAAATTGCCAGTAATAAAAGTATAACTTGGGTGTTCACTAATACTAAAAAGAAAAATATTACCATCAACTGAAAAATCAAGAAAAGTAATGAAATTAGGTACAGATGTTGCAACTACTTTCGAAGTTCGATCTTTAGCATCAAATTCTGAAATAGTATTAGGAGAAGAAAGATAAATAATTTTATTATTATTTGCGAATGATGGTAAAATAGGCGGATCACTTTGCTCAACTGATTTTTTCCTTATTGAAAAGAGTGTATCAAATACTGTGAAACCACATGCGCCAGTATCTGCATAGCATCCTACCCATAAAGAATCCCCAATAAAACTAACATCTAATTTATCAAGAGTTGCTGTGGAAGAGTCTTTTGAACTTCGCTGCCAAGTACTGATTGTTCTTGTGAGATTTCCTTCAACTTCTGTTAAAGAATAAAATGCAGTATCCTTATTAGATCGAACAGTTAACATGATTTTTCCTGAAGAAGAGACTGAAATTAGATGCTCTCCAGTTAATAGAATTACTTCGGAGCCATCATCTATTCCTATTCTATAAACGTCATCATTTATTTGAGCATAAAATCCTTTTCCATCATCAGTGAGAAAGAGTTTTGGTGAAAAATAATAATCATTGATATAAACAAGTTTTTGCAAATGAGACTTCATTATTTCCTTTCCTTGGAGATTTAATACTATAACATCAATGCCACTCTGACTCGATTGTTTTAAGGTTATGATCTTAGAAGCATCTCTTGCCCAGCCGAAAATAAGGACATCGCTTTTTGGTGGTATCGCATTATAAGGACATCCATATCCATAGAATGTTGCTAAAAAGATAAGTCCGAATAAAAGAAACTTTCTCATTTAGTCAAAAACACAGATATTTTGTAAAAGTTACACTTCAAACAATTTGACCTACATGTGTACAATCCGGTTTATTAGGCTCTCTGCAACATTTTACTCCTGGAATGAAATGTACTAAATTAGGAACTACTTTTTTTGCGGAAGAATCATATATACATTCATATATGCATTCGCTGCAGGTTGGGCATGTTTTAGTAAATGCTGGCCCGCAAGGTTTTGTGGAACTCATGCCATTACACATAAAACCAGTTCCTGGACAACATCCTGTATCGTCTAATGGATCTCCTGGCACCGAAGGTAGCCCCATTGGATTATTAAAATGACTGCCAGTTAATTTTCCAGTTTTGTCGTAATCACAAACGCACTTACAATTCGTGCAATTTTCAGTTATTGGTAACTTCGGAAATTCCTTACATAAATCTCGACAACAGGAGGTGTCACTACACATAATTGTTGGTTTTGTCCCACCGCAGAGACAACTTTCACTATGATCTCCAAAATAAAAATTTGTAAATCCTTCTTTGTCTCCGGAAAGGACGAGCGAAACTATATATGCGTCATACGTTTCATTCATTATAACAGTTGATAAAAATGTTGCGTCGCCCTGCCAACCATTGACTAAGAATCGACAAAATATGCGGCTGATAGGATTTTTCATTTGTTTAACAAGTTCATCAGCTTTATCCCAAACTTTACCAGTAATACAAGCGATCACTTTCATGTTTACAGCTTTCAATCCTACTGGTTCATTTGCACACCACATGCCTCTATCATGTTCGTGGCAACAATCTCCAACGTCAACAATAAATGAACCGATACATGGTGCCCAAAACTGAACATGTTGGTGATCAGCAGTCCACGGCCACCCACTATCAGTAAATTCAGAACAAACCATGTCATGTGGAGTACAAAGTGTGCCTGGTTCCGCACAAGCGGGCGGGGTGCTAAGCGGTTCACTTCTCATTTCACTCATTTTATCTATTTTTGCACTGATCAGTTCACTACCAATTGACCCTATTAGTCCGCCATAGGCTATAGAATCTAATGTAGTGTTCAATGGCAAATTAACATCAGGTACTTTTTTACCATTTATGATAACTGACCAGCCAGTGCCATCGCTTTGAAAAGGGAATGAGCATGTACAGATTTGTTTTTTCTTACTTATTTCCGTTGTTTCAAGTACTATGGTACGGTCAGATAAAACTTTTGCGACTGAAGTTATATGTTTTCCATTGGGGAAAGTCGCTGTCATCAATGAAGAATTTCCTGGTGTATTTTTCAATAATTTTTCTTGATACACTTCAGGTCTAATAAAAGTCTTCAGATCATCTATATCTCCTTCCACATTTTGGATATTATTTTCTTTATTTTGTATATTATCTTCTATGTTTGTGCCTTTGCAACTCCCACCACATCCGCAGTCTTTACCGCCTTTGCCTTTACAAGGATGATCCATTGGACTGATTGTTGTTGTTTGATTTTGAGCTGACATCCAATTTGAACCACTTTTCTGTACTGGAACACCATCCATAAATTGCGTGAAGCCCTGTGTTACTCCGCCGTAGATGGAAACTCCGGAATTAGGCATGGTCGCATACTCCTGTGAACGTCCTAACATACCATTTATTGGCATAGGCGCATTCATAACCATTGAACCAGTCATTGGTATTATGTTGGCATTATACGAAATTGGTGTAGCCGTATTCTGGAAGGTAGTTTCAATTGAAGACATAGGACGAAATATTTAAAGAAATGAAAATGGAGAAATAAGTGGTCGATAGAATAACTACCGACCACAGCTATTTTATTATGGAAGAACTATCCATTCCATTGGAAAGGCACTCCAGTTAGCACCAATCTGTGAAATTAAAACCATTTGGAATATACCTGGCTGCAAAAATGTCACATGCATAATTTGTGCACCGTTTAATCCATTTCCAAGGGAAATTACCGGAACAGATCCTGTGGCACTATTAAGGAATTGTCCAGTCGTTCCGAGATTATCACGGAATGTCAACTGTATATTGTTATTTGCTGCGCCACCTAATGCAAATTCAATCTGGTTATCCCAGATTTTACCAGCTCTCAGGAATGCTACATTATTTAGTGCTCCAGGAATATTAGCTGCAACATTCACCATTTGATGGTTGAAAGTCCACTGAATTGCATCTTGCCCTGTTGCAGCATCAGTCGTATCCCAAGAATTCACCTTTGTATTGCTTCCTGTATAATTAGCAACAGGTGCAACCCATGCAGCTTGAAGAGCATTTGTACTACGTGTAAAACTACCAGCGTTTGCTCCTAAAGAAACGCCCATAATAACGGATTTCGGATCGATAGGTTGTGCGACTTGTAAGTCTGCCCAACTTTGAGTTTGTATATTCATGGTTGTTGAAGTGTTAATAAAAAAAATTATGTAATTGCAGTTTGAAGAAATTGCATGAATTTCGTATTGCAAAGTTAATACTAAGATGAATTCATTGGTCTCCCCATTACCTCCCCATTTCAGGAAATAACTTAAATCGCAATCAAATATGTAAGGAGGTCAACGTTTTTTGGAATTCCCAGTTTTTTTCGAATTCTACTTCGAATTTTTTCAACTTCATGTTCAGTCACGTAAAGTTTTTGAGCAATTTGCCAACTATATAAACCAATCTGAATAAAAAATGCAACGCAAAGCTGGAGCTTTGTTAAAGTCGGAAAGCGTTCAGCTAATCTTTTTAACGATTCAGAAAATATTTTATTCGGATCACTTTGAATAAGATCCCATATTGGATTTGCTTTTGCACGCGATTTTCGCTTTACATTTGTAGAAGAAGACATAAGATGATAATCAGAGAATGTGTAATAAATAACTTTACAGTTCTAAAAATAATTCAATGAAATTTTCTAAACCTGTAATATCCTAAATTTCGGTAAATTTGACAAATGTTCATGTATCTTTACCATTGCCAACGTGTCCATCTTACAATAAGCTTTCAGGTTCTCGAATGAAGCAGAACTTCTTTCATCGTCCAGATCGTGTATTGCGTTATGCCAAATAGCTCCAGCATCTGTTCCGTTTTGTACTTGCTCAAGCGACTTATAGTTAAGTGAAGGTACAAGTACTGGCAATACTGTTTTAATTGAATTTGAACCGTTAAACTCAGGATGTGAATAGTGGCGTTTGAAAATATCAAGTTGATCCCAAATCCTTGCAATCAATCTTAGTAAAGGATCTTTTAAATCAGGAAATATTTCAGCAATGTATTTAATGACGCTTATTTCAAACTGAGCATTGTAAACAATAATAGAACCTCTTTTTCCAAGATCAGTTAGCAACCGCTCTGCTATCATTCTCCGTGGATCAGTTCGTTCGATATGAAGATATTCCAAATGAGACAACGTGTCATTGCTATCAACAATGTGGCAACTATATTGAAAAGGAAATTTTTGATACGGCTTCATCCCGTCAAATCTTGGTATAGCTGAAGCGTCGGTTTCAAAGTCCAAAAAATATAGCGGATATTTTAACTCTGCCAATTTTTTACCGATGGTATATCTGTCAATTATCGGATAACCCGCACGAACCATTTTAACATGTGCCCATTGTTTGTCTGACAATTTATATTGCTGCGGAATGTTGTCAATCGAATATACACCTGTAGCAACCAGGTTTTCTTTTTTATCCCATGCCAAATATGGTATGTTGAAGATTGACTGTTGAGGCACGGATTGCCAACATTCATTTTTATATTGACACAGGTACGGCTTCTTACAATGCTGGCCAATTTCTATGTCCGGTTCAGTTCCATCCAGTGTTTTCTTCTCTTCATCCAAACAGTATTTGATGCCTGGTTGTATACCTTTTACCTTTTTTGTTACTTCAACTGTGGTGAACAAGTTTTTTAGATCAGGATATACGCAGTCTTTATTTATGTGTCGTATGAAAACTTTGTGGATTTTCAATCCGGCTCCAACCAAACAATAATATTGCAGCGCAGCATCAAAAATATACTCGTCTTTTACCTTGGTGCCTGATTTTACTTCAATCAGTGTCCAACCGCGATCACCACAGTTGACCAGAATGTCTGTTTTAACCAGAACATCATCGTGAATGAATGCTGCTTCAAACAATACTCCTGTTTTCTGTGCGATGTGTTGTTTTGTTTGGGTAAGTTCATCATCCAGGTCTTTGCCATTAATTAGAACGCCGTGCGACAATTGTGCACGAGCAAAGTCACCTACACGCCTGCCTATTTCAAAACGTTGATTTTCCGAAACGGTAAATCTAAGTTGTAACGGTTCGTTTTTCTCACGCCATTGTTTTTTCAAACATTGTAGTCCTGACATGAAAGAAGACTTGGTAATGATATACTTTGCCATATTACTTCCGTGTAATGATGATGTGATAACCATAGTCCAAACCACGTGCCGTCTTGCCATTGAGGTAGGATGTCGTGCATAAAGTACGGCAAGAAATCAATAGGCGGTTCAACAGCGTCAAGTATCCGTTTGATCGTGTGATATGGGTGTTTTAAATCCTCCTCTATTTCTTTTGGCGAAATGGTAGAAGTCGGATATAAGTGTCCTTTTAGTGGATGGAGACTTTCGTCATATCCCATCAAAAGCCCAGCGAAATCGATATAGTGTTTTATCATAGCTCTGTGTATAGAATGTCTATCTATAGAGTGTAATAACGAATGTTTCCTAAATTTGTTCCAAAAAAAAATTGTGCTATGGGAAAATGCGTATTTTTGCTTCTATGGAAAAAACTGAACTTGAAATCCTCGTTGAGAATAAGGTAAGACGATTTATTAAGAAAGAGCTTAAAGAGATAATGCGTAGGCGAAATGATCACGTATTTTTGATCACCTATGACATCAGTGGATCTGGTCGAGATGCTGGTGAATACGAAAACATTTACCGTGCAATTGAGACGACGATCTCACATGATTCATGCATGGTGTCCGAATCATCCTATTTGGTTTCTACCCAAATGACAGTAAGAAATATTTATGATAAGCTTAGGAGAATAATCACTCGTAAAGATGACAGATTTTTTGTGTCGCGCATAAGTAAAAACTGGAGATATTATCTTCCGGACAATACCGACGGTAATAATACAAGACGCTGGTTAGAAACTCACGGCTCTAACTAACTAATGGAAGAAGCATTATTATTTTGTTTTCCTCTTTGAGAACCCAATCAGGATCTTTTAGTTTAGGATCGACCTGCCCATTCATATCAGCGCACACTGCATACTTCTTATAGAGATCTGTCATAATGCCTCTAAAATGCTCGTGTTCACTAACTGTTTCAGGAATTATTCTCCAAGCCCATCCATCGTATTTTATCATTGCCATAACTTCACTTATTTATTGAAACACTACCGGACATCGGCGTTCCTGGTTGCTCAGGAATTGGTATACCGAGTTTGATTATCTCTTCTTCATCTGAATTCGAATCACTTCCGAATTCTTCGGCACGCAATCGTTCAAGATCCTCAATGTCTTCGTTTGTATATTGCACACTTAGATAACCTTTTTTCTTCTTCTTTTCCGAGTCCGAAAAAAAGGACTCAAGAATTTTCGAAAAGAGGATTTCTTTGCTTTCATCCATTGATTCTGGTGGTGCTTCATTTGTTTCTGCTAAAAATTTGATCATAGTCATTGATTCGCTTTAGATAATTATCCATAAAATTAATTTAACGACCAAAAATGCCGTAATTTTGGATTATGGAAACCAGCATTTACATTGCTATTATTTCTGCCTCTGGTAGTATTCTTGTAGCGACTTTAACGTATTTTTTTTCAAAAAGAAAAGATCGTGAAGCGGAAAGAAGAAAATTAAAGATTGAGCATTATGAGAATTTTGCCAACGCAATGAGTCAGTTTGTAATGGAAAAGATAAGTACGGAAGCAAGAAAAAAATTTGCGGATGCTTGTAATAGAATTTTTTTAATCGCTTCTCCTGAAGTTGTTATCTGCCTTTACACGCTCGTGGAAGAAATAAGCCCAAGGAATCAAAAGCCAGATAAACAAAAGCATGACAAACTTCTTACAGAACTCATGATTGCTATGAGAAAAGATATAGGTCTAAAAAATGATGGGTTCAATGATTCGTTTAGATTTCTTCTCCTATATATTGAATAATCTTAACCTCGGTTCAAATCGTTTAAACAAAATGTCGGATGCAATGGGAAAGCTCATACGATAAACTTCCTGAACGATTACGAGAAAAAATTTTCAAACTTGTAACGATATACATTGCTTCTGCGGCACTGATTCCAACACCATTTGTATTAGAAACATGATTATTCCATGTCACAGCCGGATATGTATTTAAGAGTTTACAGCTTCAAACAATGATCTTGAATACATTCTGGTACTACCATATGGCGAATAATCACTTGGATAATGTGGCGGTAAGTGCCAAGGCATTTTCTTTGATTCAAATTTAGGAAGCTTGGTTGCAGTAGGAATAACTTCTTCTTCTGGCGGTAGAAAAGTATCTGCACCAAGCACGAATATTAATGAAGAGACTGCTATTATGTCCTGTAGTTTTGTGTCCATATAAAATCCATTCTTTTGACGATCTGTTAGGCAGAAAATCAACCGAAATATTTACTAATTAGTTGATCGAGCTTCGCGGCAAAAGGATCCCAGTCAATCGGATCAATCTTAATATTTAAAGTATATTCTCGCCCTGGTTCTATTTCTATCGATCTAAAAATCTCTGACATTTTATCGGCTATGCTGCTTACTTTTTCAACTATCGGAAATGTAATCCCTTTTATGAGACTCGCTGCTTCAAGGCAATCGTCAGGTGCAGAAGTGAAAACAAGTTCTGTTTCCCACACTAATAGTTTCTCACATCCGTTAGCAACTTTATCTGCTGCTTGCTGAATAGCAATTGGATCTCCAGGTACACCAGGTGGGCCTACAGCAGAATGACATTCTTCATTAATTGCAATCCCAAGCAAATGAATAATATTGCGAAAATCGGTAATTTTCATTCTTAACCATTGCACATATTCTGTGCCAGTTAAATAACGACTATTATTCTGTACTAAACCTCGTTTAAGATCGTCATAGCCTTTTCTAATTTTTGTAAGTTTTGTTCGAAGCAATTCTTCTTGCAGTAAAAATTCCCAATACTTAGGTTTATCAAGAACTATTTGTTGTGCTCTTAAAGATTCTCGAAGAAATTCATAGGTGGGCTTTAATCGTCCTTCTTTACGTCTATCAAGCAATTCCTTCAGTCTAACGGATAACTGATTCTTAATGATTTCTGAAATTTCATTTGAAGTCGTGAAAGGTAATATCCACTGTTGGTCTATCTGTATATTATGAGTGAACCGAAATACTTCGGTTGAATCCACTATAGCAGAGTAATCTTCGTTGGGATGATCTTTCCACTTTTGTAAGCTGTCAAGAATTTCTTGTTTGACAAAAACAAAAATATCAAGCCCATTTTGCTTTGCAGTCTCATATTCTAAATTTGTCACAGAACGATCAGTTACTGAGTCAATCGATCCTCTTCTTTGTCCTATAATTAGTATAAAAATGTCGGAATTCTCGCGAACATTATGTTTACAGTTTTCAATGGCTTTCAAGCTTGGAATAACAGGAAAACTACTAAACTCACTAAGTACTGCTTCGTGTCCAAGCGCGGTGATGTTTTCACTCATATGTTCTCTTATTTCTTCAAGATCGTAATAAGTAGAACTGATAAATATTCTTGTTTTCCCAGTCATACCACACCCATATTTTGTTTAAATTCCAAAACCAATTGTTCCTTAACCATTCCAGCATCTCTTATCTGCGCTAAAACTAACTGACGTTTGTCCAGTTCTTCATTGTTATTAAAATGCCTTCCCAGTTGTGCCGCATTTAAACATGCACTGGTGTGAAGAAGGAGAAAGTTTTCCATTAGATCACAAAGCGAGGAATTGAAATAGATTTTTTTCGCCTCATATGTTGCTATGAAGTGTAAAACTCCCTTTTTAAATATTTGTAAATCCATTGTCCTGTTTGGGCTATCAATTCTATGAGAAAAGTTAGATGCTATTTTCTGAGTTGCAATAGCAAGTTCGTGAAATTCTTTAAAAACAGGCATCTGTTCTTCAACTAATTTAGTAAATTTGATTTCATTGTGCTTGTTTTTTGCATCCAAAGCAGCTTTATATTCCGCGAATTCCTTTTTACTAATCAGTCCTATTTTATCTAAGAGCCACCTTCTACCAATAAAAGCAACCGCTATTATTATCCAAGTGACAATCAGCGAAAATGTTAAGACTGTTGGTAGAACTGGGTTTGGCATTTGCGGAACTAAGTGTATAATTAAAAAATTGAGTTTTTGCTTCAAATAACAAAAAATACAACAACTATATTCGGCTATGACATCCTGCATTAACTGTAGTAGCCGCCATAACTTACTTCCGAATGATAGGATGTTTGATTGTGTTACTCCGACACGAAAAATTATCTAAATGAGCAATACAATGGAATGTAATTTATCAAAGGAAGAGATATGGCAATACCTATCATTATTTGGGTTGTTAATCGTACTATTTATTGCACGACTCGGTCATAAAGACAATATGTCTAATGTCGATAAATTTGGAGCAGCAGACCAGGAGAAGTTTGCCTTCGCTTCTAAAGCAAATTTTAATTTTTACATGATTGTTGCTTTGGCTTTTGTATTTTTTGCGAGGATAATGGACGCAATTTCTAAAGATGTATTCTTAGTCTTTTTTTCATCAATTTTACTGTCTTTAGGAGTGAAACTTGCTTTTGAAGTAAAAAATGCTGAAGAAAAATAAGCGTCTGCAATATATATATGGTATAGGAACTTATCCATATATCCAGTGCTTTCATCGGTTAAATCTTATTTAGATAAAATGACTCATTACCATAGAAATATTTCCGAAAATATCGGTCTAAGTGATGATGTAATTCGTTCAGTTTTAAAAAGTATTAATGTAAAAGAAAATTTTCAAATCGACGAAGAAACGATCAAAGATCTTATCCATGCCTTGGAAAGCGATAAATACACATGGAGGTCTGAAAGCGGACTTGAAAAAGAATTGAATATTGATCCTGTTTTACTTAATGCATTACTTAAAAGTTTGATAAGTCAAGATGTGGTAGTAAGAGCCAAAGATTCAAAAAGTGGGCGAAATCTCTTTACCACATGGAACCACTACACTAAGAAGGAAAACGTTTTTAATAAGTTTCTTAATTCGCTATCCGGCGATCTCAGAGCATAACTTCCTTGCCACATGGTTGTTTTTGATGATACCCTTTTTCCAGCATTCATATACGGCTGCATTGGTGGTTTTGCCAAGGCATGGGGAGACTATAAGTCCGTTAAAGAATCGGATGATGAATCAAAGCGCAAAGTTCTTAAAAACAAGGTTTATTACTGCAGTGGTTTTATTGTTAAAGTTTTTATTTCAGGTGTGATTTGTCGCAGCATAAGAAAATCTGCTGATTTACATCCCATCCTACTGATTGCGACAGGATACATTGGTGAAAATTTATTACCAGTGCTTGCAAAGTCTATTCCGAGACTTGTTTCAGGCAAGGAAGAGGAATAGCTTTGCATCGTGGATCGATGTATTTCTCGCAATAATAGAAGGTTGTTCTTTCTTAATCCTCAACAGTACGTGCATTTTTCACTATCTCTTTTAAATGGAATCCTAAAGTATTCGTATACCAAATCATGGTTTTCAGATAGCTGATAAATTGGTTTTTTGTAATTTTGACATCATCGAGCGAATGCGGATGGGTGAGCTTATCTCTTAACTTTAAGGCGTGGACAAAAGATTTCCATTCCTTGGAAGTATGGTCTATAGATTTTTCTTCTGCCATTCGAGCGACCATATTCAAAGTAAAGAGTATCATTTCTGTTGTAGCAAAACGTGTTTGTTTTTCTTTCACGCTTCCGTTTTCCAAATATGAAGTGCGTTCACGTAGTATTGTCTGCTCTTGGATAGAATAAACTCCTGGGTTGTGCCTAATCTCATCAGCTAAAATAACTCTATAAGAATAACAATCGTATTCTATGGATGCAAATTGTGCTCTAATATAGGATCGCATTAAGTGTGGAGGATAAGAACCTAATCTAATGCTCTCCGATAGTTTATTCAAATCATCATAAAGGGGATTTTCCATATTTATTTTGCTTATCAATAATGCAAAAATACAGCATAATTTCAGTACCTTGGTTTGCAGTCATTGTTTTGCAAAACTTTAGTTATCGGATAATTATTCTGGGATGACAAAAAGATAATAAGAAAAAAAATTTCGACCATGGTATATACAAAGGAAGAATTAGCAAAATTGCCTAAAGAAAAACAGCAGCAAATAATCGATGAAGATACTAAGTTGTGGGCTACAATGGGATTAAAAAGAGACACTTTACAAGTTATTGAAAGCGACATCAAAATCATTGGCACTCCGTTCTGTGAGGACAGCCGTGAATTGAATTGTAGTGACATACATACCACTCATTGAATCATGTGATATTCCATTATCCTTTTTAGTTATTCTGAACCATCTTCCTTCATATTGCCAAGGCTCTCCAACCTCTGGAAATATGAAATTATGAGTTGCTGGAACATCATACTTAAGTTCTGCCAAAGCGGTCGGCGAATTGGCATACTCAAGAAATCTCCAAATGAAAACATATTTGTCCATAAATTTTACAGTTACTATAGTAACCAAAACGTAATTCCTGATAAAAAGTTTTAGGATAACCTTGGCAAATCAACTATTTTGGGAATTAAGGTAATTTTAATACTTGTTAAACTTACCAGAAAAGAATAAACTATCAATCATGGCGGATCACAGAGAAAAACTATCTGACGGAAAACCTTTCTTTGGACAAGTGACCTTTTCAGAGAGGTTTCCAGGAGTAGAATCAGTCCTTGTAACTGTCCAGGATTCTGAATTTGGTAGCACTGAAAAACCTCAAATAACCAGATATTCTGAGGAATCGGTTGGGGAATTCCATGATTGTACTGCGACATACTGCTATAAAGGCGGAATCCGTATTGGTAATCTGCTTCGAGAAATGGTTCGAGAAAGGAAGGAAGATGGCTCTTTTGCAAGAGATTGCTGTGGAAAACTTGGTTCTCCGAAAGGTAGAAACACCTATGGAAAATGCAATCATTTTTTTGAGGTAACTGCTAAAATCGTGTACAAACCAGCCAAGGTATGAGAATGGAAGATTTAATTCAATTAGGTATCGGTATGGTTGCATTTTATGCAGCCATAATCTCTACTCTTTCTTTTTTTACGGATCGGAATTACAAACGGTACTTAAAAAAGAAAGGTGAACGTCAATTGACTGTTGAAATAAGTGTAGGTATACATAGTCAACACGACGATCCGGTAATCCTTATTACAATGGCAAATCCAGGTGATCGAACGGTTACAGTTCAAACGCCTACCATACTGCTGCCGAACAAATCCGCTTTATTTTTTCCTGATCCTTTAAGTAATGTAACTTTTCCCCATGATTTACAGGATGGGAAAAATTGCGTTCTATGGACAAGCGCATATGAGGTAATCAAACAGCTAAGAAATCTTGGATTTAGAGGAGAGACTCGACTGGTTGCCCAGTGTACAGATGGTGTCGGAAAAAAATATACAGGGAATAGTATTTTAATTGATGCCGGATAATAACATTTAATACATGTCAAAAGCAATGTAACCGGAAAACCTGCCCTTATTTATTGATTTATATTAGCTTGTGGACGACTGGTAGGTCAGTGTCTAAAACTCGTATGTTAGTACCTGGCAGCATACATTTATAACTGAAATAGATACACAAATCTATTCTATTGCTATTTCAAAAGAAGGAAGAATTTATCTGGGAACAAATAAAGCCGGAGTTATGATTTGGGATGGACAAACTTGGTTTCAATCTATTTATGGACTACCGGAAAATTCGGTTACATCTGTCGCAAGTTTCAGAACAATGGTTCTATCTGGAACAGCAAAGAATGGAATATTCGCACAGATGAATTTGAGTTCAGATTGGGAGCCGTTTAACAGTGGACTAACAAGTAAGATAATACGTCGACTGTATGTTTCGCCTTCCGGAAGTGCCTATGCTTCTACGCCGGAAGGATTATTTGTGCTTTCGAATTCTTCGCTCATTTCTTCGCCTTTGATCTCTTCTTTATCTTTTTGGTCAGTAATCTCGAATCCATCGAGCATGAACCTCAATATAGAACTTCGCTTAAAAGAAGATGCGAGATTACAATTTTCATTAATTAATCTGTTGGGAGCGGTTGTTCTGAATTCAGAAAAAGTTTATCCTACTGGAATTTCAAAAGAAACGCTTGATATTTCAAAAATTCCGAAAGGAACGTACTTACTAAATTGTATTTTTGACGGAAGGCGAATGAGTAAAAAAATATTACTATACTAATTTTATCAGTTACCTTGTTTGGAAACTTTTGGACTTTTTAAGTGTCTTTCATTGACGCAAGAAATTTTTATTGTATGAAAATAACTGCCATAGATCATATACAACTTGCAATGCCGAAGGAAGGCGAAGCGAAAGCTCGGTCTTTTTATCAAAGCATACTTGGATTAAATGAAATAGAAAAGCCAGAACCGCTAAAAAGTCGCGGAGGCTGTTGGTTCAAAAATGAAAATGTTCAAATTCATTTAGGAGTTGAAGACGATTTTCGTCCTGCAAGAAAAGCTCATCCTGCATTTAGAGTCTTCAATTACAATTCCTTTATAAAAAGGCTTATCGAAAATGATGTATCAATCAAAGAAGATAGCTCTTTAGATGGAATAGAAAGATTTTATGCCGAGGATCCATTTGGAAATAGAATCGAATTCATTAAAGAGTGAGGAATAGTGTACCATATGACCTGATGTAAACTTTATAATCAACATTGCTCCACGTTCTTATTCGTCTAAACTCTTCCACGTTCCGTCCGGCTGCTTCACTTCAAATTTTGTTATTGGGTGCAATTCCCAGTTCGTCTTTCGGTTGATCGGATTTGCAATATGCTGAGTATCGAGCATCAACCATCCTGTGATTCGAACCTTCGTCTTTGCCGTCTTTATATCCTTCAGTTTATTAAATGTCCAGTTCGGATGGTTCGGTCGAACTCTTGGTGTCATTTCTCCTGTAATGGAATTTTCCTCTGCTGTTGTTTTGGTGCTGCCCAACACTAAATGGAAGTCATTATTTTCTTCTCCAGTTAAACTGCAATTACAGCTTTCTGATCCACTGGGATAATGTGTTACTTTTAGTAGATAAGCCTGTACCTGTATTGCTTTTCCTTCGTGTGCGCTTAACGATGCCCTTGATTTGTTTTTTTGCCATGATGTCGGTTGAGTAATGTTACCGATCCAACTTAATGCATGGTTGTGAACATCCGTTGCCTCCGGTGAATCCGTTCTGTTTTTAACATGGTTCAACTTGCTGTCGCCACCAACGCCAATGTCCGGACAATCGGCGATAGAATTTATTTGTGAATAGCCAAAAGAAAAGAAAAGCGTGCTTATGAGAAAGCCGCGAAGTGAATGTTTTGTATATGTATTCATAACGAAACGAATATAATGTGGTTTGCCGTACAAAAATACGGTATATTCATACTGGAGAGGACAAAGGAATCTTTGAAGTCAGTTAAGCTGCGATTGAAAGAATATTGTTTTTACGTCAACGTTTTCCAACATAAGCTTCGATACCTGGATGATGTACCATTGCTGTGTTGATTCTGGTAATGATCTCCAATCATGAACATTTTTCTCACAAAATATTCGTGCTTTTTCGGTTAAAATATTGTTTTGTTTATCGTCCATTTGGCAGTTGTTTTCAGACACAAAAATACGTATAAATGCATCTTTTTTATCCACTTGTGGTTTAAAATACTTGGGTATAGGTATCCGTGGTTGGAATCTATAAAAAACCCACTATATCACAGACTCGCTTTCTTTTAGAGAGCGAGTTCTTTTTTTTCAATTCTTAAAAAAAAACAAGGAGACTGATATTACCAGCCTCCATTTTCTTCTTTGTTGTGGAAGAACCGTAGTTGTGTTTGTCATGTCAATAACCCATGAATCGAGCGGAAGTTGCAAAGAAAAACAGAAATAGCAATTTTATTACTGAGGCCCGTAATGCAATAATCAAAAAAAAGATGTTTAGATCATCCATAAATCTTTTGACTCTTAAAATTGGATCTTTTAGTGCCGGACAAGGAATGGTAGTGTGAATGAGCCTGTATAATCTCCTTCTGCCCACAAATCAATATGAACAGTCCAAATAATATTTGTCATGTAAATTCCGGAAGGGAAATCATGTATATCCACCGAAATTGCATTGTTTTCAATAATATATTTTGGAAAAACCTGTCTGCCAATTATGTTATAAAAACGTATTGATTGAAGAATAAAATCTGAATTTAAGTTGATGTTGACTTGCGAAGTAGAAGGGTTTGGATACACCGAAGTATAGTTTCTCGCAAAATCTAACATATTAGACTCCATGGCAGCTTTAAATGGAGTATGACCTTTTGAAGAATTGGTTAATTGGAGAGTAGTGTCGGATTGATTGACAAGTTTTGAAAACGTCGTAGTATCTCTGTTTCGATTTAAAGACGAATTTTGTGAAGATGGACTAAGGATCTTTTGGGCATAAAGATAGCGATGTGACGGAACAATAATAAAAAATATGCAAAGTGGAAGTATCATGCGCTGCATACTTACTAAATTACCATACTAATGAAACATTGAAAATAAATAGAACCATCCGTTGTACAAAGACAACAGATGGCCCCTCCATTTAAATAGCATTTAAAAGGTGTCTGTCCAATAATTGGTATCACCAACGCCATGTTTACAAGCATGACAACTTCCGCCGTCGTCAGGCCAATAAAACTGGAAACTTTCCGTCGAATTCAGGCTAAACCAGCAGACCGTTAAATATGCAGTTCCACCTGGTGCTAATCCTAAACCTCCGGTACAGCCGCCGAAACATTTAGGATTGGTATTATTGCAACCTTGATCGCATGGTTGACCTTCCCCAGGAGTTCCACATATTGAAAAACAAGGAGTGTTTGCACCTGTAGACTTTACACAAAAATTATTAATGAAGCAGTTCGATCCATTGTACAGTGCATAGGTTTTACAGTGATTGCAACTATTCCCACCGCAGCCATTATTGCAGGTATTCGAATAATTTGTATCGGTAGGTGATAACGCCAATAATGTCACACCGCAATTTGGATTTCCATTCCACGTTTGCGAATGGGAAATATTGCTTATACATATTAAAAAACAATACAGAATGAATGAAATGATCTTATTCATAATATAACCTCTTTAGAATCAAAGTTGCCTACTCTACACGGTTTTCGGCTTCCCCGCAGAAATTACATACAAGTTTAGGTTCATACCAAAGGCAAAGAAGGCTAACGCATGTAAGAACTTCGAAGGACAAAACTACTTCATTATCGAGAAAATTGTATACTGGCTTAGTACTGGTTTTTATAAAAAAATATCACAATTTATCGAGAACTTCTTGAATTTCCTGGTTCGGTTTTAATCCTATTTTTTTACGAATGTTCATGCGATGCCACTCAATGGTACGCTCAGATGTAAAAAGAAGACCTGCAATATCATGTGAGTTAAGATTCAGTTTCATCAAGGAACAAATTTTAATCTCCATTTTTGTAAGAGTTGAGCACAGGTTTTTAAGATGAGGAATAAATGATTCTTGAAGCGCAGATAAGGATTCATCAAATATTTTGCGAGCCTTTTCAGTGTCAACGATGCTTTCAATTCTTTTTATGAAGTGGTGGAGATTTCTTTTATCATTTGGGCTATCAGCATTAGCATATAATGCTACAGCTTCGGTTTTAATGGAGAGGAGCAAATCGTTTTTATGTAGTACTTCTAATCCAAGCAAAGCAACTTCTCTAACTCTTCGCTCGATCTCGTCGAGTAATAACTGTTTCTCTATTTTTAACCGCTCACTGAGAAACCTGCTTTCAAGATTACGGATGTCATTCGCCGATCTTTTTTCTATATATTCAAGTTTTGCTTCGGTATATTTTTTATGGAATTCCAATGCTTCCGATTTTTTCCCTAAGCCATCATAAGCCTTAAATATTTCGAACAGAATTCCATAACGGTCATTTAAGGATCCACCTCTTTCAAGCAACAATAATGATTTTTTCAGAATAGGGATTGCTTCATGAAAGCGACCTGCTGAATTTAAGACAGATCCTTTTAACGCAAGAGCACTCTGTTCCTTATAATGATCGTAATTGGTCTCTATTAATTTCAATGCGTTATCACAATACCGTAACGCCTCATCGAAATTATTCATGGCAGCATAAATTCCACCAATGTTTCCATATCCGGCAATAATAAAGTCTATTTTGTTACATTCAACTGCTATTTTTAATGAAGATTGGTAATTATGTAATGCAAGGTCATACTTCTCTAATTTATGGTAAAGAGTGCCAATACTGCCCAAGGCTCCTGCCTCAAAGTGTGGATTGATTTTCTTACATAATTTAAGCTGAGTTAAATATGCTTCAAGTGCCTTTTCTGGTTCATCAATTTCGCAATATATCGAGCCTAATAAATTATATGCACTTAATTCAATACTTGGTTCAGGATGTAGTTTTAGAATATCCAAAACACGCTCGATACTTTCAAGACCATGTTTCCAGTCAGAAATTACAAGACATAACTTTGCCTGCCGATAAATAGTAAGTGCCATCTCTGAGGTTGCAGAAATCCGCTCCTGTATATCCAATGACTCATATAACAATCTTAAAGCTAATGGAAAATCACCTAATGCCTCTACCGATCTTGATTGTAACCGTTGAAAGATTGATTTTGAAAGTTCATCATGTAAATCATTGCAAATAATTATTGCCTTCTCGAAGGTATTAACAGAGGTAGTAATATCACCAAGCTCAAATTGAGCATTGCCGATGAGTTTTAGACTGTCGGTGATAGCTTTACTATCATTCGCTTTTTTGGCAAGTGAGAACGCTTCCTTGCTTACTTCCAATGATCTTTTAAAATTACCTTTTGAATATTTTTCTCCTTTAGCCAGCAAAGTAAGCAATTTTTTATTATCAGGAGTAAGTCGAGATTCTGTCCTTTCTATGGAAGTTCTATGATGCATAATTGAGATGTTGATTAATGAACTTTGACTAATGCTTTACAAGAAAATAACTATGTTACAAAACTACGAATATTCGAACATGAAGATTTACAAAATGCAAAAAAAACCCGTCTTTTCAGGACGAGTTCCGCGATATAGTTTTGGGATCATTAGATTCCTACCACGGTTACCAAAAATACTTTTATTTTATTCCTATTTGAACAAAGATGTGACGACTGTTATATATATGCACCCAACTTTTACCATCCTTCGTAGCAACAACACAAGCTGGATTTTAGGGCAGAGAAAGTAATGTCGAACTACTGATTCAGACCTATTACTTCCGTGTTCCTATAGCAACCCTGCTATTTTCTTCTTTATCTACCAATATGTTTTTTGATTCGTTTTCCATTCGACAACTTCATTATGCTATTGTTTCCACAGCCGTTCAACATTTTTTGGACGATAGTCTGGTACATTTTTTATGCGTTCGGTAACTGATTCATCAAAGACGGCAGTATTCATGTCGATATAACGTGGTCTTGCCAAGTTAACCCGCAATGACTTTTTCCATTCAGTTTTACCATCATCAACAACCGCACGATTATGTATTTTTGGCATGATTTCAGCTATCCACCACCAACCATGAAGTGAATTATGTATTTGACCTTTCGGATCCGGTTGAACATAATTTGAATTGCCACCTAACATATCCTTTTCTTTTTGTTCGTTAATCAATATGCCATATTGTTTAGCTTCTGACAACATCCACTTAAATGGTATCTTGGACAGTCCACTTTCATTTTCAGCATAACCACCGCCAACATCACAATGTACTCCAGCCAACCACACTTCTTTTATGTCTTGCTCAGGTGTTGCTTTTGTAAACAGATCTTGACGAAAAAAAGCGCGACGTTCATCAATAGACATCGAATGTCGAACGATGTTTAGATCTGGGTTTTTGGTTGTATATGGAAAATGTACTGCATTGAAGATCCAACCCACAGAAGCAACAGTGTCAAATACACCAAGAAAATGAGTTTTACAAGGATGGGAGAAAGTGTGCTTGAATTTGAGTATTAGAGCGAAGTCTGGATTCTTCTGTTTTGCTAACCTGATCGCATATGGTATCAATGCTTCATTTCCTTTAGTCAATAATCCGAACATGTGAAGCACTCCACACAATGCTCTTGCTGTATATGCTCCACGGCTGAATCCAAATATAAATATTTTGTCACCATCCTCATAATTCCTCATCAAAAACTGATAAGCATCAGCAATGTTTTCTGAGATCCCATAACCAAATGCTAAACCAATGATCCTTGTCCACCATTTTCCAATAGCTGACAGTGCATTCTTCGATCCCATGGTACCCAAACCAGGATGATAATAAGAAACCTGGTCAAGACTTTGTTGAAGGACGGAATACAACTTAACCACATTCGAGTTGTTCTTACTGAACTCGTTTCCTGTTCCGTCACAACATATGACAATGTTTTTCGGCATACTTATTCGTCCGATGTAGTTGCACCACAAAAATATGGAATAATTGGAACCGTGCTATTAAACAGAACAGTTCACCTTTATATGTATAAACGCGGCATGACAATAATCGAATCATTCAATTCGACTGCAGGTTTTATATTTACTGAATAAATATTTTCAATATGCCTGATCTAAATGGATTACTCAATAATGCGCGCGACGAAGACTCTCTTCGGAAGGCGGAGCAGGAAGCTGCAATCGAATATGCGAGAATGCTCGTTCACGACTCCATAAATGAAAGTACCTGGAACATCTTTGGAATAAATATGGGCACGCCTAAAACCAAAATTAATCCTTTTGATTTCGAAGATCGATCTGATTATTCACTCGAAGGCAGCGTTAATTTTGACGATGGGAAAACTGCATCATTCACTTTCGAAATAAAAATTGGGAGTAAGCGTGTACCCGAAAAAATATTCTTCTATAGATCCGATGAAGGTTTTTCCTTAGTTTAGAACCTGCCACCGATTTAAAAGCAGATAATACCAACTTACGCTCAGAAAATGAAAAAAGCATTGGCAAATATCTGTTATTGATTCAGGAAAGTCTATAATACTACGCCAGAACGCCATCTAACTCTTGGTTTGCATAAAGGTAATTTCTTTATCCTGGACTTAATTAAAAATAAAGGAGACCGATGTCAATTCAATCTCCTTTCTTCTTTTGTTGTACGGAAGGCCACATCTTTCAATAGTAGTCTAATCCATAACCCTTGAAGAGCGCAAAAGTCGCGGAATATTTTTTCTTTAAAACCAAACTCGTAATCCAAGCCCAATAGAAAAGTATGCTATAGTCCTTGACTCATCTGTTGGATCATTAGGATTTGCTGCGTCGTTCAAGGCTCGTTCTCTAAGCGTAGTTGGCGGTTTCGCAGCAGGTGGTTCATAGCTTTTACCAATGAGGTTTGCATTTAGATATGAAGCGGAAAGCTCAAGAGCCAACGGAGCGAACGACATATTCCAGCGTCCTCCGGCAGCGATGTCAAGTCCGCCGCGAAACGTTGGCGTTAACGACGTTCTGTAGTCAAAATAATTGACTTCACCACTGAAAAACGACAATGCTATTCCAAGTCGACCAAATACGTTGAATGTTTCGGATGGTTCACCGAGTGTATATTCTGCACCAAGCGACGATACATAGTCAACCAGGTTTGCATTCTGTGAAAACGCGGTGTTATATGCAAAACCATTATCGACATATGATACATACAAATGCTGTACGCCAACGATAGACCAAGGTGAAGCCGGAAAACGGTACGACAAAGCCGCTCCCCAGTTCATAGATAAAGCTCTGTCATCGCCAAATGGATAACGTTTGCTGTTGTAATCCTTTTGTAAGTCGGATTGAAATTCGGTAGCCGTACCACGCATTGAACTCGATGCTGGAATGGACAAACCTCCATCAACAATCAACGACCATTGACCTGGTAGTTTGGGTTGTGCGAAAAAAACTGATGTTGAAACGCATGTGAACAGAAGTAAAAGAAAATATTTTTTCATGTGGTGAACAATATGATTAATGACAAACAAGTTACGATGTGGGTAATACATGGTTTCGTGAAACAAGGTCATAATTCGATACCTGTGTCACAAAAACAGACCACAATATTGATTTTCTGAGTGGTTCGGTTTAGCTTCATAAGATCGCATTTCTATGTCGGTTTGTGGTGTATATTTGTACTGCATTCCACTGCACTTTTTATTAGAATTTTACGATTTTCATTTTCAAGCAACCATGGGCACTTCTAAAATAATAATAGCACTTGTTCTGATGCTCATTTCAGTAAAGTCTTTTGCTGTATCCGGTATGTATCTTGAAATTACCAATACAAAAGGTGATACGATAAGGACGGCAGTTGACGACAATGGGATTTTTGTTACACCACCAATGTCACCAGGGCATTATAAAGTAACGTGGGGGATCGAAGAAACACCAGATAATTCAATAGCAAAGCGTTCGAGTAGAGAATTGAACGTTGCACCAGTATCCGCGATCATTTTTTCGTATGAAATTCATAGCGGTAAAAGCAAACCCAAGGCGATTGTCATTACCAAAGAAATGGATAAGCCGACAATACTCCAACCTGCTATTGCTCCTGTATCGGTAGCTGAATTTTCTCTCACTCACAACTGTGATGAACTATTTGGTTCGATTACATTGCGCGATGCAAATGGTAATAAAATTTCTACAACTAAATGGGCTTTTAAGAATGGAAAATAAGAAGGGGTGGTTGTAGGGAAACAATTACAATATCCATTCATAATTGAATGAACTGCGATTTGCCGCAACAGCAAATGGCTTATTATTCTCGTGGCTAAGAAAATAATGGAAGAGTAGTCAAAAATGACTACTTTTCGCGGACGAATTTAACTGTCTTTACTTCACCGAATCCTGTTTGAATCCTAATAAAGTATGTCCCCGCTGGCTGAGCACTTAGATCCACCGAGACTATTTTTCGGCGATGATTTAATTGACTTTGTATTAACACGTTTGACAGTCGGACATATAATGTACCATGAGATAATTGTTTGCCTTCAATATGCATTGTTTGAAGTCCCGTGTCATAGAACGAAGAGCCTTGGCGTACTATGTTTTACCTATATTTGAACAACTTTGCAGAAGGTTGTACTTAAGCAACTATTGTTTTCTTGTACCAACCGCTATCCAACTTTGACCATTCTTCACCCCTACTACACAAGCAGTATTGCCTCTCATTGAAAAACTAAGTGCTCCGTAGTTCGGATTTCCGTAATCATATAATTCTTCGTACTTCTTCCAAGTTTTGCCGTTCCAATGACCAACCCAACCCCATCCTCCGACGGTCATAAAATCATCTGCATTATTACCTTGCGTTCCTGCCAAAGCAATAAAACCTCCATCGGTAGTGCGGTTTGGAATTAAGGTTGTGTCACTTCTCCAAGAACCATTATCTGTTTTACGCCAAACGGTTGAACCGCTCGGAATTACTATCTTATGTCCAGAGCTATCGGTACTCCAGACATATTCCAATGAATGTCCATATGCTCCAGGGTAAATGTTCAATGGTGGCGAAGATAGATTAGAAACTTCTTGCCAGTTTACACCATCATAGTGAAGTAATATTGATTGTCCCGTCGCATCAGTATGCCCACCAGTCCAAACATCGCTATTACTTGTTCCCCAAACAGACCGTAAATTTTTCGTGGTACCCGATTGCATCTCCGTAAACTTTGATCCATCGTAATGGTAAATATGCCCTGCATCACCTACAAAAAACATATCATTGCTGCTCAAGCCCCAGCACGCATTGAGTGCTCCTCCAGGTCTGTTATCTTCTACAAATTTTCCATCAATACAGTGAAAGGCTATGCTTCCACCGCTATGAATCATCCAAAAATCCGTTTTGCTTAATGCAAATAGATTAAAATCTGCTAAATCCACTCCGATAGTTGGCTTCTCTTTATGAAAAAGAGGTAGCTCAGTAATGTTTATCCCATCAAGATGATAGAGGTGAGCTGCTATAATAAATATATCATTAGGTGCAAAAACACAAACACCAGTGGCAGAAGGTATTCCAGGAATTGTATATTCTTTCCACTCGAATACATGAGCCAACGAATCTTTTACTCGCTGAAGAGAATCCTGGTTGAGATTGCAGGTATCACATGGATTTGCAATATAAGGAGTGCAGGAGGTATTTATTCCTCCTGCAATCATAAATCCTAATATTGCAATAGCTACTAATTTCATAAGGTTATTGTATATACACAACCCGTACAACCTTCTGCAAGTTGCCATAATTGAGATGCAAATAGTACATGCCTGAAGGCAAGCCTTGCGGATGCCATACTAATTTATGAATTCCGGAATGAAATTCTCTGCTTACGGCAATTTCAGTTACTTGAAGACCGAGTTGGTCATAAGCATTTAGTGAAATTGATCCTTCGACAGGTATAGTGAAAGTTAAAGTAACATCGCCTTTTGCTGGATTTGGTTCGGCAGTAAATTCAATCTCATCTGCCTTAAAAGAATTACCTTTTATTCTTTTATACATTGGCTCCGATAGTCTTTCACTTGAAATAATCGGCTCAACTTTACCTGAATCAGATGCAAGACCGGAGCTTATTCTGCGGAATCTAACGTAACCGTATGTATCACTCTCTCTGTCAAGTAATATGGATGCAGAGGCACGAGCTATAGCAGTTACCGAATCGCTGAGAGTGAGTGAATCCAATCTGCAGACGAATGCTCCGGAAGTATCGAAGAAATCAAGAGCATAAGTAATCGTATCGAATTCTTCTGCAAACAATGCTGCATCGGTTGGAGAGATCCATCTGAAATAGGAAAACGTGCCTGAAGCTGGCAAAGTAAAGTTTTCCGACTGCGTGAAATATTCTGCCTGATGTAAATTGTCAATCTCTTCCGAATCAGAACGAATCTCTATTTCAAGATCGGTACGATTCGAACCATCGTCAACGGCATATTCTCCGACTCCATGCTGAATATAAAAAGTCCTCGCCGAATCAGGCTCTTCTATGGTAGAGTATTGCCATAGTGTATCTATTCCGCCAAGTTTATAGAGCGACGTATATCCAGACATCAGCATATGAGGATTGCCAGTATTCTCGATAGATTTACCCATTCGGTAAGTACAGGAGTCTATACTTTCTCTCACAACTGCAAGCTGGGGATTACTGATATTGCTAAAGACTGTCGGCGCAAGCCGCTGAGTAGCATTATCCATTCCCCAATGCTTCGTATCCCTTCCGGTAATACCTTTCTCATGAGCCAGAGAATAGTAGTTCGATCGCTTCAGATATGTTCCGAGTGAATCGTGATAACGGGATACTTCGATTGAAGGCTTTAAATATTTATCTGTAAAGCTATTGCCGAATACTAAACTTGCCTGAAAGAAATTCGTATTCGACCAAGTAGCCCCCGATAACTTGCCTGCCACATTTACACCTTGCGAAACCCATCCCGAATCATAGCGAGAAGATTCATAAGCAATCCGAACCTGTGAATGAGTCGAATCCAATCGTGCTCCGGAAATGCACGGATTACGGTTGTCATAAGAATGGTGATTCAAATCCCATGAAAGATTTTTCGGATGGTACCCGCTTTCCGAAGGATTCGGTTCGAAGTAAAAATAATCAGGTATATCTAAAGTATACGAGACATTAATTTCCCATATATCCCAATGCCCCTCGAAATAAATTCCTACAGTATCGATATGCCAGATTGTATCAACAACTTTGGGTTTTTTTATCAAATCGAAACGGACTACATAAACATCCCTATATGTAGAATCCTTTACCTGTAGAAAATGATTTCTCGATTCTCCTCCGAAATTCATCGTTGTATCCTGCTCCCAGGCAAGCGTCACCTGATATTTTGTAATCGTATCGCCTATTGATGAATAGCACGTATCCACCCAGATAGTTGGATGCCGTGGATGCTTTGTCGAATCGGAAAAGAGCAGGTATGTTGTTCCAGTTTCATCGGTGGTATCATACCAATCATATAATCCTTCTACTATGATTCCGACTTGAGATGTCCATGCCATAACGTCAATACGTTTTCCGTCACGTGCGGTAATACTCGATATTACCGGAGTCGCATCGCTGACTCCGGCATCTTGATATTCGCTTTCGGCATTTGTATCGTTTAATATTTCAAGTTCAGGCACTCCATTCGTATCCAGTCTTGATAATATAATATTGGTATGATCTCCGACATCCGTCTGGTAGAGGTAATAAAAATTTGTATCACCAAGCGAAGTATGCCCGCTTAGTGAAGGGTACCGTGCATGAGGATCATCCCAATCGGAAACAAGTTGTTCGTTGTTCCAAAAAATACCGTTGTTCGTTGTATCGGTTCGGTAACCTGTAGCAGTAAATATTCTTCCATTAGATGCATAGACTATTCGATACCATCGCTTACCTGAAACAGTTTTTATGTAGTAGAGTTTGCGCTGGTTATTCCAGGAAAGACCGGAATCTACATCAGAATTAAAGGCAGCCATGTGAGCTTTATACCGCGCAGCATATATAGAACTATCCTTACCAAACACTACTTCGGTACTTTTATTAGGAGTCCATATCTCATATGAACTTTGGTCATCTTTACTGAGCCATGGCGCAGCATCGTCTGCCACTATAGAATCAGTTGCTGCCCACTGTATAAATACCCAATCGCCTTGAGTTGGAATAGTATCAACATTTCGATAGGTATTCAATTTGAGAACCGAAGTGGCTTGTAATGTATAAATTGGAATTGAAGGGTCATGGTTTTTATTCTGCTTTAAGAATATTCCTCCGTAATGATCGGAATCTGCACCTGGCATCCTGCCTGCACTCAGTACATGTGGTGTGAATGGGCTAAGTTTATAGAGCGTATCATAGACGTTCGTTAAGGTAGCGGAATCCACCAGGAATGGATCACGGATGCCGACCTTGCCGCCGAAATGAAGCCCTTCCATATCATTTTTAATGATGATTTTATGTGCCAGTGAATCAGTTGAGATTTGTGGTTTGCGTGTATCACTTGGGAGCAAGTTTTGTTTAAAATTAAAAGTTGTAGTAGCGGGCGTTGATAAACTTGTCCAGTTTTGATTTCTCCAATATCCTTTTCTGGTGTTGTCTACGCTATCAATTTTTATATATGTAAGTGAGTCCTGCCATAGTTTTACAGTATCAGCATCCTTTATTCCAACGTAGGAATATCTTGTAGAAGGAACATTGTATTTTGAAGCTGTTGTCGGATCTTTCACACCTTTAACTGGTTTATCAAAATTTATTCTTCCATAATCGTTAAATTCTTTTGTGCCTTTCGGAAAGTTAATAGCAACACGCATCTGCTTCATGGTATCTGATTCAGGCGGAAGGAGACGAACTAAAATTCCATCTCCTGGCAAAAGAAGAATTCGTAATGAATCTCCTGCGCCTACATAGGGTGTCCATATTCTTCGGTCGTCTAAAGCAAGATAACCATTTGTATCGAGAATATCCTGTACTAAATGTTTTGCCTTGAACCGCATTGTGATAAGTCTCCTGTCGAGAGTAGATGGCACTTCCGAAGTATCATACGAATCATCCGTTCGCATGTTGGTGATGTAGAGGAGGGTATCGGAATGATTGTCTTTCGCCACCTGGTTCGTATCGAGCCACATGGAGATATGGACGAATGTACGGTTTGAAGTATCGGCAACTATATGTTCCGTCCGGCATATTTTGGTTTGGAAAAAAACTGTATCCGTTAGATTCAAAGTTGGTTTATAAGCATCCCGTCTCATGGAGTCATCCTGAGTTCGTATAGAAGTATCGAGAAATGGTAACTTTGCTTTTGTAGCCGAATCAGCAAGCAATAATTCCGACGCAAGCCAATCGCCTACATATTTTGCCTTGAGAAGAGTAGTACCATATTTAATCAACTTCGGGATAAGTGCACGAATAGTATCATAGCGCTCGTGAAATCCCATCCATACTCTACCTGTTGCCGTATCAGACAGGACGTTAGAAAATGTCGTATAATACATACTATCGTGAACTCCGTTAGATGCCATAATACCACCGTCAGAAACACCGCTTGATCCAGGAGGATAATTTGCAAGGGCATACAGAATTATCCCGACTCCGCCCAAACTTGCCGTGAGATTGCAAGTTACTTTCATTTCCGGCCCTGTCGGCGGCCTGAATCCATTGAAAGCGAGAAAAGGTTGACCGAGGTGATCTTTCAATAGATTAACCGCAGCACCGGCTTGATTGAATATTTTGAAATGGCTATTGTTATTTTGCCGCTCCTGCCATCTCCGGAGTTGCCGGTTAGCTCGTAAATATTGTGGAAAAGTTACATTCTGGGTTAAGAAGGAATAATATTCAGGTGTATAATGAGCCTGAGCTTGTTTTACCTGTACGTCATTGCATTTATCAATTGTTGGTAAAAATGTATCTTCCCAAGTTTTTATTGCCGTGGTATCGCGGGAGGGCACTCTTTTCGGTAATGGTAAAAACCATCCTTCAAACCTATAGGGGTCAAAGGATAGCATTTTGGGATCGGCAAAGTTTGTATCAACCCATCCTCGCCTGCGCCCTTCGAAAGCAAAATCATGATTGTTCGGAAGACCGTTTGCAATCCATGTCAATGCATTAGTAGAATCATTTGAATTCGTAGAGATTTCAATTTTACCGCCAGTGCTATCCCGCATGAGTTTTATTAATCTCTTCAAAGGCTTTGCATATGCAAGACTGAATTCGTCTCCTACCTGCAAATAATTAATGCGACCCAAGAAGCTGTCTTTTATGCTATGAATTAATTTGTTGAGTTCGACGGGATCGGATGCTAAGAAATCCTCGGCACTCCATGCTCCTTCGTCGATGGCTTTGCTATCCCACATATCAAAGTCATGGTCTGAGGAATCAATATGTGCTGTCATAAATTCCATGTAATCAAAGATCGCATTGACTTCTTTCGGCCAGTAAAAACTAAAGGAAATACTATCTGTTGCAGCCATACGGCTAAACCGTATATCGATAATATCAAAATCCGTTCCTATATGTGTAAAAGCTGCATCGGCTCTTATAGTATCGGTGTGAGTTAGGATTACGGAGGTACTATCTCTTTCAGTGCGTGTACAGGTAAATACAATCGGCGGATGAGCGTTATCTACTGAATCATTGGTTACTTTAACACGAATACGAAGAAGCATTTTTCTATTCAAGCAATCTCTGAAATAACCAATTCCGCGTTGTGAACCCAGAAAACCAGGAAACCAGAGACTGTCAGCAAAAACACCTGATGAGTCCGAACCATTTAATTCTATAGCATTCGTATCCGTCGCACGTGACGTTTCTGCAAGCCAAGCTGGTAAGGTTGCACCGGAGGCAATCACATTTCTTCCTGTTAAGCCGGAACGGTGCAAAAAACCTGCATACTCAGTTGTCTCATCTTGCTTTTGGTGACGCTCGAACTCAAAGCGGATATATTGTGCACTGGTGAATGCTCCGATCAGATCGTGCGGATCGAGAATAAGCACATCTAAATGTGGAGCATTCTTCCCTCCTAATGTACTATCTTTCGGTGCAGGTCTGCCCGAAGGAATATCATCGACACCTCTATCTTCGGCATTCAGTCCAAGTGTATCGTCTAAATTAGTATAACGGTATTCCGAATCAGGCATTGAACGGTTTCCGAAACGGTCGGCATGCCCATCATGTCCGAGGTCACCGCCACCCCAGCCACCGATAAAAAAAGTGGTTAGGCTATCAGCACGACGTGCTCTATTCGTGGTATCAGGCTGTGCAAAAGATACTGTATCTGATAAAATCATCAAAAGAAAACTGAGAGTGATGATATGAAGTGTTTTCATATGGGTTCGTAATAAAGTAAAAAATCAGAGATGCTATAATAAAAAAGTCACTTGAGAATGCAAAAAGTTACACTAATAAATCGTTTATGAGTTGGTCAAAAATTATTGACCTCCTTCGTACCTGTTCACAAAAATACCGCGCTTTTAATAGAATCCGTTACTCTATTTGGTACTCTATTTTGAAGTTTTTTTCATAATTGTTCAATAATCTGCGTTTTCTCTTCAATTTACACATCTTCCCCTGCAAAAAAAACCTCATTTTCATCAAAAACTCTCTTCGGAAGTCTGTCGGCTTCCCAAGATGTAATGCTTTTTAGGATGCAATAAGTGACACGGTGGTTAAAAAAAATAATGATGCATTTTACATTACACCACAAATTTATACCAAATAACAAGCAGCCAAAAACGAGTCAACCAATTCCGATTGGGTATCAAATTGAAGTTTTTCATGTCCTGGAAGATTGCATACTTCTGTTCTTCCTGAGTCGAATCGTGAAGAAATCGAATGATTGTTGGATCAATCTCCAACGCGGTCTGCCTGATTTCAGGCGTAGCAGTCTTCCAGAAATATTGTATTGGCGTTGCATCAAGTTTCACGGCTGTTTCCCACTGTTGCAAATGGATGCTTTATGTACTGTATACTGGATGGATCGTTTTCGATCTGATTTGAGGTCATATTATTATTTTTACAATAGAATCCACCATCTCCGTTGTGCTTATTTCATCGTTCCAATACTTGACAATTGTCTGATGATTGTTAAAAATAAATTTCTTGAGATCCATCAAATCTTTTGCTGACAATGATGTTTCGCCAATAAGTGTTGGATCATCATCAACGGAGACGGAAATCCAATTTGATGGAGTTGCTTTCTCTCCATGCTCTGTTTGGACTTTGATTTCACAACGATGGTTTGCATGTTTATTAACAGAAAGCCAAATAACCATGGGTAACCTCGTTTCTTCTGGGCGCAGGTGCGTCATTTGGAAAAGCTGGTCTTGCATAGCATTTGTTCTCGACATTTTATTTTAACCAATCAGACGCAAGACATAAGCTGATATTAATTCTTGGTAAACCAATAAAGATTTATACCTGGCGTATATTCTTCATTCGTCGTTAAATGTGTTCCATCTGAAGCCGCACCACCGATCACATAAATTTTTCCATTTACAGTAGCGGCAACAGGAAGTATTCGAGCAGTAGGCATAGTGCTAAGACTCAAATAAGTATCCGCAAGTGGATTATACAGAGTCGCAGAATTAAAAGCTATATTCGCTGAAGCAAGACAGCCTCCAAAATATAAAACATTGTTGTTGATTGATGTCGCAGCAAGTGCTGTAGTTGCAGTTGGAATATTTGCTTTCAACACCCAGGAGTTTGTCGGTGGTGGCGTGTATTCCGCATTTTGTGTATATGTATTTGTGTTGTCTTGTCCTCCGAGGACGTACATTTTATTGCCGTTCACTACAGCAGTGCCTGACTGAAACCACCCGTTGGGAATTGGCGCACGAGTTGCCCAAGTATTGCTGATTGGATCATACTCTTCGTTTACGGTATAAAATACTCCAGCACCATTTGTGCCTGCAACCACGTAGATTTTACCATTAATTGTACCTGCTACGGCACCCATTCTTGGAGTTGGCATTGCTGCTTTTGTAGACCATGTGTCAGTGGAAGGATCGTAAGCTTCTACAATATTTTGAGGAGTGCCTGCACCTGCTCCTATACTCCCGCCAATGACATAAATTATTCCATTATGAGTTGCGTATGCTACTCCTCTTCTGGCAGTTGGCAACGCTGCTTTAGCACTCCATGTATCCGTTGAAGGATCATAGCAATTATTATTGTTTAGTTGACCGGAAACTGGAGATGTAGAACCACCAATAACATATATTTTATTATTCACCACACCGACAGCACTGGCATGTTGTGCGGTTGGATTACTTGCTTTAGTAGCCCAAGTATTGCCTAACGTTTGCACATTACCAGTATAGGTAAACCCATTGTGTGATCCGTTGTCAGAAAATGCAAGATAAGCACCACTTGGAATTGTACCACCAGAACCATTCGCATTGGAAGTCAAAATTGTACCTCCACCTGCTGGAAAGTCGTATGCCTGAACTTGCGTACCTGTAGTTGCACCTTTGATTATAGTATAGTGACCATTGCCGTCATCAACCTGCAAAAAGTGCTGCGCATATGCTGGAATGCCAAATAGTAAAACACATGCGAGAATAAGTATCTTCTCCGTGCCAAAACGTTTATGGTTCTTTTTCATATCATTAATTTATTTAGTTAGTAGTACTCATATGTATGAATTTTCCAATACCGTGATCATGTCATCAATGAATTCACCATAATTTAATCAGGATAATAAATTGCTTCTGCAGGCATTTTGAACTCTATTCTACCCGTGATTTCGTACCAAAGCAAATCATAACTTTTTCCTTTTGTTTTCCAAGTATGAGCATAGTAGCCGGAATTAACTCCGCTTGAATTGGATGCCTTTGGCATATCATCGCTAATTTCTTTAACAAGTATTTTATAATCCGATAGTGTTACATTTGGCACACTCCAGGTAACAGAAGTTGATTTCCCAGTTCTTTCACTGAATTCAATGTCAAGTCTTCCTTCTAAACCCCACCAATAAACTGGTGAAGCTGAATAAATTCTCGCATCGGAATTCAATTGACCAAACGGTTCACTTTGTATTTCATAAGCTGTCGCATCTAAAATGGTTTTTACAACTTCTCGCGGAACGCCTATATTTATGTCTCTGAAGGAGATTGCTTTTTTAGGAACGACTGGTTGTACTTGTGCTGACGAAGGTGCTGGCATCATCATTGAATCCGAAGGTTTAGCCTTCCAAACTTCCTTATGCAAGAAATTGGTATCTATGAATATTACTCCAGCGAAAATAATAATCGCTATTGCCATCAGAATACCCCCATCTCTTCGAATCATCTAAAAATGCTATAATGAGCCGCAAATATACGAACAAATTGCTACCTATTGTTAGCATTTGAATTTTAAGCAAATTTTATATCGTAAAATTGCTTAGATGAACCACTTACAAATGATCGGTAGGAATATTCGTGCATTTCGAGAACTGCGTGGGATTACACAATCTCAACTTGCAGAAAAAGCCAAAATGCATCGTGCCTATATAGGATTCGTCGAGAATGGCACTAAAAATCTTTCGGTAGAATCATTGTTCGCCATTGCAGATGCTCTTCAAATCGCTCCATACTTATTGTTATACCCAGAAGCTAAAAGCTGGATTTCACCATGATACCTATTGATAGAGTCGTGCCACTCGAATTATCTATGCTATTCATAGCTCTTTAATTTGATAAACACTCAAGAAACTGCCTCCAAATCATTGAACATTCAGAATAGCTGATGTATATGAATTTCGATTTAAAACTACCACTCCTCTTCCGTCGTACCTTTGTATCTCATTCACCAACATCATTTATCATCATGAAAATCACAACAGCATTTTTGATCGTATTTTGTTTGGCACTTCAGTCAACCGCCGTTGCACAAAACACAACAGGGAGTAGCGTACAGATTGGCAAAACGACAATTACTCAGCCGTGGCAGTGATGTTGTTTTTTTTGCTCATTGTGCTGTCTGTTTTCAAGATTCTGACTCCGACGATAAAGTGGACAATAATTGGATTGCAATATTGATGAACCTTCGAATTCTAATCTTACGGATCCGATTTGATAGGGAAAGAAAAGTACTGAAAAAAGAATTCCTTGATTCGATAGAATCAAGATGATCTATTCACATACGATAAATAAAGCTTCCTTCCATGATAGGCTGAAGGTAAGGGATACATTCATTGCATCCCTTACAATCACAGCATATTAGTTATTTCTCAATTACCAACCGTTGTATGCTTCGTTCACCTTTATCCGTGGTAAGCAATACAATATAGATTCCTGATGATAAGTCCTGTGTTTGGATTTTGATCTCATGTTTTCCAGCAGAGAGGTCATTACTCCTGCTAACTATACTAATTTGCTTTCCAGTAATGTCTTGAAGATCAACTCTGACTGATCGGTTTTCTCTCAGTTGAAATTGGAGATTGGCATCGCCGTGAGCAGGATTCGGAAAGATTGATATTCCAAAGAAAATATCATTTGATGTGATAGACACTTTTGTAACAACGGATTGTCTGTCGCCCTTGATTACGTTAAGCAGTTCTTGAGTCGGTTGGTACCACAAAATAAAACCGCCTTCGTTTTCCGATGAAGCATTAGTACGAACCACAATTGGTATCAATGAATTAGGATTCATTGGTTTACTTGGAGACTTTTCCCGTATGTGACTTTTCAAAGCTATTACTTTTTGCAATAACGCTTGATCGTCTTTTGATAGAACCTTCGACGGATCACCTGGATGCTCAGTCAGAAACTTCTCTATCTCTTTCAAGCGATTGAATTCAGCTATCGAGATTTGGTCGAGCACACCAGCCTGCTCAGAATTAATTGAAGCACTTAATGAACCCACAATGCCTTTTAGGTTAGTCATTTGCACTGGCAGAAAGGAAGGAATTTCATTGACTCCGTGGGCTTCGTTCTTATCAATGATCGTAGCCTTCAATCCAAATGGCTTTTGAGTATAACGAACTTCAAACAAATATTTTTTGCTGCCAAAATCCTGATAGCACAATATTTCATTTGAGCTTTTTCTGTAAACCCCAAGTTTTAACAAAGCAGCATCACTAAGCTCAACCAACGGTATAGGTGAGATGGCAGTTGATGTTTCAATACTATCCACTGGATTAGCAAAGGCTGGTTTTGCAACAGCTTGGTTTTCTGGCGCAAGACCTTGTGCTGTTGTCAGTCGGTCAGGTTTAATGTTGTCGACTGATTTGACAGGTGTTAAAGTCGGAGATGATGCAAGTAAAAACGCAGTAATGCCTATAGCGATGAGTGTCATAAGAATTATTCCTTTGGTTTTGAAGCCGATCACGCGGTCTTCATTTGGTAATGATTTCTGCAAGGACTTCCTATCGCGGTTATCAGATGATCTCTTCTCAAGAAGCGAATGTAGCTCTTCCTCTTTCAACTCAATTGTATTAGCGATAACACTGTTGAAAAAGTGATCGATGTGTTTTTCAGTCTGTGTCATAAGATAATACTTGTTAATATTGAATGGATGTTGTTAACGACAGCTTCACTTTTTTCTTTTCTTTCCACCTTTGCACCAAGCAACTTACCGAGTTCTTTTCTTCCACGCAAAAGTCGCAATTTTACTCCTGATAGACTTCCACCTTGAATTTCTCTAATCTCTTCAAGAGAATAGCCGGAAATCTCAAACATTATTAGAGAATTTCGTGTCTTTTCCGAAAGCTTTTGCATCGCTTCTTGAAGAAAATGAATATCGACTAACACATCCGAAGATGTTCCAGTGAATTCAATGGAAGATGCTTCATCGTATTGAGTATTATGCTTTGCAAGTTTTCGCTCGTCTCGTGCAAGCCGAGATGCAACCGTGTAGAGGTAACTTTTGATACTTTCCTTATTTTTCAGAGCGTCAAAACGATCATACGTTATCAAGATCGTCTCGCTTGCAAGATCCTTCCCGCTTTCAGCATCTTTGCTCAAAGCACGACAAAATCTTTGCAACCCTGACTTATGCGGTCTCAAAAGTTCTAAGAATTCATCCTGTTTTTCCCTAAATTGGGTGTCCATACAGTTTGTTAAAAAAATGTAGCTGCGCAGTTACAATACATAAGAGTAGATTAGGCAAAATAAGTTACATTTTATTTTTCCATTCAAGGGATGTAATGCTACTTTTACTATCATTTTGTGTTTATTACTCAATAATAATTTGATGAAAATCCTTATACTTTTCTTTCTACTTACGGTTCTAACGTTGACTGCTTATTCGCAAGACTGGCATTATGCGAAAAAGATTGGAGACAGTGGCAACGAGTATGTTTCAGGTATAGCCATTGATAAAGATGGTAACTCGTATATCATTGGTCGTTTCAAGCAGAAAATCATCCTTGATACCATTTCAATATCCGGAAGCAATACCCAAAATATTTTTATTGCCAAATTCGACAGATCTGGAAATACAATATGGGCGAAAACAGTCGCATCTGCTATTGATACCTTGCTTGATGCTGTGAACATAAATGCCATCGCAGTCGATGGATTGGAAAATGTATACGTAACAGGAAATTACTTGGGTAACGCCCTATTTTTTGGTACAAAGCACACAAGCGTTGCATCATCAGAAATCTATCTCATCAAACTCACAAACAATGGTGATTTAATATGGATGAAAACTGCCGGAGGTAATGGTGTTGGAAATTACAATCAAAATGAAGCCTATGCATGTTGTATAGACAATTCTGGGAATTGCATATTAACAGGAAGGTATTTCAAAACTGCTACATTTGATACTGTCACTATTTCTGCATCATTGCCAAACGAACTTTTTGTTGCAAAATATAACAACAATGGACGTATCGTTTGGGTGAAATCAGGCGGTGGAGATTTTGGAATTCACAATGGTTTTGGTATTGCATCCGATTCCAACGATAACGTATATGTAACCGGAGATTTTTTTGGTCATTTAACAATTGGTGATAATAACCTTGATGCGATTGATGCCGAACAAAAGATATTTATCGCAAAATTCTCATCTGCCGGACAATCATTATGGGCAAAAAAAGTTGGAACTGGTAGTTATTATGGAATAGGTTCTGGTATAACAGTCGATAAGCGTGGTAATGCATATATTGCCGGATTCTTCCGCTCGACTATTGATTTTGGAACGATGCAGCTTACCTTCAGTCGACCTGTTATTGCATATGCCATGCTGGAAGTCAAATACGATTCCAATGGAAATTTTGGCTGGGCGGTTAAAAGTGATGGAGCAGATCAGAACACCCAAGCAATTGCAATTTGTAGTGATGGACAAGGCAATTCATACGTTACAGGTAGTTTTACAAGCAATATATTATTTGGATCAAACTCACTGGTAAAGGATACTGGTTTATCTATATTTGTAACAAAATTGGATCCGGAAGGAAAATTTTTATGGGCAAAGCAAACTGGAGGCGATGGCAATAGTAATGGCAGAGAAATTGCCTTAACAAATGATGGCAAAATTGTTGTTGCCGGAGGATTTTCAAGTGATTTGACTTTTGACTCCATTCCATTATCATCTTCTGGCGGGTTTGATATTTTTATCGCAAACATCGTCGATCAGAAACAGACAATAAAGCAACCATTCTCAAAAGAGGAAATTGTATACCCAAATCCTGCGGACGAAACTTTACACTTATCAACGAGACAAAACCTGGTTCTACTTGACGTTGTTGGAAGAACGGTTGTTCAATGTAACGACTGCAATGAAATTTATACAGCAGAAATCCCTGCAGGAGCTTATTATTTGAATGGACAATTGGTGATCATTCGGCATTAATAGATGACCTGATTTGTAGCGGAACTATTCACTCATTTAGGAACATATTTAGTGATTAAATTCCTAAATCCTATGAAAACTAAATCGTCTACTTTTGTCGCAATTCTGGCAGTTCAAATCCTTTTGACCAATGTCTATTCAAAACCGTCAATTCCAATGTTACCATATGTTTTTTTTGAGTATAATAGCGCAGAAATTCCGAGTCGTTATATTCATCATGGTACCCCAATAGTAAAAGATCCAGTCGAAGCAAATCACTTTATTCTTAATATTTTGGGAAAACGGCTGCGAGAAAATCCCAAGACGACATTGACACTCACCGGAACAAATTCAAATACTGATGCAGAGTATAACAATACAAACCTTTCTCGTAATCGTGCCTTAGCCATTTCTAACTACCTTGTTAAGAACTGGAACATTAATCCAAAACGATTGATCATTATTGAACGTAATCTCCCAGAAAAGCCTGGTAATTCTTTTACGAGAGATGGACAGGAAGAAAATCGTCGCGTTGAAATTTCGTCTAATAATCCAAGTATTCTTGCACCAATTTTGTAATTGATAATCCAGTCTTCTTTAGATCATGAGCGTATCAGGTTGTTTGGAGACGGCAGTTGTCATCTTGCAGATAACTCTTTGAATGCTTTTCGAACCTTGTCGTATAAGTCTTTGGAATATCCATCATATGAGAAGACGACGTTTCGTGATTGATCAAGTAGGAAGAAATATGGATAACTGTGTACTCCGAATTTCTCCATTTGCTCTGCACTTGTACATATTGCTTGATATGGAATCGAATGACGATGATGGTACTTGTTAATGGTATTTATGCTATCAACAGTATTTATACTTATGATCGCAAGTCCACTATCTTTAAATTCATTATACAACATGGTAAGAGGTTGGATTGAATAAGCACAAGGGCTGCATCCTGCGTACCAAAAATCCAATAGGACAAATTTGCTTTTTACATTGCCTTCAAAGAATGCGTGCAAGAATGATGATAGTGTTTACGTTTAAACATCATAATTATTCTCTTAGTTATTACCTATATTTTGAGTCTTATCTTTTGAAAATAAATTCACAACCATTCTCTCAGAGCTCCCGTCAGAAATATTCTTTTCCTCTTCTGTTTCATATATAATGTCATGGAGAACAATACCATTCATATCAAGATCAATGCTTTTGAGAACAATATATTTTTCTTCGCAAAAGTCGATCTTAATAACATAGATTGAATAGCCATACCTGTCATAACCGTCATAACAAAACTCCGGATGCGTTCTCAAACTATCGCTATATCCCTGGATACTACGCTGCTCCCACATTTTCGTACGTCTGGTTTCATAGTAACTTTGCAACAAAGGAGTTTCTTTTAACCGGATTATCATACGCATTGAATCAAGAATGATAACAGATTTTGTATCGTAGTCGTACCGTGAATTTTGTGAACTTCCCAGATATACCCACCCAGAGATCTCTCGAGGAGCTGTATAGGAGCGCTCTTCACGGTTCCCTTGTGCATACAGAGTATCAAATGATAGTAGAGACCAGAGGATAATCGTTGATAAAGTTTTGTATGGCATATGTTAATGTAGTTTCACAAACAAATTTTATGATGACAATAACATGATGAAAAAATCATACCATATATAAAATGCGGTTTAATCAATGATTTGGAATCACAACTTCTTCGATTCGTTAAGATTATTTTAACAACAGAAAGATTTTCTTTCATCTAAGTAGATCAATACCTCATTGCCACTATAAGTTGATAAGTCTAAACTAACTAAAAAAAAATGGGACACTTTTACGTGCCCCGCCACGATATACAACGGAAGAACCTTTTTCTCCAATCCACGTAATAGATTTAGGGACGGTCGAAGTTTGCTTCATTGCTCCTTCGCTCGGGCAGACTACATACATCCACGATACCTCTACAATGAATAAAGCCTTTAGTAGCCTTCATAACCTGATCCTGAGTAATCTCCGTAATCCGCAAGCGCGCCGAAGCTGCAAAGATTCTCAGCTTCCAAACCTACGCTTTTATGCAGAATAACCTCAGCCCCACGATTACCCCCCTGATGTTGTTGATTTAAAATCTTTTTACTTTTAATAAAAATCTTTACCTAACCTTAATCCCTAACTTGCTTAAAAACCTCAATTATGCATCAAAGATTGTTGGTATAGGAGTTGTAGTGTCTAAAATTACAACAGGGTTCTTGTTATGGGAAGTCTGTTAATAATCACATTAGTTATCTTACTCAACAATAAAAAAATAATGAAAAATCAATTACTCGCAACTTTCGCAGTTGCATTATTTATCGTATTTGCAGGAAACGTCTTCGCTCAGACTGCTACTAAAACTCAGGCAGCTACTGCACAGATTACCACCGCCATTACTTTCGGTAGCGGTTCGGATTTAAAGTTCGGATCAATTGCTGAAGGTTCTTCGAGTGGTACTGTTTCTCTTACCGCAGCAAGTTCAACAGTTCGTTCCAAAACCGGATCGACAACCCAGCTTGTAAGTCAGGGAACAACACCAGCTGCTGCTGCCTACACGGTAAACGGTGAAGCTGGCTATACATTCGCTCTCACTCTCCCAGGTAATAGTGATGTTACTATCACTAATACTACCGGAGCCGGTGCAGAAACGATGACAGTTACCGATTTCACAACTGACCTACCATCAAATACTGGTACATTGACAAGCGGAACAGCTACATTTTATGTAGGGGCAACGCTCAATGTTGGTGCTTCTCAAGTTGCTGGGGCATACACCGGAAATTTTGATGTAACCGTTGCCTATAACTAATTCAAGTTATAGGTAAGAAGAGTTAATGTTGGTCAATTGACCGCCGCTAATAATGGAGTTCTGACTTGTGTGGGCAAACAAGCAGGTCAGGACTCCGTTAAAAGCGTTTCAGCCCATTTCGTTGGTTTGCAATCAAACGGTATGAAAAAATTTCTGTATTCTTTCGTCTTAGCGAGTTCGCTTATTAACTTATCCGTTACTTCGTCAGGAGTAGCTCAAAGTAATTTACTCGTAACTCCCACACGAATCGAGTTTTCGGGATCAAAACGTTTTGAAGTGTTAAGCGTCACCAATACCGGACTTGATACTGCCACCTACCGGATGTCTTTTATCCACTATCACATGCGCGTAGATGGATTTCTCGATAAAATTTCCACACCGGATTCAGGCCAATATTTCGCTGACAGTCTGCTACGTTTTTATCCAAGGCAAGTAACGTTAGCTCCTGGAATGTCTCAAACAATTCGAATGCAGCTTAATAAGCCGGATGATCTTCTCAGCGGAGAATATCGATCTCATCTTGTTTTCAGAAACATAAGCTCACGAAAAGCAAACGATGATAGCTCCGACTCAACCGAAGGGTTTCAGGTTGCGCTAAAGGCTATATGCAGTGTGGCAATCCCAGTAATCATCTATCATAATGTTAGCGAACCTTTGCTTGCAATAACTGATGCCTCCTTAAAACAAAAAGATACCAGTACAGAATTAACATTCAAAATTCTTCGCGAAGGCGCAGCATCGGCATACGGAGATATTGCTCTCCTCTATCGCTTGCCGAACGGTGATAAAACATTGCTAAATCTCATTAAAGGAGTTGGTATCTATTCTCCTAATACGTATCGGACATGCAGTATCAAAGTTGACAAAATACCTTCTGGCACTACTGATTTTATTGTAGAGTATCGTAAGCACGGTAAAGCAGCTATACTCGCCGACCGTAAACTCCCTGTCAGTCTTGCCGTTAGTCATTGACCTGCGTACAAAATGAGAACATGGGCTATCGCTGCTCTCTTAGGTTTTATTCTTTCACCAAGTGGAGATATATCCGCTCATGCTCTAAATGCTTCCCTGTCACTTACTATTCCAAACTCTCCAAAGCTAAATCCTTCGGAACCACCTCCTCCTGATAAGGAGGAAATAACCATAGAAGGTTCATTGCCTCTGATTGGAAGAATTCATTTGCCAGTTCTTATAATTGGTCGAAAGATATTCGTTTCGCTTGTAGATTTTTTTGATGCGACTAATATTTATTATGAACGAGACGGTCATTCGATACACGGCTTTATCAATAAAGGAATAAGTTATCATTTTGATTTAGCAAGGAATACTGCTAAATATGGCACTACGGCTATTAATTTATCGACAGAGAACAGTTATTCGATTGGTTCAAAGTTTTATTTCTCTGATACCGCACTTTATTCTCTATTCGGTATCAGAATACATTTTGACTATACGTCGTTAAGTGCAGAAATAGAATCCATCGTTGAGTTACCTATTGTTGCCAAAGTACGCAGAGAACAGCTCTATAAAAATCTCAGCCCAGTTCCAGTATATTCTTCAGATGCTCTGTATCAATCGCAATCCTCATTGCTCAATATGAACGGAATTGATTGGTCTGTTACTTCGAGTTTCAGTTTTCCTTTTAAAAATTATTCGACCTACAGAGCAATAATAGGCGGCGGTTTACTTGGCGGCAACTATTGGATTAATCCCAGCGGAAGTATAAATGCCTCGACAAACTGGCATTTAATCCAATGGAATTGGAAACATACATTTGAAAGTGCAGCAATAAAACAGTTGACTATTGGTGACAGAATCAATTTACAATTTCCAATGTACGGACAACCGTTTCGCGGTCTACAAATTACTAACTCTCCCTTTATTGAAAGAGAAAATTTTAGTTCGTATTCGTTCGATCAACCGCTTGTAGCAGGACAGGTTGTAGAATTATACCGGAATGGTGAACTCATGTCTTATCAAAATGGAGATTCAAGAATAGTGGTACCGATGACATTACCATACGGTATGACTAACTTCACCAGAAAAATTTATGGTAAGTATGGCGAGGAATACGATGAGGTGGAAGTTATTCGAATTCCTCGGAGTTTACTTCCAAGCGGAGAAGTACAATATGCTGTATCTGGCGGAGTCTTGGGTTCCGACTACAATAACATTCTCTCGGAAGCAGGACTATCGGCAGGTTTCTCTAAAGGATTAACTGTTAGTGGCGGAGTTCAGTATTACAAACAAACAGGATTTAATTCTTTTTCACCTTTTGCTCGAATTCAAAGCAATCTGTCCAACAACCTTTTCCTGCTTGCAGATTACCTTTATCAAGGAAGGTTTCATGTTTCATTGGACTACCTGAGTGCAGGCGGAGTTCAGGTAATTACAGACTATGCGCGTAATGATCCAAGGATGAGATTCGGCTTCAGTCAGCCCTTGGAAAGAATGGGCTTGCAATTAACGCTACCAGTGAGGATTTCATCTTTGCCTATTAGCATCCGTGCTAAAGCGTTAGAATATTCTTATGATTTTCTTACAAGAAGCATAAGCACGACAATCTCAACTTCATTTTTCCTTCGTGGAATAACTCTTATAACTTCATTTGATGGTCAAATGATGGCTGATTATCAGAGCGTTACCATGCAAAGTTTCCGCAGTACGTTAGGTGCATCCTGTCCGCTTTTTCGCAATACACGTGCTCAGGCAGAAGCTACCTACGATCATACATCTCAAGTTATCTCGAATCTTTTACTTTCCATTACTTCGAGAATTCAGAATGTCGATTTAACCGTCGGAGTTCAGAAGCCGTATAACTTCCCAATTTCGCTTCAAATCTCAATGGGGCTTAATCTTCCGTCGGTGTCAATAACCGGAAGCGGAAATGTAAGCGGAGATCACTATAGCTCTTCGAGTTCAATGCAGGGTTCACTGAGGTTTGGAGAATCACCGTTAGACATTTCCTTATCCGCTAACCCTGTTGTCTCAACTGCTACAGCCGTCTTTAGACCGTATCTCGATGTCAATGGAAATGGCAGGCGAGATGCTGATGAACATTCTGTTCTTAATTTGGGTATTGAATCGAATTATGGAATTCAGAATCGTCTTCCTGACGGTTCGATTGAGGTAAATTATCTTTCTCCCTATCAAATTCTGCATTTTAAGTGCCAGACGGATGCAGTAGAAGAGCCGACCTGGAAACCGAGATCGGAAAATATTACCTTGGTCTTGCAACCTGATCAAACGCAAATCATAGATCTGCCAATTACTCCAGTCAGTGAAATAAGCGGTGTTGTAATATGGGCTATCAAAACTATTAAACAGCCGTTAAAAACTTGGACTATCATCATAAGAGACTCCCTCAATAACGAGGTCGCTAAAATCAGAACCGAAGATGATGGAACATTCTATTACTCAGGACTGCTGCCTGGGAATTATACTCTCGAATGTGATGAGAATGATAGGAAAATACAAAAAGTCAAACTGTTAGAACCAGTTCATTTTACTATCAAGCGCGCAAACACTGGAGTTTCATTGGAAGGTATAAAAATAATTCTAAAATATGATAGCGCAGGAGGCTCCTAAACCAATCCGAGATCCACAGATCCCATTTTTTGAAGCAACAGAAAATTCGAAATAGTACGGTCATCTATATTCTGCTCGGGTTCGGAAATCTCTGTACTTGTAATTGATTGATAAGTTGCCGAAGTTTTACATGCCCTTTGAAAATATTACGATTTGTATCCACTTTAAAAAAAAATGATCTCTTGATGTCATAAACTGTAACTCCGAGTTTGAAAATGTGTTTTTGTAAAAAATGATTCTTCCATGGTCTGAAATAGCTGTACTATGGTCGAAATATGTATTTATACTTACAAACTCGTTTACTATGAAAAGGTTTTATTTACAACTTAGTCTCATCCTTGCTGCTTACTTCACTCCTTCGGCGATCTTCTCACAAAATAAAGCTCCGGAAATATTCTGGCAAAAATGCCTGGGCGGAGTAGCAGATGATAAAGCAAATGTCATTATAGCTACAAAGGATGGCGGTTTTGCAGTAGCAGGTTATACGAACTCGACAGAAGGTGATCTATCTGAAGTCAGAAGTAATTCTGATAATGATGGGTGGATCGTTAAATTTTCTGCCGCAGGAAGTATTGAATGGCAGAAAAGTCTTGGAGCTATAGTTTTTGATGACGCTTTTACTTCGTTGATCCAAACGAAGGATGGAGGTTATATGGCTGCAGGCATACATGGCTCTACTGACGAAGAAGGATTTAAAGGTGCCATTGATGCCTGGGTCGTAAAGTTGGATCCTCTCGGTGAAATTCAATGGGAGCATTATTATGGAGGCACAGGAGTAGATATTCTGACTTCCATCATAGAAACAAATGATGGCGGTTATGCCTTCTCCGGTTATACATATTCTAACGATAAAGATATAACGGGTAATCATGGAGGTGGACAATATATAAACGATGTATGGATTGTAAAACTGAATTCCGCAGGCGCAATTGAATGGCAAAGATGCTATGGTGGTACCGATGACGATTATGCGAATAAAATCATACAAACAAAAGACGGAGGATATGCCGTAGCAGCATACACTGCTTCGAATAATGGAGACGTAACTGGATTTCATGGCGGTTATGACTCATGGGTATTAAAACTAAGCTCTAACGGTAGTCTTCTGTGGCAACGATGCTTAGGCGGTTCACTACAAGAGATAGCCAATTCCATAGTAGAATCGGAGGACGGATTAGTCGTTGCAGGTTTTGCACAGTCTGCAAACGGTGATGTAGTTGGAAACCATGCGAGTTCTACACCAGATGCATGGGTATTTAAATTAAATGCTTCAGATGGCAGACTTGAATGGCAAAATTGCATAGGAGGAAGTAAAGCTGATGCTGTAAACTCAATAATTAAAACAAAAGATGGCGGATTTGCGATTACGGGCTTTACCAATTCTTCCGATGGTGATGTGAATGGAGTACATTTTAATACCAACGATATGTGGGTTGTTAAACTTTCATTTTCGGGTTCGATACAATGGCAAAAATCTATTGGAGGCAGTGCCGTTGATGAAGGATTCTCAATAGTGCAAGAAGAAAATGGAAATTTCCTTGTAGCTGGTACTACGACTTCATCCGATGGTGATGCCTCTGGATTTCATGGAGAGATATATCCTGATGCCTGGATCGTTAGGCTTAGCAACTCTGCAATCGTTTCCAATCAATCCGAACAAATTGATCAATTGACAGTAACAGCTTTCCCTAACCCTACTACTTCATCCTTTATGTTGAGTTTTGAACTTCCACAAGCAGCAACAGTTAAAACAACTATTACTAATACTATAGGGCAAGTAGTAATGGAGATGCGAGAAGTAGTTCAAAATGTCGGAATGCAAAAAAGATTAGTTGATCTTCGACTGTTACCTAAAGGTACATATTTCATAACTGTTCAATGCTGTGGAAAGTATGCAACAAAGGTTATTGAAAATATATAAACAGTTAATTATTGCAACTATAAAGTAGTTGTGCTCTAAGTCTAAGAGTAATAAAATACGAAGAAAATATTCGTATTATAGAAAATGTTACATGCATTTGAGGGACGAAATCGAAAGGATAATGCTTTCTTCATTGAACTAACTTTATCTCGAACATCTTTGACCAGTTTTTCCCTGTAACCAATAATCTATCAGATCGGGAGTCATAAGCAATCCCATTTAAAAAGTCGACTCTCTTTTGTTCTTCCGGCGATATTAATCCTGAAAGATCAATCCAGCCTTTGATTAACCCGGATTTTGGATCAATAATGGCGATTGTATTTCTTTGCCATACATTAGCATATATGCTTCCCTTGATAAGTTCTAATTCATTAAGGTCTTCTACCGACATACCTTGATCAGTTACTTCTATAAACCTTTCAATTGCGAGGGTATTAGGATTCAAATAATAAAGTCTGTTTGACCCATTTGACATTATTAAAGATTCGCTGTCATGCGTCAATCCCCAGCCTTCACCCTCGTATGTCCAACTTCCGATTTTCTTAAAAGTTTTAAGATCGTAAATAAATCCGATTTTAGAACGGTAAGTCAGTTGATATATCTTGTTGTTAAAAATTGTTATACCTTCTCCAAAAATGTTGCTATCTATTTCAATTTGTTGTTTGATTCTCCCTGTCGCAAGCTCAACTTTTCTCAAAGTAGATTTTCCGTTTAATCCTGTGCTTTCATACATGATACCTTCATATATTTCTAACCCTTCTGTGAAGGCGGATGTGTCATGAGGAAAGACGTGTTGAATTTCAAACATATATCTTTGAGGTTGAGTGGATAAAGGCAGTGCATTATTGTTAGCGTGATTGGTCTCTTCTTTTTTGCAACTGGCAATTAAGAATGAAATAATTAGTAGTAGGATCCAGTGGGTTCTTACGCTCATGCGGTGCTCGTCTTTTCTGTGATTTGTTACTATGCAAAAGTACGAATAAGATGTACTCCATCAAAAATATACATGTAGCTAATGGAGTGATCAATAATGTTCGATGGTTGGCGGAGTAAGGCAAAGACAATTACGGATGCAATACTCATCCTTTTTTTCGCTATAAAATACTTCGATCTCTTCGGAGAAGCAACATTCCCATTTGTGATAAGTATTCGGGTAGAAGTCCTGACAATGGACTGAAATGATTGTGGGTGGCTCAGAAGTATTGTGACTACCATCTTCACAATATTCTTCTAATCATGTACAAACCCTGCGTAAGTTTGCTAAGTTTAACAACGAAAAAAAATTATGAAGAAGATTGTTGTCGTCACATTCATTTTATTTCTAACATCGGCACCTTTGTTTTCCCAGGTTGACAGAACATCTGAATTGTTCAAAACTTTAAAATTAAATGACAGTTTGTTACTTGACATTGGATTCAACACCTGCGACATCAAACAATTTGACAATTTGGTGAATGATAATTTTGAATTTTACCATGATGAAGCAGGCATCATGTCGTCATAAACAGAATTTATTGCAAGCATACGGGATGGAATATGCAAATTGCCATATAAACCAAGGCGAGAATTGATCAAGAATTCATTGCAGGTTTTTCCATTGGAAAAGAACGGCGTTTTATACGGTGCAGTACAAACTGGGGAACACAAGTTTTATGCAATTGAAAAGGACAAAAACAAGCACTGCAAAATTTACATCTGTTTGGTTACTTGAGAATGCTAAATGGAAATTATCCAGGGTAGCGGATAAGAATATATTGAATCATAAATGTACTGCTTTTGCCAGTTCTTCATATATTTTTAAACCTTCACCATTGTTCACCCGATCATAAAACAATTGCAAAACTGCTGCATGCGATATTTTGCCTTTGGAGTCCATAATTTTCTTTTTGACATCTTCAAATCTTTTGCTTCTGGTGACGGTTGTTGTAACTTTATTTGATAATTTATTTCTTGAATTTTTCATTTTCTTCATTCTTTTTATTGTGATAACTTAAGTTTGACATTTGTGTCTTTTGGTAAGTATCGGAAAGAATGAAAATGTTGAAATAAATTATTGAGGCAACAAGAATGAATTGTGATCTGAAGCTATATTGTTTTTTGCTTTCTTATTTCCAATTGTGAACCATGACAATCGTTGTTTGGCAAAGAAATGTTCATAATTGTGACAATTTTACATTATACAAATCAGTCAAACAAGTTGAACCGTCTTGCCGAGAATTTCAACAGCATGTTGTTCAGGAAACGCTATTCTGTGCAACCTGCTGTCATCAGGAATTGAATCGGAGTCCGGCAAATAAAACTTGAACATTTGGTCGTTTCCGTCCCATTGAAGTGTATAAAATCTATATCCATCGCCATAACTGGTTGAAATAACCATATGTATGACAACAGCTTTGCCCAAGATCCAAATGTTCTCAACCTCTGCCGATTCGCATCCTCGGTGTCTATAAAACATATCTTTTACCTGTTTGCGGTTCGACATTTGTCCACAACAATGGTAATCCTGGAATTCACGCATGTTACGATCAATTTCGTCAGGATCGGAATTAACACAGGCTTCAATTTTGTCAATCAATTTGTCAACAGGTTTTGCAAGCTGCTTTGCTAACTGTCGTGTAATGCTGTTGGGAACGTCTGTCGTTGTGCTGTAGACATGTGCGAGATTGCTTGATGTCAATGACAACAAATATTCTGGGAAGGCAGCATATGTAAGCTGAGATAAGTTAGGTGTTGGTTCAATTTTCTCCATAGTGTATTCTCCGATTCCTTTTGGTAATTACTTACCTGGAATCGGAGAATACACAGATGACACTATTTCCCTTGGTCTTCGGTGGTGCGTAGACTTCTTCTATCCATTATTATAGGTACTTTTACCAATCCACCTTTTCGGTTTTTGTTGATAGATAAAGTTAGCTTTGCCTCTGGAGTACCGTGAATATCTTCACTTCTCCGAGTTACAGAAATCACGTAGTCTGCAGCTTCCGTTATTGAACCTGAATCTCGCGTGCTGTCGAGATCAAGATCATCATAATCGGATTTGCCTTTGGTTGTTTGTGAAAGGAATATGATAGGTACGTTCATCTCTTTTGCTTTATCTTTAATGCCACGACCAATACTTGACATCTGCTCATAAAAATTATTACCCTTGCCTTTGACAAGACCAAGGTAATCTAACAGTATGAGTGATGTTTTTTTATGATATACGTGTTCTTCAGCAAACTTAACCCATTGTTCAATCTTATCGAGATCGAGTCCAGTTTTTGTAATCGTATAGAAGTTAGGAAGCTTTTTAAATGTCAAGAGTGCTTGCTCTGGAATTGACATTTGCATTTTGAACAAGTCCTCGACATCATATCCGGTAATATTGCATTCAACCTGGATTGCTCTTTCTACAACGCTCTCGATAGGCATTTCCATCGAAAAAAAAAGCACTGGTTCGCCGCTTTGCTTGGCATGATTGTGTCCGATGTTCTGAATAACAGCACTTTTTCCTACGCTTGTCTTACCTTGAATACAAACCGTCTGTCCAGGCATGATTCCACGAAGTTTTGCATCAATGGTTGGAAAACCAGTATTAACTTTTAATTTATCAAGATTCCTGCAGTAATCCAAATAAACCTGACTGGCAGTTTTAATCGAATAGACATCTTTAATGTCGAATACTTGAGATGAAGCTGAACCGTATTGTCGAAAACTTTTCTCAACAATGTGAGATAGTTCATAATCATCAAGTGGAGGTGTATTCTTGTCATTCCATAATCGCAAGTATTCGAGTGCATGCTGCTCATCAAATTGTTTCCTTACAAACTCACCACAAAGGCTTATGGCTGTAGAATTGCGATTCGACGCTCCTACTCCTCTGATTGATGATTCAAAAGGCTGTTTAACTTTCGATGATTTGGTATCTTTTATTTGACGGTTTGACCATTTTCTGTATAACTCCACCAGTCCTGGGATTGCTTTAACATTCAATACTTGAGTATGTGGTAGATCGTATCGCGGTGCTTTTGCCAGATCTTGGATTTGCTCAATACTAAGCTTTTGCAATTCGTCTAACGATAATGGGATTTTGAATAGTCCGCTTTTGCTATGCTGCGAATTTGGAATTCTTATCACATGGACAGTCTGGTAAATTGAGTGATCTACGAATTTTGTATCCGATGTAATATCTGATGCAATGCCTTTGCATATCTTGGCAAAATCAGGAGATGGTTTTATTGCTCCAAAGTATGACATTGGAATTGCGACTCCAAAACCTCTGCAGCCAGAAAAAAACACTTGAATAGTTTTTGGGATTATATCCCAATCTGCTATCAACTTCAAACAGAAGTTCACAACTTCATTCTTGACTTCCGGTAGTTGCTGTAGATAATCTTTCGGTGCATCGAAGTCAAATACTAAATAATTTGAGATGTGGTCATCTGAATATTGTTTAACACTTCCAGTCTTATGTACCCAGAACTTTAGGTTCTCGCTATGATCGTACAACGAACGATAACAATCTACTCGATTGCCATTAAGTTGAAATTTATCAATTTCGCTGATATTATTTCTGTTTGTAATGCCGCCAATTATGAATTCGGCAAAGTTAAATTTTTGATCGAGGTTCATTTTGTTATTTTTCCTTCCAATTGTTATTTAAATACTGCTTGTTATGATAATTTTGTGTGACAGTAATACTTATCCATCTACCCATGATGGTGTATCAGGTGATCCCCAGGGTATTTTGTCAGTCGGCATCTTATTTTGTTTGTCCTTAAAATTTCTGTCGAACCAGTCAAGAATAAATTTCTCTGTGATTCTCTTTTCCTTACTATTATCTTTCCATCCGGCAATCTTATCAAACTCTTGTTTGATTTGTATTTCGGTTATGGTATATATGTCCGCAAGATGATCTTTGAATGACTGTGTTACTGAAAAAAATGAGTGCTCGAACCAAATCGGATCGGATATTATATCTTTTGCCCTGTTGGAAACAGCACAAAAAATTACTTTCTTTATTTCTTTATATTTCTTTATTTGGTGGGTAATTTTACCCACCCCAGACTGGGTAGATTTACCCACTCTGGACTGGGGAATTTTACCTACTCCATTTTTTCTTGAGTGGGTGGAATTACCTACTCCAATTTTAGTGCTTCGAATCTTGCGCCGACGAATTTCTTGCCATTCATTGAAACTTTCATTTATCTTTAAATATTTTCCTTTATGGTTCGTATGCGTTTGAGATTCGACAATCACTTTGCTTTTAATTAATTTTGATATATCCTTTGCTACCTGACTTTTGTCTCGATCTAATGCTACAGCAATAAATGACGCTGAAAGTTCATGATCATCTCTATGGAAACCATAGGTTTGTCGTATGATAGCGTGCAGAATATCCTTTTGTACACCGGAACATCTGTATTTGTTCAGATGCTCATACAATTCATTAGGTATCTTTGTGTAATACGGTTCCTCATTATTATTTGTGCTCATATACCTCTACCTCTTCGATGAGCGTCGAGTGATACCATTTCTGTATTAGATCCAATATGAAATCAGTTCGTGTATATCGAAATGTTCTATCTTTAGTGCTATGCGAGTAAACTAACTCAGCAACTGTCTTGTCAATGGCATCTCTCATTGGTGCTGGACAGCGAAATGTAGTTAATAATCTTGATTGACTTTTTTTCATATTACTGTATTTCATCTATTTCTTCAGAAGCTTGTTATTTTAAAACCTCCGAATTTAGCCTTCCGACTGGACTGGCTCTAATGCTTCAATAAATCCATTGTGCTGAATTATTGAATCTATAATTAACTGCGAGCGTGTGTATGGATATAATCCATTGTCGGTACTATTTGCAATTACCGTAGTCGCTACTTTTTTGTTTATCGCAAAGTGTAGCCACAGAGGAAGCCTGAGTGTGATTGTTACCTTGTCGTTTGGTTTGTTCATAATATTTTAATGGGTGTATTAATAAATGTTTGTTTTCATAAATACAGCAAGATTGTAAATGCGTCAAAATTATTTTCATAATTAATGAAATAATCGGTTTAGACAGAAATGATGCATTGAATTTGACACAAAAAATCGAATCGGCAACCGACATTTGACAGATAGTGCACTTATCTATCAAATATCAGCCTAACCGATCAAACCTTCGCAGGTCTATGCAACTGCAGGCTCTCTTTTTGAAGAATTGATTTTCTTTTCAAACCACACTAAATATTCGTTTAGGACAGCCTGTGTTTCTTCATAGGTTGGAATTGGCGCAAATGACGATACATCTTTAACCGTTTCGATTAAAGCATCAATTTCTTCCGGTGGTTTTCCAGGGAGAATTGCTTTTCGTTCTCCGAATGCATCGAATTGGAAATCAATTTCCGGAGAAGGTCTACCGTTAAAGAATTTGCCGATGTTCTTGACTTTTATGAGTGCGTCATATCCACGATAGCGATCTACCATTCCTTCTGCAGCAATGATTCGATCAATGATATTTTCAAGAAGTTTGGCACCAACACTCCAAAATTTTACACCTTGACTTTCTTCTCCTCGAACGATCAGACTTATGTAGCCTCTTTTTTTGCTATACAAATCTTTGTAGGAAAGCCATAGCTTGTTAATTTCGGGGATTTGCTCAATTTTGCTTGGTACATCAGGTGACTGTCTCTTAAAATCTCCTTTTGAGATTTTATGTACATCACAGGCTTCAGTCAATTGTTTTCGTTGTTGGTCAATATACTCACAGATTGCGCAAGACTGATTTGCGGAGAATTTGGGGCAAATAATGCTCTTATCTCCGACATCGTAATGCCGATGTCGCTCTGCTATTGGCACATGGTGTGGGTTATGTAAGTTAGGAACGAATCGAAGAGTATATTTCTTTTCTTCGCCTTTGTTCTTTGGTACTTCCGGCACAAAGAAGTCGTTTTTTTTATTGTTTTGGTAAGGATTCATCCCAGACTCTGGTGAGTCTGGGTAATTTAAATTATTCATGACTTTATTGTTTTTTATAAGTGATTAATTCCTACATTACGCAGGACAGTTTATTTCAATATTAGAACATTGAAATTCTTATTAGACACAATTGTGATACTTGACCAACATGAAGCATATCGAATTCAAATACGAGTTCTTTCACCACGAATATTTCGTGTTTATAGATTAATCCATTTATTAATTGAATCCCGTTACTTGATTCTTTGCATCATGCCTTTTCAACCATGGCTATAAGATGACAATGCTGACAACAGTTATCTTCTGAGACAATGTTGATCATCGTGGGGTTAATTACAAGTCGCAATGTTTGCCCAAGCTATCAAAACTCTCTCTTCCAGTGATACTCTTTTGAACTTAGCGATAGCTTGCTAATCTCAAAGAGTATCTTTTAGATCAGAACTATAATTCAAACAGTTAGTGCTATAAAAATAGTTCCAAAAAATCCTGCTAACCTATTGTCAGTACGTAATTTACGTACTGTACGATAAACGTAATTTACGTTTTGTCTTGACAGGAAGCCTTTTCCACGAGATGGCAATGAATTTCAAAGATCGTCTACTGAACCGTAACGTGGTGTTCAGTTTGGATTGGTTTTGTCCAATCATTTCCAATACACTTTTCAAAACGACCGTTTCACGAGCATGAACTTCATTGATATACTTGTTCATTTGCATCGTTTTCGATCCTGAGGGTAACATAAACAATGTTGCAATTTCTCTGCGAACAGAATGGGATGAAGGTACTGGTGTTGACTCGTTTATGTTTATCCAACGAAAGATCGTTGATGAAGACATTTGTTTTCCATTTGCGTCAGGAAACAGCAACATCTCTGTTGACAATTCTTTACCAAATTGTTTCGCCAAGTTATTCAACTGATCTGCAAAAGCTCGCGCAGTTTTTTTTCTGATGAATTCCAGAACTTCATCCTGTTCGATGCCTTCAGTTATTGGCAAATCGTTTGACAACCATAGTTCTGCGTCCTTGACACGAAGATCTGGAATATTCCTCATGGTCATACCATTGTACAAAATCAGATCAATGCAATTCCGAGTTGATCGCTGTGCGAACATCTCTTTTGGTATCGCCGATAACTGTTTTACTTGTTCTTGTCGAATTGTCCTGCTGCTTTTTCTCATGTTGTATATTTGTTTGAATGTGAAAATTGTAGTATCTTACTTGTTATCAAAAATTGTTCTGTTCTTACACCAATCATTTATTGTTTTGTCGACAGTGAAAATTGTTTTCTGAACGATAAGACCATTCCTGGACATGCGTCTGATTCCTGTTATGCGACTGCTGTTGTACCAGTTATTATGATCGAATCCGAAAAAAACTTTGTGTTTTCTCGATTTACCACTCTCGTCTTCGAAATGTAAATCCTTCAAAACTTCCATATGATTTTCATTTCCAAATATTCCTAAATCGAATGCAATTCGGAAGTTTGCGAAATATTTGATGATGGTTTTTGTTTGAGTGTCTGAAATACTATCATGACAATAGCGCAATACGTGACGATGTTTGTCAGTAGCATTTTGAAAGTCCTCCAAAAAATGACGTACTATCGCATCATGGTAGTCGTTGGGATCGTACCATCGCCAACCATCTTGGGCGGTATTGTCGAACTTTAATGTTGGGCAACAATCATTTATTGGTGTTTTCATATAAAGTTATTAACTACCTTTAGGTTTATTGGTTGTAGAGGTCTGTTGAATGTATTTGGAATCTGCGTGACTATTTCTCGTACAACTCTTCGTAAGTGGCTTGAATTGTTTTAGAACTTCTGAATGCTTCTGAATATCAGTAGGTTCTTTTTCAAGGTAATATCGTTGTGCGACTTTTTCATCTGATTGACCTAAAATTTCCTTTACTACCCTCAGATTCGATAGTTTTTTGGTTTCACCTGCCGTTGTTTTTCTAAGGCAGTGAAAGGTTTTCCCTGTTAATTCTGGCGCGTAACGTTTAATCGCTTTTGAAATCCATTTTGATATGGTGTCCTTAAATAACATTCTTCCTTCTTTATTTGAAAAAAGTGGCATCTCAGGATCCAAGTCATCTCCAAATCGTTGAATTAAATTAGCTATCTGGTCATGATACGCATGTAAAGCTTCACCTTCAAGTGGAACTCGGTGCTCATCGCCATTTTTTGTGGTTGGTAGATTGAGAACAACGATGCTCTCTGAGTAGCGATGGACATCTTTAAGTTTGATACTTTTAAGATTTTCTCTTCTTAAACCAGTATTATAATCAAGGCGAATAGCGTTCTTTTGTGTTCGTAATTCGTAAGTTGAGTCTGGCATTTTTGACAATAAATCGGACAATTCTTCAGGTGTAAACTGAATGACTTTTTTTTGTTTCATTGTTATTTTGGATGTTCGCCTGAAAGGGTTCTGTTCAATACTTTCATCATTATATGCCATATCAAACGCACGTATTCCCAATGCTCGTGCATATTGCCGCGCGCGTTTTCCGCTTTGTCCATCCAAGCGTCCAGTAAATGCTTCCAAAAATGTTCGAGCATCTCGCGCTGTCACTTCTGAAAGGTAGACAGCACGAGAATTATGTTCTCTTTCTAAATGCTGTCGAAGTTTTTCAAGATAACGCATATTTTCGATGTGTGTGGATTCCTTAATGTCGCCATCTTTAATTCTTATGCGCTCCGATTTATCATACTGCTTGACAAAATCGTTATATAAAATCCGATTACTATTCTTAGGTGACCACTCCAGAAGATCAGTTTTTATTTTTTTCAATCTACGTTTAGCTTCCTCTTCATTTTTTGTACCAAGACTGGGTCGTTTCCACTTTTCCACAGCCCTAAGTGTGTCAACATCTAACCTCGTTTTTCTATAGTAATAGTAGCCTGTTTTCTTATCCAGACATGGTCTTTCTGAAATGCGATATAGCATCGGATACTCCTTATTTTTTATAATGAGTCCGTTCCTATGAAAAACTGTTCGATTCTTGGTTGAAACCTGCATACGTTGAATTTTCGTATGCAAATATGGCAGGTGGGATTTCCTTTTAGGTAGCTAAATTAGCAAAAAACAGTGATTTTTTCTAAAAAAAATTAATATGTTCCAATATCTCGAATTAATTGATCGATTTTATCTACGATTTTATCGACATGAACATTGACATTTTTTTGAAACGGTACGAAGAGTTCTCTTATTTTGGTTAAGTATAGTTTCAGCCTCTGTGCTTTCGGCTCTCGTTCACCACCATGATAGATGAAGCTATTAAGGCTATTTCCAGGAATACCTGTTATAAATTCGTGAAGGCGTTGAATATTTGCTCGGTTAACCTTGTCGTACTCATCGCTTCTTTCTCTATCAATGATCTTAAGTTCCTCAAGGATTAGTTTTAAAGCAAAGTATCTGGGATAATTATTAACCTCTCCTTCATTATCCGGTTTATTATCAATTCTTTTTACACCTTTGTTAACTTTATTAGCGAGATTCATCGACACATCCATTCTATCAGTTTCAATCCATTCTTTCATCTTCACTATCTCAGAATCGAGTATTTTCACCATGTCGGCATTCAACCCAAAGATTTTGGAGTGACCAGGTGAAGGAGTATTGTACAGCGACCGATAGGCAGAGTAAACTTTTAATTTATCAACAGGAGAGTAACTTTCCTGGATCATTACCTTAGAAATATTGGTATATGTTCTGTAGTGATCTATTTTTCCATCTTCATCCTTTGCGAAGTACATAGGATGGGATTTTTCCAAAGTTTCCTCGATTCCTACCTTTATTTCTTTAAGATTGAACTCTATATCCATAAAAATGTTTTGAAGAAAGCATCTGAACAAATAAAGCTAACTGAACAGTTTTTGAACAGTCGCCAATTTTTGAACAGATGCTTTTTCATCGGAAAATGCTCAATTTGGAGCATTTTTAGCAAATGCACCCGTAGCTCAATTGGATAGAGCATCTGACTACGGATCAGAAGGTTTGGGGTTCGAGTCCCTACGGGTGTACTGAAAGCAAAAAAGAAAGAACTAGAATTACGACCGAAAGTCTTGCCTCCCCGTACTTTCGATCTTCGTGATAATGTCGTAGGCCTCCTGTACGCTTCGCGCGCCGGATATTTCCCTTACGGTGGTTTGATCAATAAATACTGAGGCAATCGAAGCTAAAAATTTCAGATGATTTGATCTCCCAACTTCTGGGGAGAGAAATAGAATGACGATATATGCCTTCTGATCTCTGCCAAGTGAAGTAACTCCCTTTGGCGTCAATGCCATGACAGCATGAATATCATTAATTTTCTCAAAACCTGTCGTGTGAGGAATTGCAATTCCACTTTCAAGGAAAGTACTCATCAGGCGTTCCCTTGTCATAATGAGTTCGCTTAATTCACTCCTATGAGCGCTGAGATAGGGAAAGGTTACAATGAGGTGGTCAATGAGTAACGAAATAGTCTGCTCAACACTATGGACTGATTCGATCTGGGCAAGAATATGTTCCGGTTTTATATAATCTGTCAGATGCAGATTAACATCCTCACGAGTATGCTGAACTCGCTCTTCCGTTTTGAGTGGGAAAACATGCACAGCGATCTCCCCTACAGATTTCAACATTCCATCAATGACAGAACCGGAAAATAATTTTTGCCACCGGGTACGGTGCGTGGCTCCTAAAATGATCTGCGTGACGCCTTCTTCTTTTGCAAAAGTCGTTAAGGTATCGGTAACCTTTCTTCCTCGGAGATGGATGACCTGAGCGCCTAAGAGTTTTGCCAGGCGGAAATTCTCATCAAGTATTTTTGGGCTCTGGATTTTAGTAACTGAAGATTCTACGAATACCACAAACCATTTCGCACTTATTCTTCCCGCCATTCGCGAACCATAGCGAATCAGAATTTTGCTGTCCTCTCTATCGGCAATAGCGACCATCACTTTTTCACTCGATATGTTGCGCGATTTTCTGATCTCTTTGTCTTTTTGTTCGAGATCGTTCGCCACTTCCCGGAGTGCCATTTCTCGCAAAAGGCTGATGTTTGCATGAGTAAAAAAATTATCAAGAGCTTGCTGTACCTTTTCCGGCTTGTATATTTTTCCCGCCAATAAGCGTTCTCGCAATTCTTCTACGGAGACATCCACCATGATAATTTCCTTTGCCAGTCCGAAGAATGTATCTGGCACGCGCTCTTTGACCTCTAACCCTGTTAATTGCTCGACCGTATCGTGGACACTTTCCAGATGCTGTATGTTGCAAGTAGAGAATACTGCTATCCCCGTAGCAAGTAAATCCTCAATATCCTGATAACGCTTTTCGTGTAACGAGCCGGGAGTATTTGTATGGGCAAGTTCATCGACAAGCGCTATCTGAGGTTTGCGGCGAATTACCGCTTCCGTATCCATCTCGAAAAATTCTTTTCCTCGATACAAAATCTGCTTTTTCGGAATGACCTCTAAGTTATCGATCTGGGCATCTGTTTCGTCACGCCCGTGAGCCTCGACATAGCCGACCACAACATCAATTCCTTTTTTCAATAAGCCATTGCCATCGCGAAGCATCCGATATGTTTTACCGACACCGGGAGAGCCTCCGAGATAGATACGCAACGGAGCCTCTTTCGAGTATTTCAATCGCTCGATAAGATCCGCTGCATTAAAGGTTTCGGGCATAGATTATTTCTGTTTCGCAAGAAGAGCGATATTCAGATCAAGAACATTGATCCGCTCCTCTCCTAAGAAACCAAGATCTCGCCCTTTCAATTTTTCAGAAATGAGTTTTTTTATTTCCTCGATGGGAATATTATTTGCTTTTGCAACGATAGGAGCCTGCGTCATCGCGTTTTCAAGCGTTATATCCGGATCAAGACCCGAACCGGAAGTTGTGAGCATATCCGAAGGCAGATCGCCTTTCAGTTCGGGATAGAGAGCGCGGAGAGAATCCGCATCATGCTTAATCCTATCATACAATGCCTTGCTCGTCGGACCCAAATTTGTGCCGCCGGATTTCATCGGATCGTATCCATCGCCGGCAGCAGAGGGACGCGAATGAAAATACTTCGCGCTAGCAAAAGTTTGCCCAAGCAGTGATGAACCGACAACGGAGTCTTTCACCATCACCAGACTGCCATTCGCTTTATCTGGGAAGACCAATTGAGCAATTCCCGTCATTGCCAGTGGATAGATCACCCCGAGTAGTACTGTCAATACGACCGTAACAAGAGTTGCTGTGATAAATGTTTTCATAATTAAAATCCAAATGCTGATACGATAAGATCAATTGCCTTTATTCCGATAAATGGAATGATGAGCCCGCCAACACCATAGACTAAAATATTGCGGCGCAAAACGGCCGATGCTCCTAACGGACGGTACTTAATACCTTTTAGCGCTAGAGGAATAAGAGCGACAATGATCAGTGCATTAAAAATAACCGATGAAAGTATTGCGCTTTCCGGTGAATGCAAACCCATAATATTTAAAACTCCAAGCTGCGGGAAAGCAACCATGAACATTGCCGGAATTATCGCGAAGTATTTTGCGACGTCGTTGCTGATCGAAAATGTCGTCAGCGCTCCGCGAGTCATGAGCAACTGCTTTCCGATCTCTACTATTTCAATGAGTTTGGTCGGATTGCTATCAAGATCGACCATATTTCCGGCTTCTTTTGCTGCCATTGTTCCGGTGTTCATGGCAACGCCGACATCTGCTTGGGCGAGCGCCGGGGCATCGTTCGTGCCGTCGCCTGTCATAGCCACGAGCTTTCCCTGAGTCTGTTCTTTGCGGATAAGTGCCATCTTCGTTTCCGGAGTTGCTTCCGCTAAAAAATCATCAACACCTGCTTCTCTGGCAATTGCGGCAGCCGTCAGGGGATTATCGCCCGTGATCATAACTGTACGGATTCCCATTGCCCGAAGCTGATCGAAACGCGAACGCATTCCTTGTTTGACAATATCTTTCAAGTGAATGACTCCGAGAATTTTTCCATTCTCTGCAACGGAAAGCGGCGTTCCCCCGGACTTAGCAATACGTTCGACAGCAAGGTTGACTTCCGGAGAAATTTCTCCGCCGGCGAAGCGCGTAATTGCATCGACGGCGCCTTTTCGGATTGTACGACCCGCAACATCGACTCCACTCATACGGGTCTGAGCGGTAAATGGAATAAATGTTTTTTCTGCTTTCAAAAGATCGTTTGGAAGTTCGGTAACTATCGAGCGAGCAAGAGTTACAATTGATCTTCCTTCCGGAGTTTCATCACTGAGGCTTGAAAGCTCGGCAGCAGCTACTAACTCTTCGATCTTTACATTCGGAGCAGGAATGAACTCCGTTGCCATTCTATTGCCGATCGTGATCGTACCAGTTTTATCGAGAAGCAAAGTATTGACATCTCCTGCTGCCTCGACAGCTCTGCCTGACATCGCAAGAACATTCCTTTGCAAGACTCTATCAATACCTGCAATACCGATTGCCGAAAGCAAACCGCCAATCGTTGTAGGTATAAGACATACTAAAAGCGAGACCATAACAACTATCGAAACCCGACTCTGCATGTATGATGCATAGAGAGAAAGTGCGATCAGAGCAACAAGGAAAATGATCGTTAGTCCTGATAAGAGGATCGTGAGCGCAATTTCATTCGGAGTTTTTTGGCGTTCTGCTCCTTCGACAAGGCTGATCATTCGGTCAATAAATGTCTCACCCGGATTAGAAGTGATCTTTACTTTTATCCAATCGGATAATACTTTTGTACCGCCTGTAACAGCAGAACGATCTCCTCCGCTTTCTCTTATGACCGGAGCGGACTCTCCGGTGATTGCAGATTCATCAACAGATGCTATTCCTTCGACAGCTTCTCCATCGCCGGGTATGACATCTCCGGCTTCGACTAAGACGACATCGTTCTTCCTAAGCTCGGTCGCATTAATGACTTCAACCTTCCCATTTATTCCAATTTTTTTTGCCGAGGTCTCCGTTTTTGTTTTCCGGAGTGCATCTGCCTGCGCTTTTCCTCTGCCTTCAGCCATTGCTTCGGCAAAGGTTGCAAAGATCACCGTGAACCAGAGCCATAAAGAGATCCACCCGGAGAAGGATGCATTGCCCGCAAGCGAACCGAATGCTTGCGCGAAATAATAATAGCTCGTTACGACCGCGCCAATCTCGACGACAAACATTACCGGATTTTTATACAAGACTGTAGGACTCAATTTCTTTATTGAGTCGACAAGTGCGCGTTTGACGATCGCCGGATCGAAAAGGCTTTTCTGTTTATGTATTTCTTTCATGTGTTCTTAAAAAAGTTTTCCGGCATTCATTAATAAATGTTCGAGTATCGGTCCGAGCGAAAGAGCCGGAAAGAACGTTAATCCTCCGACGATCAGAATCACCATCACAAGCAGTGCACCGAAAAGCGGAGTGTTCGTAAGGAATGTACCCGGCGACGGAGCAGTAGAGACTTTCTTCACCATCGAACCGGAAATGGCAAGAATCGGAACTATGACAAAAAAACGCCCGATCAGCATCGTTAGCCCAAGTGTGATATTGTAGAACATCGTATTGGCATTCAGTCCGGCAAACGCCGATCCGTTATTTCCAGCAGCCGAAGTAAAAGCATAGAGGATTTCCGAAAGCCCGTGCGGACCTTGATTATGCAGGCTTCCCAGCGCATCGGGATTTACGCTTGCCCATCCCGAAAATCCGAGAATGCCGAACACCATACAAAGAAGAGCAAGCACGGCAAGCTTTATTTCTTTTGCGCCGATCTTTTTCCCCAGATATTCCGGCGTTCGACCGACCATGAGACCTGCAATAAAAACTGCGAGCAGAACAAAAATCAGCATTCCATACAAACCCGAACCAACGCCGCCGAAAATTATTTCACCGAGCATAATATTAAAGAGAGGAGTCATCCCGCCGATAGGAGTGAAGCTATCGTGCATTCCATTCACCGCGCCGCACGATGCATCGGTAGTTGCCGTTGCAAAGATCGCTGAACTTGCTATGCCGAAACGCACTTCCTTGCCTTCCATATTTCCCCCCGGCTGCGACTGCATCTGCCGCTGGTTCACACCAAGTGAACTCACGATAGGATTACCTGTTTGCTCGGAACTATAGATCACAAAAAATCCGACAGAAAAAAGAAAACTCATCACTCCGAAAAGTATCCAGCCTTGCTTTTGATCTTTTACCATTCGCCCAAAAAAATATGTGAGAGCGGCTGAAATGGCAAAGATCGAAATCATCTCGACGAAGTTAGAAAGCGGGGTAGGATTTTCAAATGGATGGGCTGAATTTGCATTAAAGAATCCGCCGCCATTTGTTCCGATCATTTTAATTGCTTCCTGTGAGGCAACCGGACCCATCGTAATTGTCTGCTTTGCTCCTTCAAGCGTCGTGACCGTCTGGTATGGACTCAAGTTTTGAATGACTCCTTGCGAAACGAGAAAAATTCCGACAAGGATTGAGAGCGGAAGTAGAATATAGAGCGAGCAGCGAATAAGATCAGCCCAGAAATTTCCTATAGTCTGTGCAGATGAACGCGCAAATCCACGAACAACTGCAACAGCAATACAAATACCGACTGCGGCAGAAGTGAAATTATGAAATGCTAATCCTGCCATCTGAGTAAAATAGCTCATCGTAGATTCGCCGGAATATGCCTGCCAATTTGTATTCGTCGTGAAACTGACGGCAGTATTAAAGGAAAGATCGGAAGGTACATTCACCATTTCTGCAGGATTGAATGGAAGAGCGTTCTGCACTCGCATGATAATATAGAGAACTATCATGCTAATGACACTAAAAGCGATCATCGAAAAAGAATACAAGGTCCATCGCATTTCCTGATCGGAGCGGATTCGGCAGAGCTTATAGAGTAGCCGCTCGATCGGACTCAAGATTCCGGAAAGGAATGTTCGTTCGTTAGTAAATACTTTTGTAAGATACACTCCAAGCGGCTTCGTGATAAGCGCTATCGCGCCGAGGAACGCAGCAAATTGTAAGATTCCGTTAAAGGTCATAGTCGTTTTCCTTAAAATTTTTCCGGGTAGAGCATTGCATAAAGCAAATATAAAACGAGTGCGATCGCAAGATAGAGTATGATCATGTTATATCCTTTCGCTAAAATTTTGAAAAAGGGCAAGCACTCCGAAAAATGCGATCATCATTCCGATAAATAGTAAATCCATCATACGCTTTTTGGTATTGTAAATGTAAAAACCGAACCTTCTCCTAGGGTGCTATCTGCCCAGATCCTGCCGCCATGTAATTGCACGATCTCTTTGGCAATAGATAATCCAAGTCCTGTTCCTATTCCGCCGCCGAAAGCCGCTTGTTCGACCTGCACAAATTTTTCAAAAATTCTATCGAGTTCTGCAGGCGGAATTCCTTTTCCTTCATCTTTCACTGAAATCCATAGTTCATTATCAATCTCACTCGCAGAGATGAGAATTTGCCCGCCTAAAGGCGAATACCGAATCGCATTCGAAAGAAGATTTGTAAGCGCCCACGATAGTTTATTAGCATCAATGTTTACTTTTGATATATTCGGGGCAATCTGAAGGTCTATATGAACTCCGGCTTTATCAGACTGGAGCATGACAGGAAATAATGAGGATTCGATAAATGTGGAAACCGAAATAGGGGCTTTTACCAATTGCAAATTTCCTGTTTCTAATTTTGCAAGATCGAGCAGGTCTTTTACCGTCCCCAGGAGCCTTTCCGATTCCTGCTTCATGTTGGTAAGAAGTGACTTTTGTTTTTCCGTTATTTCTCCGGGGATTTTATCGAGTAATAATTCGGCAGAAGTTTTGATCGAACTTAACGGATTCTTCAGTTCATGAGCAGCAGTGGAAACGAAATTACTTTTTGCCCGGTCAAGTTGTCTGAACTCTGCAAGGCTTCTGCGCGAAACCCCGACCGCAAGAGCTATCGAAGCACCGATAAGCAGGCAAATGATGATAAGCGAGGAAGTTCGCGCGAATTCGGCACCGCTTTTTGCAGCGTCGGCTCTTTGAAACATTGCTTTCTCATTGAGTACCAGTAGCACCTCACATTGCAGCTTTACCCCCTCAAGATCGGAAAAAATATCTTCTTTGGGAGAGGATGGAATCGAATTAAGTTTCGCGTATAGTATGCCATAGCTTTTCTCCACGCTACGGGCAGTTTCCAACTCACCTTTTTCAGTGATGTTATGGAATTCAGATCTGAGGTTCTCCCGAAAAATTTTATCCTGTGCAGAAATATCCTGCACATTGGGATTTGTTAGGAAGTTATTTTTATAGGAATCCAGAGCACCTTCCATGGAATGGACATACTGAATACTCCGATAATTTGCAATAAATAAATTTTCAGCGGCATTGCCAAGAGATGTAATATGGTAATACGACCAGCCTGCAATGAACAGCGATAACAGGATCACTAAAGCAAATCCTGTGAGGATCGTAAAGCGAATACCACGCTCTTTGATATTTTTATCTGTAAAAACTTGTTTTGAAAGCATAGATTTGTTCGGTAAAAATTGTTCAAGTAATTCGAACGCCCGAAGAAACGGACGATGAAAAATCAGAATATTTTTCCCCGATACGAACATCTTATCCAAATAAAAGGTGATAAACGAGAAGCATAAAGAATGTTATCAAAGCAACTGACATCAAGCAAATCCCGATAATAATTATTAACCCGCCAAATTTTTCAGACGCCTTCATAGCGACAAGCCAAGAGATGTCACTATAAAATTGTCCGTATTTTTCAATCCTTCATGAGATTGAAAAATAGTATCTTTGCATTGTAAAAAACGGAATTCTGTCCGCCAAAGTAATTCCTTTGTCGCCTTTATGTCGGCATTGACAGATGCTCCGAACCCATCAAATCCATTTGCTGTCCCTGTCAGATAGATTATCTGATGCTCATCTTTATAGTATTCTCCCCGCAAAGCAAAAGCAAACTTTTCAGTGAGCTGCATTTTGCCGATTAGAGCAGCTCCATACCATGCCTGCTTGTTTTGCATGCCGTAATCGGTTGTCAGGTCGAATTGGAGATCATCTGTTGCACTGATCCGGGTGCAAAGATTATTATAAAATCTTATAGCTGAAGGCGAACCGGCTGGCTGTTCGTTGCCGATAAAGTTATTATAGGTCAGACTTGCTGCTGATGAAGGTGACCAGCCGAGAGTAAGACCTACCGCTTTATCATTATTATTTTCTGTAATGTTTTGCCACCCATTAATAATATTCAATCCTGCATTTACTGACTCCGATAGTTGCCAGGTTGCCCGAATACCCGTTTGATAGTACGGACTAAAATTTGCGACTAATGAAGGAGAATAGACCTTATTATCGCGGGAAAGCCAGCCTTCGAATCCATAAGGCGCAGGGTAAATGCCAGCATCTATCCAGAGATTGTAAGTTATTTGATAGCCTGCCCAGGCTTCGTGAATAAGCTGCGAAAGCTCCCGATTATTTATTTCACCCGAATAATTCGCTTTCACAGAAGTGCCGCTTTGGAGTGAAAGCGTACCATGAATATTTTGACCACTGATTTTAACCTCGATCTGGGCAAGATTGACATTGAATTCATTGTGTCTCAATGGACTGATAAACGGGTGACTTGCAATATTGGCAGGCAGATTGTTGAAATCATACATGAAGTAAGAATCGACGAATGCCCCGAGGTGCAAAGTAAGTGAATCTGTTTGAGAATGAAGAACTCCGGCTCCAAAAAACAGACAGAGTAAACTGAGATATTTAATAATCATCTATATACAAATTTAGAAGTCTGCTTGTATATAATTTTCATGCCAGTATGAGAATGTTGATTTTTGAAGGGAATGAAAGGGAAGATCAAATAACAGAATAGCGTTTCGCTATGACTATGTCAAAATGCTACTCGATCCCATATTGTCGCAGTTTGCGATAAAGCGTTGTTGTTGCAATGCCGAGTCTTTGAGCGGTGAGTAATTTATTTCCGTTCGATTTCTGGAGGACTTCCAGTATATGGCTCTTTTCGACCTCATCTAATGAAACAGCGCCATTCTCTGAAGGCTGATTTTTTTCGGAATGCAAGGCTTGGAATAATTCTTCGGGCAATGATTCAAGTGTGATCTGGTCTCCATCGGAAAAGATCAACGCACGCTCTATCACATTTTTTAACTCACGGACATTGCCATGCCAGCTATAGGCACAAAGTACTTCCAAAACTTCAGGAGTAAGTGATTTTACAGACGTGTGAACTTTGGGATTCAGTACATGTAATAAATACTGTGCAAGAAGAGGTATATCTTCTTTTCGCTCTCTGAGAGCAGGAAGATGAATGGTTACTACTTTAAGACGATAATACAGATCGGATCGGAACAAACCTTCATCTACCAGCTTTTCTAGATCCCTGTTCGTAGCAGAGATGATCCGAACATCCACTTTTCGTGGGATACTGCTGCCAACGGGAAACATTTCTCCGTTCTCAAGAAAGCGAAGTAGTTTTACCTGTGTCTCAACAGACATTTCTGCAATCTCATCAAGAAATACTGTCCCTTTATTAGCAGATTCAAATAAACCCTTTCGATCTTTCTCTGCTCCGGTAAAGGCACCTTTCACATGACCGAATAATTCGCTTTCCTGAAGGTCTTTCGGAATTGCTCCACAGTTAAAGGCAATGAACGGAGCATCCTGCCTGGTGCTATTTTGATGAATTGTCTGAGCCACTAATTCTTTTCCGGTACCCGATTCGCCTGTTATCAAAACTCTTGAATCCGTAGAGGCAACACGCTTGATCGTTTCAATTATTTTTTTGATCGAATCGGAGTTACCAATGATTTGCGTTGTGGAGAACTCGGAGCGTAGTTTATTCCGCAATACTTGAATTTCTTCTTTCAGGAGTTTCTTTTCAACAGCCTTCTCAATTGTCAGTAGTATTTCTTTATAATCCGTATCTTTTGTGATATAATCGAGCGCGCCAAGTTTCATCGCTTCGATGGCGTTCTGTATTTCACCGTGACCGGTCAGGACGATAACACCCGTACGCGGAGCAATGCTTTTTGCTGAGCGAAGAAGATCGAGGCCCGTTTGAGGAGCCATACGCATATCGGTAATGACGAGGTCAAACTCATTATTCTTCAAAAGCAAAAGGGCCTGTGAAACACTTTCGGCTAATGTCACCCGGTAGCCGTGATGCTTTAAAAGAATATCAAAGTTTTCCCTGACGGCAGACTCATCATCAACAAAGAGAATGGAAATCATTAAAGTAATTGTCAGTGAAACACAATACCTCAATTAGCCGTTGCCTTTGTAGAAGTTACAATTGAATTTGCAACGATTATTATCGTTTAATAACAAAGGTAACTTTTTGTTGCCAGATTGTTACTAATAAATCATAATATCATTTATTTACAATGACTTACAGGAAAAATAGCTATCGGGGTTTGAGTCCCCGCGGATGTACTAACTCCAATAAAAGGCGGGAGTCTTATGAATTTTTGACCATTTGAGGAAAAACTTTTAGATTCCGTTTCTCTTTTTTCTTCCGTTTCATTTCATCCAGGATAGAACCCAGGTCAACCTCTAAGACAGGTTGAATACTCGTGTTCAATACGAGTGGTTTTTCGCCCGGCACTTTTGCTGCGCAGGCATTACATGCAGTGAGGCAGTCGCCGCAGAGGATACATTGTGAATGATTATCTTTATCAGTATCCATGGCAAGTAATCGTGGATCAAGTGCCATGGGACATTCTTTGACACACACTTCTCCAAGGGTACAATTTGCCGCCTCGAAATCGATACGCATCATGTGCTTCTGAGAGATCACTCCCAGGTACCAGCCGATCGGGCAATAGCTTTGGCAGAAATTTAATCCAACCTTCCAAAGCATGATGTAGGCCGTTGTCGTCAGAGAGAGGAATATTCCTAAATAGGACACATAGGTCGTATAGGACTTATAGGAGATATCAAAGATAAAGGTTACATCGGTAAACCAGTTAAGCAAGCCGATAGTCGAAAGCAGTGCTGCAAACAGGGTAAAAGCCTGCGGTGCAAATTTCGGAAGGTGGTTGCGCTTTGCTTTATCTTTCGTGTAGCTCAGAGTTCTTAGCATTGTCCCCCATGAGCATATCCATCCGCAGAAAAGCCTGCCCAAGATATAATCGGCAAGCAGCGTAATAATATACGAACCGGCCCAAAAGGCTATGAAACCTGTTGCCGTATTAAGCCACGTCGTTTCATTTCCGAACAGCCAGAATTTGCCGTTCAGAAAATCGAATTTGATAATATGAAAAGCCGGTAATCCGATAAGTATCAGGATAATGGATGCATTTACCCAATACCGCAAGGTGACGATCTTCGATCGGAAACGAGCTTTCATTTTGGTGGAGAAAATAAATTAATTCGCGTTTTTTGGTTTGCCGTTAATGCCGATGACTCCTAAGAGCAAGAGCATAATAGCGCCGGCGAGTACCATCAATACGACGAGCCCGCTCATGATTATGGATGTTACCGATGGATTCGTATTGAATGAATTGACGAAATTCGGCAATGCTATCACTAGTAGTGTGATTAGTGAAAGTAGTGCGACAAAACTAAGTGTACGTGTTAACATAATTGTATTAATGATTTGAAATTTGTGATGAACTTCCGCAGCATGATTCTTTTTCCGAATGAAAAAGCTGCGGCCCTTTGTAAAATCCAATACCTCTGGCAATCGTTAGTGTGCCCATGACGATGAGAAGTATGGCGGCAAATGTCGTTCCCATCTTCCGGATTTTGATACTTAACATTCCGGATAACACTCCTGCGAGTAACAATGCCGGAGCAGAACCGAACGCGAACGCTCCCATGATTGCCGCACCTGACAATGGAGATGAAGTAGCTGCTGCCTGTGCCGCCATTCCATATAATAATCCGCATGGAAGAAGCGGCGTTAAAAACCCGATGAGAAATTTTGCATCCGGTGAATGGGAATTTGTTACAGAAGTAAGCAATCTCTTTGCAAGTCCATCGTTTTTTGTAGCTTGCTTCGGTTTCATTTGAAGGAATGCCATAAAGATCATGAGCGACCCAAGCACAATTCCAAAACCAGATTGAAGTCGTGGCGAAAGTATTGCTGCCGACCCTATCAGTCCCGCAGCAATTCCTATGAGTGAATACGATATCACGCGGCCGCTATTATATAATAGATGCGGTGTAATTGTACTTGACTTGGTCGACATAGCCGCAATTCCATTTAAAGATATTTGGACAGGTTTTGGCGCTATGCATCCCATCACCACGGGTCCGCACATGCCGATACAATGCAGGCTCGATACCATTCCTGCTGCGAATGCAAGCCAAAGCTCAGGCATGTGAAGCCTCCTTCGTAATATTTCGTAGCCGCATGGAATTTTGCGTAACGGCAATGCTTGAAAGAGCCATTGCAAGCGCTGCAATGATCGGGTTGAGCAAACCGGCTGCAGCAAATATCACTCCTATGACATTGTAAGCAAAAGCCCAGAAAAGATTTTGCTTCACGATGCGCATTGTCTTTCGGGCGAGCAGGAGCGTTGGGGGAATACGTTCCAACTCGTTACCAATAAGAATAATATCAGCCTCGCGGCGAATGAGATCCGAACCATGCCCCATCGCAATTCCTATCTGAGCTGCTCCAATAGCTCCTGCGTCGTTAAGTCCGTCGCCAATGAATGCAGACTCCGGTTTATTTGCAACAAGTCGGACTTTATCTTCCGGCGTGAGATTTCCGATCGCTTCGGAACTAAGCATGTCGCCGATCGTTGTGGCTACAGCATCTTCATCCCCGGAAAGAATCATTGTCTCATATCCAAGCTCATGCAGATCGGCAAAAACTTTTTTTGCTTCCGGCCGAACTTCATCCTGAAAAATAAAGAGGACGGCGTCCTGAGACTCTCCGTCCTCTCGCATCACTGAGCACCAAACCTGAGTATCGGCATCAAGTTTTCCTTCAAGTGCGCCGGTATACGTAAAAGCATAAGTTCCAAGCTTTATCCGCAATCCGTAGATCTTCGCAGAAATTCCCTTCGAAGGATACTCCTGAAATTCTGTGACATCACCTTTGACAAATCCATTTTTTGGAAGAGCTTCAGCAAGTGTTTTTGAAAGTGGGTGATTCGAATATGAAACAACTTCTCGGATCATCGTCAGCAAATGCACTTCATCCGGCACAAATTGTTTGCGGATTACTTCCGGATTTAATTTTCTCTTAATAAGCTGGGGTTTGCCGACAGTGAGGGTACCGGTCTTATCGAAGAAAATGGTTTTTACTGTCGAAAGTCTTTCCAGTGCGTCGAGCGATCGGAAAAGTATTCCACGCTTCGAAGATTCGCTGACAGCTATCCACAAGGCCGCCGGAGTTGCAATGCCTAATGCACACGGACAGGCAACCAGAACGACACTTAAAAATGCAAAAAGACCTTGGCTGATACTTACAGTAAAAGACCAAAAGAAAAAACTAACAAGCGCAACTGCGATAATTGCCGGTACTGCAATTTCTGAAATTTTATCGGCAAGGATCTGGATCTTTGCTCTCTGAAGTTTCGATGTTAAGACTAACGATTCAAGCTTTGCAACAAAACTTTCGCTGAATGGATGTAAAACTTGGAGGTAGAGAACTCCGTCATAATTTATCGAACCCGAAAGTACTTCATCGCCGGCTTTCTTTAAGTGTGGTTTTGGTTCTCCTGTAAGCATAGCTTCGCCAATATTGGCCGAGCCGCCTACAATTATCGCATCTAAAGGGATAATATCACCCGGTTTGATAAGAATGAGATCACCGGCTTCGATCTGAGAGAGATCACAATCAACTTCAATTCCGTCATTCAAACAAATAACTCTATTCGGAATATTCTTTTCCAGTTCTTTGATTGCTCGCGATGCCTTTGCTCTGGATTTTGCTTCAAGATATCTACCGCTTGTCACAATGACTAAAATGGCTACCGCTGTTTCGTAATAGACGGGACCCGATGTAAAGACTGTATTGAAGATTGAAAGAAGGAGTGCGGCTGTTACGCCAATGGCAATAAGTAGATCGGTATTCGAACGAAGACCGCCCCTAATACTTCGAATTGCGGATTCAATAAATGGCGTCCCGAGCAAAAAGAAGACAGGCAGGGAAAGCGCCATCAGTAAATATTTCAAAAGCTCAAAAAAAGAATCGGCTCCGAAACCTTGTTTAAAAAACGTACCGAGCGATTCCACATACAGCGGCATGGAGAACATCATCACATTAATACCGATTAGTACTCCGGCTCCGAGTTTAATGAGCGCTAAGCGGGCAGCCGATTCATCTCCCGGAGTACCCAGAAGTTGGTGAGCGATCTCGCAGCCATAACAGCAATAGATATCTTCGGTATGCTTGGTTGGCCACCGGTTTCCTACAGGCAAGCCGCAGTGAATGCATAGTGCTGTACTAACTAGTTCTGACATTGTGATGCTAAAAATTTAAGAAGGCAGGCGGGCGTTTGCACGTCCGCCTCACCTTACTTGTGTCTCCGGATTCCTTCTCCACCCAAAAGAAACCCTCATGGCACAAACTTATGATATGGGGGTTTTTCCACCCATTGGCTCAAGCTCGGCAGCATGAACTTGATCGAATACCAGGTCGAACCAAGTATAAAGCAAACCCACATGACCAGCATCCACCAGGGAAATCTGCTTCCTGAATAGGTAAACTTATCTGCATGCGGCGAATCCTCTTCTGCAATGTAAAATGATTGGCGTTCTTCCATAAAAATTAGTTGTATTGAGAATCGTGAATTGAGAATTGTGAATGAAGATGATCGTTAGTTTTTTTCTCAATTCTCAATTCTTCATTCTCAATTTGTTTTTCTTCTTCATCAATCAGATACTCGCGCTCAAACAATCGAAATTTCGGACGTTCGATATCTTTATAATCTCCGCGAAGCACTGACCACAAGAAAAGCAGAAAGAACCCGACAGCAACTCCGCTATACATCACGATCGGCGTAATGGCGAATTGCACGACATCATTGCCCGTCTTAAAGATCGAGTATGTAAACTCGATGAATTTGAACGTGAAGCCGGTTCCGGCGATAATGATCACACTCCATTGAAAGACAAGCAAGACCTTGCTTTTTTTTCGAGCGCTATATTGCTGTTCTCTTGGTAAATCAATCTGAATAGTGGTTTTCATACTATTGAATGCTTGCTCTGTTTTCTTTTGGGATGCTCTGGATCATTTCATCGGTCGAATCTTTTGCCCATGAACCAAGCCATTGCAAATAGGCGACGACTGCGAGCCCGCGCTTATTCGGGCGCTTATCTTCGCTGAACAACCATGTGAATTCCGGCATTACCGAAGATGGCACGACGCTTGTCGGCTTATAAAGATGCGCCATTTGCCAGTCGTTAGATCTGCGTCCGGATTCACGGAAAAGATCCGGCCCTACTCTGCGTGTACCCATCATCTGCGGCATTTGCAAGACGTTCTGATATTCATCGGCCGTCGATACTTTTCCCCAGCGCTGCGGCTCGTTCGAGATCGGACGAACCTGCTGTGAGTGACAATGCCAGCACGCTTCGGCTATGTAATTATCTCTTCCGAGTGAAATAGCTTCTTTATAAGAAGCAGCATTCGCTTCTCCATAATACATTTTAAATTCCTGCGGATAATCTGCGGCAAGTTTATAAAATGATTTTGGAATATTCTTTCCGAGATCATCTAAACTTTGCGTCGGGATCTTTTTCATCATCAGCCAAGGCACAAGGCCGGATGCAAGAAAGCTGAAAGCGAAAAAGCTAAAGCCTGCTATTAAAAAGATCGTACTAAATCGTTCAATGGGTGATTTTGCCATTTCTTTTATTCGTAATTCTTAATTCGTAATTCGTAATGCATCTCGCACCATTGCCTGGCGTTTATAATCGGTTGCTTCGAAATGTCCCCACTCTCCGATGAAGACCATCGTTAGCCCAAATACCAGATGCGTCAGAGCTGCAACCCAGAATGGAATGAGATCGAATATCCATCTTCCTCCGAAAAGCGTCGGCTGTAGCCAGCTAAGTATTATATAAAAATTGACGACCCAGATAATCAAACTCATTATTACTGCAACCAAAATTCTTTTTGCTCTTGTAGATTGCTTAAAATATTTTGCAATGATCGTTTCGAAGACGATCCCATAGAATGCTCCGGTCACGATATAGAGCATGATGCCAATGATGAGCGCCACATCAGAATCACTTCTGAGCGCGCCTTCACCCATAGGGAAGGTCATGAAGATTCTAATAAGCTCGAATGGATGCTTGTCGAAAAGGACAGAGCCAATGACATTAAAGAAAAGGCTCACAATTGCTCCGACTCCGCCGAGAATCGAGCCGGTCGTAATATGATACCACCAGTAAAATGTTTTGGGCGGCCACTCATCGTCTTTCTGAAGTGCAGGCAGTTCTTCTTCGACATCGTGCATGAGCACGGCCATCTCTGCCTGAATCTCATCAATACGCTGTAATTTTTCTTCGCGTGTCATTTCGGTGGTTTTGATTATGATACAATTGCAGGCCGTGTAAGTGATGCAGGAGCTAATTCATGCACCATATTTATTGTCGGTCGTTCGTCTCCGAGCTTGATGGGGTTGCGTGCCGTCCGGTACAGATTATAGACCCAGATCATTTGACCCAGTACGATCATCGAACCGGCGAATGTGCGAACCATCCAGAATGGCATTGAAGCAATAAGAGATTGCTCCCAGATCTGAAGTGAACGCCAGCTAAATCCTTGCACCAGACCAGCGATAGTAAGATCGCCGAACATGATTACCATACCTATAACGGTGAGCCAGTAATGCCAGGTGTTAAGACGTAAGCTGTACCATTCTCTTCCGGTAACTTTCGGCCAAAGATGCGTGACAACTCCGAGCAGCCAGAATCCGAAAACTCCTAGCATAACTAAATGCGCGTGAGCAACGACCCAATCGGTGAAGTGAATGATCTGCTGAAGAGTAAGTGTTACCTGGAATGCGCACTGCAAACATGTTGTGAAATAGAGGATCATTCCAGTATAAAACCAGCGCATCGAAATGTTAGTCTTTAAGATCGAACCGTTGCCTCTGAGTGTCATGAAGAAATTTACAATCACTGTGGTGACAACGATCTCCACAGCGATCGTCGAGGTAACAGCACCATACTGAACGAACATTGGAATCGGACTCCAGAGAAAATGATGAACTCCTTGCAATGGATAGAAGAATGCAAGTCCCCAGAAACCGACAAGCGAAAGCGCGTGACTGTAGATCGGTTTCTTTAAGATGAGCGGCACGAAATAATACATCATACCCCAGCCAAGCGGTGTTACAAAAAGGCCGACAAGATCATGAATAAAAAGTCCGCCTATGGCAGCGCCGGCAACTCCCGGAGCGAAGAACTGCGGTAGGTAGTTGCCCATGACATAGACGAGGGCTGTCCAAACGAACGCTGCGATGAAATACCAGAGAGAAACATAGAGCGGCTTTTCTTTTGTGCGCAAGATTGGCACATAAAAGTTTACTGTCATCAAAAGCACTCCGACAATGACAACCGGATCAATGAAAATCGGAGTCTCTGCCCATTCGACACCTTGCGCTAGACCAAACATCTGGCCGATAAAGGTCGCAACTAATATTCCCTGCCATGCCCAGAAAAGGAAAAGAGAGACTCCGCGCTTCCAAACTCGCTGACCAGTGAGGCGTGGCACTGCCCAATACAATCCTCCAAAAAAGAGATTGGCAAGGAAGCCATAGGCCGCCATATTTGTATGTATGAAGCGAATTCTTCCGGGAGAGAGAACTTCAATCCCGGGAAATAAATAATTCCGTAGGAATTGGGTTGAAAAAACAAGTCCGGCAAGCAGAGCAAGAAAAAAGAAACTAATTCCTGCAATGAAGTGCGCTTTCACCATCCATTTATCGACCAGCGAACCTTTGTTCTCTCCGGTTGCGGATTCCGGCAAGACGCCGACGTTTACAATTGACATACGTTAGGGTGTTAATGTATTGTTATTAAAAATTATTTTTTCTTTGTCGTGTCGGCAGTTATTGATACCTTAGCAAGATCACTTTCTTTCACATTCGTTTTTCCCATCAGGTAAACGACATAAGAAACCAGATGCCAGTTATCTTCATCAGAAAGAATTCCACCAAAGGCAGGCATGGGCGTTCCGGCAAGTCCGGTGTTAAATGTCCGATAAATATCTTCGACGCGTGAACCGCCTTTTAATACTCCATCGCGGAAATTAAATGGCTTGATTGGATTATCTTCTGCATCTTTCAAAGTTGCGGATGAATGTCCGTCTCCAAGCCCAGTTTCTCCATGACAATTGGCACAGCCCATTTTTGCGTAAACGCTCTTACCGCGTGCAATTGAAGTCGCACTTCCTAACCAATTCGGAGGATTGCCGAAGGTAATCGCATTCGGCGGCGGAGAAGTCTGCCAGCGTTCGGAAAATGTTTTAATGTATTCAATGACATTCGCGCGGTCAGTCTCAGGCAGCATGGACCAGCTTGGCATAGAACTGCGGGGAATCCCGCGTAGAAGAGTGCGATGCAGATCGGCATCGGCAGGAAGTGAGCCCGAAGGAGTGGAGATGAACTTGAACATTGCCTTCGTGAAATTTCGGGGTTGAACCGAAAGCATTTCATTTGCCGGGCCTTTGCCATCTCCTTTTATTCCGTGACAGCCTGAACAAAAGGTTTCGTATACTGCCTTTCCTGCCCAGATATGCGACCACTCAGCATCGGACACGTCTTTACGTTTAACGGTATTGATCTTCTTTGCTGTGGATTCTTCTTCGAATGGAGTTTGCTTACAGCTCGATAGAAGTGCTCCAAGTATGCAAAGTGTGGTGCAAAATCGCTTCATGCCGGTGGATGGGTATGTACTACTAAAAAAATGCTTCGTTAAAAATTAGTATGAAGCAGGATTACAAGTGGTGTGCCAATAATAAGAATTGTTCAAAATTGCTTCAAACCGCTAATCGGGATGTTATTGAGAGTAAAATTTCTTAACGGGCACAATTCTTTTCTTACCGTATCTAAGCAAATTCTTTAATATGGGAAGCAGAATGAATAATCTCATCAAGTGTTGAAAGAGAAAAACTCCGCTCCATTGTGCGCTGTGCACCTGCTTCACGAGCTTTTTCTTCACTACCATGCCTGATATTACCATTCATTAAGATAATATATGCATAAGAAAGAGTATTCCTAAGTATTGAAAGCGCTATATATGGATCGCTCGAGCGCATTTCAAAATCAACGATGACAACTGCCGGAGGATCGGTCTTGCCGACAAAAATAGCATCTTCTATAGTCCCGACTGAAATGATGGTATAGCCATTCTTCTGGAATTCTTTTCCAACCAGGGTTCGAATGAAATCAAAATCCTCGATGATTAAGAGAACATTTTCCTTTTCTGTTGCCAATCGCTTTTTCATTTCCCTTTCTTTTTACGGTCGTAGGAAGGAAGGAATGAAAGAATTATGCCATGATGCCGAGATAATACAGTTCTTGAGTAGAATGTATCAAAACAGGAGAAAAAGAAGGAAGTGTCTTATTATAGGATAAAGAAAATTAACTCTCTTGAATATTTCTTTCTGCTTCTTCTTTATTGACACCTGGGATGCGGGAATATAATGTTGGTTTAGAAATACCCAAAATCTTCGCGGCTTCTGTCCGGTTTCCTTTAACAGCTTTAAGGACTTTTTCTATATGTTCCTGCTCTACTTCTGCAAGTGTTCGCTTCCATTGGTATGGCGCAGCGGATGTTTGTGGAGTAGCCGAATCGGGAATAACCGATTCATCAAGCACATCTGATTTCGATAACACTATTGCGCGCGTAAGGACATTTTGTAATTCTCGGACATTCCCGGGCCAATCGTGCTTAAGAATTCTTTCCATTGCCGCATCACTGATCTTATAAACTTTTGTATGAAGTTCTTCATTGATCTGCTGAATGAGGCGTTTGACGAGCATCGTAATATCTTCTTTGCGCTCACGAAGTGGCGGTACTTTGATCGAAACCACATTCAAGCGGTAATAAAGATCTTCACGAAATTTTCCTGTGGCAACTTCTTTTGCCATATCGCGATTCGTCGCAGCTATGACGCGGGCATTCATCTTCATTGTCTTATCGCCGCCCACTCGTTCGAATTCCCTTTCTTGCAGAACGCGAAGAAGTTTTACTTGTAATGTCGGAGAAATTTCTGCGATCTCATCTAAGAAAATTGTTCCACTTCCGGCAAGTTCGAACTTACCCCGCTTATCGGTTACTGCTCCGGTGAAAGAACCTTTGACATGACCGAAAAGCTCAGACTCTAAGAGAGTCTCAACCAGGGCAGTACAATTGACAGCAATAAAAGGCTCTGCATTCCACGGTGAATTATAATGAATAGCACGAGCGATTAGCTCTTTTCCTGTTCCGGATTCTCCTTCTATCAGTACTGTTACACGCGAGCGTGTTACATTACCGATCGTTTTGTAGATCTCCATCATCCGTTCATCGCGACCGACAAGTACATCATCGAGTTTATGATCTTGAGCTTCCTTATCGACGATGAGTTGCAAACGTTCGGAAAGATCTTGTGTGGAAATAAGTCTTTGTAGAAGAGCTTTGAGTCTTTCCAGATCCAGAGGTTTTGAAAGATAATCGTATGCACCTTGCTGCATCGCCTTTACAGTCGTGGGCATATCATCCTGACCCGTCATGAGGATCGTCGGAATCTTCAGATTGAGTTCAGTGATCATCGAATGCAGTTCCAGCCCGGTCTTTCCAGGCATATAAATATCCGACAGTATAATATCAGGATTTTCTACATGGACTGCAAGCAGAGCATCATTAGCATTGACGGCTGTTGTAACGATATAGCCTTCCTTAGTGAGAAAGCGCTCAAGGGTACGTCTGGTCGTGGCATCATCATCAACGACAAGAATTTTTTTTGATGTTGTATCCATCGTAATGTTTTATATCGGCAATGCCACAGTAAAAATTGTTGTGAATGGTGGTATATCGGTATGCTCATGCCCAATTATACCATGATGTTGGCGGACGATCTTCGCACTCGTAGCAAGGCCCAGTCCAAGCCCTTGTTCTTTCGTCGTAAAAAAAGGCTTGAAAAGATTCTTGCTTATCTCATCACTTATTCGCGATCCGCTATTCTCGATCACGAAAAGCAGCACCTTTGCCGAAGCACTTATATACCGCCATTTCGCAGCTTCTTCGATACTGGTTTGCACTCTGACCTTTGGTAAAGAAGACTGTGCAGCTGCCTCTATCGCATTCTGGATAAGGTTAAGCATTACTTGCTTCATTAGATCAGGATCGAAATATCCTGAAAGGTCGTCTGACTCTGAATCGACTCGGAGTTCGACATTTTTTTGATTCGCCTGATGAATAACAAGTTCACGAACTTCATGTAAAAAATCGCTGATGAGAACTCTCTCAAAGTGAATATCGACCTTGCGTGCATATGAAAGTGCATTTTTAATAAGACCTTCGAGTCTCTTTACTTCTTTTCCGATGAGCTGAATGGATTCGCGCTCTTCTTCAGTCCAGTGCGATTCCTCTCTTGCAGCATCTTCCAGCATGTAAATATTCATAGAAATCCCATTGATCGGATTCCGTATTTCATGCATCAGAGTTGCAAGGCTTTCACCGATTCCGGCAAGCTTTTCTCCCTGAATAACTTGTGCCTCAAGTCGCTTACGCTCAGAAAGATCGATCTCGACTCCGAAATATCCCAACTTCTCTCCACTTGGGGAGAGAATTGATGTTATTGTCAGGAAGCAAGTTTTTTCCTCTCCTGATTTTGTTCTGTTAACGATCTCACCTTTCCACTCTCCTGTCTCATTAAGCGACTTCCACATTTCCTGGTAGAATTCCTGAGTCGAATAATGGCTTCGCAAAAGACTGGTACGCTGCCCAAGCACTTCCTCTTTTGGGTAACCGAACATTTCGACAAATGCGGCATTGACAGAAGTGATAACTCCTTTCAAGTCCGTGATCAATTTGCCATTAGAAGAATGTTCGAATGCCCACGTAAGTATTGTTTCGTGATCAGTGATACTCATTGCCCGAATGATTTCTGACGTTAAAGAATAATCAACGACAGTTGAGTTACTCAAACGATTTGGGGTAAAAGACAAATCCTTCACCTTAGCGAAAGCTTCATCCCCAACAATCATCATTTCATTGAGCCAGTATGTGATAAAAAAGGCTGCCTCAGCAGCCCTTAAGATATGACCAAATGCTATGGTCACTCTCCCTTTGATCGAAAATACAATTCACTAAATGCAAAATGTATTCCAAAGAACAAATGCTCTCATAAATTCAAAAAAGGAGGAATCCAAAAGGAGAGGTATTAAAAATACTTTACCAGCATAAAGAATTTTTACTCTTGCGGGGATTTTTTCTGCGGAATTTACGCCCAACACCACCGATAATCGGATATCCATGCCACCCGTATTCAGTCCCACCCAATGGACGCGATCCTGAGCATTATGATAAATATAAGTGGCCGGAAAGCTGGAGTAGCAACTAAGCAGGGACGTGTTCTAATTGTATAAGGAGTTCTTCCCATTCGTGATGGTGATAATGGCGATCAAGAATTTTAGAAACACCTGCTTTTTTTGCTTCGATTTCGCTGCAGTGGTGAATATGCCCGTTCATAAGTACAATATAACTTTCTGGTAAAGTGTCATGAAGGATTGATGCTATAAGGTACGGATCATTATAAACCATATCAAAGTCGATAATAACGATTGTAGGTGAAAGACGTACTCCAGCTGCAATCTCTGAACTTTGGCTTCCTACAAGATCCATCTTAAAGCCTTTATCCTGAAGCATCGCAGCAACTGCATTCTGTAAAAAATGCGAATCTCCCACGCAAAGAGCTACTTTTTCATGAGTATGATAGACCCCTTCCATATATCTCCCCTGTATCGTGTGGATATTACATAATTGTTCCAAAGATTCTAGATCCTTATAATATACTCTTTTTAGGACTACATCGAACATCGGTGAAGTTTCCTGAGTCGAGTAAGAAGAAATATTTACTCTCCTCGTAAAATATTTTACTATAGGGGAAACGTAGAGAATCATTGACCGCATTTTCCGCTTCTTTTATCAAAATTTTCTGTGGCACAAATAATGCTTCTACTTCAACTCGAAAAACATTCAGTGCTATAGGATTTCTCCCTTTTCAGAAATGAATCGTTTTAGGGTGAAAGTATCGGTTTCAAAGAGAAAACTATAGCACTGAACTTGCCACAGAAATTGATCCAACATTGGCCCTTGCCATAATGCAGAGATGGTTAGTTAAAAAGAGGAATAAACTGAACGGAGAGGCGAGAGCCTCTCCGTTTTGTACTTGATAAATACTATATGAAAATTAATAAAGAATGGCATGCAAAGCATCCAATGCCAAAAAATCCGACATTAGACCAGCGAATTGCCTGGCACGTCGATCACTTGAAAAATTGCAGATGCCGGGATCTGACCCCAAAGCTCAAAGCAGAATTCAAAAAAAGAGGTCTATCCGCTACGAGAAAATGATCGTGAAAAATGTCAGGCTTGAAACATTGTTATCCGGTTCAGATCTACGCACTCTTGGAAAATCCGGAGTCATTATATCAAAAATAAAAGATCAAAAAGATTTTGATGAATTATTCGACTTTATATTTCATCCGGAAAGAACAATTGTAATGCGAGCAGCAGATGTCGTAGAGAAGATCACTCTTCATCATCCGGATTTTTTGACTGTTCATAAAGACGAACTGCTCGCCCTTCTTCATCAAGCAGCTAATAAAGAACTGCAATGGCATATTGCTATCCTTGTAACAAGAGTAGAGCTCAATGAAAAAGAAGTTCAAAGGGTTTGGAATAAGCTAAAGTCCTGGGCGAATAATAGTGGGAGCGCACGCATTGTAAGAGTTGCATCATTACAAGGACTATACGAAATAACAAAGAAGAAACCGCGTTTACTAAAAAGCTTTTTATCGTTTGCAGAGAAAATAGAAAAAGAAGAAATACCCTCTATAAATGCAAGAATGAGACATATCCGTAAAGAGATCGCAGTCTCTTAGAATAATAATTACATCTTATACAATGCGATGGTACTTGCAAAAACGGCTATAAGGGCTGTATTCTTCTTTTTAAACGAACTGAAAGCGGATCTAGTCCCATGAACGATTCGTCAGTATCAAACTCAGATTGCTGAATACCAGTGTTCCAAAAGTGAGCGCCCGAGCTTCGTGATCCCCTCTTCCAATATATAAAACATATGTGTAAATACCAAAGCAAACCAATAAGGAAATAGCCCCCTGCAACAAAGTATTAATCAGTCGTGAGCAGTTTGATACTATGGAGCCGATCGGTAGGTTTAGAAGAAGTTGGCAATGCTGTCATCTGGTTATGCTAAAATGCTTCCTCGTTGTTACTGGAATTGTAATGCCCTCTAGATGGTGGTGGGTAGCGCAATAAAGGCGTATTTCGGTCTTAGGCAGCAGTAATTAGTAAAAACCCTTGATTTTTCAATAAAAATTTAAGCAGGCGTAAAGAATTTTTCCGGTTTGCTATTTACCTTGCTTAATTTCACTTCATAATCATCAAATTTTCTGTCGGCATGGATATTGCCCCGCGCAAAACCACAAATTCATCATTCATAGGAACCACCTCTATTATGAATGAGTGTCAGGTTGAAAAAATCAAATAATTATTGTGCGAGTCATAACTATATGAAAACACTTATTTATTATATCCTTTTTACTGCAGCGATTGTATTCGGTGCCAATGCTGCCGAACAGGCATTATCAGGTCGTGCAGATCCAGATGCACTGGGAAAAGGAGTCAATGCTCTGAAAGCGATGAACCATGCTTCGGTTTCGGTACGCCCGATCATGATGCCAATTCAAGGCAAGTGGATATCGACCGATACATGCGCGATTTGCCATGAAGATCAGGTTTCATCTTTCAAAGGTACCACCCATGCTCACATGTGGAAAGGGCAAGCATGCGAACAATGCCATGGCGATGCTGCTCATCATCTCGAGACCGGTGGAGCACCGGGAACGATAGAAACAATGAAGAACCGTTCGCCGAACGAAGTATCGGCAACGTGTCTGAATTGTCATGAAAAACCGGGTGAACAAAGCCATGGAAAACTCTCCGAGCATTTCCGTGCCGGTGTAGGCTGCACAAGCTGCCATGAGTTGCATCCGACGAAAGAGCATCAGGCTGAAATGCATTCACTTGGCAAAACGGCAATGCTCAAAGGAAAGCAGAGCGAACTCTGCCTTTCCTGCCACAGTACTGTGGACGCAGATTTCAATAAACCTACCCACCACCGCATCAAAGAAGGAGTGCTTAATTGCACCAATTGTCATAATCCGCACGGGACGAATTATGATCACCAACTACGCGCCGATACGAAAACCCTCTGTGTTGGCTGCCATCAGGATAAACGCGGACCGTTCGTCTATGAACATAACGCGCAGGCGATCGATGGGTGCATGGCTTGTCATGATAGTCACGGTTCGGCATCGAGGCACATGCTCAAGGACCGAGACCCTCGAACGCTATGTATAAGTTGTCATTCCAAAGAAACCGGCGTAGGGGTACCTCATAGCAGAGGAAACTTCAGCTTACAGACTTCGGGGGATTGCACAAGGTGCCATGCCCAGATACATGGTTCGAACCGTTCAGAATACTTTATCAACTAAGGAGTCTGCCATGAAAAATATCACAAAATATTCTATTGCACTTGTTGCAGCTTTCCTAAGTGTAGCATCGGTAGGTTATGCTCAGGAAAATGAAGAGCCGACGTATCAGTCCGGTCCGTATCTTTTCAATCTCGGTCTTACAGCCGGGTATCGTTCCGTTACTACTGATGCTTACGGCGGAAATCCGAATGATTACTGGAACCAGCAGAGGTATTATGAAGCGATGAATTACCGCAGTGGTATCAACATCGCTTCATTCGATCTCTTTGGAGAACGAGTCGGCACCGGCGGATTCTTCGATGAACTCTACCTGACGGCATTCGGAATCGGAGATCCATACACGACTGCAGGACTTCGGATGAGATCGTTCGGTAGTTACGATTTGAAAGTCGATTACCACAATAACCGGTACTTTATGAACCGGGACGATTCGATCTATACCGGATTGCATAAATGGGATCTGACGCGGCAGACTGTTAATGCTTCGCTTGCAGTCGATGCAACCGATGATATTAAGATCACCGCTTTATATAACGGAACCGGACATAGCGGCAATTATACAATGACAGTATCACCATTTGTTGATGGCGGCGAAGAGATCGGCGGAGGAAACGGGAAAGCTGATGCTAACTTTGGCACATACGCAAGAGGAAACTTCTATTGGATGAATTCTCCGAAAGACGATTGGACAAACGAATATCTTTTGCAAGGAACATTCAAAATTACTGATAATACTGCCTTCACAGTAGGCGGTGGTTATAGAACGTATGCACAGGATATTAATTTTACTCCGGTAAGTGATACGGCATTGACTTTCTATACCACACTCTTCACCCCGAATGCTTTTAGTGGAATATATGGAAATTTTCCAAACAGTCCAAAATCGATTTCGGTCGCAAATAATAATCCGTTATTAGCCTATATGTGGGATGATAACAGAGAAAGTAAAACACCGATAGCCTATTTTGAAGCTGTATCTCATCCGGTCGACCGGCTTTCGATCACAGCAAATCTCCGCTGGGAAAATACGAGTACTGAAGGAAGCACGATCAAAGGTAACCTGCTCGGCATCATGCCAACAGCTCCAACTACTCTGGGGGGACCTAAAACAGCCGGACAAAGAACGATCGCCGATACGACAGTTGCTTCCAATGATAATAAATTCAAATATCTGCTTGGTTCATTGACGGTTTCCGGAAGAGTAACCGATGAAGTTACACTCACCGGACTTTACCGCTACACAAATACTGATCTTACTTCAAGTGGAGAATTGAACGCAAATGTAGGCACGAATGATACAGTGACAAAGTCCATTTTCCATCAGTTGTATTCGGCGGAATTCAAAACGGAAATCACCAATAAGGTAAACCAGAATTTCATCCAGGCATTCGTCAACTATACGCCGATGAATATGCTCAATATTCGCGCAGGAGTGCAATATACCTCCCGCGATCCGGAATATAACCGGCTCGATGACGATGTTGCCGATTCGACGATTAATGCAAATCTCTCACGTCAGCAAAAAGGATTCACTCCGTTCGCAAACTTCTGGTATAAGCCAATCCAAGAACTAAAGATTTCCGGTAGTTTCAGTCATGCCGATATTAAATCATACGTTCACGGTACCGATCAACAGGTCGATAATCCGATAAGGATAATCCCTGAAAAGACCGATAAATACAGCGCGGGAGTCGAAGTCCGTCCTGTCAAGGATCTGCATATCACCGTCGCGTTCAAAGGAATGAACGGAACAACCGATCTCCTGAGCATGGTTGCTCAGGTCGAAACATTTAATCCGAAGCTGACGAGCAAAATGATGTCCTATTCCGGAACTATCGGGTATAAAGTAACGCGCAATTCTTCGATACTTGTCTCGGGTGAATATCGTGCCAACGATTTCCAGATACCGGTCTCTTATACCAGAGGTCAGCTCGATCCCACTCCAGCGTATGGTGATTCGTTAACCATCGATGATGAACAACATACGATCGACCGTTCGATCGATGCATCGGTTGTTTTCGGTGAAGTAGAGAATCTTCATGTCATGCTGGGTTATTCTCTGATCCGTTCAACCGGTGGAAGTATCGTTACAATCGATGTAAAACCTGGCCTTGCTCCTGATCTCGTTCGCATGGGTGGACCATACAAATGGAGCTTGCTTCATGCAGCAGCATCATATGACTTCACAACACATTTCGGAATCATCGCTGATTACCAGCTTGCAATGCAGAAAGAAGATGGTGACTATCCGTACACAAATGTAATGAATAATTACAAAGCAAGTCTCATTCGGGGAAGCCTCTATTTCAGGTTGTAAAAGAATTTCTCCTCCTATTGTGAAAGCAGTCTGCTAAAGCAGACTGCTTTTTTATTTGCGTCAAAATTAATTTAACCCGTTAAATAACTTTACGCTTTCCCTACTAAAAGTGGCTTTTTCATTAAAATTTAGCCGATTTATCTGATGGCATATATATTGATTCTTCTCCAAACCACAACAAAATTTTATTCAACTTTCAATAGGTAAAATCATGAAACAACTACTCGCAATAATGATGGTCGCTGCAATGGCCGGAGCAATGGTCGGGGCGGCAAGCATTTCTAATTTAGCATCTGGCTCAGATGGCAAAAGCCTGTTTACACAAAATAAATGTGATAAATGCCATTCTGTTGAAGCACAGCGCATTAATCGTAACGGAACACCTCCTCCGGGAAAACTTCCGCCGGATCTTTCCGGAACAGGACTTAAGCACAATGCCGATTGGATCAAAGGCTGGCTCTTAAAAGATGAAGAGCAAAATGGTAAAAAGCATTTGAAAAAATGGGGTGGCTCGGATGGAGACCTTGTTACTATTAGCAAGTGGCTCGCTGCTCAGAAAAAGAAATAAATAATCACAATATATATCCGCAGTTTTATGGAAGAAAATGCAACATACCAGATCGAAACTGAAACAGAAAAGAATACTGTGGATACTCACACGCCAACAAACAGACGGACCTTTCTCGGATGGCTGCTCGGGTTAGGTACTGTCACTGTCGGCGGATTTCTTTCCGTCCCTCTCTTTAAGTTTGCTCTGCATCCTCTCACAGAAACCACGACGGAAACTGCCTGGAGCGATCTCGGGAACGCTGATGAATTTGCTTCGATAAATGGGCCGAAAAAAGCCGTCATCACCGTCAATCAAACTGACGGCTGGCGTAAAGTTGTCCAGGAAAAATCGGTGTACGTCATCAAAGGCGCAGATGATAAATTGAAAGTCATCAGTTCGATCTGTCCGCATTTGGGATGCTCGGTTCGTTATAATGATGCCGATAAGAAATTTGCCTGCCCGTGTCATAAAGGCGTATTCGAAAATGATGGCAAACTCGTATCCGGACCGCCTCCGAGAGGACTCGACGAACTCGATTCAAGAATAGCCGATGGAAAGCTGCAAGTCCGTTACCAATCATTCAGGCAATTAGTCCCGACAAAGGAAGTAATCGCTTAAAGAAGTTCTACGTGCTTAGTGCTGAGTGCTAAGCAGTAGTAAAAACTTAGCCACTCAGCACTTAGCACTTTAGCACTTTTATGGAAACTCCGAAAACAAAGCACCGCATACTTACCTGGTTTGACGAGCGGACGGGCATTAAGCATCTTTCACATGAAGCACTCGATGAGCCGATTCCAGGCGGAGCGCGTCTAGCCTATGTTTTTGGGTCAGGACTTCTATATATTTTGCTTTCCCAGATTATCACCGGCGTATTCCTTGCCATGTATTATGTGGCAAGCGCCGATCACGCTCATACGACTGTCGCATACATAACCAAAGCAGTAACTGGCGGGTCGTTTGTTCGAAGCCTTCATGCGTATGGATCGAGCGCCATGGTCGTGACTCTCGTGGTGCACCTTGCGCAGACATATTTTTGGGGCGCATATAAAGGCCGCCGGGAGCTCCTCTGGCTTTCAGGCCTTATCCTTTTTGCGCTCGTCATAGGTATGGCATTCACTGGCTATTTGCTCCCCTGGGACCAAAAGGCCTATTTCGCTACTGCCGTAGGGACGAATATAGCCGGTGAAGTGCCTATTATCGGAGATTGGCTCAAGCGCCTGATGCGGGGGGGAACAGAGATGGGAACCCTAACGCTTTCGAGATTCTTCGTCGCTCACGTCTTTCTCATTCCTGCATGTATCTTTGCTTTTGTCGGTACTCATGTCTTTCTTTTCCGCAAAGCTGGTTCTGCCGGACCGATCAAAGCCGATCCTATCGAACCGAAATTAAAGACCGAGCAATTTTATCCGAAGCAAGTTATTTACGATATCATTTTCGCGACTATCCTTGTCGGCATTCTTGGACTTCTTGCTTATCTCAATCCAATGGAGCTCGGGCCGAAAGCAAATCCCGCCGATACACAGTTCATGCCTCGTCCGGAATGGTATTATCTTCCAATTTTCCAGTGGCTGAAATATTGGGCTGGTCCGAAAGTGATCATTGGAATTGTTATTATCCCCGAAGTCATTATCGGCTTCCTTGCTTTGCTTCCATTTTATGATAAGCGCAAAGAACGCCGTCCCTGGAAGAGACCTGTTGCGGCAGGATGTTTCCTTGTCGTCTTAGGAGCGCTTGTTTTCCTTGGATGGCAGAGTGGTAATGACGATGCTCAAGACCCCTCCACTGCGAAACAACTTGCAAAGCAAACGGAGGAAACGGATAATTTCATGAAAGCAGCCTTCACTCCGGAGCTTGCGGGAACATCCTTGCAAGCACAGAACACCGAACTGGCCGATCCCCTGGCAGCACAGGGCAAAAAAATATTCAGTGATAACTCCTGCGATGGATGCCATGGCGAAAATGGCATCGGTACAGATGCAGGTCCAAAACTCACCGGAATTGGAGCAAAATATAATCACGACGCATTGCTAAATATTCTGAAAAATCCGACACAAAAAATGAAAGACGGTAGCATGGATCCTGTCGAACTCGCCGACGACCAGATGAATGCATTACTAGGATATTTAAATAGCCTTAAATAAAACTCCCTCTCCCGGTACTCCGGGAGAGAGTTGGGGTGAAGGCTGGTACAAGAAAAAAATTCATTCTCCCCATCAATATTTCTTACACTCCCCCATTTTTTCCTTGTGTTTCTAAGCTATATTAAGTACCCCGTCTTTTGGCATGAATGATGGATATTTTTCTTTCTGAATTTCACCATTACAAGGAGGTGGGTCATGGAAGTTATAGAGAAGTATCTTGAAGCGATAAAGGACAAAGTATGTCCGCATTGCATCGATGCCGATACTGTTGGCAACTGTCGGATCTCAACAGAGCGCGATTGCACGATCGATACCAATTACGAACGCATCGTCAAATCTATTCTCGCCACAAAAAGCGACCGGTATGAAGATTACGTAGCCGGGTTGCGAGAGAATGTCTGCGAGAATTGCAGCTATGGTGCTCCCGAATTTTGCGACGACCGCAATGAGGTCGAATGCCCGCTGGACCGCTACTACCCGATGATCGTAGATGCCATTGAGGAAGTCGGCCTAGCAGGATTGCGGGCGGCGTATGCTGTTTAAATCAAGATATAGTTATTTGATGTCATTGCGAGACCGGTTTTAGCCACTCGTGGCAATCTAAAATTTTAAGTGCTTTACTTTTAGATCGCTACGTTGGGCTTCGTTCCTCGCGATGACATTAATTATAAATCTGAGTAAAAAAACTTTACTCCATTACTATTAAAACCGCTGAATCCAAAGCCGTTTCGCCATTTTTTCTGATGGCATACATATTGTCCTATTCAAAATCAAAAAGAAAATTTTATATGATTACATCTTTGACACCGCTGCGAGATATTGTATCAGAGAATTTTAATACTTCTCAGATATTAGAAAAATACAGTCTGGATTTTTGCTGCAAATCGGCCCTTTCGCTTCGAGAAGCCTGCGAGCGCAAGCGCCTGGATACTGAAAAAATACTTCGCGAACTTTCGCTCATAGAGCATGACGATTCTTCACAACGATTCTTTCATTGGGACTTACCATTCCTCATGGATTATATCGAGAAAAATCATCATGCGTATGTTCATTACCAGACTCCGCTCATCAGCATTCACCTGGATAAAGTGATCCGTGAACATGGGGATAAATATCCTGAACTGAAGGAAGTCAATGCCATTTTTCAAGTGTATAGTAAAGAACTTGCTTTACACATGGCGAAGGAAGAAAAAATTCTTTTTCCTTTTATTAAAGAGATAGCCGAATCATTCGCAGTTCATGGAAATCCTCCTCACGCATATTTTTCCAGTATAGGAGCGCCGATCGCCATCATGCGCGAAGAGCATTCGGATGTCGGCAAAGAGCTTGAGCATATCCGGCATCTCCTGAATGATTATACACCGCCCGAAGATGCCTGCACAACGATGAAGCTTCTGTACAAAGAACTTGAAGCCTTCGAACACGATCTGCATATTCACGTCTTTTTAGAAAATGTCGTACTCTTTCCAAGAGCTATGCAAATGGAAAAGGAATTATATGGATTGAGAGTGGAAGAAGTAACCGTCAATTAAAAATCAAAATAAAAAATTAATAATTAGTTTTTGGCTATATGTCAATACCGGACCGCCACCATTCCTGGGCAGAACCATATAAAATAAAAATGATCGAGCTTGTGCACATGACTTCACGTGCCGAGCGAGAAGCCGCAATTAAAAAAGCTGCATATAATACATTCCTACTCCGAAGTCGCGATGTCTATATCGATCTCCTCACTGATAGCGGCACTTCAGCAATGAGCGATCATCAATGGGCTGGTATGATGATGGGCGACGAAGCATACGCCGGAAGTGAAAACTTCTACCATCTCGAATCTGCTGTCAGAAAGTATTACGGATATAAATATGTGATCCCCACGCATCAAGGTCGCGGAGCTGAAAATATTATCTCGAAGATCATGATCAAACCCGGCGATTTTATTCCGGGCAATATGTATTTCACTACGACTCGTTTGCATCAGGAGTTAGCAGGAGGTACTTTCGTAGATATTGTGATCGATGAAGCACATGATGCCGATAACGAGCATCCATTTAAAGGCAATGTCGATCTGAAAAAACTAGATGCTCTCATCAGGAAGGTCGGGGCTAAAAAAATTCCATACGTCTGCATTGCAACAGCAGTGAATATGGCAGGCGGTCAGCCGATCTCATTGCAGAATCTTCGCGAGCTTCGGGAATTCACTAAGAAGCATAAGATTCCTATTATTCACGATATGACTCGCGTTGCAGAGAATGCATACTTTATCAAACAGCGCGAAAAAGGATTCCAGCAGAAACCCGTTGCCGAGATCATTAAAGAAATTTGCTCATTGACAGACGGTGCGACAATGAGCGCCAAGAAAGATGCACTCGTCAATATCGGCGGAATACTTGCGCTTAACAGTAAGAAAATATACCAAGAAGCAAGCAATATGGTCGTCGTTTACGAAGGCTTGCATACCTATGGGGGACTTGCAGGACGCGACATGGAAGCAATGGCGATCGGCATTACCGAATCGGTGCAGGACGATCATATTCGTGCCAGAGTCGGTCAGGTAGAATATCTCGGAAATAAAATGCTTGCTGCAGGAATTCCTATCGTTAAGCCTATCGGCGGTCATGGTGTTTTCTTAAATGCAAAAGGTTTTTACCCACAGCTTAAGCAGTCAGTATATCCGGCGCAAACACTCGCCGCAGAGATCTTTATAGATTCCGGCGTTCGTTCGATGGAGCGCGGTATCGTCTCTGCCGGAAGACAGAAAGATACGGGAGCAGAAAATAAACCAGAGCTTGAATTAGTACGCCTCACAATTCCGCGAAGGGTTTATACGCAGGCCCACATGGATGTCGTCTTCGAATCGGTGGCATCGGTATTTGAAGATAGAAAAAAAGTACGTGGATTAAAAATGGTGTACGAACCGAAATATTTACGATTCTTTCAGGCAAGATTTGAACGGTTATGAAATTCAAGACCATCTTCGAGCCGTTCAAGATCAAGACTGTCGAACCGATCAGAGTTACGACGGAACATGAGCGCACGAAGCGTTTGGTTGAAGCTCATTACAATCCTTTCCTCCTTCATAGCGATGATGTATTGATCGATTTTCTTACCGATAGCGGCACATCGGCTATGTCGGCGGCGCAATGGTCGGCAATGATGTCGGGTGATGAGTCCTATGCCGGCGCGAAAAGTTGGCTTCGTCTGGAAAAGGAAATACGCGATCTCACCGGATTCGAATTCATACTTCCTACGCATCAAGGCAGAGCAGCTGAACGTATTCTCTACGGTTACCTCGGGGGCAAAGGAAAGGTTTTCATCAGTAATACACATTTCGATACGACGCGTGCCAATATCGAATTCACCGGAGCGACGGCGATCGATATTCCGATAGAAGAATCGAAGGACATCTCTTTCGAACATCCCTTCAAAGGAAATCTCGATACGAAAAAGCTTCATGAGCTGATCGCTCTCTATGGCGCAAAAAATATTTCTGCCGTTATTCTGACCGTTACAAATAATAGCGGCGGCGGACAACCGTGCAGTATGCAAAATGCAAAAGATGTTGCAGAAATTTGCAAAGCACATGATATACTTTTTTTTCTCGATGCATGCCGTGTCGCGGAGAATGCCTATTTTATCCGAACCAGAGAGAAAGGCTATGAGAAAAGTTCTTATCGCCAAATTGCTCAGCAGATGTTTGCTCTAGCAGATGGATGCATCATGAGCGCTAAGAAAGATGGGCTTGTTAACATTGGCGGATTTCTTGCTCTCAAAGATAAAGCTCTTGCCGATGCTTGCACCAATCTGCTTATCATAACAGAAGGGTTTGCAACATACGGCGGACTTGCCGGGCGCGATATGGATGCCATTGCAGTCGGCCTTCGCGAAGTGTTTGATCCGGATTACCTCCATTACCGCATCAGCAGTACAGCATATCTTGGAGAGCATATTCGCAGCAAAGGAATTCCGATCATTTATCCTGTCGGCGGGCATGCAGTATATATAGATGCGAAGAGTCTTTATCCTCAAATTCCGATCAATGAATATCCCGGACAAGCTCTTGTTTGCGAGCTTTACCAAAAAGGCGGCATTCGCTCTGTGGAGATCGGATCGGTGATGTTTGGTAAATATGATAAGCATCACAAGTTAATTCCTGCGGCGATGGAATTAGTCCGGCTTGCTATTCCACGAAGAGTGTATACACAAAGTCATATTGACTATGTGATAGAAGTTTTTGATGAGATCGTAAAGACAAAATGTAATGTCAAGGGATTAAGGATCACACATGAACCTGAATTCTTACGGCATTTCACTGCTCATTTTGAGAAAGTAGAAATATGAAAAACAAACAATTTCTTAAAGATGCATTCGGTTGGGGGTTTATCCTCTGGCTCATTGGATACGTGCTCGGCATCATTCTGTTTATGTTCATTTCAACCTCTATGTTGGGTTGGGTCATTATGCCGATCGGAATAATAATCACACTGTGGGTCTTATTCAAGAAAGTTAACGGAGATACAATCGCATACTATGTGCTTCTTGGAGTGACTTGGACGCTTATCGCAAGCATTCTCGATTACCTGTTGATCGTGAAAGTATTCGCACCGGCGGATGGATACTATAAACTTGATGTATATCTCTATTACGCCCTCACATTCTTGCTTCCAATAGTTGTTGGCAGCAGAAAAACAACAGTTGTTAAATAAATTAAAAAAAACGCTATGAATATTTCTACCCTGCTTCCACTACTGGAAAAATACAGCAAGCCCGGACCGCGTTACACCAGCTATCCGACGGCTCCGGCATTTAAGAAAAATTATACGTCTCAGTCGCGGCTACTGAGTTTACAGAGCGCCGGAAAAGATATCTCGCTCTACTTTCATCTTCCGTTCTGCGATACGCTCTGTTATTTCTGCGGATGCACGATGCTTGTCTCGAATAATCGCGACCGCATTGCAGAATATCTCGATCATCTCCATAAGGAAATTGCAATGGTTGCCGAAGTTATCGGCGATAGGAATGTTATCCAAATTCACTGGGGAGGCGGAACGCCTACCCATTTACTTCCTTCTGAGATCAGACAACTCGGAGCATCTATTCATAATCATTTCCGTATTGATCCTGATGCGGAGATAAGCGTCGAGATCGATCCGCGCGAAGTAACACGCGATCATATCCAGGCTCTTGCTGATGTCGGTTTTCGCAGGGCAAGTATCGGAGTACAGGATATGGATGAAAAAGTCCAGATCGCCATTAATCGCATTCAGCCTGAATGGGTCACAAGACAAGTCATTGATTGGTGCCGCGAACTCGGATTCGATAGCATCAATATCGATCTCATCTACGGATTACCTCTGCAAACCAAAGAATCGTTTGCAAATACTCTTGAAAGAGTACTACTTATTAATCCTGACAGACTTGCGCTTTATAATTTTGCCTACGTTCCGTGGCTCAAGCCTCAGCAGAAATTAATTCACATCGAAGATCTGCCCGAATCGCAGGAGAAGCTCGAATTATTTACCGATGCGACGAGCCGCTTCTTAGGGGCTGGTTATGAGTACATCGGCATGGATCATTTTGCAAAACCTGAAGATGAATTATCGCTTGCCAGAAGCGAAGGCACCCTGCAAAGAAATTTCCAGGGATATTCTACTCGTGCAAATAGCGATCTCGTCGGGCTTGGTATGAGCGCCATCAGCCATATAGGCCATTCATTCTCGCAGAATGCAAAAAGCCTTCCGACATATTACGAAAAATTAGATAAGGGCGAATTCCCCATTGTTTCGGGTCTTTATATGACGAACGATGATGTTATCCGCGAACAGGTGATCATGCGCCTCATGTGTGATCTCCAACTCGATAAGGTAAAGATTGACCAAAAATACGGAATCGATTTCGATTATTATTTTTCATCGGCTCTTCATCAACTTGGCCAATTAGAAGCCGATGGACTGGTGATCAATACTCCGTCAGTAATTATCATTACCGAAAAAGGAAGATTCTTCTTACGCAACATTGCGATGTGCTTCGACGCATATTTGGAAAAAGCAGCAGTTAATAAACCTGTCTTTTCGAAAACATTATAGGATGTTACCGAACTGAAACCTTTGTATGCAGTGCATATTTATCATGAAGATATCGCACTGCCATCGGAATCATAAACGGATAGGCGAACCAAAAATATCTGCCGTCGACATAGGCTGCAACGAAAGTATAAATCCAGAGTAATAAGGAAAAAATTATTCCCGATAGATTGGGAGTATATTGATAGTTGCGAAAGAAATCATAAAGTATTCTGACCTTCAGCGAGGTGATCAGTTTCATATCTTTCCAAAATTGCAGAAGAGCTAACACACCAACCGGGCCGAATGTAAGGAGAAAACTCAAATATGATTTCGGCCGCACCATATTGAGACTGATCGTTGAGAGATTCGGCTTCCAAAGATAATTGCTCGCAGACGAGAATGTTGAGCGGCAATACATGTAGCCGATATAAAATGTTGCAACAGAAAGCAGAATAAAAATTGAATTACTAATCCCCTCTTGTTTCGTGCCGCCTTGTTGCCAGACATATAAAACAATAAACGGAAAGACAACCATCGTCCCTTCTTTTGTAAAAGGTGCGATAAGCAATAATAACGGCAGCAGATAATACTTCTTATATACGGTAGTCAGCACAATAAGGGCCGTCATAAATATTGCAGGTGTATCGATATATCCTACAGCTCCATAATAGAAAACCGGAAATGACCAGACAAACAGCAGACCCCCCAGGATACAAAACCCAAATGAAAAAGAATATCTCTTCAGTATTAAATAAATGCAGATAACCGTTAGAAACAGTGAAATAGTATTGATGATATTAATATCAGTCATCGGACTATGAGGCAGAAGGCTTGCCAGATATGGCGCCAGAGGCCTGAAGCTGAAGGGCGGCCCTACAGAATCCAGCGGCATCGTGTGGCGAAAATATTCCGTAAAATTAATATAATTATGAACATCAGGAGAAATCTCACCTTCACTCAGTCCGACGAAAGGCTTAATAAGTCCTATATCATTCCGATTAAATCTCGGATAAAGAACTATCGCAAGGCTTGCAAAAACGATAATAATCGAAATCTTCCGATGAGTTTCGAACCATTGAACTACTCTCGGAATTATTTGCATTAACTTTGCTACTGATTACTGCTCCATCGTCTTCGCCTTATCGAAAACTTCTTCGATGGCACCGACCATGTGGAATGCCTGCTCCGGAAGCTCATCGCATTCGCCGGAGAGGATCATCTTAAAGCTGCGGATCGTATCTTCGAGCTTCACATACTTCCCTTTTAATCCGGTGAACTGCTCGGCAACGAAGAATGGCTGCGAGAGGAATTTCTGTACTTTTCTGGCGCGCTTCACGACAAGTTTATCTTCATCGGAAAGTTCATCCATTCCAAGAATGTTAATGATATCCTGAAGATCTTTATACTGCTGTAAAATATTCTGCACTCCGATCGCAGTATCATAATGTTCATCGCCGACTACCGAAGGCTGCAGAATGCGGCTTGTCGAATCAAGAGGATCGACTGCCGGATAAATACCAAGCTCACTAATGGCACGTGATAAAACTGTTGTTGCATCTAAATGCTGGAAAGCTGCTGCCGGTGCAGGATCGGTCAAGTCATCGGCAGGAACGTAGATAGCCTGCACGGAAGTGATTGAGCCTTTTTTTGTCGAGGTGATACGCTCCTGCAATCCGCCCATTTCCGTTGCAAGTGTCGGCTGGTAACCTACTGCCGAGGGCATACGACCTAAGAGCGCCGATACTTCAGAGCCTGCCTGAGTGAAGCGGAAAATGTTATCGATAAATAATAATACGTCTTTTCCTTCTTCGTCGCGGAAATATTCTGCAAAAGTCAGAGCCGTAAGTCCGACTCGCTGACGGGCTCCAGGGGGCTCGTTCATTTGTCCGAAAACCAGAACGGTTTTATCTAAAACTCCGCCTTCTTTCATTTCGAGGTACAGATCGTTTCCTTCGCGGGTACGTTCCCCTACGCCGCCGAATACCGAGTATCCGCCATGATGCATAGCAATGTTATGGATAAGCTCCATGATAACCACCGTCTTACCGACTCCGGCGCCGCCGAAGAGGCCGGTCTTGCCGCCTTTCGAATACGGCTCTAAGAGATCGATAACTTTAATACCGGTTTCTAAGATTTCAGCTCTGGTCGAAAGGTCTTCGAATTTCGGAGCATCGCGATGGATCGGCCAGCTATATTTTGAATCGATCTGTGCACCGCCATCGATCGTCTGCCCGGTAACATTGATAAGACGCCCAAGAGAGTTCGGACCGACAGGTACGGAGATCGGAGCGCCGGTATCGAATGCCGGAATGCCGCGTGTTAGCCCATCGGTCGAATCCATGGCAACGGCGCGGACGCGATCCTCGCCTAAATGCTGCTGCACTTCACAAATAAGATCTTCCTGCTTGCCATCCGCATTCGTGCGAGGGACTCTAATGGCATTTAATATCGATGGAAGTGTTCCGGCGGAAAAATCAATATCGAGTACTGGTCCGATTATCTGCGCAATTATGCCTTGATTCATAGAATTTTAGGGGCGATAGTAATGGTAAATATTGTAGTTAGGTATAAACAGAGCAAGGACTGAGAGGGTTTCTAAAGTAAAAATTTTAGTAGCTGAGAAATATTTGTCATTCCGAAGGAGGATTGAAAGTGTAGCGATTTTGATTGCCTACAGCGAGAGCGATCCGGATGTGGTGATAAAGACAGAAACATCATCTATTCGTTAATAAACTTTTGACTGCTTTTCATTGCTGAACGCACACGCAGGCTGAAGCCATGCGGCTACCAAATATTTTGTATAATAAAAAATCCCCCGCCAAAGGCGGGGGATTTTACCGTAAGCCCTTAGCGGCGGGCTCTTAGCTGCTATTTACACGTCTCAACAACTCTCACCGCGATTCTGCGATTTTGTCTGCGGGCTTCTTCGACCATCTTAGCCGTTACTTTCTTTCCGAGCTTCGGTTCGGGTATAACGGGTTTCGATGAGCCGTAGCCTATGGTGCGGCTGATGTGTTCCGGTTTCACACCTTGATCGATGAGCCATTTCTTGACTGCGGCGGCGCGCATATCGGAAAGCTCCTGATTGCGTTTTGCTTCGCCTTCGCTTGAAGCATGCCCTTCGATCTCGACTTTAATGCCGTCGCATTGCTCGACGAGCGCCTTGATACGGTTCAGATTTTCCAGCACGCCCGGCTGCGACATATCGAAATTATCGGTATTGACGATAAAGAGTATGCCCGGGAAATTCGTAACCGTATTCACCGGCGGTTTCGGAGGACAGCCATCCGGTGCAACACCTGCGATGAGCGGACATTTATCGACTCCATCCTTGAAACCATCACCATCGGTATCGGCAACGAGCGGATTCGTTTTCGTCTTATTGATCTCATCGAAATCGCTTAATCCGTCATCATCCGTATCGGCTTTCAGCGGATTGGTCTTATAGGTTTTGACTTCGTCTCCGTCGGATAGACCATCGCCATCGGTATCCGGTTTGAGAGGATCGCTGTGATGAACTTTAACTTCATCACCGTCATTCAACCCATCACCATCGGAATCGGCGCGCATCGGATCGGTCTTATATTTATTTATTTCATCGCCGTCGGAAAGTCCATCTCCGTCGGAATCAGCTTTCGTCGGATCGGTATGATGGGTGTTCACTTCAGTAGCGTCTGAAAGTCCATCACCATCAGTATCGATCTTCATCGGATCGGTGTGATATTTATTCACCTCTTCACCGTCAGAAAGTCCGTCGTTATCGGAATCGGCTTTTGCCGGATCGGTGTGATATTTTGAAACTTCATCACCATCATTCAATCCGTCGCCATCGGTATCGGCCCGAAGCGGATCGGTATGATGCTGGTTTACTTCCATCCCGTCCGATAGTCCATCGCCATCGGTATCAGCTTTCGCCGGGTCGGATTTATAGGTATTAACTTCCTCGCCATCGGAAAGTCCGTCTCCATCAGAATCGGCTTTAGTCGGGCTCGTGCTGTATTTATGCACTTCTTCTCCATCGGGAAGTCCGTCGCCATCGGTATCGGCTTTCATCGGATCAGTGTGATGCGTATTAACTTCTTCGCCGTCAGTTAATCCATCGCCATCGGTATCGGGCTTATGAGCATCGGTGTGATAGACATTTATTTCCTGTCCATCGGCAAGTCCATCACCATCGGTATCAGGATTATTGGGATCGGTCTGGTATTTATTGATCTCATCGTAATCGCTTAAGCCATCGCCATCGGAATCGGCTTTCAGAGGATTAGTGTGATATTTTTTCACTTCCTGTCCATCGGTCAGCCCATCGCCATCCGTATCCGGATTATTCGGATCGGTATGATAGATATCGCGCTCGGATTTATCGGTAAGTCCGTCTTTATCTACATCCTGATCGCCGAAAATATAGTAGCTGACACCAAGCCCGAAGGTCAGGAAATTATCATTCGATGTTCCGGACTTAATATCATCGGTGATCTGTGTTCCTACGCCACCGGCGACAAATGCGTCGTATGCTTTCTTATCGAAATCGTCGAGGTAGGCAGTACCTGTGAGGTGATAGAGTCCTTTACCGTTGAGCACAAAATTATCACTGGCATAGAGCTCGAACCCGATTCCCAAAACTGCGCCTAAGACATTACGCTCATATCCTACTGCACTTAAATATGGGAGCGCTCTATCCTGGTTGAGATTGCGTGGTTCGAAATTGAGATATTCCAACCCGCCGATCACATACGGAACAAATTCCTGGAGCGGGAAAAAATTATAGCTGATCATCGCCTGAAAACCGCCGTGGCGAATTTTATTGAATTCTTCGCGATTGATCCCCGAAGGTGTGGAAATGGTGTGCGGATCAGGGTACTGATTATCCAACTTTTTACCGAAGTAATTCGGATAAAGTGCTATATTATCGTCGTTCGGCTTCATGCGCATCTGGCCGCCATTATAGGCGACATGGAGTGAGAGCCAATCGAGGATATTCCACCGGAGAAAAATATCGCCGGAAAACCAGAATTGATTATCACGGAAACTTCCGAAGAGTTTATTGCCTTCGGCGTCAACACCGAAAGAAATTCTTCCCGCTGTGCTTTGCGCGTAAAGTGATTGAAATTGAAAGGCAACGACAAGCAGAATGCTTGCGGCAAGTGTTTTGAAGTGTGGTTTTTTCATAACTAATACCGAAAAATGTGAATGAACCGGAGAGAAGAAATCATCACAAAATTACGAAAGAATCCGAATGCTGCTTATAGAATCCTTATGTACCCGATGCGTTATTCTCTTCAATTCTAAGGAGTAATACGAAAGATGAGGAAGATCGGATTTCACCTTTTTGCCTTTAACATAATGAAAAATAGAGATTAGAGACCCATTGTATTGTATTTTTGAGTATGAGAACTGAAATGAAAGCCACAATTTTCTTTCTGGGGGGTATTTTTTTTCTGAGTCATGCTTCGTATGCGAAGGTTTGGCGAGTCGGTCCATCTCAAAATTTCAAATTCCCGAGCGCCGTCATGCCTCTTGTATCCGATGGCGATACCGTTGATATCAATGCCGGTCTTTATTCCGGAGATGTTGGAACGTGGACGAAAAATGATCTTGTGATTCGCGGGATCGGGGGCTATGCCCATCTTGACGCTGCCGGAAAAAATGCCGGCGGCAAAGGAATTTGGGTAATTACCGGAGTAAATACCTATATCGAGAACATGGAATTCTCCGGCTGCACTGTGCCTGATAAAAATGGCGCCGGAATCCGCCAGGAAGGCGATAATCTTGAACTGCGTCATTGCTACTTTCATGATAATGAAGATGGAGTCCTGACCGGGGCAAGCGAAACAAGTGATATTCTCTTCGAAGCCTGTGAATTTGCGCGCAATGGTTACGGAGATGGATACTCCCATAATATCTATATCGGCAATATCCGAACCTTTAGTATGCGCTTTTGCTATTCGCATCATGCAAAGGCCGGGCATTGCGTAAAATCCCGCGCGCAGAATAACTTCATTGAATACAACCGCATCATGGATGAAGATACCGGATCAGCCAGCTACCTCATTAATCTCCCTAATGGAGGGTATTCTGCAATTGTAGGGAATACAATGATGAAAGGTCTCAAAGCACAAAATAAAACACTTATCGATTATGGCTCCGAAGGTTTCAGTAATTCTTCGAAATATTTGATTGTCATCAATAATACAATGGTCTCTTTTCGTAACGACTCGAGATTTGTAACAGTAGCATTAGGTGTCGACCGCGCCCATATTTATAATAACATATTTGTCGGTAATGGCAGGACTGCCTCAGGTTTAGTCGATACGGAAAGAAATATTTTTTCATCGGACCTACATGCTCTTGCTTTCATTGATTCTGCATCATTCGATTATCGTCCAAAAAAAAATCTGGGTAATGGCATTTTCCCTGAAACAATTAATAATAAGCCCTCGCTTGCACCTTCATGGGAATATCGACATCCGACCGACAGCGCGGAACGTCAATACGCATCATACCCATTCCCAACTTATGGAGCCTTTGAACCGCTCAATAACACTGTAACTTCTGACATAACAGAGAATAAAGTTATTTCTAATTTCCCCAACCCCTTCTCCGAAAGAACAACAATGAATCTTAACGAAATCAATGATGGCGCGCACATTACCATGAACATCTATAATCCACTTGGCGGAAAGATTATTGTCAAAGAATTTACCGTTGAACATTCACAGATAATTTTCGAGCGGGGAGATCTTCCCTCGGGTATGTATTATTATGAGATCGTAAATACAAAAGGTGATAGAATTTCATTCGGAAAAATAGCTATTCGATAAGTATTTTACACGATTGAAAAAATAAAATTACGTATTTTTGCCACATAAACATTTCCCGTTATGCCCGGCAAATTTGTTCTATACTCTTGTGTTCTTTTCTCGGTTTTTTTTGCCGGCTGCTATTCTTATCCCGGTGAAAATAATATTATCGGTGAAGTTGAAAAATTCGACATTCAAGGAATTACGGTTATCCTGCATCACCTCCCAGAATCACGCTTCACCAGTGCAGCCATATTTATTGATGGCGGAATAGCTGAAACTCCGGAGCCGCATTCAATGGCTTTAGAAAAGTTAAGTCTGGAGACTCTTCTGCGAAGCGGGCCCGCTACGATCGACCGCCAACAGTACCGGCGAAAAATGAATGAGTTGGACTTTCCGCTGCGTGCTGAAACGAATAGGGATTATTCCGTTATTCAGATAAATGCTCTTAGAGAACAGTTCGGTACGGTATTCTCCTACCTGGCCTCTATGATGACCGCTCCGATTTTTGATAGTGCAACATTCGAACATGAAAGGCAATTGGCTATCAGTGCTTTTTATTATCAAAGAGTCGACCCTGACAAATTCTCTCGACGGGTAGCAGAGCTGCTATTCTTTGCAAATCATCCCTATGGGAGGTTCTTTCCAGCACATTGGGATCCTAAGCTTAGAATTCCACGTGGACAAGTTGTCGCG
>JADMIO010796471.1_pt1 | contig 102918 bp, 82 predicted proteins | sample 8958161 | NCBI WGS metagenome assembly JADMIO01 (sample SAMN16585339, study PRJNA669376) | soil metagenome | isolation source: Crop rotation soil | place: USA: Cullars Rotation, Alabama | collected 2011 | reverse complement strand
GCCGCGACTTCAAGTCACGTGAATTCCAAGCTTCGGATCCCACTGTGCTGGAAAGATCCCGTTTTCTGAACCTATGCGTGAAAGCAAATCGCTCGACGCCACTGGACCACGCACGACAAACTCATTGAAGCGCGGACCGGTGAAGGGAATCGTGAACCCGGCAAGCTCCCCAATCTTCTTTGCCGCGTACGCCGTCTTCTGTACACACTGCGCGGCAACTTCCTGAAGACCGCGCCGTCCCATCGTTTCCAGATAGACGGTCGCCGCTAACGCAATCAAGCCTTCATTCGTGCAAATGTTGGAAGTCGCTTTTTCCCTGCGGATGTGTTGTTCACGTGTCGCTAGCGTCAGCACGAAACCACGCCGGCCCTGTTTGTCGTAGGCTTCGCCAACCAAACGTCCCGGAATTTGTCGCGCATACTTTTCACGCGTCGCAAAGAGTCCTACGTAAGGTCCACCGAACGACAACGGCACGCCGAACGATTGGCCTTCCGCGACCACGATGTCTGCGCCGCAAGCTCCCGGTGATTTCAATAAACCCAATGAAATCGCTTCAGTGACCGCCAGCACTAACAGAGCACCAACCGCGTGGGCCTTTTCGGCGAGTGCGGTCACGTCTTCAATGCAACCAAAGAAATTAGGAGACTGCACCACCAGCGCCGCGGTTTTGTCGTCAAGCAAGTCGAGTACGCCGGGCACTTGTCCCGTTGACGGATCGACCTCCTCGTGGACCATTTCAATTCCGGCGTGTTGCACGTAGGTGTTAACAACTTCGAGATACTCAGGATGGATCGCGCCGCAGGCAACAATCTTCGACCGCCGCGTGACTCGTTCAGCCATCAACACCGCTTCCGCAAGTGCTGTTGAACCGTCGTACATCGAGGCGTTTGCCACTTCCATGCCCGTTAGCTGGCAGACGAGCGTTTGGAATTCGAAGATGGCCTGAAGGGTACCCTGCGAAATCTCCGGCTGATAAGGCGTGTAAGCAGTGAAAAATTCCGAACGGGAAATAATATGGTCGACGATGGTGGGGACGTAGTGTCGATAAGCGCCGGCGCCCAAAAAGCTCACTCGCTGCGCAGCCACATTTTGAGCTGCCAGCTCATCAAAGCCGGCCAGCAATTCGATTTCAGACAGCGCAGCGGTGGTTTGGAGATCGCGCGACAGTCGTAAGTCTTTGGGGATTGATTCAAACAGGTCGGCTGGTGATTTTAGGCCGAGCTGGTGGAGCATCTCGGCCCGCTCCTCGGGCGAATTGGGAATATAACGCAAATTTATTCGCTCTCAGCTTTCGTGAAATCTTCATACTCCGCAGCGCTCAACATGCTGTCGACTTCGCCCGCGTTCGACATGCGCACACGGATCATCCAACCGTCACCGTAAGGATCCGCATTTACCTTCTCGGGGTCGTCAGTTAGCGTCGGGTTCACTTCCACAATTTCGCCCGACACTGGAGAGAATACTTCGGATACAGCCTTGACAGACTCTACTGAACCGAATGGTTCATTGGCCGCGAATTCATCCCCGACTTTTGGAAGTTCGACATAAACAACATCGCCGAGTGAGTTTTGAGCGTGGTCGGTAATGCCAACGATGGCAATGCCGCCATCGACGCGGACCCACTCATGGTCTTTGCTGTAATGTAAGTCGTCAGGAATGTTTGCCATTCTTCCTCCGCAGTATACTTTCAGTTCTTGTCGCGTTTGTAGAAGGGGGTTTTTACGATTTGACCGCCGACGAGTCGTCCCCGCACGTCGATCTGTATCGGTTGGCCTTCACTGGCAGAGTTTGCCGGCACGTAGGCCATACCGATGTTCTTTTTTAGATAAGGCGCAGGACTTCCCGAAGTCACTTTGCCAACGCGCTCGCCATCAATCACCACTTCCTGATCGTCGCGTGCAATGCCGCGTTCGGTTACTTCAAAACCAACGAGGCGGCGTTTGATTCCCGCTTCCTTCTGCTTTGCTAATGCCTCGCGTCCCAGGAAATCGCCTTTGTTCAGTTTACAAATCCAGCCGAGATTCGCCTCAAGCAAGGTAGTTGAATCGTCGATCTCATGGCCATACAAGGCCATGCCTGCTTCTAATCGCAGCGTGTTCCGCGCGGCCAGGCCACAGGGCAGCACTCCTGTGTCGCTACCAAATTTTCCTGTCTCCAGAATCCTGTTCCAGATTTGCTCCGCCTTATCAGCCGCAGCGTAGACCTCAAACCCATCTTCGCCAGTGTAACCAGTGCGGGAAATGATTGCCGGAACGCGGTCAACTACGCCTTCGGTAAAGTGGTAATACTTGATCTCGTTCAGTGCCACCGGCGTGAGTTTTTGCAGGATGCCGAGGGCATCAGGACCTTGCAAGGCGAGCTGGCAATAGTCGGCACTGACGTTACGAAATTCTGCGTTACCTTGCTGGCGATGTGAGATGATCCACTCCCAATCCTTTTCCGTGGTTCCCGCGTTCACGACGAGCAGCAAGTGGTGCGCAGCAAACCGGTAAACCAACAAATCGTCAACAACAGTTCCCTGGGGAGTTGTTAACGCCGAATACTGTGCTTGTCCGTCGTTAAGTTTGGTAACGTCGTTTGAGACGAGATAGTTTACGACTGGAATTGCATCGGGCCCTTTTACATCGATCTCACCCATGTGCGAGACGTCGAACAGCCCGGCGTGGGTGCGCGTGCGTAGATGCTCTTCAATTGTGCCGGCGGGGTATTGAACCGGCATGTCCCAACCGCCGAAATCAACCATGCGTCCACCCTGCTGGCGATGGACGGAATTCAACGGTGTCTTTTTAGTTTCTGGTGCGACGGCAGTCACTCGTGTTTCAGACGAACACTGTCTGATTTCTAGTTACGATTTACTGGTAGAACGGGGTAAATCGCAAACTAACATGCGAACTGCGAAGCGTCAAGCAGTGGGTTAGATCGGATGCGGAGTGAGATTCGAACTCAGAAGCTGCGGTCGCGCACATCCACTTTTTGCATCGTGAAAACTACGCGCATAGTGTCGGGGCGGCGATCGAGGGAGGCGGGAACGAACGCGGCATTTTGTCGCAGGGCAACTTCAAAGTCGGTGAGCATTTGTCGGTCGCGCGGCGCTTGAACTACATCCGCGAGTGACGCGGATCCGTTACTGAACACGTCGGCAATGACAATCATGTCGTCAGCCTCTTGACGCATGCTGGGGTTGACGTATGAGCTGGTGAGGGCGGCGAGTGCTCCACCAGGATTCAAGCTTGGCGACTGTTCAGCGTAAGGCGCTCGCAAGGTAGAAAAGTCTTCCGAACTAACCGGACGATTAATGTCCGGACCCGGGTTCGGTCGAAATACAAGCACGGTACTAAGTTGTCTTGAAGACTGTTGTAGCGCAATGAAGTGCGGGCTCAAGGCAACAAACATTGCCGCAAACAATACCACCGACGCGAAGGAGCCGAGACCGTACGGCATCAAGCGTGGTTCGAGCCAGAGCGAAAGTCGCTCGACCCAGGTTCGCGTAGGTTGCTGCCGAACCGCAGCGGCTTCAATTGCCAGCGCGGCTGTGATGGAGGAAGTCAGATCAATTGGTGGAACAGGTCGGCTTAGCTGGCTCAGGCTACGGGAAAGAGAACGAAACGCAACCAGCTGTTGCCGGCAGACGGGGCAGCGATCGATATGTTCGTCGACAGCAGTAGTTAGATGCGGCGGCAGCACATCATCGATAAACTGTGAAAGCAGTTGTTTGGTCTCTTCGCAAGTCATAGTTCAAATCATGAACTTTTGTTTGAATGGCCGGCCGACCCCGGCTGCTCCGTTTGTTCAAAAAGAAGCATTGCGACTACTCACTGCTGCGTCTCACCATCAATTTCGAGCGAGGTCTTCACGGGTGTTGCTGGCCACGTTTCAAATTCGCTCTTCATCTCTAGTTGCTCGCGTTAGTTTCCGCCGTTCTCACTTCGACCCATTTGGCACCGAGTTTTCATGTGAGCCGGGGCGGGTAGACCATTCAAAACGATTCGTAATTACAAAGAACCTTCAAGCTTCTCTCGCAGCTCCTGACGCCCGCGCGCCAGTCGCGACTTTACCGTACCAATGTTAATTCCAAGGGTCGTTGCGATCTCTTCATAGGTGAAACCTTCGATATCTCGCAAAACCACAGCTTCACGATATGAACGACCCAAACGTTGTAACGCTGAGCGCAATGCCTTTTCTCGTTCGAGCGCCAACGCCTGTTGCTCCGGATTGGCCGAAGACTCAGGCAGTACTGACGAGAGCGACTGCCCGGTTTGACCGATGGGCTCGTCGAGGGAGACCGTGGTATCACGGTGGCGCCGACGCCACCATCGCCAGCGGTTACGCGCCTGATTGATCGCGATGCGATAAATCCAGGTCCGCAAGTCTGCTTCACCGCGAAAGCCACTGATGTTTTGAAACGCACGTAAGAACGTTTCCTGTGTCAGATCGCGAGCTTCTTCACTACTCTCGGTCAGGCGGAAAAGTAGACCGTAGATTTCGCTGGAACGCTCGGCCACCAGTTGCTCAAACGCCGTCGCCTCGCCGCGTTTTAGTCTTTCAATGAACTCTGCCTCGGCACGGGGAAGCGGCTCGCACACCTCAATGGTGGCTCCGCTAGCAGCCTGCTCAAGCTCCATTTGACGGAGCACTAATGGCTCCCCGTAGGTCACTGGTCTCTCCCTGGGGACTGATTCGGAGAAGCTGCCAACCCCTGCCCTGTCAAAAGTCTCAGATGGGCAGTCGCTGGGTTAGACACCCTTCCGCTCCGGTTTGTTCCGAAGAATTTTTGCGTTTGCGTCCTGCTCAACACTAAATGTCCCCTGCTTCTATTTTCCTTTCAAAGACTTGATAAAAGGCCGGCTTGACAAGTTTTCGGGGCGGCCTTTACATTGAGTCTTTTGGCCAATCATACACCTTTAAGAACGCTGCCCACTATAGGGACTTGCGAGAAAGAACGAAGTGGCAAAGTACAACAAAAAACGCGCGCGCGAACTCCAACACGACAAGTTTAGAGACACCGCAGGCAAGATTTTTGACCGGGTTGCTGACCGGCTCGAAGGCAAAGGCAAGCAAATAATCTATGTTCTGGGCGGCATCATCGTTGTTGCCCTTTTGGTCGGTGTTTTCCTGAAGTGGAGTCACCGGAAGTCTGACGAAGCGCGACGTGCACTCGGCCGGGGGATTACGATTGCTACCACCCCGCTGGCTGGCGCGTCGCAACAGCCGGTGCCTGACACTTCAACACCAACTTTTGCAAACGAACAAGAACGCGCGCAGAAGGCAATCGAGGAATTCCAGAAGGTGGCAGCGAAGTACGGCGATCCTTACCAGACCCAGGCTCGCTATTTCATCGCCACGAATCTGTTGTATGTCGATCGTCAAAAGGGAATTGCGGAGCTTCAGAACCTTACAAATTCCAAAATCTCGGACGTTGCTGCGCTCTCGAAGTTTGCTCTCGCGCAGGCATACGCAGCCGATCAGAAGTATGACGAGGCGGCTCGGCTCTATTCAGAACTTGCGAAGCAAAATGGCACGATCGTGACAGCAGAAACTGCCAACCTGGCGCTTGCTGAAATTTACAAAAAGCAAGGCAAGAAGAACGAGGCGGCAGATATTTTATTCAATATCGTCGAAGCGTCGCGTAAGGCGAAGGACGCCGATGGATTGCCATTGCCGGCATCGAGTGCTTCGCGTGATGCAGCCACCATGCTTCAGAAGATCGATCCCGATCGCTACGCCAAACTAACGCCAGAGGCCCCCAGCGGCGACTTACCATTTTAGAATCGCCAGCGCCGGGGCGATGGACAATCTTACTCATTCGTTGGTAGGTCTCACCGCCGCAAAGGCAGGGTTGGACCGACTGTCGCCGGGTGCGACTGCCTTGTGCGTGCTGGCGGCAAACGCGCCCGATATCGACGTCGTTGTTTTACTTACGAGTGGGCGCTGGCCCTTCCTTCATCATCATCGCGGAATAACTCACTCAATTGTCGGCTGTATTGTTCTGGCAGTTTTGCTGCCACTGACTTTCTACGCCGGCGACTGGATAATTTCACGCTTTAGAAATCGCGAGCGTCAGGTTCGACTCGGCGGACTGATGTTGGCTTCGATCCCGGTTACAGCCACCCATCCCTTTCTGGATTGGACGAACAACTATGGGATGAGGTTTCTGCTCCCCTGGAACCCGCGCTGGTCCTACGGAGACTTTGCCTTTGTCATCGATCCTTTCATCTGGCTCACATTGGGGGGCGCCGCATTTCTGCTGACCGCAAATACGACGGCGAAGAGAAATCTTTGGTTCGTGGTTGGGCTTATTTCCAGTTATCTAGTGCTGATCGCCTCCTCTGCGCAGGCTCGAGAAGGAAACTTATTGCCGCTTCGAATCATTTGGGTTCTTGTAATCGTGGGACTGTCGATTGCTTACGCGCGGGGAACTAGGTTGCCAGCCGCGCACCGAATCGCAGTCGTAGCGTTAGGGATCGTCATCGTTTACCTGGCCAGTCTGGCGGGCATTCATGCTTTCGCACTGCGACGCGCTGGTGTAAGAGGAGAAGAGATTGCGCGTTCTTACTCTGAGCAGCCAAAGCGGGTGGTGGCGATGGCGGTGCTCGCAAGCCCAGCGAACTGGAGTTGTGTAATGGAAACCGATCAGGCAACGTACAGGTTCAGCGTGTCTTTGTGGGGACAACAGACAAATCAAAACGTCGCGCGGTTCGCAAAGCCTTCAGGTATCGTCGCTGCCGCTGTTGCTGACGCCGAACGGGATCCGCGTGCCCAAATTCTCACTGAATTCATGCGGTTTCCCACTTACAACGTGGTGGGGCTTGATTGCGCCACACAAACTCTCGTCCAGTTTGCTGACTTACGTTACACTGAACCCGGCAGACGAAACGGCTCTTTCTCGTTAGAAGTGCCCATCGAATGTCCCACGAAACAGCAATGAACGACAGCGAACAAATCCAGGCATTGAAAGCGCTTACCGAGGTTGCGCGTGAACGCGAGCGACCGCGTAAGGGTATTCGTTTGGCAAGTGTAAGAGTTTCGCCAGGATCTTATCTCGCGGCTGCTAGTGTGCTCACGTTTTGTTCCGCACTGTTGTTGCGTTCGCAAAAAGATTTATGGGCCCTGGGAACACTTGCATTCGCCTGGCTGTTCATACCGGTGCTTGCCTTTACCGATCGACTGGAGTTCGACGGCGAGTTCCTGATTCGTCGGGGACCGGTGCCCTTCCTGTTGCGACATCTCGGGAAGAAAAAGGAACTGGGGGTCGCTGACTTCGAAAAAGTCGACAGCCAGGCTACAAGAACTTTACGACGCAGTGGCCGCGTGCGTTATCGCTACCGTACGCAGGTCGTCGGAAAAAATCAGGAGTTTGCCTTCGCTTCTGGTGGACGTGGCTATCGTGAAATGATGCGCCAGTTATGTGCGCTGGTTCACCCGGATAAATTGGACTTACGCAGTACCGAATTGCGTGATTACCTGACAGAACCTCGGGACCTCAATAAGGAAGTGCGCACCGTTCACCTGGCGCCGGCGGACATCCTTGATGGCGCGTTGTTGGATTTCAAACTCGGCGGCCGGAAAAAAGCGATATCGACTGATGGATCAGTTCAAACGCATCCAATCACTCCGGAGCGTGCCCAACACCTGGGTCAACTAGCGAACAGACTACGAATTGCGGGACGCCTCAACGAAGCGCGTGAAGCGTTTCGCCGGGCACTTTCAGTCTTGCCACAGGACGGACATTTGATTTTTGAGTTTGCGCGCCTGCTGCGTTCGCAAGCCAGCAGTTTGGGTGATGTGAAGTTATTGTCCCGTGCTCGGGCGGCGTTGCGCTTATCGGCCAGGCGCGCCGAACGAGATCCCGAGTTGCTGGCGTTGGTCGGTGAAAGTTTTCTGGAGTGGGGTGAAGCGCGGCGCGCTCGCGATAGTTTCCAGAAAGTGATTGATTTGCAACCGGGAAACTTTCGCGCTCGCCTCGGTTTGGCAAATCTCGCTTTGCGTGAAGGAAAACTTGCCCACGTAATCAATCAATATCGTGATGCGGCAGGTAGTGCTACCGACAAAGCGCTCCAGCGTTACGCCGGCAGGGAAGCAGAGTATTACGCTCAACTTAATGATGACGACGATTACCTGATGTCGGAACTGCGACGCATTAATTGGTTGCAACACTCGCTCAAAGTGCGCCGACTGGCGGCACGTGTTACCAACGCCAGTATTTTGCTGGCCCTGGTTGTGCCTTACTTCGACGATTCAATTGCCAGCGTTTGCTGGTACATCGCCTCGTCCAGTCTAATCGCATGGATCTCAAGCCTGATCGCAATTCGGCTACTCACCAAACGTCGAACGGCGGCTCTCGCAAATTAAAAAAGCAGACCTGAACATTGTCGATTGCCGATTTCCGATTGAATGCCTATTGCCGCTACGACTCGCATAACGACCACCTTAATCTGCAATCGGCAATCAAAAATCGGCAATGCCCCTAGGTTATTTTCGAACGCGGTGTTGAGTTTTTCTTCGCCGCTTTGGGAGCTGCACCAGTCTTCGGCGTAACGGTCCTGCTCTGCTGTTCCGACTGTGATGCCACCGCGAATGTTTTAGCAGGCGCAGGATTCAACAACGCATCCCACCGATAGTGGGGCGCTCCACGACGTTCGCCCAATCGTTTGAAGACAAGGCTAGTGACGGCGTCCGCAATCCAGTTGTGGTAGAACTCGCCGACCGAAGCTAGCTCAGCATCCGGCGCGGGATTCATGAAATCGATCGCGTACGGAATGTTGTCCTTGATTGCAAACTCAACCGTATTGAGATCGTAACCAAGTGCGGTGCACAGGGTGCGCACGTCTTTTCTCACCCGCTCGGCAAGTTCAGGCGCGAGGTAGTGCGGATTATGCACGTACTGTTCACCTGAGAGATACGCTTTACGCGGGTCGTAAGCCATGATCATGACTTCCTCCTGCCCCACGCAATAGCAGCGCACAAACTGATCGAAGTCGATTCCTTCCTGCAACGTCATGCAGAGCGTACCGGTCTGGTTGTATTCGTTCAGCAACTCGTCCACTGAGTTGACCTTGGAGACGTTTTTCCAGCCACCACCGTCGAACGGTTTCAAGAACGCAGGGAAGCCGACGTAGTCAGCGATGCCTTGCCAGTCGACCGGAAACTCGAGGTTACGCAGGCTCTCGCTAACAATTCCTTCCATGTAATCCTTTTGAGGAAGCAGAACCGTTTTGGGAACTGCGACACCCAGTTTCCTCGCCAGCGAGTAGTTGAAAAACTTGTCGTCGGCAGACCACCAAAAGGGGTTGTTGATAATGATCGTTCCTTCGAGCGCCATGCGCTTCAAGGTCGCACGGTAAAAAGGCACCTCGTGCGAGATGCGATCGATTACCAGGTCATATTTAGGAGGCGCATCGTGCCGGATGCCACCAAGCGTGATGTAATCAGCGACCACTTCACCGTTCCCGCGTTCGTTAATGTTTCTTATGAGCGCCTCGGGGAATGTTTTTTCGCGCCCTACCAGTATGCCAACCTTCTTCATGTCTCACTTATCCTTAAATCGTTTGATGGTTTAACCGTCTGGCTTCACAAACGGTCCTCGCTAACTACAGTGCCCGTCAACGGTCAGATGGAAAACCAAGCAGACTACGACCTCGCATATAACCTTGTCAAACTGCCAAAACACCCGGTAGTGACCTAATTTCATAGCTCTGTGAGGCTCTGTCGCCTCCGTGTCTCTGTGGTGAAATTATTCGCGGCAGGAACAAACCCACGGAGTCATAGAGTCACCAGAGGTAGCACAAAGAAAGGCAAATTAGGGCACTATCAAACACTCGCATGCGAGCTGAACGATTAGGCATCCGAATACGCCCGAAATCGCATCAATGCAACAGTTTCCAACACTGTGGGAAGCGGGTCGTTATGCTACAATTTGCTCCCGGTAAGCACTCCCTAATGAATCCGACCCAGAACTTGTTGTGCCAAGGAGAAAGAATTTTTTGAATCGTAGACTGATAAGCCCCATTGTTTTGCTGTCATTTCTGATCGGTTTCGTCGCCTTAAGCGTAACGGCTCAAGAGAAATCGACTAAAACCACCACAACTCCTGCGCCGACTCCGGTGCCGACTCCGAAACAGGAGAAAATCGATCCGAATCAGAAGACATATACGGCCGAGCAAGTCGCCGAATCGGCGATCTTCCTTTATGGCAGCCGGGAATTGCTGGCAAAAATTCGTCGTAACGGCGTGGAAACAGGACGAATTTGTAAGCCTAGCTGCGAAGTAGGAAAGACGGAAGAGGCTCAGTACCAGCGGCGCTTTGTTCGCGGCGAAAACATGGAAAAGGATCAGGTGCGTCTCGACCAGAAGATGCCGTCGCTCGAGTATTCCTTGATTTACGGCAGCGGCAAGCTCTGGGGAATTATCAATGGTTCGGCTTTTGTGCCGCGACAGGACGCGACTGATACGTTCCTCGCTCAACACAAGCACAGCCTGGATAATTTGCTGCGCTACAAGGAAAACGGCTCCAGTCTCGTTTTGGTAGGAAAAGACAAGCAAAAAGGCATCGACCTCTATATCCTCGACGTGATCGACAAAGACAAACAGTCGACCCGCTACTACATCAGCGCCAAGACGCTGCACGTCCTATGGCTCGAATATGAAGAAGCCGCGCCCGGTGGGTCTACGCCGATGAAGTATTCCCGGAAGTTTATGGATTATCGTTACGCGCAGGGAACGTTGGTGCCCTATCGCACGACCCTGACGGAAGAAGGAAAACAGATTCAGGAAACGCGGGTCCTGAACGTTACCTACGGAATTAAGTTGGACGACGCGCTGTTCAAGAATCCCGAGGCCTAGTCAGTTGTCTTTAACGCCTTTTATTTGATGATTTTCGGATGAATCGGCAGGTCTTTGGGCCCGACCTGCCGAATTCTCGTATTGAAATCAACGTCCAAGCCAGTCTCCTCGCACATCAACGCAATTTTACTGAGCCTTTCGGAACCTTTCGCCGGGTCATGCGTGTATCAAAAGCGGGTGGCCAGGGTCAGGTTATAATGCGCGAACAGATGGCCGCTTGCTCGGCAAGCTCTTAATCGCTGGGTTACCAAGAGGGAAGCTCGTCAGCGGTGTAACGCCTACCTACCCTGATGGAAACTGTAACTTCCATTGAAATGAATTTCTCCGCAGCGCTGCGGCATGAGGTTGTGTCTGACCCGACTTCAGACCATGCGCTGCTCGAGGCCACCCGGATCGGCGATGAAGACGCGTTTGCCGAGCTGGTGGGACGTTACCGGAACCCGATCACCAGTTACATCTATCGCATGACCAACGATTACGACGGCGCAGTAGATCTGGCTCAGGAAACTTTCGTACGGGTTTACCGGGCGGCCGAGCGATATCAGACGAATTATGCGTTTTCGACTTACATCTATCGCATCGCCACGAACCTGGCGATCAGTGAGTTGCGCAAACGCAAGCGACGCAAGTTAGTGTCGCTGACCGGGTTCTTTCAAACGAAGGACGGCGCTGAACCGCAGGAGTTTAATCCACCCGATTTGAAACCCTTGCCTGACAGCGAATTGGTCGACACGGAACGACGCAATGCAGTTCAGCGTGCAATCAGCACACTCCCGGACAAGTATCGTGCGCCGCTGATCCTGCGAGACGTCGAAGGCAAGAGTTATGAAGAGATATCCCGAATCCTCGAAACAAGCGAAGGTACAGTTAAGTCGCGCATAAGCCGCGCGCGAGGATTCCTGCGCGAGAAAATGAGAGCTTATCTTTGAGGGATGATATGAGAAGTATTAATTGTCAAACACTACGACGTGAGATTGAGGGCGCCGGTTCCGCGGAGCATTTGAACGCCGCAGCCATAGCACATCTTAACGGTTGTGATTCGTGCGCAACGCTGGCGCGTCAGCAGGGCCGGCTGCAAGCGATTCTGGCGAACCTAGGCACCGTGGAAGCACCAGGCGATTTTGATTTCAAACTTCGCGCCCGTTTGGCGGCTGAAGGGAACGGGCGTTCAGCTCATTCGTTTTGGCTGAACTTTTCTTTTGGTCAACGGTCGGCGGTGACAGCGATGGCGCTGGTTCTGATTGTTGCCGGAGTCGCTTTCTTTAGCTTGCGTCAACCTTCTAACGAAACTGTAAGTACGATCGCACCAAGTAAACCTGGTGTGCAGTTAATTGCGAGCGGGGGCGCCTCTGCGACTGAAGCCAACAAGCCTGTTGAGAGCGCAACTGTTTCACCGGTTGCTCCACCGAAAGGCAGTAGTTCGCCGCAACGCATAGGAAGACAAGATTACCTTGCAGTGCACGGCAATCGTTCGGGCTCGAGGGACATGAGCATCAAGCCCGCAAAGGTATTTAGATACGATCAGGATGCCGATACATCCGGTGCTTTCCCAATTAACGCGTCCTACCAATCGCTGAAGGTTTCGATTGACGACGGTCACAGCACGCGGACGATTTCGCTACCGTCGGTTAGTTTTGGTTCACAAGCAGGACTCTCCCAGAATCAACCGTTGATGGCATCGGCCCGCGGTAGTTGGTAAGCCAACAAAGGGAAGTATTGATTAGGAAATGAACGAAATCATTAAAACAGTGTTACTTAAGCTGGTTTGCGCCGCAATTGTGGTAGTGGGAGCTGCTTTCGCTACTTGTGCGCAAACGGCTACGACGACGACGACTGTTGTGGCCGGGCAAACCACGGTCAACGGTCAGCAGCAACGCAAGCAAGTCACAACCACTGCGAAATCAACGCCGGTGATTGTTGAAAACAAACCAGCGGCGCCACAAGTCGTTACGATCCTGCATCGTTTAACTGGCGTAGAGTTGTTAGACATGCTGATGTCGAAAGAGTCAATGGAAACGATCGTTAAGTTGGATCCGTCATTCCAGCTAGCCAAAGAGGTCCATACGAATGTCGTTGCCGGTGTGGCGCTTAATGCAGGAGACATAATCGCGGCGTGGCTGCCGGAAGCGCGGGTACCATTACCCGCCCCGGTGGTGAAGGTCAAGCCGCGTACGCCTTCGGCAACGCCACCAAACACACCCGTTCCAGACGCACCGCCGGCTCCGCCAGCGCCATTCATCGACTTTCCGCAGAACTTTCCCGGCAACCTGTTTCGGACTTCAGACTTGAATGTGATCACCGGCGACGGTAAGCGCGTGGTAGCGCGATACATTGGTATCGATGGCTTAACGGGGTTATCGCTTATCGCAATGCCTAACGGTAGATTATCGCACGCCAATGATGCCAAGAATGACCAGATCGTCGTTGGCCAGAAGATTCGGATCATCGCGCCGCAACCAGCGCTGGACGTTGAGCCAAACACGAAAGGCCCAATGTACATTCGCATTGGTGAAACTGAGGCCATCGTTGTGAATGTTACGCGTTCCCCATCCGGTGGCATTGCGCGCGTAAAGATCAAGTGCCCAAAGTTTTCCGCTTCGAACATTGGCGGTATTGCTATCAACGACGCTAACGAAACCATTGGTATCGTCGACGGTATTGAAGGCGGTGGCCAGGCCACAATTGTCCCACTGAATCTTATGCGGATGGCGGCAAAGCGCGTCTCCGCTCGTCAGGCAAGCGTGCCACGTCCGTGGCTGGGGATTCGCGGAGAGCCGATCGGAACAATGCCCGTCGAAAAGCTTGTCAGCGTTGGTTGGGAAATGGAACGAGCGCGTGAGCTAACGGAGAAGCAACGCGGCATCATATTGACGTCAGTTATTCCCGGGAGTCCTGCGGCGCTGGCTAAACTCAAAGCAGGCGATGTGATCCTGGCAGTCAATGACGGTTGGATTCGCAACACACAGGAATTCTCGTGGCAGCTCGACGAAGCCACGCCGGAATATCCGGTGCGTTTCACGGTGGCTAAGCCTGACAAGGAAAGCGCCGAACCGATGGAAATCAAACTGGCGGAATCACCTGATCCGTTCTTTGGTTTGCCGCCCTTTGAGCGACGAATTAGGACACCCAAACCACCAAAGGTTCACTCGTTCCAAATGGAAGGCATCAGGGCGGTGGCGGTGAGACCAAATGTCGCGTCACGTTTCGGCTCGAACGGAGGATTGCTAATCGTATCGGTTGATTCGGAAACAGATGCCTTTAAAGCCGGACTACGGCCGGGTGATTTGATCGAAAGTATCAATGGTCAGCCGGTCTATAACGGTAACGCCATTTCCGTCTCCGTGACGCCGGGCAGCCGCAATACCTGCGTCGTAGTTCGTAACAAGGAAAAGATTTCGCTCACGTTCAAATACGAAGACGACGACAAGGACGACGACAAGCCCTAGTCGATAATTCAGGGCGACTACAGAAGGCGGCCTTAAGGGCCGCTTTTTTTCGCGCTTCGCGCTCATTGTGGGCGGGACGCCGCAATCCCAGTGATGACGTTGTGTTCATGTTTCGCACTACGAGTTTATGGCGGCAGATATATATCAATTTCGCTGCGCGTAGCGCAGTCGAGTCCCATATGGAAAATGATAAATTTGAAATGATATATGGAAAATGTTCTCGAAGGACCCCACTACTCCAGCCACAGCCAAGAGCGAATTTCCCACTACAGAACCCACGCGGCCTGTGCTAGTCTAAGGCACTCCAGTTCTAACAAATCTCGGCTTTTTCGGGTGCCGAACTGTCTATCTCGACCAAAGCACTGATGCAGACGACTACCTTGCATGACGCAGTTTCGCGTTATCACGAACTTCTTCGTGATGCTTCACTCGCGGAGAGCTCGCGACTCATGCTCGATAACGGACTGGAACGCGCCAAACTCATCTTCGGCGGCCGCCGGCTTTCACCCTATCTGCGGCCACATTTCGTAACGGAAACCGACTTCGCCCAAATCATTCAAGCCTGTGAGACGATCTGGTCTGCCATTCAAAAGGTCAAAGACGCCGCCATCGAGGACGATTCAATTGTTACCGACCTGGGTGTCACAGAGATTGAGCGGGATCTGATTAGCATCGACCCTGGATACCAGGCGGTATCACCCACGGCGCGGCTCGATTCATTCCTTACGGAAAAGGCATACAGTTTCGTCGAGTTAAACGGTGAGAGCCCGGCGGGCATTGCTTACGTTGATGCGGCCTTCGACATTTTTCTGAAACTGCCGGTAATGGAAAAGTTTCGCGAAACGTATAACGTGCGCCCACTCTACGGACGCCAGCTGATGTTGCAGGTTCTGCTCGATTCATATCAGGAGTACCTCGGTAGGCAGCCGGACACGACTCCGCAGATTGCGATTGTCGATCTTAAGGGCCTGCCAACCCAGAAAGAATTCGAGCTTTTCAAAGAGTACTTTGAGAGCGAAGGCTACCCGACAATCATTTGCTCGCCGGATGAGCTCGAGTTTCAGAATGGCCGCCTGCGCTCGGGAGAATTTGAGATCGATATCGTCTACAAACGTTTACTGGTGAATGAATACCTGCCGATTTTGACAGACCAACCCGCGCTACTCGACGCTTATCGCGCCGGGGCAATCTGCATGGTCAACAGTTTCCGCTCGAAGCTCATCCACAAGAAAGCGTTGTTCGCAGTACTCACGGACGAACGCCGCGGCGGGCTGTTTACTGATGAAGAGCGGCAGGCAATCAGAAGGCACGTGCCGTGGACCAGGCTCGTTAGAGACGAACAGAGTGATTACCTGGGCCGGAAGATTGACCTGCTGGAATACATCAGATCAAACCGAAATCAACTCGTGCTTAAGCCTAACGATGATTACGGTGGGCATGGAATTACGATTGGCTGGAACAGCGACGAGGCCGCCTGGGAAACTGCCTTACAAGACGCACTGGCCAATGGCGATTACCTGGCGCAGGAACGCGTCTCAACTGCACGCGAAGAGTTTCCCGCACTCACCGCCGACGGCGCAGTTGAATTTACGGAGCAACTGGTTGATCTGGATCCACTCTTGTTCAATGGAAAGGTTGGTTCCGCGTTTACTCGACTATCATCGACTGAGTTGGCCAACGTCAGTTCCGGTGGCGGGATGGTTCCTACATTCATAATCAGTGAGAAGTGAAGTCAGGGAAACTTGCCGCGATGGATGAATCAGACGAGTCACTGGAAGGACCCGAGGAGCGGCGACAGTATGATCGCTCCCGTTTGATCGTCGATGTGTTTTTCGATGGTAAGGACGCGACCGGAGTGGCAAGCACGACCGATATCAGCCCGGGGGGCTTTTACATGAAAACGCAGGCAAACCTTGCTGAAGGCACGAAACTAATGGTGCGGATTCCGTTTCCCGGCGGCCGGCAAATCGTAGCCGACGCGGAAGTTGTCCATATTGACCCGTCAAAGGGCGTTGGGGTTCGCTTTCAAAAGCTGTCCGACGAGAATCGAGCTCTGATTGAGGGCGAATTGGGGCGTGAGTAAGGTTGACCAGATACTTTGGAAAGACTTGCCGCCAGGCGAACGCGAAGCATTCACGGGAAAGTTGACCGGTATGTGGGGCGCCGCCACTGATGAGGCTGCGTTTAATTCCTGGGCGGTGGATAAACAACAAGCGCTGCGATTGGTTTTCCGGCGCATGCAGGCGCGGGGTCTTTGGCAGGCCGTCAAGAAGCTTGATAATGTGTACGGCGAAGGCGGAGTTGGTATTGGTTTTTCGGCCTGGCCGTTTATTGAATCGAGCTTAAAATCGCGAAAAGACTTCACGCGCTTATTCGCGAATCATAAGGACACTACCGGCGGTTTTTACGAGAAGGGTCGAGCGGCCGCGGTGCTGCACTTTCTTTACGTCGAGGGTGAACCGCGAAAGTGGTATGTGCACTTCGATTGGCACAGCCCGGTTCATTCCTTGATGAGCGCACTGAGGCACGTGCGTTACGAGGCTCTCGGAAAAAGAAAACCCAACTGGCTGACTATCGCAGGGATATTTCGCGCTGAATCTTCTTCACAAAGAGGAGCCTGAACTTCATGTTTGATCAATTCACGTTAGGGATTGAGGAAGAGTTCCAGATCGTCGACCCTCAAACGCGTGAGCTGCGTTCGCATGTTTCTGAGTTCCTCGAAGAAGGTAAAATGCTGCTCGGCGAGCAGATAAAACCAGAAATGATTCAGTCGATGATTGAGGTCGGCACCGGGGTCTGCAAAAACGTACAGGAAGCACGCGCCGACATCACGCGCTTGCGCAGCATCATCTCGGCGCTGGCTGGAAAGTCGAACCTTGCGATCGTTGCCGCCTCAACGCACCCCTTTTCAAATTGGCAAGATCAAAAAATATTTGACGACGAGCGTTACGCCCTGCTGGTGCAGGAACTGCAAACAGTCGCACGTTCACTGCTCATTTTCGGGCTTCACGTTCACGTGGGCGTGGCCGATCTTGAGCGTCGTATTCACATCATGAACGCGGCGCGCTACTTCCTGCCGCACGTGCTTGCGCTGACAACGTCTTCGCCGTTCTGGATGGGCCATAGCACCGGGCTGAAGTCGTATCGCTCGGAAGTCTTCAAACAGTTTCCGCGCACTGATATTCCCGATCACTTCGATTCCTACGCTAGCTTCCAGCGCTACGTGGACTTGCTGGTCAAAACTGGGTGTATCAACGATGGCAAGAAGATCTGGTGGGACCTGCGACCACATCCAATCTTCCCGACGCTTGAGTTCCGCATCTGCGATATCCCAACCCGCGTGGACGATACCATCGCGATTGCAGCACTGTTCCAGGCTATCGTTGCCAAACTAACGAAGCTGATCGAGAAGAATCTCGGCTTCCGGCTCTATCGCCGCATGTTGATTCAGGAAAACAAGTGGCGTGCTGTCCGCTGGGGAATTAATGGCACAATGATTGACTTCGGCAAGCAAAAGGAAGTGCCAACTCGCGACCTCATCCTTGAGTTGTTGGATTTCGTTGATGACGTCGTCGACGAGTTAGGTTCGCGCAGCGACATTGAACACATTCACGTGATCCTGGAGCGCCGGACTTCCGCCGAGGAGCAACTGCGAGTCTTTGAAGAAACGAAAGACTTGAACGCCGTGGTCGATCGCCTGATTGAATTGACGATGGAAAATGTGCCACGGCAGGTAGATTTTTCCGCGCCTGCACCAGTTACTACGGCCTCGACAATATCCAAGTAGAGACCTTAGGCGAGCGCTTCTGTTTCAATCTTGGCGAGATAAAACTGCCATAACATTCTTGCGGCGACTGATCGATACGGTCGCCATTGTTCGGCCATCTCCAGAAACTGCTGGCTGCTCGGCCTCACCGGCAACCGTTTCAGTTTCGTCACCGCCGTAACGAGAGCCAGATCGTTAACAGGAAACACATCCGGACGCCGCAGCACCATCAGCAGGTAAACATCAGCGCTCCATGAGCCAAGACCTTTGATTGAAGTCAATGCAGCGCGGACTTCGTCGTCACTCATGCGGGCTAGTTGGGACAGGCGCAACTGTTTGGTTTCTATCGCAGTCGCGAGCGCCAGGCAGTAAGCGGTTTTCTGACGCGTGAGACCGAGTGTCTTCAAGTGGGATTCGCCAAGCTCAAGCACGCGCGCAGGCCGGAAGGGTGTAATCCCGGCATTGACGCGCGCGAACAGAGAAGCAGCGGAAGCAAGCGAGACCTGTTGCTCGAGAATTATTTTGACGAGAGTTGAAAATCCCGCCGGGCGACCCCACAGCGGTGGTGGTCCCAGTGTTTTTAAGATGCGGGCGAGGTCTGCATCCCGTTTGGCGAGTTTTCTGGCTGCGCTGACGAGCGTCGCTTCAGTTAATGCAATTCGTTTCATTAGCGACGTGTATCCCGAGTGCTCCGGAGGAGCACCATGTTTATAGCTCGCGAGCTCCAAAATGCCTGCGCTCCAGAGGAGCGCGATGTGCTTTTGATTAGTTGGCGTACATTCCGCTCCTTACGGAGCTAAGAGTGCAGTCGCGTTTCGTGGCTATAAATATTTTGCTCCTATGGAGCAAAAACTAATCGGCTGCACGTTCTTTAGGCAAAGCCAGGTCAACCTTCAAGTTGTGCTTGGTTATTACGACCCGTGTGTGAGCGCGAGTTTCAGGAAGTTCTCAAACAGAATGCGTCCGTCTCGAGACTCGTTCTGATGCTCCCAACGCGTGCGGCTCTTGTTCCAGTCTTCAAACGACTTCTCGAGATGAAACTGGACCGTATAAATCAACTGACCATCGGTGCGCTTCACCATCATCTGGTTGCGACACAGGTATGAGGTGGCCAGCAACTCAAAGCCTTCGGGAATACGGTCTAGCTGTAATCCGTGGTTTTGCCAGACGCGGAGAATGCGCGCCGTCTTTTCAGCGGGCACATCATCCGGCAGGCAATTGATGCCATTGAAAATTGGATCTTCGGGTTTGGTGATACGAACAAACCGGTACTGGTATTCGAGCGGGCGATTCAGCCGCTGTTCGTGTTGCTCGAGTCGATCGAGCGTGATGACGTGTGCGCCAAAACTGAGACCGACGAGCTGATGCGCGCCGCAAATTGCGAGCACGGGAATCTTGTTAACGAGAATGAATTCTTTAAAAGTGTCGAGAACAGTCGGATTGTAGTAGTCGAAGTCGCGCAGGGTTCCGCTCAGCACAATTGCGTCAGGCTGGAACTTTCTGGTCGCATTCGCGATTGAGGCTAGCGGTACGACTTCTGTTTCCGGCTGCTTCACCAAACGTTCGATGTTGCTGACAATGTTCTCCATCGCCATTTCGGCGATGCGCCGTTCACGTTTGATTTCTACGGCCGCGGTTTCTCCCCAATCAGTGCGCGCCACGTCGGAAAGGTCGTCTTCGTCGCGCAGCAGATTGTCGACTACGAGCACACGCGCCTTGTCGATCTGTTTCTCGATCGGCTCGTAGTGGCAAAAGTTTTGTTGTTGGAATGGGAAGGGAAGCGTTGACTCCGCTTCTGTCGGTGGCAATTCGTCCATCAAAGGCTGCTCTTCAATCATCCGCTCTATTAAACTGCGAATTTCACATTTTTCGCAAGCGGAGTGTCAGGGCAACCTAGTCAAATTGGGGCGACTTCAGCGTTGCGAGACCTGAACCAGTCGGGAACGTCAACTTCGCCCCAGGAGTGACACTCGAGTATCAGTTCGCCGTTTTGTACAAAGATGACGAAGCCGCAGATTATGCCGTCAACGCTGCCGCTCAATTTTGGGGTATCGCACACAACTCGCTTCGTCGGAAGAATCGGATGCTTTACTGTAAGAAAGTAGCCGCAGCCAGTATAGTCGTAGTTAACGAGCTCGCCCTCTCGAATCAAGGTCTCAACCTGGTCTGGGGATAGCAGGCCGGTTACGAGCATGCGAACAATTTTCTTTTCGTACTCTCTAAATACACTCATAAGGGGCAACCCCAGAGATTAAGAATCCGAAACGGCCTACGCTAGGTGCGCACACTTGATCCCAAACAGGCTTAATGGAACTCAACCTCAACGTCAGGAGGAGCGCTTGGGTCCGCGGTTCGCCACCCTAGGTAGGTTTTCGCCCCAGCGGGGGCGAGATGTCTATAGTTACGACGAACCCTGACGCACGCGCTCCGTAAGAGCGCAATATCTACGCTCACATACATTGCGCTCCTACGGAGCTAACACGACCTTGAGACGCTTTTTCTATAAACATGTCGCTCCGCCGGAGCGAAATCCCGGTGCCTCAATTCGTTTTAATCTTTCGAGTGTTACTAAAATTTCCTCTGCTTCGTGGTTTGCTTAAATGCCGGCGCCGCCGGTCCTGCGCCGGCGACTGCGATCTCTGCGGCGATATTCTCAATCAGCAGTCGTTGCAATTCTCTTTTCGTCCTCTCCGTCTCATTAACAGTGTAACCGTCGGCCAGCAGTAATGCGCGATGCCATGACGACTCCAGTTCATCGGCGAGTCGCGAAATTTTGGTGATGTCGTATGGAATAGCGACGCTGTCGCAACCTACGCGCGCGAACACAGCCAGATAACGCGCGGTGGCGAGGTCTGGACACAACAAGCGACGGCGGCCTACTTTAAGTTCGACCCCAAGTAATGTGTGTTGAATCTCGACGCGGGCGTTGGGTTTGATCTCGGCGAGCCGGTAGGAGCGCGAACGCTTCGTGAGGATGCGGCGTTTGTACAACTCCGGCAGCCACGCGTCGCCGAGCGCTGTTTTAACTTCGGCAGCGTAATCGTCGAGTTTTTGTTTGCGCATAGTTAGCAACGAGCAATGAGTACTGAGCAATGAGTTTCGGGGTGCTGAACGCTGATTGCTGAACGCTCATCGCTCGTTGCTCAGCACCCATTGCTCATTGCTCGGCACTATTAGCGTTGTGTGAGGTTTACGCCCGTCTTAGTCTGTAACGAATTGATCACTCGTCCCGGGAACAGGCCGAGGTAGAAAACGCCAAGAATGGTCAGCAGCAACGCAATTTTGACGCTTACCGGGACCATTGGCGCGCTCCAGGTCGTGGTTCGCTCTCTGAAGAACATCACGATGATTAGTCGCAGGTAGTAGTACGCAGAGACGGCGGTGTTCAGAACGCCGATGACGACGAGCGCGTAGTAATGCTGTTCGACGGCCGCTCCAAAGACCAGAACCTTGCCGATGAAGCCGCCTGTAGGCGGCATGCCAAGCAAACTGAGCAGGAAGAGCGAAAGCGCAAACGCGAGCCAGGGAGACTGGAAGCCAATCCCGTTGTAGTCCTCAACTTCCGTACGTCGGTCGCCGGCACGAGCGATCATCTGCACCACAGCGAATGCGCCAAGGTTCATCACCGCATACGCCAGCAAATAGAAAATCACTGACGCGATGGCGGCATTGCGTTGATCGATGGTGGTGGCAGCGCCAGCTGCAACAAAACCAACCAGCGCATAACCGGCATGTGCGATGGACGAATACGCGAGCATGCGTTTCACGTTGTTCTGTGTGATGGCAACGACGTTGCCCACAGTCATCGTCAAGATCGCGAGTACCGTCAAAACTCCCAACCACGATGAATGCAGTTGTGTGGTCACAGAACCACCCGTAGTGGCGACTACCAACGGGAAAGCAATCAAGAACACTCGCAGGAACGACGCAAAGCCAGCCGCCTTCGGACCAGCAGCCATGAAGGCAGTGACCGGCGTGGGCGCACCCTCATAGACGTCCGGGGTCCAAACGTGAAATGGCGCGGTGGCGATTTTGAAACCAAAACCAACCAGCATCAGGGCGGCGCCGGCGAAGAGCAGGAGTGGATACTGCGCGTCAGGAATGCGGCGCGCGATCTCGGCGATGTTGGTGGTTCCCGGCAAACCGGCCGCGGTGGAAGTCGCACCGTAAACCAGGGCAATGCCGTATAACAAAAACGCGGACGAGAACGAGCCGAGCACGAAGTATTTCATCGACGACTCGTTAGAGCGAATGTCAGTGCGACGAAATCCGCACATGACATAGGTCGCGATCGAAAGAATTTCCAGTCCCAGGAAAACCATAACCAGATCGCCGGCCGAGCCCATGAACATCATTCCCGCCGTCGCAAACAGCAACAACGCATGAAACTCGCCGGCGGGTAAACGTTCGTTCTCAACCCACGCAACTGAAATGAGAACTGTTAGCGCTGAAACAATAAGAAAGACAAACGTGAAGCCGAGCCTCAGTTCGTCGAGAACAATCATTCCGTTGAATGCCTGGCTGCCACTGCTACCAACTTGCCACAACCAGAGTGAGGCAGCCCCGGCGGCGAAGAGTCCGACCAGCGAGAGGCCGCCGGTGACCCAACGTTGTTGCGGCTTAGCGAACGCGTCGATCAGCATGACCAGCACGCCCGCAACACAAATAATCGTCTCCGGCAGTATCAGCCAGAGGTTCACGTCGGGCGCGGTCATTTGCAAAGCAAACAAATTCATCGAAAGTTAACGCATTTCGTTTTGAGTTTTGCGCGCAGGTTCGACCGCGGCAGCAAAAGAACCACCGGCTTGCGGCGCAGCCACGCGGCTTCTTACTTCTTCAACGCTCGCCTGCGAACGGTTCAGAAACACGTTCGGGTAAACGCCCATGAAGAGCATCAACGCGAGCAATGGCACGAGCAGGCCCAGCTCGCGAGCGTTTAGGTCCTGAAGTTTCGCATTCTCGGGGTGGGTGACCTTGCCAAAGACCACGCGCTGCAACATCCAGAGCATGTAAACCGCCGCCCAGATCACGCCGGTGCCGGCAAGCATGGTCACGATCCACGGATGCTGAACCGCATTGGACGTCCACGAACCAATCAGGATCAGGAATTCGCCTACGAAGCCATTCAGAAACGGCAGGCCAATGGACGACAGCGACGCGAACACAAACAGCGTCGCATACCATGGCATCGGCGTTGATAAGCCGCCAAAGTCACTGATCAGTCGCGTGTGCCGGCGTTCGTAGACGAACCCTACGAAAAGGAAAAGCGCACCCGTAGATACGCCGTGGTTCAGCATCTGATACAAGGCGCCTTGCATCCCTTGTGCGGTGAACGTGAAGATGCCGAGCACGACAAAGCCCATGTGACTGACGGATGAATACGCGACCAGCCGTTTCATGTCGGGCTGCACCATGGCCACCAGCGCACCGTAGATGATGCCAATGACTGCGAGCGTGATCATGAGCCATGCCGCTTCGCGAGAAACTGTGGGAAACAGCGCCAGATTAAAACGCAGTAAGCCGTAAGTGCCCATCTTAAGCAGCACGCCAGCGAGTATTACGGAGCCGGCGGTAGGCGCTTCGGTATGCGCATCCGGCAGCCACGTGTGCAGCGGCCACAGCGGGACCTTGATGCAAAACGCAATTGCGAATGCCGCAAACAAGAGTGCTTCAGTGGGCCGGGCCGGGATCTTGAAACTGCCGTTGGTTAGCGCATTAAGTATCAGCACGTAATCAAAGGTGCCGGTGCCAAACTGGGCCCGATACAGGTAGAAAAGCGCGATGATGCCGACCAGCATCAAAAGGCTACCGACTGCCGTGTAAATGAAAAACTTCACTGCGGCGTAAATGCGTCGCTCACCGCCCCAGATACCGATCAGGAAAAACATCGGTATCAATGAAGCTTCGAAGAAGACGTAGAAGAGCAGGATATCGAGCGAAACGAAAACGCCAATCATCGCGCTCAACAGCAGCAGCAAGAATAGATAGTAAGACAACTGTCGTTTGTGGATTGCGGTCCAGCTGGAGAGGATTGCGATTGGCATCAAGAGGGTCGTCAGTATCACCAGCCAGAGACTGATGCCATCGACCCCAACGTGATAGCGAGCGCCAATCGATCCTATCCAGACAACGTCTTCAACGAAGCGGAAACCCCTCGCTTCGACGCCCGAGCCACCGATGAGGAACAACGACAAAACAAACTCAATTACACTCACCGCCAGTGCGATCCACTTGTAGCTGGCGTCGTTTTTGTTGGACAGCAGGCTGTAGCCGACGAGTGCGAGGGCGCCCCCGATCGGCAAGAGAATAATGATGGTCAACAAATGTGATTGCATTTAATTAACGCAAAGCCTGCACGCCGTAGTAAGCAAAGAACCCCACAATGGCGAGGGCACCAAGCAAGATCACGGCGGCGTAACCTCGTACAAAGCCCGCTTGCAAATGACGAACAGCGCGACCTGCTTCAGTGACAGTTTGTCCGATCGAATGTAAGAGGCCGTCGATTACGCCGATGTCAAAAATTTTCCAGAGACCTTCGCGCGATCCGGCATTGATTGGATTGATAATCGCGGCGTCGTAGATTTCGTCCACGTAGTATTTGTTCTCGAGTATGCGCGGTAACTGAAGCAACGGGCGTTTCTTGAAGATCGTCCAGCCAATTCCAATGCCCAACAACGCAATCACAACTGAAACCAATGCCAGTAGTCGCTCCTGACCAACCTCTGCGGCTGAATGGGACACCTCGCCTGCTTCTACTTCGTGGAACGCTGGTGGACCATCAACTTCCTGGGGTGGCGGCGACAGAAAGGTTGTGTTGCTTTCATGCGCAGCTTCGGATGTGGTTTCTGACGAGGGCAAATGCGCAACCGCGGGCTCAAGTGTGTGCTCGATGTAGTTTGCTGGATGACCACCGGCCAACGAGCTCAGCGCGTAAGGCACGCCAATGAATCCACCGATAGTTGAAAGCACCGCCAGCACGATAAGCGGAACAGTCATTGTCAGCGGTGACTCATGCGGCTCATGTACCTGTCCCCCGGCGTGTACGTCGTGACCGGCATCTTCAGCCTCATGATCGTGTTCGACGTGCACTTCGCGGAAACGTTCATTGCCCCAGAACGTCATGACCATCATGCGCGTCATGTAGACTGCTGTTAACAGTGCGGTCAACGCACCAATGCCCCACAGAATCTTGCTCCACGCCGGGTTTGGCAGTCCGAAAGCACTCGCGCTCCAGGCCTTCCAGAGAATTTCATCCTTGGAAAAGAACCCCGCGAAGAAGGGAATGCCGCAGATCGCCAGCCAGCCAGTCAGCATGGTCGCGAAAGTAATCGGCATATACTTTTTGAGCCCGCCCATGCGACGCATGTCCTGTTCGTGGTGCATGCCGTGGATCACGGAGCCGGAGCCGAGGAACAACAGTGCTTTGAAGAAGGCGTGGGTGATGACGTGAAAAATTGCTGCGACGAAAGCGCCGACGCCGCAAGCAAGGAACATGTAGCCGAGCTGCGAAATAGTCGAGTACGCCAGAACCTTCTTGATGTCGTTTTGCGCCAGGCCAATGGTGGCGGCGAACAGTGCCGTGGCGGCGCCAATTAAAGCGACAATAAACATCGCCGTCGGCGCATGCACATAAATCTCAGAACAACGCACCACCATGTAGACACCGGCCGTAACCATGGTGGCTGCATGGATGAGAGCCGAGACCGGCGTCGGTCCAGCCATCGCATCCGGCAGCCAAACGTAAAGTGGAATCTGCGCGCTTTTACCCGCCGCGCCGATGAAAAGAAGCACTGCTACTGACGTTAGGCCGCCGGCGAAAATTACTTTCCAGCCAAAGGGATCGGCTGCGGTTGCGCGAATGATCTCAAAGGCACTGGTAACGCCTGTCGCCGGCTGCGTAAAGAAACTAATCGACCCGTTGCCGTGCCCTGACGTGATGAAGAAGAGCAACATGATTCCCATCACGAAGCCCCAGTCGCCCACGCGATTCGTGATGAATGCTTTCTTGGCTGCGTCGCCGGCTTCCTTGCGATCGGTGTAGTAGCCAATCAGCAGGTAAGAACAAAGTCCCACGCCCTCCCAGCCGACAAACATCAGCAGAAAGTTGTCGGCGAGCACCAACGTAAGCATGGAAAACATGAAGAGGTTCAGATACGCAAAGAATCGATAGAACCCCTTGTCACCGTGCATGTAGCCGACCGCGAAGACATGAATTAAGAAACCAACGAACGTAATGAACAACGCGTAGGTGCCGCTCAACCGGTCCATCGCCAAACCAAAGTCGGCGCGAAATGCGCCCACCTGGATCCAGGTCCAGAGGTGCGCGAAGACTGGCTGCGTTGTGCGTAGGGCGCCCTCAGAATTGAAAGCGAAGAAGAATGCGACGATGGTGGAGATAGCAATCGACGAGCACGCGATCGCGCCGATGATCTTTTCATTTCGCAAGCGGCCGCCAAGCAGCCAGTTGATGGCTGCGCCTGCCAGCGGAGCGAAGATGATTAGACTTAACGGCTTGTGTTCCATCTAAGAAGAACTTTGTACTTTGAACTTTGTACTTAGTTCTTTGTACTTTGCGTTGAGCTTTTGGCTAGTTGAGCTTTCACAGCTCAACCACCAAGCACAAAGAACAAAGTACAAAGTTCACAGTTTCAGAATACTCGCATCATCCACATCGAGTGTTTCGCGATTGCGGAAGATGGCGATAATAATTCCCAGTCCTACTGCTGCTTCTGCGGCTGCCACAGTCATGACGATAAACACGAATAGTTGGCCGTTAACGTCCTGGAAAAAACTCGAAAAGGCCACGAACGTTAAATTCACCGCGTTCAGCATCAGCTCGATGCACATAAACATCGCAATCACGTTTCGCTTGACGATCACGCCCGCCGCTCCGATGGTGAAGAGAATGGCCGACAGCACCAGATACCATGACAGTTGTGGGCCCATCAGTATTCATCCTCCTCGCTATGACGCAGTGTTTGGTCAACGCCTAAAACTTTCGCAACTTCATCGGTGGTATCCGATTCGACGGCGCGTAAGTCCTCAACGCCGCGCGGTTGGACGATATCCATCGGCAGTACCTGAGCCCCGGGAACCACACGCGCATTGGCGGGCAAGAATGTTGTACGACGCGCGAGACTCATCGCGCCCACAATCGCCATCAGCAACAGAATTGAGGTTATTTCGAAAGGCAGCAGGTAACCCGTAAACAATCCTTGACCGATCGAATGCGTCAGGCCCACGTTTACCGGCCCAGGCGGCAGGCGACTTGTCGAAGGCTGCACGGTGTAAAGAATGAATGCTGTTTCCGCAAGCAGGATGGCAGCCATCACTACCGACATGGGCACCAGAAACTTTAATCGTTTGCGACGCGGCTCTGCGTGATCGATGTTGAGTAACATGATCACGAAGATCACCAGCACCATAATTGCGCCGGCATAAACGATTACCTGGACCACCGCAATAAACGGCGCCGCCAGCGTGACGTACAGGGATGCAAGGGAAAGAAACACGCCGATGAGAGAAATCGCGCTATAAAGTGGATTGCTCTGCGACACCATGGAGATCGCGCAACCGATTGCTATGCCACCAAAAATTATGAATAGAGCAGTCGACATCTATTTTGCTAAGGTTTCCAAGTTTCAAGTGCCAAGCCATCAAGTTCAAAGCATTTCGCGCTCCAAGTTTGAAACTTGGAACGTGAAACTTGAAATTTGGATTTACCCCGTCGTAAAGAAAACTACCGTTGCCGTGATGATGATCCAAAGGATCGCCACTGGCAGTAGGAACTTCCAACCAAAGTTCATCAACTGGTCAAACCGAAAGCGCGGTAACGTCCCGCGCAACCAAATGTATAGAAATAGGAAAAACAGGATCTTTGCGAAAAAGTAGAACACACCGAGAATAGGAAACTGGGCGACGCCGGGACCGTTCCAGCCGCCAAGAAACAGCGAGGTGGCCAGCATCGACACCGTAATCATGTTGATGTATTCGGCGTTGAAGAACAGCAGAAACTTGATCGAACTATATTCAGTGTGGAAGCCAGCAACCAATTCGGTCTCTGCTTCCGGAAGATCGAATGGCACGCGGTTGGTTTCAGCAATTGCGGCTATCAAGTAAAGAATGAAGCCCACGGGTTGATAAAAGATGTTCCATTGCATGCCAAACCAACCGGACTGCTGTTCGACAATTTGATAAATGTCGAGCGTGCCGGAAATCAAAATGACGCCTATTAATGACAACCCGAGCGCCAGTTCGTACGAAATCATCTGCGCCGAGGACCGCAGCCCGCCCATCAGGCTGTACTTGTTATTGGACGACCAACCGGCGAGCGCAATTCCGTAAACGCCGACTGAAGTGACGGCGAGAACATACAAGAGCGCTACATCGAACTGCGCTATTCGCAGCGGAAACGTTCCCAGGAAGGGCAGCGTGATGGTTGGACCAAACGGATAAACGATGATTGCCATAATCGCCGTAATCACCGCAATCATGGGCGCGAGCAGAAATACAAATCGAGTCGACTGATCCGGAACCAGGTCTTCCTTCATCATGGTCTTGATGAAGTCGGCAAACGGTTGCAGCACGCCGCCAAAGCCCACCCGGTTGGGCCCGAGCCGTCCTTGAATCAGGGCCAGCACGCGTCGCTCGGCAAGCACAGTGGCCGCCACCAACAGCATGATCGTCAAGAATGCGACGGTGATCGCGATAATCAAGACGACCGCATGGATGTATGGATTGTCCATCATTAGTGAATCGTAAATAGTAAAGAGTAAATAGATGTCTGGGGTACAGGCCTATTTACGATTTACCATTCACGATTTACTCGCACGAGTCTATTCACGATTTACTAGTCCATAACTAGTGAATCATAAATAGTAAATAGATGTCTGGGGTACAGGCCTATTTACGATTTACCATTCACGATCTACTCGCACGAGACTGTTCACGATTTACTATTCACTATTTACTATTTACTAGTACGAGCTATCTGATATAGCGGCGACACCCGCAGTGTTTCCGGTTTCGGATTTCCTTCCGCCAACAAGTGGAACTGTGGTGTCTTGCCGTTCAAAGTGCCAATCTCAAAAAGTTTGTGACCAACCTTCGGCGTGACGTTCGATTTTTCACCCGCGTCGTTCACCGACGAAACCTCATCACGCAAGCGAGCGATAGCCGCGCCGGTATCAGCGCCCTCGACAACGCGATACTTGGCCTGAACCGGATTTGATTCGTCCTTCAGCAGAGGATATTTCAGCCCTGCGTAGGCTGGAATCTTTTCCGCAATTTCACGAAAGACCGAACTTGCCGACATTTCAAAGCCGAAATTGACACCCAGTTCTGCCGCTAATTGCGCCGTGATGACCCAGTCAGGTTTCGCTTGATGAACTGGAGGAACCGCCTGTCGCACACGTTGTACAAATCCGTCGTTATTGGTGAACGTGCCCTCGACTTCAGCGAACGATGCGGCAGGCAGAACTACATCAGCGAATGCGGTTGTGTCGGTTTCAAAGAGTTCCTGAACTACAAGGAAGTCCAGTTTGCCTAACGAAAGCTCGCGACCCCGCAATTGACCCGGCAGAAAACTGCCGGCCAAGTAAAGAGCGCGAATACCTTCACCAGCCGCGTCGAGCATCTGCGTCGCAGTCATCGCCCCTTCGCCCATGCCCATGTCGCGCGCACCAAAACTGTTGTTGTAACGAGGCAGTGGGTGGAACAAGACACGACGGTTATCCGCACGCAACGACGACGGCAGTTGTGCCAGAGCTGTTTGCGCGGCGGCACTAAACTCATCCGGAAACATAATGATCAGATCGCCCGCGGTCTCGGCCAGTATTTGGCGCGCTGATTTGAGCTCGTCGCCACTTATGCCGGACTTTTCTACCACCAGTGAATCATTGGAGTCATTCGCGATGGCCAACACGGCGGCGGCTTCCGCACCGGGTCGTACGTGAATGAATTGCGTCGACTGTTCCACGAGGCGAATCGGCGTACTGTTAACAACTATTAACTTAGCGCCGCCGTTGCGCACCGCCTGACGAATCTGTTTGCCTGTCAGCGGCTGTAACTCTTCTGGTTCGCCACCGATCAGTAGAATTGTTTTCGCGTAACGAATGTCGCGATGCGTCGCGAGTGGTGCGCCGAGATTCTCAAAGAAAGGTTTCAGATCGCCGGAGTCGTTTACGCCGAAGTTTTTGGTGCCAACCAGTTCAGTGGCGAACTTGTGAAGCACATAATTCGATTCGTTGGTAATACGCGGACTGCCAATAACACCTAACGAATCTCGACCATGCTGATCAACAACGGCGTCGAGTTTTTCAGCCACTTGGCGGATGGCTTCATCCCACGTTGCCGGAATCAGCTTGCCGCCCTTCTTGTAACGAATCAGTGGCGTGCGGATCCGTGATTCATGATTAACGAAGGGATGTCCGAAACGACCCTTAATGCATAGGAACTCGCCGTTCAGGCCGTTCACGTAGCGATCGCGCGCCACGATGCGCATGAGCTCATCGCCGCGGCTGCCTAGCGACATCTGGCAGCCATCGGAACAGTAGGTGCAGGTCGAAACTGTTTGCGTGAGTTCCCACGGGCGTGCCTGGTGGCGATAAGTTGCATCAAGCAACGTACCGGTAGGACAAACTTCAATGCAGTTGCCACACTGAGAACAGTTTAACCAACCGCCGTAAGTGCCGATCACGGTGCTGGCGCCACGATTTCCTGCTTCAATTGCGTCTTCACCCATCCACTCATCGCAGACGCGCGTGCAACGTTTACAAAGAATGCAGCGCTGCGGATCATTCGCAACCATTGGTGATAGATATTTTTCGGGATGGTAGTTTTTCTTTTCAGTAAAGCGTTCTTCAAGACCGCCCCAGTTGAAAGTCAGTTCCTGAAGCTCGCATTCACCTCCACGATCGCAAACCGGGCAGTCGAGCGGGTGATTGGCGAGCAGAAACTCGAGCATTGACCGCTGCGCCTTTTCAATCTCGTCACTCTGCGTGGTCACAACCATTCCATCCGTGCAGATGATCGTGCAGGACGTTTGCAGCTTTGGCATCTTCTCGATGCGCACAAGACACATGCGACAGGAAGCTTGCAGTGCCAGGTCGGCGTAGTAACAGAAGGAGGGAATATCGAACGCCTTGTCACGACAGACGTCGATCAGGCGCGCGCCCTTGGGCACCTGAAAATCCTGACCGTTAATGGTTACCTTAATGACCTCTGTAGACATTTAATTCTGGTTACCGTTCAGCAGGTGTTTCTTGAAATCTTCCGGAAAGCGTTTGATGGCGGATTGAATTGGCCAAGATGCGGCGTCACCCAAGGGACAGAACGATTTACCCTCGATGTTGTCGCAAAGGTCGAGCAACAATTGTGCGTCTTCTGGACGACCACCGCCTGCCGCGATGCGTTTGAAAACTTTGACCAACCAATCTGTGCCTTCGCGACACGGCGTGCACCAACCACACGATTCGTGTTTGTAAAACTCGGTCAGGTTCTTGGTCGATTCGAAAATGTCGACGGTCTCGTCCATCACAATGAAACCACCGGAGCCGACGCTCGATCCGCCTGCGACCAAACCTTCGTAGTCCATGCGAACGTCCTTGCCGATGATCTGATCCGCCCGCATGACGTAAACTGACGAGCCGCCGGGAATCACTGCCTTAAGTTGTTTGCCATTCAACATACCGCCGCAGTCTTCCATGATGAACTTTTCCATGTCGTCGTAGCCCATGGGTAGTTCATAAACACCCGGACGATTCACATGACCGGAGACTGACCAGAGTTTGGTGCCGCCACTCTTTTCAGTGCCGAGTTTCTGATAGGCCTCGCCGCCCATCTTGATGATGTCGGGAACGGCAGTCAGGGTCTCGACATTGTTAACAACGGTGGGACAGGCATAGAGACCAGAAACAGCAGGGAAGGGAGGTTTCATGCGCGGATGACCACGCATGCCCTCGAGCGAACTAAGTAGCGCAGTTTCCTCACCACAAATGTAGGCACCGGCGCCGGTGTGCGTATGGATCTCGCAGGAAAAGTTCGAGTCGAGAATCTTCTCGCCCAGTAATCCTGCGTTGCGCGCTTCAACTAACGCGCGATCCATGATGTCGATCAAGTAGCGATACTCGCCGCGTGTGTAGATGTAGTTGACCTTGGCGCCCAGCGCGTAGGCAGCAATCAACATGCCTTCGATGAGCATGTGCGGATCGCGTTCCATCAAATAACGATCTTTGAAGGTGCCTGGCTCCGATTCATCGGCATTGCAAACCACATATTTTGGTTTGGGCGAGTCCTTCGGAACGAAGCTCCACTTCATTCCGGTGGGAAAACCGGCGCCGCCACGCCCGCGCAATGCAGATTTCTTGACTTCGCTGATGACATCGTCCGGAGTCATCCCGGAAAGCACTTTCTTCAGGGCCTCATAACCCCCGTTCTTACGGTACACGTCCAGGGAAGCCGAGTTCTCGAGATGAACTCGCGCGAGTTGAAGTGGTTCACAACCTATGGCGCCGATAAACATGTGCTAGTAAATAGTAAATCGTAAATGGTAAATGGATCGCTCGTCGATCGTTGAAGTGAATGCGTCAATTCCCAACAAAGAACTATTCACGATTCACCATTTACGATTTACGGTCATTTTAACGAATCCAGAATCTCATCAACCTTCGCTGTCGTCAGATTCTCATGATAGTCAAAACCAATCTGAAACATGGGTGCAGTACCGCAGGAACCCAAACACTCAACCAGCGAGACCGTGAACTTTCCATCGGCTGTCGTTTCGCCTGGCTTGATGCCCAACCGTTTGCAAACGTGTTCCGTGATTCCAGGTTCACCCATGATCTTGCAGGAAAGTGTCTTGCAGATCTGGATGTGATACTTGCCCACCGGTTTGGTGTTGAGCATCGAGTAAAACGTCGCTACTTCCCAGATGTCGGTGATACGCAAGCCCAAACGATTCGCAAGATACGCAACTCCCGGCGGATCGAGATAGCCTCGTTCACGCTGGACTACGAACATCAGCGGCAAAATCGCAGATCGCTTCACCGGATACTTGGCGAGATGGGCATCGATCTCAGCTTCGACCGCCGGCGAAAACGACGCAACCTCGTCACCGATATCCACCGGCTGCGATAAAGGTTGGATGTTTGTTAGCTGTTGGCTCATATAAAAACGTACTTTGTTCTTGGTACTTAGTACTTAGTGGTTGAGTGATAGAAAACCATTCAACTCGGAATCCCTTCAACACGAAGTACAAAGCACAAAGTACAAAGTTCTAAGTACAACAACGGCTTCGCCGTTACCGATCGATCTCCCCCAACACAATATCCAACGACCCGATGATCGCGACGATGTCTGCCACCATCGCGCCTTCCGACATGTGTGGCAACGCCGACAGGTTCACGAAGCTGGGACCGCGGAAATGGACGCGCGCGGGCTTCGGCCCGCCGTTCGACTTCACGTAGACACCGAGTTCGCCCTTCGATGCTTCAATCGGGTGATAGACTTCACCCGCAGGAACATCAAAACCTTCCGCGACGATTAAAAAGTGATGGATCAACGCATCCATGTGCTTCTTCATCGCTTCGCGATCCGGTAACACAACCTTCGGCGCGTCCGCTTTCACTGGTCCAGGCTTCAGTCGTGCAAGCGCCTGTGCGACGATCTTGTGCGACTCGCGCATCTCGCGCATGCGCACGAGATAACGAGCCCAAACGTCACAGTCGGATTCGGTTGGCACTTCGAAATCGTAGTGCTCGTAACCCGAGTAGGGGTTTGCACGCCGCACGTCAAGATTGACGCCACTGCCTCGCAAGCATGGTCCGGAAAGACCCCAATCAATTGCATCTTCGGCCGTGATGACGCCGACGCCCTGAGTACGCTTGCGAAAAATTGTGTTGCCCGTCAAAAGAGTGTGAAACTCGTCGACCGCCCTGGGAAAATTGTCTTGAAACTGCTGCACGCGGCGTTCGAAGCCGCCCGGCAGGTCCATCATCAGGCCGCCGATACGGAAGTAGGAGGGCGTTAGCCGTCCACCCGACGCCGCTTCGATTAAGTTCAGAATTTTTTCTCGCTCGCGAAAACAGTAAAAGAAAACTGTCATCGCGCCGATATCGAGCGCATGCGTCCCCAGCCAAACCAGGTGCGAAGCGATTCGTTGTAGTTCACACATCAGCACGCGAATCGTTTGCGCGCGTTCCGGAATCTCGAGTTGCAGAAGCTTCTCGACCGCCATCACGTAGGCAAGGTTATTGCCCAGCGGATTCAGGTAATCCATGCGGTCGGTGATGACGATACCCTGTTGATATTTCTTGTACTCGAAGAGCTTCTCCATGCCGGTGTGGAGATAGCCAATATCGGGCGTTGCCTTGACGACCATTTCACCATCGAGCACCAATTCGAGCCTCAGCACGCCGTGAGTCGATGGGTGCTGTGGCCCCATTGAGATCGTCATCTGCGTGTCGAGCGGTCGATCGACAATCTCAAATTGCTGCGGAATGTTCACGGTGGAAGAAGACATGTCCAAAGTCCAAAGTCCAATGTCCAAAGTCCAAAGTCCGCGTCCTTTCGGTCGATTAAGACATTGGACGTTGGACTTTGGACATTGGACTCACTTCAATGAGTACGGTTCATAGCCTCGCAACGGAAAATCTTTTCGCAACGCATAACCCTGCCAATCGTCTGGCAGAAGAATTCGGCGCAGGTCTGGATGACCATCGAAGACCACGCCAAATAGATCGAAAGTCTCGCGCTCGTGCCAGTTCGCCGTGCGCCACACACCCGTCACCGTGGGCACATGTACGTCGTCATCATTGAGCACGACTTTCAGCCGCAAGCGGTGATACTTCGTGGTTGAGAAGAGGTGGTAATTAACCTCGAAGCGCGGTTCTTCTTCAACGCCTCGATCGGCGCCACAAATGTCAGCGAGAAAATTAAAACTCGTCTCTGCATCCGCCTTCAATGCAGTGCAGAGCTCGACCAGATGTTCGCGCGGAACCGTTGCAGTGATCTCACCGAACGCCTCGAGAATGTTAGTGATCCAGTCAGCTGGCTGACGCTGCAACGCCGTCACCAAAGGGGACGGCGTTATAACAGCTTCTGGAGTTGTGGTTGAATCCGGCACGTTTTCTTTTATGGACCAGTCAATCGAAGCGGGCGACACAATTGGCGTTCAGGAAGAGCGACGTCGCTCGTGCCTGGAAGCTATTGAGTAGGGGCGCGCTGCTGCGGGGACGTCCTGCTTAATCGTAGAACCGTCGGTAACGGGCAATGTTCCCGGAACTGAGGCGGTGCGCGCTTCAGCTTCCGGAACATCTTTGCGGTCGCGCACGCTTTCTTTCATTACCTTGTCCTGGAGCATCATCACCGCGTGAATCAACATTTCCGGACGCGGGGGGCAGCCGGGAATGTAAACATCAACCGGAACAATCTTGTCGACACCCTGAACAATCGCATAGTTATCAAAAACGCCGCCCGACGTCGCACACGCGCCCATCGAGATGACCCACTTTGGTTCGGGCATTTGATCGTAGATGCGTCGTAGCACTGGCGCCATTTTTCGCGAGACGCGACCGGAAACGATCATCACGTCGGCCTGACGCGGACTCGCGCGAAAAACTTCGGAGCCAAAGCGCGCCAGATCGTTGCGCGACGAAGTCGCGTTCATCATCTCGATTGCACAACAAGCCAGGCCAAACGTGGCCGGCCACAGGGAAGACTTGCGGGCCCAGTTGATTATTGAATCGAGCCGGGTAGTCAGTACTTCAGGTAGTGCTTCCCCGATGATGCTTTCGAGTCCCATTGAAATTCCTTACGCTGCCGATCTCCGCTGCTGTTCACGCTTGCGTTTGTCCATGTCTTCGAGCAAACGCGCTTCGGCTTCGGCTTCGCGCCGCGCCGTTTCACCCCAGTCAAACGCGCCCTTCTTCAGAACGTAGACGTAACCCACCAGCAGGAGCGCTACAAAAACCATCATCTCAACGTAGATAAGAGTTCGTAATCCAAATGCAGGACTGCTCAGGGTCTTGAAAACAACTGCCCAGGGCACTAAAAAAATTACTTCGATGTCGAACAGAATGAAGATCATCGCGATCAAGTAAAACTTGACCGAGAAACGTTCGCGTGCCGTGCCAACCGGGTCCTTACCGCATTCGTAAGGCATCATCTTCGTGCGCGTCTGTTTTCGTTGTCCGATAAACTGTGACAGGATGATGTTGCTTACGGCGAAACCGCCCGCGACGATGAACATCAGCAGGATGGGCAGGTAATCGTTGAGATGAAACGTCGTCACCGCTTGCCTTGTTCGCACCGGATCATCAGGGTTGGAGACGCACACGCGCACACGAATGCGAGCGAGGCACTACTGATCACTCGAACTAACCCAGATTGAGAATCATTGTACAAGCTCGAATCGTAGACGATGTGATCAGGGGTGTCAAGCAACGTTCTCGTGAGATTTTCACGAAAAGATTTCTTAATTGACCCTGCAAAAATGGGTGTGTTAACTTCGCTCCAGCGCGGGATTCTCGCCTGACTTGGCTCGCAATTGATGACTCTTTCCCTGACATAAAGCGTTGATAACCGGATTCAATACTGACATCGAATACGACGGCGTGGTGTACCACGTGCAGACGGAGGATAAGGGGCTCGATTCACCCCTTATTCTGTCGCTGGTCTATTCGGGCGGCGCGATCCTCGCAAGTAAGCGATCGCGGTACGAAGATCTGATCGCATCAGGTTTTGATGAAGCTGTTTTGAGTGAGCGTTTGAAACGTCAGCATCGCCTGATCTGCGCCGCGATCAATGCCGGGCGCATTGACGAACTCAAGCGCATGGGCGGGAAGGGAGGGGCTGAGCCGGAGATTGAGTTGGAAGTTGAAGAAGATCAGACGGAGGTCGTCCCCCAGAAGACGAAAGGCGCTCACAAGAAGAGCAAAGTCGCTCCTGAGAAGACGAAGGTTGTTGCGGAGAAGACGGAAGTCGCTGCGGGGAAGGCGGAACTCGTCCCCGAGAACATCATTGAAACATCTCCCGAAGCAGGAGAAGCGCCCGCGGTCCCGGTGCGTCCTGAAGACACGATAGAAATTGTGCGCACAGCGGATGAGATGTACCGGGATACTGCGCCGCTGATCATGCCTGATCTTGGTGGATCATTTAGTTCGGCGACTGTCGAAGAGTCTGCACCAGCTGTCGTTCCGGAAGTGAGCAGTGGCTTCGGTCATATCGGACAGGTTGAGTTGCCAAATGGCGTGACCCTCGTGTTGCTCGATGACGAAGAGTTTCATGCGGGCCGCGAGTACACAATGCATATCATGCTCGAAGACAAATCGGCATTAACGCCGAAGCCGTTGGGAGGCATACCAGTTTCAGTCAAAATTCTTGGCACAGCCTTTCGCCCGCAACTCTATTCCGTCAATACCACGCCCAACGGCGTAGCGATAGTTTCAGCCACGATGCCGAACTTCATTTCCGGCCGTGCCGCTGTGTTGGTACGCGCAATAGTGGGAGACGACACCATTGAGCTGCGCACCCCAATACATCCGACAACCGTCTAAAGACCCCAGCCTTGCAAATCCAGTTAAACGGCGAAGTTCAAGAAGTTGCTGAGGGTAGTTCTTTGGTTGCACTCGTACATCTTCTCTCCTTAAAACCTGAACAGATCGCGATCGAGTTGAACCGAGAAGTGATCCGCCGGTCTGAATGGGCTAACACCACGCTACAGCCCGAGGACAAAGTTGAAGTAGTGCATTTTGTTGGCGGCGGCGCCAAGTGCCTGTTGAGCGGTGGGCAGGAAAGAAGCGAGCGAATATAATTCAGAACATGTCAACAGTAGCAACCGCCGTTACGGATAGCTTTAAGATTGGGAGTCGCACTTTCAATTCTCGCCTAATCATCGGAACCGGAAAGTATCGCAGTTTCGAAGAGATGAAGCTGGCGCACCAGGCTTCGGGCGCTGAGATGGCGACCATCGCCGTCAGGCGTGTGCCGCTTGATCGCAGCAGCGAATCATTTCTGGACCACCTGGATTTATCCCTGCAAATCCTGCCGAACACCGCGGGTTGTTATTCCGCGGAAGAAGCGATTAGGACGGCGCGGCTCGCACGCGAAGCGCTCAACACCAACCTGGTCAAACTGGAAGTGATTGGCGATCAGACCACGTTGTTTCCCGACAATGAGCAAACGCTCGAGGCCGCACGTGTTTTGGTGAGTGAAGGTTTTGAAGTTCTTCCTTACTTCAGTGATGACTTGATCATGGCGAAGAAATTACTGGAAGCTGGTTGTCCGGCAGTAATGCCATTGGCCGCGCCAATCGGTTCAGGTTTGGGCGTACAGAACCCCGCGAACCTCAGGATTATGCGGGAGCAACTTCCCGATGCCACGATTATTGTCGATGCCGGAGTCGGCACAGCCAGTGATGCGGCGATTGCGATGGAGCTCGGGGCCGACGCGGTGCTAATGAACACCGCGATTGCGGAGGCGCAGGATGCTGCGAAGATGGCCCAGGCAATGAAGTTGGCAATTGAGGCGGGCAGATTGGCCTACCTCGCCGGGCGCATGACAAAACGCCTTTATGCGAGCGCATCAAGCCCGATAGGCGGTGTCATCCGTTAACAGCCGCGGTGCTGTCGTTTGTAAAGCAAACTGTTGGTTTGCGATGGATGAATGGCATTCAACGCGGACGCAAACTGACAGTTTGCTTTACGAAAACCTACGTTTCCTAATCAAGTCATTTTATGTTTTGGCTCATACGGATAAGTCCCGCCAATTTGACTGATTATTGCAACAATAAAGTTTCAGGTCGCAACTTATAAGTTTCAGGTCGCGACCTATAAGTTTCAGGTCGCAACATATAAGTTTCAGGTCGCAACTTATAAGTTTCAGGTTCCAACTTATAAGTTTCAGGTTCCAACTTATAAATTTCAGGTCGCGACTTATAAATTTCAGGTCGCAACTTATAAGTTTCAGGTCACGACCTATAAGTTTCAGGTCGCAACTTATAAGTTTGATCCTGCAGCGACAAAGTTTGTTGTTGCAGGTGGAAAGTAATCCGCAGATTACGCAGAAGCAGAAATCCCAGTGGCTATCGCCGGTGGTACTGAATGCATACTCAATTATCCGCAGATTACGCAGATGACGCAGATTTATTGCGATCGCCCCCAACTACGAAGCGAATCATGTTGTAGGTGATGCTCTCTGGAAGTGATTCGCGAATCGGTTTGAGTCCTCCCTCCAATCCAACTTCGGCAATTGCCTTTTCAATTAGAGCCCGCTGCGAATCTGGCACGAGGCGAGAAATATCCAGAGGCATTCCTGCGTCGAGACACTCAATTAGATGTCCATCGATCGTATTGACGACCAGATTTCGTTGCCGTGCGATTTCGTCAACTGAGTAGCCGTTCTTGAACAGCGTATATGTTTGCAACGCGGTCGCTGGAAGTAGTGACACCTCGCCGGCAAGATCGTTAGCATCGCGGAATGCCAATTCCACTGGCTCCTGTTCGCGCATCACGCGCTCGCCGCGTTCCGTGATGGAAATCGTCGGATACGCGCCAGGTTTGACTCGCAAACAGCGCGCGCTGCACAACGAGTCGATGTAACCAAGAATATCTTCTTGTCGCATGTCTTTTAATAGTCCATAAGTTGACAACTCGTTCAGGTTCGCCTGCATCACGTTCTTTGCAGCTGAACCTCGCAACGTCGCGGCCAGCATAGTTTTCCCGAACCTTCCTTTCATGCGCGAAGCGCAGGCGAGTATTTTTCGCACGCGCAGAAGTTCATCAGCTGTAAGTGCACGCGGAACCGACGATCCGGAGTCACTTTTTCCGTCGTTGTCTTTACCTGGTTCGATTACGGCTCGCGCGGATTTCTGCGGGACACAATTTCCGCACTTGCCACATTGCCGCGCGTGATGCCGGTCACCGAAGTAGTCAAGTATTTGCGCGCGGTAACAATATTCGGTGTAGCAGAACTCAATCATCTCGCGCAATTTGCGGCGTTCCAATGCCGCGCGACGTTCCACATCACCGAACGCGACGCGCAACTTTTGCGGAGGCACAATGTCGAGCATCAGGATTGTGCGCGGACCGCGAACTGGCTTTTGCGAAAGTGAACGTGCCTGTGCGGCCGCGGAAGAATATCCGTCACCTCTACCACCAGCTTCCCAGGGCGGCATGGCAGACGGTCCGGCTGAGTTTCGCGAATTAGCCAGCCGGTGTATGTGACCGGCGCGTTCAAGTAAATAGAGCGACGATTGAACCGCCATCTCGTTTCTCGCGCCGCACCGTTGGGCGATCTCCGCAGCTGACAAGTCGATTCGTTTTAATCCGCTGGCGACCAACACCTGGTAGACATCGCGAATGGTTTCAGCGCTTGGATATGAACCTTCAATAAAGAAGTCGTGAGTATTTTTGTCGGCGTAGTTAAACAAAAGGACGCATGATGATGGCGAACCGTCGCGCCCCGCGCGACCGATCTCCTGATAATAGGCTTCAATTGAGCCCGGCATCTGGTAGTGCGCAACGAACCGAACATCGGGCTTGTCTATACCCATACCAAATGCGTTTGTTGCGACAATCATCTGCGCCCGGCCGCTCATGAAGTCTTCCTGCGCTTTTATGCGCACTGCATCACCCATGCCGGCATGGTAGGCAGACACCGTCAGTCCCTGGGCCCGCAGTTGCACTGCGACCTGTTCCACCGCTTTTCTAGTGGCTGTATAGATTATGCCCGACCCATCGTGTGTTTGTGCGAGACGCTTGATGCGGACAACCTTCTCGCGCTCTTTTTCGGTATGCACAACATCGATGGTCAGGTTAGGACGATCGAAGCCGCTGACAAATGTTTCGGGTTTAGTTAGGCCGAGCTGCTGGATGATGTCAGAACGGACATGGGGCGTCGCTGTGGCCGTCAGGGCGAGCGTTTGCGCGCGGGAGCGACCAGCGTTGTTAAGACTCTGAATAACGTTCTTTAGCTTCAGGTAATCCGGACGAAAATCGTGGCCCCAGGTCGAAATGCAGTGCGCTTCGTCGACTGCAAAAAGAGAAACATTCAAAGACTGCAATGCGTCGAGAAAGCGGCTGCTGCGAAAGCGTTCCGGAGCAACATAGACGAGCTTGAATTCACCTCGTCGCAGCGCCTCAATTCGTGACCACTGCTCGCGCTCGCCAAGAGAGCTGTTGATAAATGTCGCTGGCAAGTCGCGCGCTCGTAGTGCGTCCACCTGATCCTTCATCAGCGCAATCAGCGGTGAGACGACCACAGTAGCCCCGTCAAACATCAACGCAGGCAGTTGGTAACAGAGCGACTTGCCGCTGCCAGTGGGCATCACGACTACTGCATCCTTGCCCGCGAGGATCGCTGCGACTATTTCGGCCTGGCCCGCGCGGAAATCGGCGAAGCCGAAGTGTGCACGCAACGAAGTGAGAGCATCAGCAGTGGAATGCATCGAGGCGAGTGTAAGTGGTTGGATTGTGAGCGAGCAAGGTGGCTGTTCGAGGTGTTACAGAACAGGATTAAAAGATTTTCGGCATTCCTGGGGCTTTAACTAACTTGGTGAAACGAACAACCGGCGGCCGCCATGTTTTAGGGTCGCCGAGCACGCCGCGCTTAACGTCAACTACTTCCATGCGCTGGGGCGTCACCTCAATCAATATGAAGTCCTTTGCGCGATCCGGATAAAACTCTTTCCACTCAGGTTTCCAGTGCCGTTCCTTCTCTGCCGCATCGTTGACTAAGCGCGCGCGGCCAAACAACGTGACGTAACCCTGCGAGACGCGATCGAAGTAATACAACGTGACTTTAGGATTACGTCTTATCTCAGCAACTTTCCTGGTGCGCGGATTCGTGCCAATCCAAATCACAAAGTGTTCATCCGGAGCGAATGCGTCGACGGCGCGTGCCTGTGAGCGATTGGCGCGGTCGGAAGTGATCAGCGCGCAGTAACGAGAAGCAGTGATAATTTGCCGCGCGACAGTGGTGAGTTGGTCACGATTTGAGGATTGAGTGCGTTCCTGGGAGCGAATCGCTGGGCCCATCAGCACAATTCCGGTCAGCAAGAACACTGATAAGAACTTTTTCATTGATAGATCCTTCGTAACGCGGCGGTGCCGCCCGATGTGTGGAAAGGGCGCTGACCTTCCGAAAAGCGGACTCAACCATTTGGGCTGCGCCCTGATACGATCAAAAAAAGGCATAGCCCGAAAGAGAGACATCAAACGGCACAACCGTTCATTCTATTTCCACGTTCGTTTGATTGGGTGTGCTTCCGTATTGAAGACCACTTGACGCAGGTCCAGCGTGCTCCGCGGCGCAAAAATCAAGTAAAAATATTTGAACGTCTCCGCGAACAGGAAGCTATGCATGGAATCGGATTTTTCTTTGGTGCTTACGTTCTTCAATGAAGCGTAGGCTTCGTCGGTGCGGCAGTACTTTACGAAGTCTGCAAACATTTTCGCGGCCATCGCTCGATACTTCGCGTCGTGTGTGTAGTGGTGAAGATAGTAAGCCGACTCGACGATCTCCGGACGCAGCGGATAGCCTCCGTGCGTAATTGTCATGGTGCGGTAATTGAATTCCTCCGGTTCTATACCGGCAACGTTCCACATTGCGAAGGATGAATCCTGTAGCCGCTTCGCCCGATTGAGATCGCCAGACAGCGCCAGCACTGCGGGAAAGAACGCATCGAGTGCGCCATATGTTGTATCAGTGCGTTTGCCGCTGTTCATGTCAGCGTGGCCATACCACAGTTCCGACTTCGTGCCGCGCTTGAAGTCGTCCGCCAGATAACGATTGATGGCGGCAATGCTATCGAGCCACATGCGATGGCAGTCTTCGTCGCCAAACAACAACCAGCACTTCAAGAGATATTCGTAGTAACTGTCGATGGCGCCGCTGATGTGACTGTCGCTGTCGGTCCATTTGCCTGTCTCGACGTCGATCCATGTGCCTACCAGACCGATCGGAGAACGCCTCTTATAGATTTCAACGAGCGCGCGCTTCGCTTTGTCATAGAACACAGGACGGCCCGTGAGTTTGCTTAACGCACCGAACTCGATCAGGAGTGTGCCCGCTTCCGCCGGATTGGTCTTGCCATCACGAACCTTGCCGGTTTTTAGATTGACGTAGCGATAGGGAAGACCGGTGGGAGAATCAAACACTGGCAGAAGCCGGTTACCTAAATCCTCAGCCAGCGCGAGCAAGCGCTTGTCACCAGTCAACTGGTAACTGGAAAGCAATCCGCCCAGCAACCGGATGGTAACCTCAAAATTTTGAACGGAGATGTCCTTGTCGAACGACAAATTCGCGATGATGTAATTCTTCGTATCGGTGGCCTCGTCCTTCAAGCCCATGAGAATCATGGTGTCGAGAGCATCGACGGGCGTCATCAATAGTGGCTCGGAGTACCAATCGCGATACGTTTTGCTGAGTGGCTTCAAATCGTCATGACCCCACGCGTATTTCTTGTAGCCGTTCCATGCATGCAGGAATTCGTTGCGGACCTGCACGTCCAGTTGAGGTTTAGCAGTGTGTTGCGCGGATGCTGGTACGACAAGGACCACCATCATGATTAGAAGTCCGGCCCTCAACAAAATGCAGTGCCTTTGAGCGAGATGTTTGTTTGTTAGCATTCGACGTCACTTTCTTACTAAGACCGTGCCAAGCGTGGTAAGCGATCTCTGTGACTCTGTGTCTCCGTGTTCGCTGTGTTTATTCAGGCCCCCTCGACTCCAAACAAGTCTGGAAAACACAGAGGACACGGAGACACAGAGTTCACAGCGATTGACCTGTAACCGGCTCACTACCGTCGTCATAAACAGTTTGCGTTAAGCGCCCAAAAGTAGTAAACGTGCAGCCGCGAACACAGGCGCAGGTACTCAGACCTCAATTTCTCAACCTCTCTAAAAGGATCAGCAGATGACAAACGATGCCCTCAATCGAATCGATCACATCGTGGTCTTGATGATGGAAAATCGATCGTTCGATAACGTTTTAGGTTGGCTTTACGATCCCAATAATAAACCGCCATTCAATCAGATTCCCAATGGCCAGACGTTTGAAGGTGTATCGGGGAAGAACCTAACGAACCCACGATCGGACGGCAGCGAAGTTCCGGTCGGGCAGGGAACTTCGATGATCGATCCCTATCCAGATCCGAATGAGCCATACGACAGTGTGTATGCGCAAATGTACAACGATCATTCCAACCCGAATCCTGTTCCCAATCCGACGGCCTCGCCGACCATGAAAGGTTTCGTGATCGATTACGCGGCGGCAATCGCCGCTGCCGGTGTCAAACCACACGGATGCGCTGCGATTCTTGCTGCGTTGGTTCGCGGTCGCAGTCCGATAGCTTACGACCCCGCCATCATCATGAACTGTTTTACACCCGAATCTTTGCCGGTGATCAACGGACTCGCGAATGCGTACGGCGTTTGTGACCACTGGTTTTGTTCAGTGCCAACGCAAACATTGCCAAATCGTTCGTTTGTGCACGCGGCGACATCTTCAGGTTATGTCGTCAACGGTTGGAAAACCGGACCACACGAATGGGACATAGCTTTCCTGCTAAACAAGACTGACACCGTTTTCAATCTGCTTTCGCATGTTGGCATCGATTGGCGCATCTACCACGGTGGCCCATTCCTGCTGTGCAATGCGCTGATCACTCAAGACAAATTGTGGCAATACGTACCTTCAGGCCGTCATTTCTTTCCATTTGCAAGGTTCCTGCAAGACGCGGGGCGTGGTGACTTGCCGGCGTACACGTTCATCGAGCCTAACATGCTCTGCAGTAGCAGGTACGGTGCTGAAAACGACATGCACCCGGCCTTCGCGATCACTGAGACTGGTACAGCAACTAATGTTCTTTACGGAGACGAGTTGATTCTGAAAATCTATGACGCTCTGAGAAAAGGACCGGGTTGGAACAGCACACTTTTTATCATTACGTTTGACGAACACGGCGGCACCTACGATCACTTTCCCACGCCGCCACCGCAGGCGCCGGTGCCTGACGACCGAACTATTCCACCCGGCCAACCGGGTTACAGTGGTTTTGATTTCAAACGCTATGGCGTGCGCGTGCCTGCCGTCGTCGTGTCACCCTGGATTGATCAAGGCAAGATAAGCCACACGGTTTTCGATCACACGTCCGTGATCAGAACTATTTCGAATCGTTGGCTAAGCGGACAAAACCTCACGCAACGAGACCTTCACGCGAATGATGTGAGCGAATTGCTAACCCGTGATAAACCTCGCGAGGATCACCCCGAGTTCATTCCAAATCCCCCACCAGTGTTTAAAAGTTGCGGCGCGCACCCACTCTCGTGGCTGCAACGCGTAATGGTTGCGGCCGGCGCTCATCATGTTCAGAGATTTACCGGCGAGAAGATTATGTTGGAATCTGTGAAAACAACCGACGACGCAGTCAGGATGCTGGACGATCGAGAGCCGACAGTGAAGACCGCCGTGAGTCAGCTACTAGGTTAAGGACATGTCGTGGGTGCGGTCGCGGTATTGCGCGCTACCGGCGCGGTAGTTGGATTGCTGAAGTCGGCGGAATTGTTATTGGTATCGGTGCAGCTTGCAGTGCGAATTACCGAGCGAGCATTAGGGTTGGTGCTCGATACAGCGATCGGCGCAGTTTCAAAACAATTCGCTGTCGTTCCGTAACCCAGAAAGTCGACAACGGTAGCGCCGACCGGGCAGCCACTGCCGGTCAATGCGGTCGTGCCGAGAACAAGAGCAACCTTGCCGGCAGTTGCCGCAAGGTTAATTGTGCCGGTGGCATCAGCCGTTGGCAGAGCAACTCCGTTTGCCCCACCAGAACCTTCCTGAACCAGGAAGTAGTGACCCGGCAAAAGCACACCCGAAGTTATATCCGTCTTGTTCGTTGAGAAATTACTGGTTGCGGCGGCGTACTGAACTGAGTATGGCGTGACTGCGAAATCGACTGTCGTCGTACCGCGGTTGAAGATCTCGATGAAGTCGTTGGTGTAGGTGGCGCTGGCGTTTCCGCCACCACCGTAAACCTGGCTGATGACGAGTAGTGGCGAGTCGTCATTCTGAATCGTCCCCTGACCCTGGCCGTCAGAAACATTTGCGCCGGTGACGCCGCTTACGTTGACGAAGAAATTCTGATCAGGCTCTACAAGTGTATCGCCATTGACCGTCACATTAAATGTGTACGAAGTGTTACCTGCGGTGATGGTTTGCGACGACAAACTTTGAGCCACGTAGTCGTTGTCTTCACTTGGCGGCGTGTCGTCCTGCGCGGTGCCGTCGGCTGTGGCAATATTGAAAGTTACCCCACCCGCGGGCGCTGGCGCTGACAGGCTGACCGTAAAAATGAAGGTTGTGGTCCCTGCATTCGTTTCGCTCTGCGCCACATCGTTGATTGTCAAACTTGGTAATGGGGCTGTGTCGTCGTTCTGAATTGTTCCTAATCCCTGGCCGTCGACTACAGTGGCGCCGCTAACGTTCGTTACGTTAACAAAGAACGTCTCATCGGGCTCGATGTTGGTATCGCCGTTGACTGTGACCGCGAAGTTGTAGGTTTGACCGCCCGCGGGAATAGTTTGCGAAGTTAATGTGTTCGTAACGTAATCGTTGTCCGCGACAGTCGCAGAGTCGTCTTGCGTGGCAATATCGAACGTTACTCCACCTGCGAGCGCCGGCGACGACAAACTGACTGTGAAATTCGCGACGACCGTACCGCTGTTACCTTCAGTCACTGTCACGTTATCGATGCTGAGATCCGGCGGCACATTGCAATTGTTAAGTGGCGAGGCGCTGTTGCGTGGTGAGGGAGCACCGGTTAGGAAATCGTTGGCATTGTCGTTCGTATCGAGGCAGCCATTCGACTTGCGCAAATCGGCGGTCGTGTTACTCGGCGCAGGCGCGCGACCGGCGCCTTCGAAACAATCCGCCGTTGTTCCATAACCAACGAAGTCGACCACCGTCGCCCCGAGCGGACAACCGCTACCGGTCAGCGCCACCGTTCCCGAAACTAACGCCACCTTACCGGCGCCGGCCGCCATGTTAATGCTGCCGCTAGCGTCTGGAGCCGGTAGCGGGACACCGTTTGCACCGCCACTTCCTAATTGCACCAGGAAATACTGTCCCGGAACTAACGCACCACTGGTTAGATCTACTTTGTTGGAACCGAAGCTGGCCGTCGCACCGGCGTATTGAACGGAGAACGGCGTGACTGCGAAGTTGACTGTGGTTGTGCCGCGGTTCAAAACTTCGACGAAATCGTTAGTGTATGGTGCACTTGCGTTCCCACCACCGCCGTATACCTGGCTAATCACCAGTGCAGCAGCGTCATCGTTTTGAATTGTCCCCTGACCCTGGCCGTCGAGTACGGTCGCGTTACTAACGTTCGACAAATTCACGAAGAACGTTTCATTCGTCTCCACCAACGTATCGCCGTTGACGGTCACGTCGAAAGTGTAGGTCGTGTTGCCGGCAGTAATCGTTTGCGAAGTTAGACTGCGGGCGACGTAATCATTGTCTTCGCTTGCTGGCGTGTCGTCCTGGGCTGTTCCGTCGGCGGTCGCAATGTCAAACGTGATGCCACTGGCGGGCGCAGGAAGTGAGGACGTCACCGTGAACGTGAATATTGTCGTGCCTGCATCACCTTCACTTTGCGAGACATCGTTGAGTGTTAGTGTCGGGCTGTCGTCATTCACGATCGTGCCCACACCCTGGCCGTCGCTGACAGTGGCCCCCGAAACATTCGTAACGTTGACGAAGAAAGTTTCGTTGGGTTCGATGGCGGCATCCCCGTTGACGGAAACATCGAAATTGTAGGTTGAACCACCGGCGGCAATTGTCTGTGGCGTCAGCATATGCTGCACGTAATCGTTGTCGGCCAACGTTGCGGTGTTGTCCTCTGTGGCGATGTCAAACGTAACAGTGCCGGGTGCCGGGGCCGACAAACTCACCGTGAAGGAATACGTAGTCGTCCCTGCATTACCTTCATTATGTGAAACGTCGTCGATTGAAAGCGCAGGAAGATCGTCGTTTTGAATTGTGCCCTGTCCCTGGCCATCACCAATCGTTGCTCCTGACGCGTTAGTAATATTGACCAGGAACGTTTCGTTTGGCTCGACCGCAACGTCTCCATTGATGTTTACGGTAAAACTGTAAGTCTGTTGGCCGGCGGGGATCAGTTGGCTCGTCAAAGCGTGAGCAACATAGTCGTTGTCTTCGCTGGTTGGGTTGGCATCCTGGGCGGTGCCGTCGGCGGTCGCAATGTCGAAGGTGACATCAGTTGACGGCGCAGGTGCCGAGAGGGTGACGGTGAACGTTGCTGTTGACGTGCCACTGTTTCCCTCGACAATGCTGACGTCGTTAACGCTCAACGATGGTGGCGAGCCGGGCGAACAATTATTGAATGGCGAACTGGTGTTGCGCGGAAAGGGAGCGGCGACAAAAAAGTCGGCCGCGTTGTCGTCGGTGTCAGTACAGCCACCATTCTTACGCAAGTCCGCCGTTGAGTTCCCTGGCGCAGGCGCACGACCGGATCCTTCGAAACAATTTGCCGTAGTGCCGTAGCCAACAAAATCAATGACATTTGACGAGAGTGGGCAACCGCTGCCACTCAACGCGGTGGTACCGAGCACGAGCGCGACTTTACCGGCCGTCGCGGCCATCGCGATGCTGCCATTGGCGTCGGGTGTGGGCAACGATGATCCATTGGCGCCACCACTGAGCTGGATTAGGAAGTACTGGCCCGGAGCGATCGAACCTGTAGTCAAATCGACTTTACTTGAGCCGAAGCTTGCTGTGGCCCCGGCGTATTGCACCGACACTGGAGTGGTCGCAAAGTTAATCGTGCTGACGCCGCGGTTGAGAATTTCTACAAAGTCATTCGTGAATTGCGCGCCAGTATTCCCGCCACCGCCGTAGAGTTGACTGATTACCAGGTTCGGTTTGTCATCGTTCTGGATCGTGCCTTGACCCTGACTGTCGAGGATGGTTGCGTTCGAAGCATTCGTTACGTTCACGAAGAAAGTTTCGTTCGTCTCGACGGCAGTGTCGCCGTTGACGGTCACATCGAATGTGTATGTCGTATTGCCGGCAGGAATTGTTTGCGACGTTAGGCTACGCGCTACGTAATCATTGTCTTCACTGGCCGGGTTATCGTCCTGCGCCGTGCCGTCCGCGGTGGCGATGTCGAATGTGATGCCGCCTGCAGGGGCGGGCAGGGAAGAGGTGACAGTAAAAGTGAATGTAGTGGTCCCCGCGTTGGTCTCATTCGCTGCCACATCGTTGATGCTCAGCAGCGGAGTGTCGTCATTCGCAATTGTGCCAACGCCCTGGCCATCAGCGACCGTCGCTCCGGAAACGTTTGAGACATTTACGAAGAACATCTCGTTCGGTTCGTTGACTGTGTCGCCGTTGACTATGACGTCGAAAGTGTAAGTGGAGCTGCCGGCAGGGATCGTCTGCGAGGTGAGACTGTGCTGCACATAGTCGTTATCAGCGACCGTTGCGGAGTTGTCCTGCGTAGCGATGTCGAATGTGACGCCGCCAGTCGGGGCCGGAGCTGAAAGACTGACGGTGAAACTGTAAGTCGTTGTCCCGGCATTCCCTTCGTTGTGCGAGACATCGTTTATTGACAGTGATGGCAGATCGTCATTCTGAATTGTACCGATGCCCTGACCGTCTGCCACTGTCGCGCCAGCCACATTCGTTACATTCACAAAGAAAGTTTCGTCCGCTTCAACCGTAGTATCGCCACTAACATTCACCGTGAACGTGTAGATTTGTTGGCCCGCCGGGATGACCTGGTTGATCAGGCTCTTCGCTGTGTAATCACTGCTGCTCGTCGCGCTGTTGTTTTGTGTAGCGATGTCGAAAGTGATGTCAGTCGATGGGGCTGGGGCCGACAAACTAACCGTAAACGTTGCCGTTGTTGTTCCGGAATTTCCTTCAGTTACTGTCACGTCGCTAATCGATAAGTTTGGCGGCGTGCCGGGAGTGCAGTTGTTGAAAGGCGAACTGGTGTTGCGCGGGAAAGGCGCGGCTACGAGGAAGTCAGCGGTGTTGTCGTTAGTATCCGTACAACCGCCGGCCTTGCGGAAATCCGCCGTGGTATTGCTTGGCGCGGCGGCAGGGCCAGTACCCTCGAAGCAGCTGGCAGTGGTTCCGTAACCAACGAAGTCGGAAACATTGACGGCGAGCGGACAACCACTACCCGTCAACGCCGTGGTGCCGATTACCAGCGCCACTTTGCCCGCGGTGGCAGCCATCGCAATGCTGCCGGTGGCGTCGGGAGCCGGCAATGGGGATCCATTTGCGCCGCCACTCAACTGCACCAGGAAGTATTGACCCGGCGCGATTGTGCCCGACGTAAGATCGAGTTTGTTTGAACCAAAGCTTGCTGTCGCGCCGGCATACTGCACGGAGAACGGTGTAGTAGCGAAGTTTACGCTGGTGGTTCCGGCGTTGAAGATTTCAACGAAATCATTCGTGAATTGCGCTGCTGTGTTTCCGCCTCCAGCGTAGATCTGACTTATCACGAGCACCGGGCCATCATTGTTCAAAATGGTGCCTTGTCCCTGGCCATCGGCGATCGTGGCGTTGGTAGCATTCGACAGATTGACGAAAAATGTTTCGTTCGGTTCAAAGAAGAGATCCCCGTTGATAGTGACGTCAAATGTGTAGGTGGTATTTCCGGCTGTAATCGTTTGCGCAGCAAGTGAACGCGCTACGTAATCGTTGTCTTCGGTCGCGGGGTTGCCATCCTGGGCCGTGCCGTCAGCCGTGGCGATGTCGAATGTTATCCCGCCGGCTGGCGCAGGCAGCGACGAGGTAACCGTGAATGTGAGCGTACTTGTACCGGTGTTGCCTTCCGTGAGCGAAACGTCGTTGATGCTAAGTGTTGGACTGTCGTCGTTTTGAATCGTTCCTTGTCCCTGGCCGTCAGCGATGGTGGCATTAGAGACATTGGTGACGTTTACAAAGAACGTTTCATCGGGTTCGATGACAGCATCGCCATTAACCGAGACCGTGAATTGGTAGGTCTGACTGCCCGCAGCGATAGTCTGGGCGGTGAGACTCTTGGCAACGTAGTCGTTATTCCCAACGGTTGCGGTGTTGTCGGCCGTGGCAATATCAAACATGGTGCCGCCAGCCGGAGCGGGCGCAGAAAGACTGACTGTGAACGTGAACGTCGTAGTTCCGCTGTTACCTTCGTTCGCCGCGACGTCGTTGACGCTCAGCGTTGGTGGTGCCGTGACGCACGCATTCGCAGCGTCCGGCGTGGGAGTGAACTGGTTGTAGGTCGACGTGTTACGCGCGCCACCTGAACCGTTGGGGCAACGTTGGTTGGAATTGATCGTGCCATTGCCGCTGGTGTCTTCATTAACTTGCGGCTGCCCTGCATTGAGTAACGTCAACAACCCGGCGTCATCAGCGTCGTTGGTATCGTAAACAAGAGCGTCGATCAGGTTAGTTGTTGTGACGGGCGTGCCGTTCGGAAAATTCGAGGCATTACCAACGTAGATCGCGACTGCGTCTGGTCCATTTTGCATGAGGCCGTCAGCAAAAGTGAGATCAACTCCGGACACCGCCGCATTGCCGAGGGTGAAGTATCCCTGCGCGTTTGTACTAAAGCCATCGAGATCGAATGCCGCGTATGAGTTGTCGTCGGAGCCGTTGTAAAAGACGATCACTAATCCCGTCAGCGACGTGTTTCCCGAGCCGCCGTCATAAATCTCAACGAATTCCTGCGTGTCAGTCCCATTCTGATCTGAGTCGACCTCGTTGATAACTACATTCGGCGGCGCAACTGCATTTACGGTTAGCGTTGCAGCCGGCGACGTTACTCCTCGTCCAGTTGCGCGAATTTCCGTTGTCCCTGGCGCAAGTCCAGAAGCCAAACCATTCTGATCAATGGTTGCGACGTTCGTGTTGCTGGATTGCCAGGTGAAGATGACTCCAGGAATTTCATTGTTGCTGGCGTCGTAGGCTTTTGCAGTGAATTGTTGTTGCGCACCGGCATTGATCGTTACGGTTGCCGGCAACACCTCGACTCGCGCCACCGCCGGAGTGCACGCGCTGAACGCCCCGCCATTGATCCTCGTACCGGGACTAAACGCGCGCGTATTACCGCTGGCACTCAAGTGTTGCGCAAAGTTGCCGGTGATGTCCGGAGAACGAGTAACAGATTGGTTATTGTCGGCGTCGATACCGCTTGAACCACCATAAGCGACAAGGTTAGCGATAACTGACGTTGCATCCTGCAACGTGATCACGCCGCCCCCATTCACAAGTGATAAGCCACCACTTGAAGCCTTGAGGACGAGCGAGCCCCCGAATGCGGGATCGTTGGGATTGAAGTTCGCGTTTCCCCCACCGAAGACGACGACCGCACTACACGATCGCAAGATTGTGCCTGGGGCAAAAGTGTGACGCAGCGTGTCGGAACCAGTGCCACGCGTAAACAATTTGTACCCACTAAGGTCGATGTCGCGCGTAGTCGTGTTTACGAGTTCGATGAATTCGTCATCCCCTGAATCGCGCACACCGTCACGATTGGCATCGCCCGCAAGATCTGACGCAGCCGCGCCGGGCGGATCAGCGAGGAACTCATTGATCAAGACATCCCGCTGTGCATCGCCAGTAAATTCAACTGTTACTGAATTGCTGTCACGACCGTCAGCGCGAATTACCAGATCGACCTTCCCGACGCCGCGCAAATCCGAAGGCACCAGCACATGGACTTCATCCATACCGGGCATGTTTGCGGTGTGGACAATCGATTCGAGCGTCAGCGTGCGGCCGCCGGCGGTGACAGTGACATTCGCACCGTTACGCACACCGGTGCCGAATATGATCAGTCGCAGATTTCCGTTGGTTGGGTCGAACGGGCCTGGCTGAAGCGTGTCCGCGGTGAGAATCAAACCTTCGCCAAGTCCGTCACCACTTCTGGTGAAAATACCGGGCGCTGCCCGCAAGGTAGTCACCATGCCTCGGCTCTGGAAGCCATCCGAGTTGGTCACTACCACCTCGGCACTCCCGAGCGTGGTAGTGACCGGCACATGAAAGTGAACTTCAGTTGGCGAAACAAAGAAGATTTGTGCTGGTTGACCGTTAACGGTGACGGTTGTGCCACCGACCGTGGTCGGAAATGTGCCGTCGGCCTGTCGTTGTGCTTGGACGGTAGTGAACGAGAGTGCGCCACCGAGAGCGACAGAAATGCTGTCAGGCGCTACTGCCTTCGTCGTGGACGGTTCGTGACCAAACGAGGCGTAATTGAGCACGGTTAGCGCGCCTGAAGTGGGCCGAGCCGGTGTTCCCGACAAGTAGATCTCGGAATTGTTTTCAAAAACGTCTCGAGTGACTGGCCCGGACAGCAGTCGTGGAAAATTAAAAACGATAATTGATCCGTCATCATTCAGCGAAGACACTACATCGGCTGTTGCCCCGCTGTTGTTGAGGTTAGTTACACGCGCCGTCGTGCCCGAGGGAATATCAAACGTGTAGAGTTCGACGCTGGTGTCGGAATTACTGCCGGTGCCGCTAACCGCCCGTCGCGTTGCGAAGGCTATCTTGGTGCCGTCGCCGCTGATGGTGGGATGTAAGGGAACGTCTGTGGCCCGCGAGCCCAGCGTTGTAACTTGGCGGGTTGTATTGCCGTTGCGTCCATCGAAAAGAAAAACCTGACTCGCGTTTGTTGCCGGTTGTGCGGACCAGACAATGCGTTGGCCGTCGTCGCTGATGGCGCGACCATAAGTTAAAGCAAGAGATGGCGCGCTTCCGGCGATGACTTGAATCGATGGTGTGCCGGTGCGGTTCTGGAGCAGTAGATCACGATTGGTACTGACGCTGGCTCCGGTGTCGCGAATGTAGGCGACTTTTGATCCGTTACCACTGATTTTCGCGTCAGTGCAACCAACCATAGAGCTCGTGTTCGTGATCTGATTGAAGTTCTGCGCTATTGTGTCGTAAACGAAAATTTCAAGATTGGCGTCGCCGTTTTGCGAGGTCAGGTCGCGGTTCGATGAGAAGGCGATGAGGCGGCCATCATCGGAAATTGACGGGGAGAAGTTACCGTTTGTGACGCGGTTAGAAATATCGCCGGGCGACGTATTTGTTATTTGAATGAGCCGTGCGCCATCGTAAAGAAATATTTCGGAGTTGGAATCGTTGTTGGTGCCTAGCGGGTTGTCTTTAGAAGCAAATGCGATCCGCGAACCATCCTGCGAGATTGCGGGCGCCGGCGCGCGCGTAGCACCCATCTGCAGAAACGTCGCCGGATCAATGGCGACATTTGCGCGTATCCCTCGAAAGCTTTCACCGCCGCCCGCGCCAGCGACATCCTCGGTAGATTCAAAGCCCACGATGCGACCGTCGCCGCTTATCGAAGGGTTAATATTGATGCCATCCTCAGTCGTGCTGGTGATGCGTCGCAGCGTGGTCTGCATGCTCGCGTTCTGCCAAAACAGCGCACAGAACAACGAGATAGCGACAATTATAAAGAGTAGCCTGCCGGGACGACGCATGCTGGTAGTCTGCGGTTGCTTCCGACGATTAGAAGTTAAGCGGTGGACGCAGACCATGCGAGTCGTTCTGCTAAAGAACCAACTCGCGCGGTCTGCTAAAATGAAATGCCGGACGCAAAAGCTGGAAATGAATTCGTCTTGCTTTGGAGACGGACGGATTCTACTGTTTTCCCGAGGAAAGACAAGTGTTTCACAGTGAAACGATGAGGCAGGTGCTTAATGAAAATTTTGCTAGCTGGTTCACATGGGCTAGTCGGGACCGCGCTCACTGGCTCGTTGAAATTGGACGGTCATGAAGTATCTCGGCTGGTGCGCTACACGCCACACTCCGAAAGTGAAATTGAATGGAGCCCGGAGCGGTTTAGTATTTCGATTGGTCGACTCGAAGGGTTCGATGCCGTAATCAACCTCGCGGGCGAAAGCATTGCCGAAGGCCGCTGGACTGACGAAAAGAAGAAGCGTATCCGCGATAGTCGAATTAATGGATCGAAATTGCTCGCCGATGTTCTTTCCGGATTAGCGAAACCACCGGCAGCATTCATTTGTGCCTCCGCGATTGGTTATTACGGAAATCGCGGCGATGAATTGCTGAAAGAAGACAGTGAACCCGGCAACGATTTTCTCGCCAACGTTTGCGTTGATTGGGAAGAGGCAACGAGAAAAGCGTCGGAGAGTGGAATTCGCGTTGTGAATACGCGCTTCGGCGTAATTCTTGATACCAATGGAGGAGCGCTTGCCAAGATGTTGCCACCATTTCGCATGGGCGTCGGTGGCAAAATTGGGGACGGGAAACAATGGATGAGTTGGATCTCGCTGGCGGATGTTATCGGGGGACTAAGGTTTGTCTTGCAAAACGACGCAGTGCATGGTCCAGTTAATTTTGTTGCGCCCAATCCGGTAACTAATGCGGAGTTCACCAAGGCACTCGGGCACGCACTGCATCGTCCGACGATTTTTCCGATACCAGCGTTCGGCGTGCGCTTGATGTTTGGGGAAATGGGCGAGGCGCTGTTGTTGGGCAGTCAACGGGTTGAGCCGACAGTTCTACGGCAGGCGGGATATGCATTCAAGCACACGGAACTGTCGGATGCGCTGCGTGATGCCTTGACTTAGATGGGGCATGCCCTAACTTTACATTCGCTCTGTGATCCCTGTGCCTCCGTGTCCTCTGTGTTTCCTTAACACCTATAATTTACAAAGGGGGATTGAAACACGGAGGACACGGAGGCACAGGGATCACAGAGATCCATCCGCATAGCGGATTTCACAATCAGGCGCTTACCTCCTTACGTTCAGAAAACTGATCCAGCACGCTGAAGACTTCCAGCGCGTACTTCACGTTTCCAAACGGCGCCGAAACCTGCACGCCCTGAATCAATTCACGCACTTCCTGCAACGACTCGCGTGCGATCTGTAAGCCCTCATCGCGTCCGGCTTCCTTGCTGATCGCCGACGCGTTGCGCATGCGTTCCATGATCTCGGGAGTTACTTGCACCCCAGGCACTTCGTTGTGGAGAAACTCGGCGTTGCGGAACGAAACCAACGGCCAGATGCCCGCGACGATCGGAATGCGGCAGTGTTCGATTCGTTTCAGAAAGCTGCGCAATTGTTCGGTATCAAACACGGGTTGCGTAATCGCGTACTCAGCTCCAGCTTCGATCTTCCATTCAAAGCGCCGCAGTTCCTCTTCCATATTTACCGCCCCCGGGTTGACACCGACTCCGATCGAGAACGCAGTCGGTTCGCCGATGGGGTTATTACCGATGTCCAAACCGTGGTTAAGTTTGTTCACCATGTTCGTCAAACCAATTGCGTCAATGTCGAACACCGCCGTTGCGTCAGGGTAAGGTCCCATCTTCGGCGGATCGCCCGTGATTAAAAGTAGATTGTGTATTCCGAGCGCGGCGGCACCGAGAAGATCCGACATCATGCCGAGCAAATTGCGATCGCGGCAGCAGTAGTGCAGCACCGCTTCCATGCCAATCTCGCGTTGGACCATCAGCGCAGTCGCCATGGCGCCCATACGCGTTTGGGCGCGTGGCCCATCGGGAATGTTGACGCCATCGACGCCTGCTGTTTTCAAAAGCTTGATGGCTTCGAGAGTTTTCCAGGGACTGCAACCTTTGGGAGGCAACACTTCAACAGTCGTTACAAATTCGCCGGTGGCAATCTTTCGGCCCCAGTTTGAACGTTCTTCAGCGGGGACGACGTTGACGTCGGCTGGCTTCAGATCGCGGACACTGATCTTTTGTGGCTGCGCTGTACCGATTTGTTGGGTCCGCGGACTAAGCATACGCAACGCATCGGCGATCATCTTGATGTGCGCCGGTGTGGTGCCGCAGCAACCTCCGACAAAACGCGCGCCAGCTTGCACAATACGTCTCGAATATTCGGCCATGTACTCGGGCGAGCACATATAAATCTGGCGCCCGCCTACGTCTCGCGGCAGTCCGGCGTTTGGTTGTGCGGAAAGTTTTCGGGTGGTGAGTGGACGCATCTTTTCGATGGCATTCAGAACGATTGCCGGGCCAACTCCACAGTTAAGCCCGATTACATCTACACCCCACTCGTCTAGTTGTGCGGTAAAGACCTCGGTCGTGGCGCCGAAGAGCATGTTGCCGTCGATCTGAATCGTTACTTGCGCAACTATTGGCAGGTCACACAAGTCGCGCACCGCCTTGATTGCCTGCTGCAATTCAGAAAGATCGGAAAATGTTTCGAGGATGAATAGATCGACGCCGCCTTCGAGCAGCGCTGCCACCTGCGTGGCAAACATTTCCTTTGCTTCATCGAATGAGGTCGGTCCCAAGGGCTCAATACGGAGACCAAGTGGACCAATTGCACCGGCGACGAACACGCGTTCACCGGCGGCTTCACGCGCGATGCGGGCAGCTGCGATGTTTATTTCGCGCACGTTTGCTTCCAGTCCATAGGGCTGAAGCTTATTGACGTTTGCGCCAAACGTATTTGTCTCAATGACGTCGGCTCCGGCGCGTATGTATTCGTCGTGAACTTCGCGGACGAGATCTGGCGCCACGAGGTTCAGTTCGTCGTACGACCGATTGATGTAGATGCCCTTGGAGTAGAGCATCGTCCCCATCGCGCCATCGAAGACGTGGATACTGTCGTTGTCTAACAAGTCTCTGAATGATCTCATAACTTTATTTCTGGTCTTTGGACTGGTCTTCGGTCTTTGAAAAGCTTCTTCTGGGTCCTTGGTTCTTCAAAGACCTAAGACCAAAGACCAAAGGCCAAAATAAAAAAAATCCCGCGCCAAACAACGCGGGACTTCGGTAGGACCTGAAGTTTTTCGGGTTAATCTTTTCGGACTGCCCGAGCTGTTTAGCCGTTTGTTTTTCGTGGCCGCAAGTCGCCTTAACTCACCACGTTTTACAGTCCATGCTTATACTCGCCTGTCTTGGCCCTGTCAAGACATTACGGTCGCCGGCGGCCTGAATTTGGAGTGCGCCGGCAGAGCGAAGCGGCGACGGCGCTCTGGATTCCCCTCAAGTTGACGTAGGGGGGTTCAAAGCGGTGTCGCGCTGCGCTTGCCACCGCACTCCAAATTGGATCACTACCTGCTCTCTCAAACCAATTGCTTGACAGCCTTAACGCATTCTGGCTGAATGCACACACTCTCCGTTTTCAAAGCCCAAAAAGTTCTCCCTATTTCTCTGATAAGGGGTCTTTAGTTAATGAGCACATCGATTGACGGCACCGGCGGAACTGCCGTGAGTGCTACCGATCGCGGTTTCTTCGGACATCCGCGCGGCCTTTCCACGCTCTTCTTCACCGAGATGTGGGAACGGTTCAGTTACTACGGCATGCGCGCCATCCTCACGCTCTACATGACCAAAACGCTTGCCGAAGGCGGATTGGGCTTTGACGAAAAATACTCTGGACTAATCTATGCGACCTACGTTTCTTCTGTGTGGTACCTGCCGTTACCAGGCGGTTGGCTGGCTGACAAACTACTGGGTGCGCGTCGTGCGGTACTAATCGGAGCAATCATCATTGCCTGTGGCCACTATTCAATGGCGATCAATAGTCGCTTCAACTTTTTCGCCGGCCTGGTTCTGATTGCGCTGGGAACGGGTTTGCTCAAACCAAACATCAGCGCGATGGTGGGCCAACTCTATTCAGAAAAAGATCGACGTCGCGACGCTGGCTTTTCGATCTTCTACATGGGAATTAACCTCGGCGCATTCCTGTCTCCAATCGTGGTGGGTTTCCTGGCCCAGTCGGAATGGTTCCGCACCTTCATTACGGCCAGAGGTTTCGACCCCAACAGTGTTTGGCACTGGGGCTTCGGCGCTGCCGGAGTCGGAATGACGTTGGGCATCATTCAGTACTTGATTCCATTCACGATCAAGATGAATCCGAAAGCCTTTGCGGTTACCGTTGGCTCGTTCTTCGGATTCGTGGTTGGTTACCTCGTGGGTTTAGTGATCCATCCCATTCCACCAATTTGGTTCGCGTTTATAGGTCTCATCCTCGGAGCTTTGATTGGTCTCTGGATAAATCTTCGTTTCCGCAAGAACGTGCCCGCTAACGAACCTCCGGGCAAACTTTTTTGGATCATCAAAGGCCATCCGTTGTCCGCTGTCGGCAAGTCTGCAGCACAGAGGCAATCTGAAGGGGAGGCAAGGACTAAGGAGAGCTTTGACCCCGTCATACTAATTTTGGCGATTGTGGGATGTGGTATCGGAACCTTCTTGGGTTTCTACTTCGGCGAGGGCGGATTATTTCAAAGATTGGTTTCTGCCCTGTTTCCGGCTGTGGTGGGTTTATTTGCTGGCTATCTAACCGGCGTAGTCCGATTGTTAAAAGGCGCCGAGTTCACGCAAGTGTTGACCATCTTCATCTTGTTTGTTTTCTCCATTCTTTTTTGGATGACGTATGAACAAGCAGGCTCAAGCTTAACGCTGTTCGCGGATCGCATGACGCGACTAACCATCTTTGGTTTCCCATATCCATCCAGTTGGTTCCAGTCCGTGCCCGCGATTTTTGTAATTATCTTCGCGCCAATCTTTGCCGCGATCTGGCAGAAGATGGGTGATCGTCAGCCTTCAAGCCCGGGCAAGTTCACGATTGGTTTGCTCTTCGCCGGGTTGGCGTTCGTCGTGGTAACGATCGCGTCAATGTTCGGCGCCAGTGGTCGCGTGAGCCCACTGTGGCTGATCGTTGTTTATTTGATCCAAACATTTGGTGAACTCTGCCTGAGCCCGGTCGGTCTCAGCACGGTTACGAAACTTTCGCCTGCTCGGATGGTCGGCTTGATGTTGGGAGTTTGGTTTCTATCGATTTCAATCGGCAGCTACATCGCCGGCTTGACCACGCGGCTGTTTGAAGGGAACGACAACGCCGTATTGATCAAAGGGTTCGGCATTTTTGCCGGCATCACGCTCGTGGCTACTTTGGTACTGGCAGTGTTGACGCCATTTATCAAGCGGCTGATCCCGCGCGAGGTTGAATAATACAAATACAAATTCATAGGAGATTTATTGTGCGAAAGTCCTTTTACCGATCTTTCGTTCTGGCACTCGTTCTGTTTCAAGCATGGACCACGCTGGCCCAGAACCGCCTGCTCACTGTGGAAGATATTTACGATCCGGTGAAGCGCGTAAACTTCAGTGGCTTCTCACCCAACGTACGTTGGTTGAAGGATGGCAAGCACTTCCTCTTAACTACAGACCCGGCGAAGCCGGACATCCCGCGACTCCAGAAGATCGAGGCCGCCACCGGAGAAGGGTCCGCATTTCTTGATGCCATCAAAACTCAAAACGCTCTGAAGGCGGCGGGCATCAGTGAAGCAGACGCCAGGACTCTTTCCAATCGTCCTTCCTACAATTTCAACCATGCCGAGACTGCGGTCCTGTTGAATTGGAAAAACGATCTTTATTACTACGAACTTAGCAGCGACAAAGTGTTGCGGGTTACCAACAATGCGGAAGATGAAGTCGGCGAAACGTGGAGCCCTGACGATCGTTACCTTGCGTATGTTCGCGACAACAACATCTTTGTCTATGAGCTAGCCACGCAAAAAGAACGACAGCTAACCACAGATGGCGCGCCAAAGATTCTGAATGGCCGGCTGGACTGGGTTTACCAGGAAGAACTTTATGGACGAGGAAACTTTGAGGCGTACTGGTGGAGTCCTGATTCAACGAAGCTAACGTATCTGCGCTTCGACGAAAACCCGGTGCAGGATTTCACTGTTGTCGATCACATTCCTTATCCACAAACTCTGGAGACCACTCCTTATCCGCGTGCCGGCGATCCAAATCCAATCGTGCAACTTGGCGTCGTGAACATCGCCGGTGGGCCAACTCGTTGGATTGATACCTCCAAGTACCAGCCTACTGACCTACTGATTGTGCGCGTTACCTGGTCACCCGATAGTTCGCGCGTCGTCTATCAAGCTCAGAACCGCGAGCAGACATTTCTGGATTTGAATGCAGCCGGTGCTGATGGCAAGACCACTACATTGTTTAGGGAACAATCGAAGGCCTGGGTTGAGGTAATCGACAATCCTGTCTGGCTGAAAGACGGATCATTTCTCTGGCAGAGTGACCGCAATGGTTGGCAACACATTTATCACTACGCCGGCGATGGGAAACTCCTGAACCAGGTGACGGACGGCAAATGGGAAGTGCGTTCGATCGAGGGTGTCGACGATCAGGGCTATGTTTATTTCAGCGGTACTGAACACAGTCACATCGCGCTGAACGAGTATCGCGTAAAGGCAGACGGCAGCGGTTTCACCAGATTGACACAGGCCGAAGGTTCGCACCGGGCCTCCTTGAGTCCAACTGCAAGCTACTTCGTCGACAGTTGGAGCGATATAAACACGCCGCCACAGCTGCGTCTTTACACCGCTGACGGCAAACTGGTGCGCGTGATTTCTGAAAACCGGATCGACGTGCTGAAGGAATTCAAGCTCGGCGCTGCCGAACTGCTCAAGGTCAAGAACCGCGATGGGTTTGAGATGGAGGCAATGATGATTAAGCCTCCGGATTTCGATGCTACGAAAAAGTATCCCGTTCTGGAGTTCACCTACAGTGGCCCACACGCGCCGCAAGTTAGGAATGGCTGGGGCGGTTCATCCTACATGTGGCATCAACTGATGGCACAGAAGGGCTACATCATTTGGATTCTCGATAACGCAACGGCCAGTGGCAAGGGCGCGGAATCAGCATGGCCGCTGTATAAAGAATTCGGAAAACTGGAACTGCGCGATCTTGAAGACGGCATCGCCTGGTTGAAAAGCCAACCATATGTCGATGGCGATCGCATTGGTTTGTGGGGGTGGAGCTACGGCGGGTTCATGACGAGCTATGCGTTGACCCACAGCAAACTGTTCAAAGTCGGAATCGCAGGTGGGACGGTTTCAGACCAGCGAACATACGACACGATTTATTCAGAACGCTACCTGCAAACGCCGCAGCACAATCCTGAAGGTTATCGAAACAGCTCGCCACGGTTCTTCGCGAAAGATTTGAGCGGCAAACTGCTGCTAATCCACGGAGCGATGGACGACAACGTTCACGTGCAGAACACAATTCAGTTTGCGTATGAACTGCAGAAGGCAGGGAAGCCATTTCAATTGATGCTTTATCCCAAGTCGCGCCATGGTGTGACTGACCCATTGCTGCTGAAGCATATGCGGCAGATGATGACGGATTTCATCGTAAATAATTTGTAGACTGCGGAACTCGTGCCCTGGTTCTTTGTACTTTGTGCTTTGTACTTAGCAGTTGTGTATTCTTAACCGACCTTGGTGCATTGGGCGCAACCACCAAGTACTAAGTTCAAAGTACAAAGTACTTAGTGCTTCTGACATTTCGGACAGTAGTATGTCGATCTCGCGCCCTGAACTGCTCGTCGAATCTTAGTTCGGCAGTTCACGCACTGTTCACCTTCACGTTCATAAACTCTCCAGAATCTTTCAGGCGCTTCAAAATAACTCGAGTTGCCGTCAGTCAAATCGATGCGCAAGGTAGATCCGGCATCGATCGCCTCCTGAAGCGTATCCCGCACTGCGTCGTAGAGCTTCGCGGCTCTTTTCTTCGATAAGGTCCTGGCAGTCTTGAACGGACTAACGCGCGCCAGAAAGAGGGCCTCGCTTGCATAGATGTTCCCCAGCCCGAGAATCTTGGTCTGATCCAACAACAACTGTTTCAGGCTGCGGTTCGAACGCGATAACGTCGCGACAAAATACTCGAAACTGAAGTCATCAGTGAGCGACTCCGGAGCGAGGGTATTGACTTGTTCGAGAGTTGCGAGGCGTCGTGCAGCCACTAACCGCAGTCTGCCAAACTGTCGCATGTCGCAGTAAACCAAACGTCGTTCGTCATCGAGATGGAAAATTACATGACTGTAGGCCGGTAGAGAGTCGTCCGGATTGATGGCAAGAAACTTCCCGGTCATCCGAAGATGAACCAGCATTATGTCTCGGGAGTCGAGTTCGAAAAGAATGTACTTCCCGCGCCGGTTGATCGCATCTATGCGCGCGTTACGAAGTCTCTTCTTAAATGTCGCAGGGGAAGGTGCAGCAAGGAGCCGCGGGAGTTTTAGTTCGACGGCTACTAGCCGCCGGCCCAACACCGCTCGCCGCAAGCCGCGTACGACATGTTCAACCTCAGGAAGCTCTGGCATGCACGCGACTGTAGGCCCTCACCGTAAACCCTCTCCCAAAGCGCGAGGGAATTTCAGCGTCCGGCGCTTTAAATCACTTTCAGCAGCAAGAGGATCAGAACGATCACGACGATTAGACCAATACCGCCGCTTGGTCCATACCCCCAATTCCTGCTATAGGGCCAACTCGGAATCGCTCCGATCAAGAGAAGAATTAGAATAATCAGAAGAATTAAACCCATGGTACGCCTCCAGCTAAATTAGTGAACGACCGGGGGGCCGAAATGGGCAAATCGCGCGGGGATGCGCAAAAAATAAACGCTTTGCGTGAAAGCGTCAACTACTTTTCTTTATGACAAATTCGTGTAGAAAGCCTAACGCTGCCGTTCAGTCTCGAGTAAGTTGTTCACCACCATCAAGCAGGGAGTTGGCCTGGCCCACCGATGGTGCTTCGGCATAGATCCTCAACATTGGCTCGGTCCCCGATGGGCGAAACAGCAGCCACGACTCGTCGTCGAAAATGAGTTTTGTGCCATCTGTAGTTTCCACGCTGCTCACGTCATAACCAGCAAGTTGAGAAGGTGGTTTGGTGCCGAGTTCTGCAACGAGCTGTTGTCCAGCGGCAGTTTCAACCCGCAAATCTCTCCGTCTGAAGTGAAACTCACCAAACTCGCGATGCAATTCGGCCAACATCTGTGAAGGTGTTTTGCCCGCGGCAACGATAGCTTCCAGGAAGAGCAGGGAATTCAGAATGCCATCGCGCTCGGGAATATGGCCTTTGACGCCAATACCGCCTGACTCCTCAGCACCAATGAGGATGTCGTCGTTGAGCATCAAGTCAGCGATGTACTTGAAGCCGATAGCGGTCTCGTAAAGTTTCAGACTGTGAGCGGCGGCAATCTTTTTAAGCAACACGGATTGAGAAAACGTCCGCACGATGCCACCACTCATCTTTCGATTACGGACCAGATGTAGCAGGATCAGCGGCACCACATCGTGCATGGTCATCGTTTCGCCGCGCTCATTAACCGCGCCCACGCGATCAGCATCGCCATCAGTTGCCAGACCAACCAAGGCGCCAACAGTTTTCACACGTTCTTTCAAAGCGCCGAGGTTGCTATCGATCGGTTCCGGGTTAACTCCGCCAAACAACGGATCACGGTTGCCGCGAATTGTTTCCACTTCAAGCCTGCCGCCCGTTAGGAAACTCTCGACCCACGTTCCGCCCGCACCATGCATGGGATCGATAACGACTTTGCCGCCGGCATTCTTAAGCCGATCAAGGTCGATGTACTCGCCTATCTGCTGACGATAGCTGGCGATGGCCGCTGAAATTCTGTGATCCGGGAATGCCGTGACCGGCCCAAACCTGGGCGGTTGGGTGTCGACAAGTTTTTCAACTTCCGCGGTGGTTTCCGGAGGTGCACTGCCTCCCCACGGCGCTTTAATTTTGAAACCGTTGAACTCGGCCGGATTGTGAGACGCAGTAATCACTACGCCGCCGAGTGCTCCCAGTTGTTTCACGGCCCAGGAAATCACTGGCGTTGGGGTCGCTTCGCCGAAGAGCGCAATTGAGAATTTGTTGCCTTGCAAAACTTCCGCGGCGCGTCGAGCAAAGAATTCCGACAGGAAACGACGATCGTAACCGACGATCACCAGTGGCGAACTTGACGCAGCTGCGTTTGTAACCAGATTCCGGAATGCTGCGTCGTCTGCTTCGCTCTTGCTGATTTGTCCGGTAGCGACGAGCTGGGTCAGCAACGATTGCTTACGTTCGTTGGTTAAATAATCTGCATACGCCTGAGTGACGCGCTCAAGGTTCGCGAACGTGTATTCGCGCGCAATCACAGCACGCCAACCATCAGTACCGAATTTGATTTGTGCTGTTAGGGTCATTGAGGAAAGTGAATCAATAAGCGGCCTGAGTGGTAATCGTGTAATCGGTTAGTGAAGTCTTATCGCCCAGGACGGAGCCTGGTCCGACTGTCGCTGAACGTCCGATGTGGCAACCGCGTCCTGCAATCGCGCCAGAAACTTCGGCGGCTGTGCCGATCCGTGTGTGCGGCCAAATTACGGAATTCTCAACTCGCGCTCGCTCTTCTACGAAACAGCCCTGGCCCAAGACAGAATTAATGATCTGGGCGCCTGGTTTAATCTGACAGTCATCACCAATAATCGAGAGGTCGTCCATCTCCGCCGCGGTTGCTGACTCGAAGTCGCCACGCCGATCCTTGATGTGCATTCGGCCGACGCGATTGCCGAGCAGATCGTGATGAACACGCAGGTAACGTTCCGGCGTGCCAATGTCGATCCAGTAAGTTCGCCCCGGCACGTGAGCGAAGAACGCTTCCTTCTGTTTTAACAATTCAGGAAACAGGTTGTACTCAAACGACTGGTTTTCGCCTGCTGGGATGAGATCGAGCACCTTCGGTTCGAGAATGTAAGTGCCGGCATTGATTGTGTTACACGTGATCTCATCCGCCTTTGGCTTCTCGAGAAATCGCCGGATACTGCCGTCGCTCTCCGTTTCCACCAGACCATAAGAAGAAGGGTTATCGACCGGCGTCAAGACAATGGTGGCAGTCGCTTTGCGATCGTTGTGCTCGCGGATCACGGCCTTGAGATCGAGGTCAGTAAGTATGTCGCCATTGAAGACTACGGTAGGCTCGCGAATCAGATCTTCCGCAAACTTGTATGCGCCGGCCGTGCCCATAGGCTGCGGTTCAACTGTGTACTTCAGTTTGACGCCGAAATCGGAACCATCGCCAAGCAGCTGCTCAATCTTGTTTGGTTGATATGAAAGAGAGAGAGTGATGTCTGTAATGCCAGCTCGCCGCAATGTATCGATCTGGTAAAGCAGAAAAGGGCGATTGCAAATCGGAACGATTGGTTTAGGGGTATAGACGGTAAGCGGGCGAAGGCGCGTGCCTTTACCGCCAGCGAGAATGAGTGCCTGCATGTTTCGAGTTAGGATTTTTGCTTTGAAGGTTGAACAACGGTCGAGTCTAACATTCGCTGAATAAGGTTTCCAATTGAGTCGACTCTTTGGAGTGCGCCGACCTGTCGGCGCCTTGTCGTTCGTTGCCCACGCGACTGGTAACTACACGCGACCTCAATCCGTCGCAAAGCAAAGGAACGACAGGTCGGCGCACTCCAAGGAGTTGACACTGTTAGTTGTAAAGGTTAATCGTAAATAGCAAAGCAAATTCAATTTAGTTGGGACTGGTTAATGAGCGAAAGTATTGAAGCAGTAATCATCAGCGCCGCGCGCACGCCGGTGGGAAAATTTCTGGGCTCTCTGAAAACGTTCAAAGCAACAGAGCTTGGCGCAATCGTTGTGCGCGAAAGTGTGCGACGCGCGGGCGTCTCGCCCGAGAGTGTTGACGAAGTGATCATGGGTTGTGTGGTCCAGGCAGGTTTGGGACAGAATCCGGCACGACAAGCGGCTTTATACGGTGGCATACCGCCGTCGGTTGCCGCCGTCACTATCAACAAAGTTTGCGGTTCAGGTTTGAAGGCGGTAATGATGGCGGCCCAGGGAATCAAACTGGGAGACACTGAAATCGTGGTTGCCGGCGGCATGGAATCGATGTCTAACGCGCCTTACTTATTGACCAAGGCGCGGGAAGGTTATCGCATGGGGAACGGCGCGATGATCGACTCAATGATTCACGACGGCCTCTGGGACGTTTACAACGACTATCACATGGGTTGCACCGGTGAAGTAGTAGCGGAAAAGTTCTGCGTCAGCCGCGAACAGCAGGATGAATATGCCCTGAATTCTCACCGCAAGGCAGCTGCCGCAATCAAGGCCGGACGTTTCAAGGAAGAGATCGTTCCCGTAGAGATTCCACAGCGCAAGGGCGCGCCAGTTATTTTTGACACTGATGAGTCGGTGCGTGAAGACACCTCTATCGAAGCGCTAGCCAACCTCAAACCTGCATTCAAAAAGGAAGCGGGAACTGTGACTGCGGGTAACGCGCCTGGGGTTAACGATGGGGCATCGGCGGTCGTCGTAACGTCAGCAGGAAAAGCAAAAGAGCTTGGTGTCGCACCGATGGCGCGGATCGTGGCGCAGTCGGTTTCGGGCGTCGAGCCCGCAATGGTCATGATGGCGCCAGTCGAAGCCATTCGAAAACTTTTGAAGAAGACCGGCTGGTCCATCAACGACATCGATCTGATTGAGTTGAATGAAGCGTTTTCAGTGCAGGCTGTCGCTATCACCAAAGAACTCGGTTTAGATCCTGAAAAGATTAACGTAAATGGTGGCGCGGTTGCGCTGGGCCACGCCATCGGGCAATCGGGCTCGCGTTTGTTAACTACGATGCTTTATGAACTGAAACGTCGCGATGCGCATCGCGGCATTATTTCGTTGTGTCTCGGCGGCGGTAATGCAGTAGCGATGGCGATTGAGCGATAACCGACATGGTAACTGCCGAGCAGCATAACAAGTATCTCGCCTGGGCACATTTGGCCCACGCTGGCATATTTGCGCTTTTCACCGTCGCTTTTCTCACCATGTTCGGAATCATGTTTATTGGCATTACCCGCCAACCAGCGAACACGGCCGGCCCGAACGGCGCTCCACCTCCGGCATTTTTCCTGGTCTTTTGGCTATTCTTCGCACTAATGTATTCAGCCTTCATAATCCCGTCATTCATTGCCGGATATGCGCTGCTGAAACGCAAACGATGGGCGAGACTCGCTTCCATCATCGCCGGTGTTGTTGCGGCCATGTTCTTCCCAACCGGAACTGCGGTCTGCGTCTACACTTTTTGGTTTCTTTTCAGTGAACCGGGAAGACTCCTTTACGACAAACCTACAAACCCAGCTTCGTTAGAAGGAAACCAATACAACTTTCAGCCGAATCAGTCAGCGAAACTACCTGACTGGCGCTGAGAAGTGAGAACAAAACACTTTGAGTGAAACGATTGGCGTAATTGGTTCCGGAACGATGGGTAACGGCATCGCGCAAGTTGCAGCGCGTGCCGGCTTCAATGTTGTTATGTGCGACTTGAAAGACGAGTTTCTGCAACGAGGATTGAAAGCGATCGACAAAAGTCTACAGCGCGACGTCGACAAAGAAAGATTGACCGGCGACGAAAAACAACAAGTCGTTGCGCGGATTCAGACGACGACGGACGTCAAGGCCTTGAAAGATTGTTCTTTTGTAATCGAAGCGGTAAGCGAAGATCTCAACATCAAAACCAATCTATTTAAGACTCTCGACCAAATCACGCGAGCTGATGCAATTCTCGCTTCGAACACTTCCTCAATTTCGATCACAAAACTCGCCGCGGCGACGCAGCGTCCCGACAAAGTGATCGGCATGCACTTCATGAATCCTGTTCCGGTGATGAAGTTGGTGGAGGTGATACGTGGCATCGCCACTTCAGACGCCAGTTACGAGCGGGCGCGAACTCTCTCAGAAAAGCTTGGCAAAACGGCGCTGGATTGCCATGATTCTCCTGGCTTCGTTTCCAACCGGGTACTGATGCCAATGATTAACGAAGCAGTTTTCACGCTTTACGAGGGCGTGGCGACGCGCGAGAGCATTGATGGCATCATGAAGTTGGGAATGAATCATCCCATGGGACCCTTGCAGTTGGCTGACTTTATCGGCCTCGATGTTTGTCTGGCGATTCTAAATGTGCTTTACGACGGATTTGGTGATCCGAAGTATCGCGCCTGTCCCTTGCTAAAACGCTACGTTGATGCCGGCTGGCTGGGAAAGAAAACTGGTCGTGGCTTCTACGAATACCAGAACTAACTTAACGTGTCCTTAATCGCTCATTACTGTCAGAAGTGTTTGGCGGCCAACCCGCTGGGCCAGGAACTCTGCTCCGAGTGTGGCACCCCCTTGATGCTTATTGTGGAACGTGCTGCTACACGTTACGAGGCGCTCGAATCGCGAGCGTTTTCGGAAGAGCATCTGCTCGAAAGAATTTCTGCGTTAGAAAATCGACTGGGCCGCCTCGGTGAGCGAGTTGAACGCGCGCTCGATCTGTTGCTGCAACAGGCACAAAACTCTCACTTTGATCGAGCGCTTATTAAAGCACTGGTCGGTTTGTTGACTGACGAGCAGATCGTTGAGCGCGAAAAGTTAGAAAGTTTGTGGATTGGTCGTTGTCAAAAGGACGCCGAAGAGCAACTCGAAAGCGAACGGCGCGAAGTCTTGCAACACAGAATCCTGGCAGCTTACTCGGGACATCAGAGAGAAGTATTTCAAAAGCTCGTGGACGAGGCGTTTTTATTTCTCGAAGAGGAACAGAACGCGAAAGCCCAGCAGGCGCTGCAACGCGCCGCGCGTACGGATCATAACAATGGTCTATTGCAGTACTACGCGGGTGAGTGCCTCTTCAAATCGGGCAAGCTCCATCAGGCGCGGGTTTATCTTGGGCGAGCTCACGAACTAATGCCGTCGGATCAGCGAGTGTCGCTGCTGTTAGGACTCGCTTGCGCCGATGAGGGCGATGTGGAACGCGCCAAGTCACTCCTGAGTGCCGCGACAAACCTGGGGGGATCCTCCTTCGCAGCGCATTACGGCCTCGGACGAGTCTTTGTAGCAGAATCCAAATGGCGGCAGGCACTGCAAGAATTCAAATTGGCGCTGGCGAGCAAGGTTTCACCGGAAGCGCATTACGTGCTGGGCTGCCTGTATTACCAACTCTCGCGCGATGTGCTGGCGACACGTCACCTGCGCAAAGCGTTGGAGCTCGATGAGAACTATTCGGAGGCGTTTCATGTACTGGGACTGATTGCCGAGCGCTCCGGCAAGCGAGACGTCGCGGAATCCTATTTTCGGCAGGCCGGCACAGGCAAGACGAAACGCAAAGCAAACGCCAACCAAACCGCTAGGCAAATCCCTGCACCCCCCAGCAATGGCGTTGTGCCATTTGCCTCTAAGAAACTAGTGAGCGGCGGCGATCGCAGGTTAGCGGAGGCAGTGCGACGAGATGCCCTAACCGCCTGTACCTCCGGCGCTTTCGATAGTTTTTAGAAGCTGTCTTAATTCCCTGATTCCGGGCGGCTCTGCCGCCGAGAATGCGGTGACGGCGTGCCTCACCGTAATGCAATCCCCCCATATATCTCGTGGCTGTGCCGCATTAGGCCATTCCAGCGGCGGAGCCGCCTGTACTAATCGTCGTTCGGCGGCAAGCCGCTTACCCCCTCGGTCACGTTGACACATAAGTTTCCGCAGTTATAATGACCCTTTGCGTTTTAGGCGCTTAAATGCGCTATTCGCAGCAGGTTGTAGCAATGTTGATTGAGCTGGCAAATCTGGAGCAGGGTCGAAACACTTTCACCCATGATTACGCTCCGGGTGAGCTGGAGCTGGAAGACCAGCGCGCAACACTTGCACGACCACCGAGGGTTTCCGGCGAAATCCTTGTAAACGGTAACCGCGTGCTGATAAAAGGACGCGTTTCCGGAGCAGTGCAACTCGAATGCGATCGTTGTCTCAACCCGATTGAGCGACCGGTCGACTCGGTTTTTAAGGTCGAGTACGTTACGCCAGACATTTACGAGGCTCAACATGCGATCGAACTTACCGAAGAAGACCTGGATCTTTCAGTCTTCGACGGGCAGTCGATAAACATCGATGATTTGGTAACCGAAGAACTAATGCTGGCGGTGCCGGATCACATTCTTTGTCGCGAAGACTGCAAAGGCATTTGTTCGACTTGTGGTGCCGACAAGAACACAGTCGCTTGCGACTGCGAAAGTAAAATTACGGATCCGCGTTGGGACGAATTGAAGAGACTAGTGAATCGTAAATAGTGAATCGTAAATAGTGAAAATGAAGAGTGAAAGTAAATGAAGAGTAAAGAGTGAAAACTCTGAACTCGTATTCTTCTTACTATTTACTATTCACTATTTACTATTCACTGTATTTAGGAGTAATTATGCCAAATCCAAAACGAAGACATTCAAAAGCACGCCGTGGTAAACGTCGCGCACACGATGCGCTGCGCGCCCCACAAACTAGCCTTTGTCCGAATTGTCAGGAGCCTCGCCTGCAACACCGCGTCTGCCCAAAATGTGGTTACTACAAGGACCGGCAGGTTCTGCGGATAGAACAAAGTTAATCAGTTAAACTTCCCTCGTGCGAATACAGTCGAAGGATGAAGCCCGTCTTACGGGAAAAGTCGTTCTCGACGCGATGGGTAGCGACCACGCGCCGCACCCGGAGATTGATGGCGCGCTCGCAGCAGTACGCGATCTGGGTATTAACGTAATTCTGGTGGGCCAACCGGAAGTATTGGAACCCGAACTGCGACGCTGCGGTTGGCGCGGCGACGGTGATCGCGGGATCGAACTGGTTGAGGCTGCTGAAGTCATTGGCATGGGCGATCCGGTCATGGCTTCGGTAAGGCGCAAGAAGAAGAGCTCTTTGAGAGTCGGCATTCGGCTGGTTGCGGATGGCAAGGCTGACGGATTCATCTCCGCTGGTAATACCGGCGCAGCGATGGCGACGGCGAAAATGGTCCTCGGCATGTTGCCGGGGGTCGATCGGCCCGCGCTGGCGGCCATGATTCCGACGAAAGCCAAGAAACCAACGCTCTTGCTCGACGTCGGCGCAAACTCTGAATGCAAACCTGAGCATCTGGTCCAGTTTGCTATCATGGGCGACGCTTATTCGCGCGCAGTGTTGAGCACGGTTCGGCCCGTGGTCGGGTTGATGAGCATCGGCGAGGAAGAAGCAAAAGGAAACGACCTGACGAAGGAAGCATTCCCGATGCTTCGCGAACTCAGCCAATTGAATTTTGTCGGCAACGTTGAAGGTCGCGACGTTTTTTCTGGGGCCGTTGACGTGATCGTGACTGATGGCTTCACTGGAAATGTCATGTTGAAGCTTTCGGAAGGGCTGACGGACGCGATGTTGTCGATGATCAAGCGCGAGCTTACGGCCTCAACGGTTACTAAAGCCGGAGCCATGCTCGCGAAACCTGCTTTTAGAAATATCAAGAAACGACTCGACTACTCGGAATTTGGCGGAGCGCCGTTACTGGGAGTTCAGAAGATCGTTTTGATTGGTCATGGCAGTTCAAATGCGCGCGCGATTCGCAACGCTATTCGCAGTGTGAACGAATTTTCGGAGCGGCGCGCGGCCGAACGCATTGAAAAGGGAATTGCCGATACGCACAGGCTGGCAAACCACGCAGTAAGCGTGCGTTCAGCGTGAGCGAGGAATTTATTTTTTCATATTTATTTAGGGGAACTTTCCGATTGTGTGCCGCCGCTTGCTTGGTTTTCGCAAGGCAAATAAGTAGTATTAGCGGCCACAAAAACGACAACTGAGGAACTGATGGGAACCACTCGCGCTGCGATTCTGGGCACTGGACATTCGTATCCTGCCGGTATTTTGACCAATGCGGATCTTGAAAAGATGGTCGAGACTTCTGATGAGTGGATCACGACGCGCACCGGAATCAAACAGCGACGAAAGGCAGCGCCCGACGAATACACCTCGATGTTTGCCGTCAAAGCCGCGCGGCAAGCAATCGAACGCGCTGGCTTAGAGCCCGGCGACATTGACCTGTTGCTATGTGCCACCGTCAGTCCCGATCAAATTCTTCCGTCGACAGGTTGCATCATCCAGGCGGAGCTGGGAGCAAATAAGGCGGCCGCGATGGACCTCGTCGCTGCGTGTTCCGGGTTTCTTTATGGAGTGACGCTTGCGGATACGATGGTTCGGACCGGGCAAAGTAAATATGCGTTAGTCATTGGTGCAGAAGTTTTGACGCAGTATGTCGACTACACGGATCGTCAGACTTGTGTCTTGTTTGGCGATGGGGCGGGGGCAGCAGTGCTTGGCCCGGCTGAAGGGGACAAGGGGATCCTGGCGGCGCGGATCAAATCCGATGGGCGGTATCTCGAGCAATTGTATTCGCCGGGCGGTGGTACTAGACGTCGCCCTACCGCGGAAACGTTAGCCGCCGGCGATCACTTTTTTAAGATGAAGGGCAACGAGCTCTTCAAGGTCGCCGTACGATCTATGGCCGACGTCTCGCGTGAAGTGTTGGAAGAAGCGGGCCTGACCGCGGAAGATGTAAAGCTTTTCATTCCACACCAGGCGAACCAACGCATCACCGACGCAGTTGCTAACAAGCTGAACGTCGAGAGTGAACGCGTTTATTCAAACATCGCAATGCACGGCAACACTTCGTCCGCGTCGATACCGATTGGACTCGATGAATGCGTTGAAGCTGGTCGCATCAGTCCCGGCGACCTTGTTTTACTGGCGTCATTTGGTGGCGGCGTGACGTGGGGTGGGGTGCTCATGCGCTGGTAGGAAGGGGCGTGAATCGTAAATAGTAAATCGTGAATCGTAAATGGTAATGAGTGGGCTGCGACGTGTCGTCACACCCGCGCCGTTCGACTATTTACGATTTACTATTTACGATTTACTATTCACGATTTACCTTTTATGGCACTCGCGTACATTTTCCCCGGACAAGGATCGCAGTCTCCGGGAATGGGAAAAGATCTAGTCGATAATTTCCCGGTTGCAGCTCAGCTCTTTGAAGAACTTGACGATGCCGTTGGCTTCAAATTATCGGAATTATGTTTTGCGGGCACTGCTGAAGAGCTGCAGTTAACCGAAAATACGCAGCCGTCAATTTTTGCCGTTTCAGCCTGCGCGATGCGGGTCCTGGAAGCCGAAGGATTCCCCAAGCCCGACTTTGTAGCGGGCCACAGCCTGGGCGAATACTCAGCGCTGTTTGCGGCGCGTTCACTTGCGGCGAACGACGGTGTAAAGACAGTGCGATTGCGTGGTCGCTACATGCAAGAGGCGGTTCCGGTTGGTACCGGCGCGATGGCTGCGGTGATCGGCGCTGAAGTCAACGTGATTCAACAAGCATGTGCGGGTGCAGCCCAAGGTCAAGTTTGCGCACCAGCCAACATCAATTCGCCCGGGCAGGTCGTGATTGCCGGGAATGCTGAGGCGGTTGAACGCGCTAGCGAGTTATTAAAGGAACGCGGCGCAAAGCGCGTCGTTAAGTTGAATGTGAGCGCGCCGTTTCACTCGGCGTTAATGATGCCGGCACAAGACCGTCTCGCGAGTGACTTGGACAAGATTAGTTTTGACAACCTGGCAACGCCGTTAGTTACTAACGTTGATGCCAGGGCAATCACCGCAGGTTCTGATGCGCGCGACTCGCTTATCAGGCAAGTTTCGTCGCCCGTGCGTTGGCTCGAATCAGTTCAGTTGTTAATTAAAGAAGGTGTCGACACCTTCGTGGAAGTCGGACCGGGTAAAGTTTTGACCGGTTTAATGCGCCAGATTAGTCGCGACGTAAGGTGCTTTAACGTCGAAGACAAGGCGAGTTTGCAAAGCACCCGTACTAACCTTGGTATTGCTTAAGTTGTAATCGATCTTTTATCACAGAGGAGCAAAACGAAATGCCCGATCCAGAAATAGAGACTAAGGTCAAACAAATCATTGTTGACGAATTAGGAGTTGATGAAAACGAAGTCACACCGAATGCTCGCTTCATCGACGACCTGGGTGCCGATTCACTAGACACGGTAGAACTTGTGATGCGTTTCGAAGAGGAATTTGGCATCGAGATTCCCGATGAGGACGCAGAAAAGATCCAGAGCGTCCGCGACGCGTACAACTACATCGATCAACATAAAAAATAGAAGAACGACGGATGACCGGCGACCGCCGACCGCTCATAACGGTTGCTTGGCTTAACGAAGCAGCGGCCGTCGTCGGTCTTCGGTCAGCGGTCCGTTTTCAAGGAGCTTCGATTTGACACGACGTGTAGTTGTCACAGGATTGGGCCTAATCACGCCGGTTGGTAATTCAGTTGAGACAACGTGGTCGTCACTGATGCACGGCCGCAACGGTGTCGGCTTCATCAAAAAATTTGACACTGAAAAGTTTTCCGTCAAGTTTGCGGCTGAAGTTAAGGATTTCGATCCGCTACAGTTCATTCCGAAAAAAGAGGCGCGCAAGATGGGCGCCTTTATTCATTACGCGATCGCAGCGGCCACTGAGGCGATGGCCGATGGGAGTTTTCCTCTCGATGAGAAGGGAAAGATCCCCGGTGAACTCGCCGAGCGGACGGGAACCTACATCAGCAGCGGCATCGGCGATTTCTGGGCCATCGAGCGAGAGCACTCCAAACTTCTCGAGGACGGGCCGGACCGGGTTTCTCCATTCTTCATCGTTTCGGCGATCGTAAACCTTGCGGCAGGACAGGTTTCTATCCGTTACGGCGCCAAGGGTCCAAACTCCGCCACGGCGACCGCGTGTTCGGCGGGTGCGCATGCCATCGGCGACAGTTTTAAGATTATTCAGCGTGGCGACGCAGACGTGATGATTTGCGGTGGAGCGGAATCCGCAATCACCCCGATGAGCGTGGCCGGCTTCGCCTCGATGCATGCGTTATCGAAACGGAACGACGACCCGCAGCATGCGTCACGTCCTTTTGAACGTGACCGCGATGGGTTTGTTATCGGTGAAGGCGCCGGCATTATGATTCTGGAAGAATTGGAAACAGCGAAGCGTCGCGGCGCAAAGATCTACGCCGAACTGGTCGGCTATGGGATGACCGCCGACGCATTTCACCTGACGATGCCCGACGAGACGGGATCCGGCGCAATTCGCGTCATGCAGAGAGCCCTGAACGATGCGGGCATCGAACCGGAGCGTGTCGGATATATCAACGCGCACGGAACATCCACGCCATACAACGATAAGTTTGAAACGCTCGCGATTAGAAAGACTTTCGGCGATCACGCTTACAAGTTGGCAGTCAGTTCGACCAAATCGATGACAGGACACTTGCTTGGCGCGGCGGGTGGGATCGAGGGCGTGTTTTCGGTGTTGAGTATCGATCGCAAGACGTTGCCGCCAACAATCAATTACGTTAACCCGGATCCTGACTGCGACCTCGACTACGTGCCAAACGAACCGCGACAGGTTGAGGTGGAGTACGCGCTTTCAAATAGTTTTGGGTTTGGCGGCACGAATGCGGCGCTGTTGTTCAAAAGGTTCGACGGGTAAAGCGGTCTTTGGTCTTTGAAAAACAAAAGCGGTGCTTTGTACTTTGATCTTAGTACTTGGTAGTAGAGTGTTCCTAACAGACCTTCGCGTGGGTGCACCGGCTACCCACAAAACTCAACGCTCAGAGCACCGCTTTGTTTTTCAAAGACCAAAGACCAAAGTCCAAAGACCAGAAAACGGAATCAAGAGCCAAGCGATTCAACGATGAAAATAGTAGTCATGATGAAGCAGGTCGCGAACAAGGATGCGATCCTGCGCATAAACAAAGAAGGTAAGTGGATTGAGGAAGCTGATCTTTCGTTTGAGGTCAGCGAATCAGACGGCTACGCGCTGGAAGAAGCCCTGCGCGTGCGCGAGAAGCTTGGCGGTGAGGTGATTGTTTGTTCCATGGGGCCGCAACGCGTGAAGAGTGTGATCAAAGACGCACTTGCTCGCGGGGCCGACCGGGCCATTCACGTCCTCGGCGACAATCTTGGGACGTTGTCTCCATACGCCAGTGCCAGCGTTCTGGCGGAAGCGATCCGCGAAGAAAACCCGGATTTAGTTTTCACTGGCTTACAGTCTGACGACTACGGCTACGGGCAAACTGGTGTGATTCTGGCGGAGCTGCTGGGCTTGCCACACGCAACAATCGCCATTGAGGTGGATGCGTCGGGCGAGAAGCTGCGCGTCAAACGCGAGCTCGAGAGTGGTTGGTACCAATGGTACACAATGCCAATGCCGGCGCTGCTGACGATCCAATCGGGTATCAGTCAAATTCGTTACGCGACGCTGAAGGGCATCATGGCTGCGAAGAAAAAAGAAATAAAGGAAGTGACCGCGTCAGCCGAGATTGTTGGACGTCCATCACATCAACAGATTGAAAAGGTTTACCTGCCGACTAAGACCAAGCAGACACAGTTGCTGGGCAACGGCGACGCGAAAGCGGGAGCGGCTGAGTTGGCGCAAAAACTGCACGTAGAGGCGAGAGTCTTTTAAGCGAGAACCATCAATGAGTGAAGGCATTTTAGTTTTCATAGAACATCGCGACGGGGTTTTGAACAAAACTTCGATCGAGGCCATTGCCGCCGCGCAAAGCCTCGCTAAAGAACAACAGCAGGCCGTTAATGCTGTCATCCTCGGGACGGATGTGTCTTCCCTGGCCAATGACATTGCTGCGTACGCGCTTGGCAAAGTGTTCACTGCGACAAACGCTGCGCTTGCGACTTACACGCCCGACGGTTACACCGACGCGATGGAAAACGTACTGCGACAGGTTGACCCGCAATTGGTCGTGATGCCACACACGTATCTGGTTCGCGATTATGCTCCTAAGCTGGCGGCCCGTTTTAAAAAGTCCTTAATTAGCGATTGTATTCGCGCAAGTGTCAGCGGTGGGAACATTACTTTCACGCGCCGTATATTTCTGGGCAAACTCGATGCTGATGTAGTTTCGGATGGCGAAGCGCCGGTGTTTGCGACATTCCAATCAGGGGCCTATCGCTCGGATCAAGCCGCGAAGGGAGACGGTCCCGCTGCAATCGAGAACCTGCCAGTTGAGGTCGGCACCATCCGCATGACGTCCGAAGCGCCGTTCCAGGAAGTGAAACAGGCGGTTGATTTGAGCAAGGCCGACATCATCGTTGCTGTCGGACGCGGCATTAAGAGCAAAGACAATCTTTCGCTCGCGGAAAATCTCGCTGCAGCACTCGGTGGCGACCTGGCAGCTTCGCGTCCGATCTGTGACGCCGAATGGCTTCCCATTGACCGGCAGATCGGTTCGTCGGGTCAAACCGTGGCCCCGAAACTTTACGTCGCGCTCGGTATTTCTGGAGCGATCCAACACCTCGTAGGAATGAAGAACTCGGGCACGATCGTGGCGATCAATAAAGATCCCGAAGCGCCGATTTTTGATATCGCCGACTACGGGATCGTGGGCGACTTGTTTGAGGCAGTGCCGGTACTTACCGAAGAAATTAAGAAAATCAAGGGCGCTTAGGCTATGTCTTTCGGGCGACGAATTTCCCGCGTGGTCTGTATCCGGCGAAGTTGTCGAATCCCCAGTTTCCGCTAATTACGCCACTCGATTCAAACTCACCATAAAGAAGCATCCCTGCGTCATCCATATTCGGAGCTAGGTCAAAATTGATCTTCGTGCCTTCGATGCTTGCTTCGCAAGGCGCTGTGAAGTCACTAATGCTTTGAGAGGCTCGAGGGTCGCGAACGATTTTACAGTTGCCTGACAAATCCTTTCCCTGTCTTTGATTGAGTTTTAGTTGTCCAGTGAACGCCAATTGTCCTGATTGATCATAAGCAGTCAGTTGATAGACTCCCAAAAGAGGATCCGCTGCTTTCAACGCAGTGTGAGTGCACTGGCAGGTAACCAGCAACAAAACCAGTCCCGGAATAATGCGCAAAGCTCTCATCACTTTACCGGCAATTCTTTTAGCAACTCTTCCGGCTTCCACTCGTTTCCCCGGTAAACCTTTACGACCTTCCCATTGGGGTCAATTATTGCCGTGCGCAGGCTATGGACCACCTGTTCGTTTCCCGAAGCTGAATCAACGAAATAGGTAAAACCGAAGTATTTCGCGATGCCCTTAATTTCGTCGGGACTTCCGTCCGCAAATTCCCAATGCCCGAACGTCTCATCGGAATATTTTCCGGTGTAGGACGCACCGTAACTACGCAAGACCTTGGGTGTGTCATACGCACTGTCGAAACTGATGCTAAGCAAGTGGGTCTTGTCGTAAAGCGCAGGATCTTTTTGCAGTTCCTTATCGATCGCGGCGAAGTTGCTGCTCATTAACGTGCACTGATTCGGATCCTGGCAACGTGTGTAAATGAAGGTAAGCAATAAGGTCTTGCCGCGGTATTGATGCAGGTGAATATTTTTTCCGTCTTGATTAACAAGGCGGTAGTCGGGCACTTCGTCGCCGACTTTCGGGCCCGTTCCTTCAACCGTCGTCGTCGTGTCGCCTTCTGGGGCTTCCGTCAGCACAACGTCTTCCAGCCACGATTGTGCGCCGTCAACGATGAGCAGCGCACTGATTTGCTTACCTGGCGAAGCGATCTCCAGTACCCAGTCGTCCTTGACCTGAAACGGCATGGTCATGGCCGGCATGTAGTCTTTGATGTCCTCATGCGCAATGCTCAACGAACGCGTTTGCTTGTCGACCGCTACAATCTTGCCCTTGAGATCATAATGCTTCTCGGTAGGCGAACGAGTTCGTTGTTTTGGTTGGCAACTTAGAAATGCAAGGCACAGGAGAACGCCCAGGAAAATTCTGTTTGGAAATATCATTTTGTTCAGTTCTGCCGCAAGAAGACGAAGATGAAAACATGGAAACAGGTAAATTGTAGAGTAGCCTTCGCAGTCCAGCAACGCAGTTACCCTCTGTGATCTCTGCGACTCTGTGTTTCTCTGTGTTTCTTGAGAGACCTCGGAGGCAAATTGAAACACAGAGTCACAGAGATCACAGAGATCACAGAGGAAACACCCGAGCTGCCAGTTATGTTACGATTCGCGTTTTGATCCAATGCTCAAGAACTAGAAAGTTGCTCAATGTCGGAACTGAAAACTGAGACGCGTGCCCGTCTCTTGGAAGGCGCCGCTATCGCCGCCCAGATCAAGGATGAGGTTGCGCGCGAGATAAAAGCCTTTGTCGCTGAATATCAAACGTCTCCTTGTTTGGCGGCCGTCCTTGTCGGTGACGACCCTGCGTCTGCCGTTTATGTAAAAAACAAAATCAAGGCCTGCGAGGAAGTCGGCATTCGTTCGGAACATCACGCGTTATCCGTTAAGACGACTGCAATCGAATTGCTTGACTTAATCGCAACGTTAAATCGTCGCGGAGACGTTGACGGCATTCTGGTGCAGCTACCACTTCCAAGCGAAATTGATGCGGACAAAATTATCGAAGCAATCGATCCCGCCAAGGACGTGGATGGTTTTCATCCTATAAACGTCGGTCGTTTGAACCTGGGACGTCCCGCGTTCGTCCCTTGCACGCCGGCTGGCATTATCGAGTTGCTGGAGAGAAATAAAATAAAGATTGCCGGCGTGAGTGCTTGTGTGGTCGGTCGAAGTCAGATTGTGGGCCGGCCGATGGCCCAACTGCTGTTGCAACGCGACGCTACGGTTACGATTTGCCATTCACGCACACCCGATCTTGTCGCCGTTACACGGGAAGCCGACTTGCTGGTCGTGGCCATGGGCAAGGCGGGCTTTATTGGTAAAGAGCATGTGAAGCATGGCGCTACCGTGATCGACGTCGGCGTCAACAAAGTCACTGATGAAGCGCTGGCACGTCGACTTTTCGGGCGTGAGGCTGACAATCGTCTAGCTGCGATTGCAAAGCGAGGCTATACGCTGGTGGGCGACGTAGCGCCTGCGGAAGTCGATGAAGTTGCTGCTCTACGCACACCTGTGCCTGGGGGTGTTGGTTTATTGACGGTCGCTATGTTGATGCGCAACACACTCAATGCGGCGCGGCAACGAAGAGGTCGCATTTAGCGACTAAGAACGGTACTGATGCAGGTTCAGAGAAGAATCGATCCTCAGCAGAGCTTCGGGAGATGAATACAAAATTAGAATCCCGAATCTTCGGGATTCTGATTGTGTCTCTGATCTGAATCGACTCAAACGAAGAAACCGCTTGAGAAATTAAGTAAGGAGTAATTCAAAAAATGAAACATGTTTCATACGTCGTCGTCCTATGCTTATTGAGTACTACCGCGGCGATGGGTCAGACCCGCGGCACGACTGCGCCGGCTCCGGCCCGGCCAGCAAGCCCGGCGGTTCCGGATTCAAAAATTGCGTTTGTCGATAGCGACGCCTTTCGGCAAGAGACAGGCGGCATTAAGAAATACACCGATGCCGTCAAAAGCGTTGAGAATGAGTTCAAAGCGAGAGATACAGAAATACAGAACATGCAAACACGGCTGACCGCGTTGGCTAATGAAGTGTCAAAACTCGCGTCGACGGCAGGAACGCCGCAGGAGGCGCTTCAAGCAAAGAACGACGAAGGCGAGCGACTGCAGCGTGATCTCAAGTACAAATCAGATCAACTCACGGCTGACGTCCAGAAGCGTTACTCCCAGGTTGTTCAACCTATCTCAACCGACATTGGCAAAGCTTTGGACCAGTACCTGGCCTCACATGGCTTGTCGCTGATTCTCGACATCAGCAAACTGGGGACCGCGGTGTTGAGCGCAAATCCGGCCATGGATGTCACGAAGGATTTCATCGCTGACTACAATACCAAGCATCCGTGAGACTGCCGGAATGTTGCGCGTTGGCCTAACAGGATCGATCGGAGTAGGGAAGTCGTTTGTCTCGAGTGTATTCGCCGAACTTGGTTGTCATGTGCTCGACGCCGATCAAACAGCCCGCGAGGTCGTCGCCCTTAATTCTCCAGGATTGGGCGATATTGTGACGGCGTTCGGTCCTGAGATTCTGAGTGCCGACGGAACGCTTAACCGCGGCGCGCTGGCTGGAATTGTTTTTACGGATGAGGGCAAACGTCAACAACTAAATTCGATCCTGCACCCATACATTATCGCTGCTCAGGATGAAACGATTGCTAAGTGGGAAGCATCTGATCCCGCGGGCATCGCCGTCGTTGATGCAGCTTTAATGATTGAGTCGGGTGGATACAAACGATTCGACAAACTTGTGGTCGTACACTGTCGCCCTGACGTTCAAGTTCAGCGGCTCATGAACCGGGACAATCTCACACAACAGGAAGCGGAGCGTCGGATTGCGGCGCAAATGCCTCAGGATGAAAAGAAAAAGTTTGCTGACTACCTGATCGATACGTCGGATGGGTTTGAAACCGCACGAAGCGAAACAGTAAGCGTCTACCACCAGCTGCGATCTCATTTACAGAACAAGTGATGAAACGAACAACATTTGGAAAAATGACTCGTAGAACAAAGACATTTGGCGCGGGTTTGGTTTTGTTCGCTTTGTCGCTAAGTCACGCGGGCTGTTTTCTGGATGAAAAGCTCGATCGCTACTACGGCAAAGTGGTCGTGCCCCACAGCCAGGATTTCCAGTGGAGCGATGGCGGTTTACCACAAACATTCGATCCTGCTTTCGCCGCAGCACCTCCTGACACAGATCTGGTACGAGCGATCTTTGAAGGACTCACGGATTACGATCCGCGTACGCTCACTCCGGTACCGGGCGTTGCCACACACTGGGAACAAGCGAACGGTGGGCGAATTTGGACCTTCTACCTTCGCGACGACGCGCGCTGGTCAAACGGAGAACCGGTCACCGCAGCTGATTTTGTGCGCTCATGGCGCAGAACGATGCGTATTGGCGACCTGGCGCCGCACACCGAGCTTCTCAGGAACATTCAAGGCGCGCGGGTGGAGGAACCAACACCGAATGCTTCGCCTGTCGCCAGGACATCTCCGCGCGCAGTGTCTCAACCGCCGCTGGCCTTTGGCGTCGAGGCAGTTAACGACAAGGTCTTACGCGTGCGCCTGCGGCAACCGGACATGAATTTTCCTGCGCTTGTGGCGCACCCGGTATTTCGTCCGGTCAAGGTTCGGGACGACGCAACCACCGGCAAGCTATCTCCTGCCGATATTATTTCCAACGGCGCTTTCTCGCTGGCGAAGACGGAAAGCACGCGGGTGTTACTGGAACGGGCCAACAATTATTGGAACAAGGACCAGATCACGCTCGAGCATGTATCTTTTGTGGACCAGAAAGATAGCGAGTCAGCGCTTGCTGCGTACCGGGAAGGCAAGGTCGATGCGGTGACTAATGCAAACTTTGAAGCGCTGGCGATCAAGTTGCTGACGCCCTACGAAGATTTTCACCGCACCACTTACGGCGCCCTCACTTATTACAGCTTCAACAGTTCGCGCGAGCCGTTCGACGACGTGCGTGTGCGCGAGGCACTCGCCATCGGAATCGATCGCGACCGTCTCAGTGCGGATGAACTTGGCGGCGCAACCGAACCAGCCAAACACTTTCTGCCCGAAACTGCGACCGCGCCAACCGAGCCGGTAGTAAACAAGTCGGAAGTTTTGGAGAAAGAATATGAACGCGCCCGCGCGTTACTTGCAGAAGCCGGTTTCCAAAACGGTGACGGGTTTCCGAAAATTCGTTTGCTAATCAATCGCAACGAGCAGCAGCGTATTGTGGCGCAGGCAATCGCGGCGATGTGGAAAACGGTACTGAACATCGACACAGAAATTGTGATTAAGAACTGGGATGAGTATGAGGCGGCGATTCGCGCCGGCGACTACGACGTAGTGCGACGGGGACTGGTGATGCAAACTACCGACGAGCTAACGAATATTCGGATGTTGTTTCCCGAGAACGGCAACGTCGCGAAGAACGGCGAACCTAGCGCAACGCCATCGCCGGCACGCCCGAACGGCTACCAACCGGTTGAAACTGAAGCTCAAGCGTTGCAGGACCTGAAAGCAATGCCAATCTATTTCGCGTCGTCCTACTCTCTGGTCAAACCTTACGTCCGCGGCTTCGATTCCAATGTTTTGGATACGCCCTCATTAAAAAGTGTTCGAATTGATACCTCCTGGCAGCAGCCACCCGCCTCTAAGTAATCAAATCACCCGACGGCCCACTAGCAAGGTTTGATCCTAGAAAAGAGTTTCTTGCTCAACCTCTCTTCGCATGATAGTTTTCATTGTGACTGTGTCGTTTAGAGGACAACGATGCCCCGTACTTGCTCCAATCGAATACTCCTCTTAGTCGCGGTATGCTCATTACTCGCGTCTAACATATCCTGTCGCGTTGTTGCCGACACCAATACCTTCTACGGCAGTACTACACCACCAAAAGGAAATATTCTTCGCTACGTCAACGGCGACGAGCCCGAATCGCTGGATCCACCAGTCAGTTCGGGTCAGCCGGAAGCCCGCATTTATATGGCGCTTTATAGTGGTCTGATTGAATACGATCCAAAATCGTTGAAGCCCATGCCAGAGCTGGCCGAACGGTGGGACATCAACAGCGACTCATCTGAATTTGTTTTTTATCTGCGCCATAACGCGCGCTGGTCCAACGGTGATCCGATAACAGCGCACGACTTCGTTTACAGCCTGCGGCGTGGTGTATCTCCCGAACTGGCTTCCAAGAATGCTTTCATGGCGTACCCGATCACGTACGCGGAAGCCTACAACAGCAAACAAGTCTTCGTTCGCGATAAGACGACTAAGCAATTCGTCCTGGAACGTGACCTCGCGGAAGGAGGTAGCAACGCAACTGGCGCGCTGAGCCAGCAGCCACTCGATGCTGCCAAACCCGAGTTTGCCTCGAACACCGCCGCTTCAAAACCGGCTTCTGATACTCCGTTTCATCAATTCATGCACTCGCCTCCGCGCTTGACGGTGCCGGGAGACGAAGCGAAGCGCAACAAGATGGCCGCGGCGAACCCGAAACTTCAGGCGCTGTTACAGAACAAGGAATTTGTGCCTATTAGAGCTGAGGATGTTGGCATTGAAGCGGTTGACGATTACACGGTGCGAATTTCATTGTCGCAACCGGCGGCATATTTTCTCGGCATGATGGGCCATCAATTGTTCCGCCTGGTGCCGCAGAAAGTCATTGAGCAATACAAGGACCAATGGACTGATCCAGCCCACATTGTTACCTGTGGGCCATTTAAGTTGAAAGCGTGGCACCACTACAGCGAACTCGTGGTCGAACGCGATCCAATGTACTGGGACGCTGCCAACGTCCATCTCGATGAAATTCATTTCTTTGTGTCGACCGACAATCCCATCAGTTTGAATTTGTATAAGGTGGGCGAGGCTGATGCTGTCTTGAATCATACTGTGCCGAATGCCTGGCTCGATTATGTTCGCGCGCACAAGGATTACATGGATGGCGCTGAGGCTTCGATCGTTTACATCAACATCAACGTAACCAAGCCACCAATGAACGATCTGCGAGTGCGTCGCGCATTCAATCTCGCAATCGACAAGGTCAACTACGCGAAATCGAGGCGCATTACGAAACCACTGTCAGCCTTTACACCTGAAGGGATTTTTGTTGGCTATCCGCAACCGACTGGCGAGGCCTTCGATCCAGAGAAGGCCAGGGCTCTGCTCGGCGAGGCTGGCTTTCCCGTTACCCGGAAGGGCGATGGCAGTTACGAGTGCAAATCGTTTCCGGTTTCGCAAGTGGAGTTTATTTTCAACTCTGCTTCTTCGAACAAGATAATGGCGGAATTTATGCAGGCCCAGTGGAAACAAGTCCTGGGAATCACGGTGCCGTTGCGCAGCATGGAATTCAAAACGTTCATGCCGACTCGCTCGAAACTCGACTACAAAGGATTTGCCATCGGCATCTGGGGTGCGGACTACATGGATCCCTACACATTCCTCGGTTTGTTCTCGACCATGGGAGGCAATAACGGCTCCGGATGGTTCGATCCGAAATACGTAGCCATGTTGGATGAAGCGAATCGTATGCTGGATCCACAACAACGTTTCAACCGCCTCGCAGAAGCTGAGAAGTATTTGATCGACAACCAGCCAGTGATTCCGATCGAAACATCATCACTAAACTTCTTAAAGAAACCCTACGTGAAGGGTATGTATCCCAATGCCGCGTCGCTTTACCCGTGGAAATACGTTTACATTGAACGCGACTCGGCGAAGTGGGACTACGGCATTCCGAGTCTGGCGGATTAGCTAACGACAGTTAATTAAATGCTTCGTTTCATCATCCGCCGCCTGGCGATCACCATCCCGACCATCCTCGTGGTAATCACAATCACGTGGGGTTTGGTACGGCTCGCTCCCGGCAACTTCTACACCAGCGAAAAGGCCATCCCTCCTGCAATCGAAAAAAATATTCGCGAGAAGTACGGCCTGGATAAGCCCTGGTACCAGCAATACGGCCGCATGATCTGGAACATCGTGCGCCATTTTGATTTCGGCACTTCACTAAAATACGAAGGGCAGTCAGTAAACACGATCATCGCTCGTTCGCTTCCCGTTTCTGCCACCATCGGTATCCTCGCATACTTGCTGGCGCTCGTAGTTGGCGTGGTTATTGGATCGCTTGCCGCTCTCAAGCCAAACTCAAAACTCGACTACGCTTCGATGGCCGTAGCCATGCTCGGCATTTCTGTGCCTAATTTTGTGCTTGGGCCAATTCTGGTTTTTGTTTTTTCGTTGACTCTTTTCTGGCTGCCGCCATCTCGTTGGAACGGTTTTCTTAGCCGGAACATTATCCTGCCGGTCCTAACTCTGTCGGGCCTTTACATGGCCTACATCGCCAGGCTCACGCGCGCCGGCATGCTTGAAGTGCTGCGCTCTGATTACATTCGCACTGCGCGCGCGAAGGGCTTAAGTGAAATGAACATCGTTCTGCGCCATGCTATGCGCGGTGGTTTGATGCCAGTGGTTTCCTACACTGGTCCGGCCCTCGCGTTCCTGGTTACGGGTACCGTAGTCGTTGAAAGAATTTTTGTATTGCCAGGCCTGGGAACCTATTTCATTCAGGCTTCGCTTAATCGTGATGAGCCTTTAATCATTGGCGTGGTTGCTTTCGTGGCGATCGCGCTGCTGTTGATGAATTTGCTGGTCGACATTGCGTACGCCTATCTCGACCCGCGTATTCGTTACTGACACCGGAACTTGATGCGTGACGACCTTGAACAACCCGAGCCGGGACTAACGCCGGAGCCCGCCGAAAGCTACGTTGAGGGCGACATCATTCACACTGCGCCCGAATACGCACTTGCGGATGCTGACGTCCTTGCCCCTGAAAGAAGCGACGTCGTTCCGGGTACATCGCTCTGGCGCGACGCCTGGCGACGTTTGCTTAAAAACCGTCTGGCTGTTTTCGGGATGATTGTTGTCATCTTGATCACGATCGCGTCCGTGTTCGGACCTTTTGTTATCAAGAAACTGACCGGACTGACTCCGGATTACATTCCGACCGACGTCACGCTATTGAAATCAATGCCGCCATTGACTGGACCCGATGGCTCGTTTTCCTGGACGCACCCGATGGGCACGGACATTCAAGGACGTGATTTGCTTGCGCGCGTGCTACAGGGCGGTCAGATATCCCTGATGGTCGGAATTATCGCCACCCTTGTCTCGTTGCTGATTGGCGTCAGTTACGGCGCGACGGCAGGTTACTTTGGCGGGCGCCTCGACAATCTGATGATGCGCGCAGTCGATGTTTTGTATTCGCTGCCTTACATAATCATCGTCATCGTCCTGCTGTCAGTCTTCCGAAGCCAAACACCGCGAGGGCAGGTCATCTTGCTCTTTGTCGCGCTCGGTTCAGTTACGTGGTTAACGATGGCGCGAATTGTTCGCGGTCAGGTACTGTCGTTGAAGAACCAGGAATTTGTGCTGGCTGCGCGCGCGACAGGAGTATCTACGCCACGCATTATTTTTCGTCACATTGTTCCAAACACTCTGGGACCCGTGATCGTTTACGCGACCTTAACAGTGCCCACCGTAATGTTGACGGAAGCGTTCTTGTCGTTTCTCGGTTTCGGTGTGCAACCGCCGATGGCTTCGTGGGGCACGCTGGCAACAGACGGCATTCAAAACATCGGCATCTTCCCGTGGCAAATGTTTTTCCCCGGACTCACCATGGCGCTGACGCTGTTTTCCTTAAACTTCCTTGGCGACGGGCTACGCGACGCGCTTGACCCACAAATGCGAAAACAGTGAGCAACAACCACGGCGACATACTGAGCGTGCAAAATCTCAGCACGTACTTCGACACCGAAGACGGCGTGGTCAAGGCCGTCGATGACGTGTCGTTTTCGTTGCAGCGCGGTGAGACGTTGGGAATCGTCGGCGAGTCGGGGTCAGGAAAGTCGGTAACCAATCTTTCCATCCTGCGATTGATTCCGACTCCACCCGGGAGAATCGCATCGGGGAAAATAGTTTTTGATGGTGTCGACGTGTTGTCGCTACCGGAAGCGGAGGTGCGAAGTATCCGCGGTTGCCGGATCGCCATGATCTTTCAAGACCCGATGACTTCGTTGAATCCCTTCATGAAGATTTCGCGGCAGTTAATGGAAATCTCCCAACTTCATTTGGGCTACACGAAATCCCAGGCTTACGAGCACGCGATCAAAATGTTGGAGAAAGTTGGCATACCCGACGCGCGTCGCCGGGTAGACGATTATCCGCATGAGTTTTCTGGCGGTATGCGGCAACGTGTGATGATCGCGATGGCGCTGTCGTGCGAGCCCGAATTGTTGATTGCTGACGAACCGACAACAGCGCTTGACGTAACCATTCAGGCGCAGATTCTGGAACTGATCAAAACACTGAAAGAAGCCTCCGGCGCTAGCGTAATCTTGATCACGCACGATCTTGGTGTGGTTGCCGGCATGACAGACCATTTGATTGTCATGTACGCCGGAAAGATTTTCGAACAAGCGCCCACGACTGAAATATTTGCGCGCTCCGGCAATCCCTACACGAAGGGTTTGCTTCGATCTGTACCCGATCCGTTGAAGGAACAAGACCAGCTGTACCAGATCCCCGGATTACCTCCAGATGTCGCCCATTTGCCGCCGGGCTGTCCCTTCGCCCCGCGTTGCGACCGCGCCGAAGAAATTTGCACTAGGGAGTTTCCGCCATTCGTGCAGTTGACGTCGGATCACTTTTCGTTGTGTCACTTCGCTCCTGAAGTTTATGCGCAAACAGAACTGACAAAATGAACGGCGAAACCACGCAGCAAAGCACAAACGACGGATCCAATGCCGGGCCGTTAATCTCTATTCGTGATCTTGCGGTTCATTTCGACCGGGGCAAACATCGGATCGTAAAGGCTGTCGATGGCGTCAGTCTTGATATTTTTCCGGGCGAGACACTGGGACTGGTAGGCGAGTCGGGCTGCGGTAAATCAACTCTCGGTCGCGCAATTCTGCGCTTAACCGAACCGACCGCAGGACAGGTATTCTACCGCGGCGTTAATCTTGCCGGGCTCTCAAAGAAGGAGATGCGCGAACATCGCAAGCATCTCCAAATTATTTTCCAGGATCCTTACGCTTCATTGAATCCGCGGATGACGGTTGGACAGATTGTTCGCGAGCCACTGGAAACGTTCCGTCTCGCACGAGGTAAGGACGCAGAACAGCGCGTGCAGTCGTTGCTGGAGACTGTCGGGCTGAGCAAAAGATTCATTAAGCGCTTTCCACACGAATTCTCAGGTGGGCAGCGACAACGAATCGGCATTGCGCGCGCGTTAGCCGTTGAACCCGACTTTATGGTCGCAGACGAGCCGATTTCAGCGCTCGACGTTTCCATTCAGGCTCAAATCATGAACTTGTTGGAAAACCTGCAACGCGAAAAGAAACTCACCTACTTGTTTATTTCTCACGACCTGCGGGCGATTCGCCACGTGTCTGACCGGGTAGCGGTGATGTATCTCGGGAAGCTCGTTGAAGTAGCCGATGCGAAGACAATCTACGTCGATCCACTGATGCCATACACGAAGGCGCTGATCTCGGCGGTGCCGGTGCCCGATCCTAAGATTGAGGCAACGCGGCAGCGGATCGTTCTTACCGGCGACGTGCCTTCACCGATTAATCCACCGAGCGGTTGCAGGTTTCATACGCGATGTCCTTACATGATCGAGGCGTGTAAACAGGTAGTGCCCCAGCTGGTCGAGATCAAGCCGAAACAGTTTGCTGCGTGTATTCGCATTAGCCCAGAACAACCCGACATCGAGAAGGTCGCTCCCGGCGAGGCACCGGGGCTGCAATCACACACTTAAATACCACGCAGAGCGTTTCCGAATTTCGATAGTGTCTTAATTTCCAGGTACTCTGTGCAAACTCAGTGTCTCGGTGTCTCTGTGGTCCGTTTTTGCCCGAACAAATTCACCACGGAGGCACAGAGACACAAAGGTCACACAGAGGAAGCAAATTGGGAGACTCAAGAATTTCGTGCCCAGCTAACCTCTCGAAAAACCGCCGTTTCACATGAAAAGCCGCGTGGATTCGTAGTTTATCCATAAGGTGAGTTGTCTTGTGTCCCAGATGCAAGCGCCGCAAGCAAGGACTTTTTCATCGTCTTGTTGGCGTTGATACCTAAATCTATACTGACTTCCAGCAAGTCAAGCCATAGCAAATAACGTTTTCGCGGCTCATGGACTCGAAAAACCCAACCAGGTCGAAAAGTCGAAAAGTATCCGGGGCAAGCAGCCGGCGTACTCGTGAGACCCGCGCGCCGGAGCCAGAACCCGGGGGGCCGACAATTGTTCAAGAGCATCCGGCGGATGCGCCCGGCGGCTGGGCTCAAGTACAGGAGAAGTTGGCCACGAAAACGGGTCTATCCGTGTTGCTGGTCAACGGGCGGCAACCACCTGCATTAATCGCGTCGAACAATAACTCTATTTGCCACGCGTTTCAGTCATCACTCGACTACGTCGGTCTTTGCGATCCCTACTGCGGAGATGCGCATCGCAAGGCGCTCAGCGCCGGCGGTCCGGTCAATTACAAGTGTCACGCCGGCCTGCAGTGCTTCACCATGCCGGTGCCGATCGGTGGCGAACAACGTCTGGTCGCGATTGGCGGCCGTGCCTTTGTTAGTGGCACTGACTACCGCAACCTGGTCGATCGTTTCCGCGCCGGAGAACTTAACGAACTGCTGGAGCGCGCGCCATTCACGAACGTGATCTTTGCCGAGCCTGAACGACTCGAGCAGCTTTCGCATCGACTGGACAAAGAAGTGCAACGCTTCAACTCGGCCCCGCCCGAACCACAAACACCTGAGCCAGCGCGAACGGAGGAGACCAACCTAAGGCCGCCTTTGGAAGAAACGCCGGATCTCCAGCGAGAGGTCGATCGTTTGCGCGTCGAGTTGCGTCGTCGTTCAAAACTGGCTGAATCGTTGCAGAATTTCCTCGAGCGGATCAGTTCCGATGAACCCGATAAAACGTATAACGCGATCTTGTTGCACACCAAAGAACTGTTGAAAGGCCAGCGTGGTTCGTTGTGGGTGTTCGATGAGAACACGAATGAGATCAGTCTGAAGGCTGCGATTGGGTTTGTGCGGCCGGCGAGTGAAATAGAACCGAAACGAATCGGTGAAGGGATTTCTGGGGGCGTGCTGGAATCAGGGAAGGCGATGGTGGTTGCAAACCTCGAGAGTGCCGGACTTGAGCCAGCGCCAGCCGAAAGAAAGTATCAAACAAAGTCGTTCATCAGTTACCCGATCACCATGGCGGGCCGAAAGATCGGAGTGTTGAATGTTGCCGACAAAGTGAGTGGCGAAAAGTTTGACGACGTCGATCTGAGCCTGCTTGAGATTATTGGTCCGCAAGTCGCCGTTGCGGTTGAACGTGCCGGATGGCAGGAACGCGCCAGCCAGTTTCAGTTGATGTCGATCACCGACCCGCTAACGGGTTTGTTGAACCGCCGTTATTTGGAAGAACGTCTTAGCGATGAGTTGAATCGCTCGTTGCGCTACAACTATGCAATGAGCTGCCTGATGATCGATATCGATGATTTCAAGAACTACAACGATCGCAACGGTCACCAGGCGGGTGACGTTGCGCTGAAAATTACTGCACACGCGCTCAAGTCCACGCTGCGATCGGCCGATGTCGCTTGCCGTTACGGTGGGGAGGAGTTTTGCATTTTGTTGCCACAAACGAGCCTGAGTGAGGCGGGCGTTATCGCCGAACGTATGCGACAACAAGTCGCCGACAAAGAGTACCCCTACGGTAAGTCGCAGCCACTGGGGAATGTTTCCGTTAGCATTGGCGTTTCTACGTTTGCCAGACAGATCGATACCGCTGAAAAGGTCATCGCTGCAGCAGACCGCGCGCTTTACGCCGCAAAAACCCAGGGCAAGAACCGGATCGAGTTTTACGTCGAAAATGTAATTGGCACGCCTGCCAGCAAATGACCCAGCCCCCTTACCAGCAGGAACAATCCATTCTCGGTCGCGTGAAGCGCACCGAATTTGCCGGCCGCCTGGAAGAACTAAACCGGCTGGTGACGCATGCCCGGTCCGTGCATGTAACCAACGGTGTTCTGCTACTGGCCAAGCCTTTTGCGGGCGTCTCGGAATTGCTGCGACAAACTTTTGACGCGCTGTTCTACGACGAGACTGTTGCGCCAGTTTATTTCGAGCTACCGCAAACAGAAACGACGCCAGTCAGTGCTGCGATCGAGTTTCTCAACACGTTTCTGCGCCACTATCTCGCCCACCGTCGACGCGAACCACAGTTGTGTAATGCGTCGCTGACACTAAATGACCTGCGGGAGCTTACACCCGCGGGAGACGCGGAATGGATTCTGCCGTTAATCGACGCCTACAACGAACAACGGTTCGGCGAAGATGACCGTGAACTGGTGCGCTTTTGTTTTTCAGTTGCTCGACGCGCGTCGCAGGAGGCGCGTCCTTTCATATTGTTTGATGCGACGAACCTGGCCGCCTACGAGGACGGAGCATTGCCGTTTGCGCGCGAACTGTTTGGCGCGCTGCAAACGACCGGAGCTCCCTTTGTACTGGCAGGACATCGACGCGAACTGCTTGATGCGTTGCAAAGAGCCGGATCCAGCCTCGAATCTTTCGAACCGTTGCGCCTGGATTCGCTAAACAACGAGGCCGCTCGTGCCCTGGTCAATTCTTTTGCAAACCGTTACTCGCTCACTGTCAGTGATGAAACTGAAGAATTACTCGTTCAGCAACTGGAGGCCAGCCCTTACTACATAACTTCCGTGCTTCAGGCGGCGCGTGAAAAGAGAATTGCGCTCGATTCGTATTTCGATTGTGAACGTCTGTATGTCGATGAAGTGCTCGGGGGCAAACTCTACCGCCAGTTTTCTTTAATACTCGAGAACATTGCGTATCAGCCGAAAACGCGTTGGTCGTTGATCAGGGTGCTCTGCGAAACAATTCCCGAAGGAAAGCGGCGGTCGCTCGAGAGCTGGGCGCACGCGTTGAACCTCACGGCCGGCGAAACCGAAGCAATAGTTCGGTTGTTGCACATTAACGAGATTGTGAATTGGGATGGCGAGACCATCTCCCTCGAAGGGATGTCTGTCGTTTGGCAGGATTACCTGCGCGCGCGTTTTCGCCTCGGCGCGTTGCGTGAGCCGCGTGCACTAGTTGTTGCTGACCTGATGGCGGGAGCGCTGAAGCGTGCCCCGCAAACTATTGCGCATTATTACCGGCGCGCGTCGAGCCTCAGCCTGGTCGAATTGCTAAGCCGCTTCGACACCCAGCTGATTCCGCGAAAACTATTTCATTACGACGAGTTTGCCGCGCTTTACAAGGGAGCCGACTACGAAGAGATATCGGCCGGCCTGAACGCTGATAATGACTTAGTGCGCCTGCCGCAAGTGTTTCACGCCGCCAGCGGGGTCGCGTTTAGTACCGCGCTCACGAGATTCGGTGCCGAGAACTCTGCAATTGCCCACGCCTTCACAGATGCCACGTACAGCGACCAGGATGAGACGGTTTGGATGGTTGCCAAAGTCGAAAGCAAACTTGAGGCGGACGCAAGTTTGGTTGAAAAGTGGTTGTCTCTTCTGAACGCCGTCGCCCGGCAGTCTGGCTTTGTAAAAACACAGTTCTGGCTAATCGCCAATGAAGGGTTCTCCCCCGAAGCGTCGGCGTTGTTGCGACGACAATCAGCATTTGGCTCGAGCCGGCAGCAGTTTCAAATCCTGAGCAGTCATTTGCGCAAGGCAGTCGATAAGCAGAGCGCGGAAGAATCTGAGGATGATTTCGTTCTCATCTTGCCGATGGACGGTGACAATGAGCTGCTGGCAGCGACTACAGTCGAACAAGTTGCGCGACGCCTTAACTTCAGTGCTGAAGCAATCAACCAGATCAAAACCGCAGTGGTCGAGGCTTGCATCAATGCGTCTGAACATAGTCTAAGTCCTGACCGCAAAATTTATCAGCGCTTCCGCGTCGAAAATGATAAATTGGTCATCACTATTTCGAGCCGGGGCGTTTTGCCCGCGAGCGTGACCACTGAAGCAGGAGATCTTTTGCCTTCAGATCGTCGCGGTTGGGGATTGAAGTTAATCAAGACGCTGATGGACGAAGTGGAGTTTGAACACGTAGACGAAGGGACACGTTTGCGCATGACCAAATATCGCCGGCCTGCCGCGATGGCCGAGGGCCGAAGCTAATCCATGGCTGAGTCCATCAAGACGCACGTCCGTTCCCACTGCGTAGGAACTACTGCGGTCGTTTACGCGAGCGATTACCTGAACAAGTTAACTGGCGAGCGCATCGAGCGTGAGTGTCGGAAGCAGTTAGACTCCGGTGCGCGTGCCCTGGTCATCGATTTCAGCGACACCGAATTAGTCAACAGCATCGGCGTGTCGATTCTGCTGGGAATCATCGACGTAGCTGAGAAGAGTGGTGCGCTCGTCGTTTTTTCCGACGTCAACAGTGAAACAGTGCAACTGTTCGAGATGCTGGGCCTGACGCGGCATGTTGTGCTCGCGAAAGATGAGCAGGAAGCGATCACCAGCCTTGCTATTGGTCACTAAGGGTTGATTGTTTTTGTACTTGGTACTTTGTTCTTTGTACTTAGTAGTTGGTCTTTGGTCTTTCGTCTTTGGACAAGGCTTAAAATTCATGGATCCTATCTGTCAACTACAAAGTACAAAGCACAAAGTACCAAGTACAAAAATCAAAGCCCCAAGACAAAAACCTAAGACCGTATTGATGTGGAATCCAACACCCAAAAACTAATCCATTCGTTCGCGGCGCTGGCTGATCTTGGCCAGGAGATTGCCGATAGCGGCGACTTCATGGCGATGGTGCGCACGTCGCTGCATCTCTTGCTCGGCACCCTTGCGATCCGGCGCGGTGCGGTGCTCGAAGTTCCCGTGCATCTCGAACGCACAAACTGCCTCGCGACCTGGGGATTGAGTGACGATTACGGCGTCGAATACGAAATCGATGCTGAAACAAAAGAAGCGCTCGCGAACGCTACTCGCAAGGCTTTCGCAGTCGATGGAGACGCTGCGAGCAACGCAGTGCTGGACGGCCTGCGAACGCAAGAGATCGAGTTAATCGTGCCAATGGTGGTGCGTGGTGAGCTCACGGGCGTGGTAGCGCTTGGCGGCAAAGCGAGCGGCGAGCCCTTCACCGAAGACGATCTGGAAGTGATTCAGGCGATGGTGCGCCACATCGGTGTCGGCATTCATACGCACCGGCTACTGGCTGAGGTGAGGGAACAGGCGGAGGAGAATCGCCGCCTGTACTTCGACCTGCGCGCCATCTATCGCGACACGGTGCGCGCGTTTGCTGCGGCGATCGATATCAAGGACAAGTACACGCAGGGCCACTCCGAGCGTGTGGGCAAGTACAGCGAAATTATCGCGCGCGAAATGGGTTGGCGCGAAGAAGAAGTTGAAGGCATGGCGATCGCAGGTTACCTGCACGACGTGGGCAAGCTGGTGGTGGAACGAGACATCATCAACGCGCCTTACAAGATTGATGCGAAGCAATCGAGTGAATTAAATCGTCATCCTGCCGCCGGCTACAACATCCTGCTGCCGATTCAACATCCGTTCACCGACATCCCGTTGATGGCGAAGTATCACCACGAACGACTCGATGGTCGCGGTTATCCCGAAGGTTTGACTGACGAGGAGATCCCGCTGGGCGCGAAGATCGTGAGTCTGGCCGATTCGTTCGACGCGATGACCACCGATCGTCCTTACAAGACGCGTCGCTCGTTTGAGGAAGTAATTAGCGACTTCCGCAAGAACACTGGGACGCAGTTTGCTCCGTCGGTGGTGTCTGCCTTTTGTCGCGCCTTATTGAAGGAATTGAACGGGGAAACGAAAGAACGAAGGTTTTTGAAGATGCTCGGCAAAAACTATCTCGACGCCGAACGCGACCGCCCTCTCATCATCGAACTACTCAACGAACTCGATCCCAACACCAAAGCCGCCGCCGCCCGCGGCTAAATACATTTGAAGCTTAACGACGCGCCCCTTCGCGTCGTTCGGATCACGGCTGTGCCGTCCGATGTGCGGAAGGGCTTTGCCCTTCCGGAGACGGATTCTTGAATGATGGGGCTACGCCCCGGAAGTCACACCCAAAGCATAGCCCTAAGCAATGATAGTAAGCCCGACGGAAGGGCAGAGCCCTTCCGCACATCAGACGGCATAGCCGAAGTCACTTCGGCTGGATTCTTAGGACGAAGTTGCAGATTGCGATTTTTTGATCTGGTAAGACTTCGGCGCGCTGGTCGCGTGGCACTTCACGGGTCCCCACCATGGTTGGATTGCGACCCTTCGCGATCAAGTAATACCGGCCGTCAGTTTCGCGCGTGAGCGTGGCATGAACGCGACTGATTTCCGGGTCACCCTTTAAAGGCAAGTCGACGGTGATCGAGCGCGAGCCTCGACCGATCGTAATCTCCGGCTTGTTGATAGGCACCACATTCTCGCGCACGCCGTTTTTCCAAACTTCAACCGAGTAAAGTTCCTGGATGCGCGGGCGCACGACTGTCTGTTCACCCAGCTCGCCGGTGCCGCTGTCGCCGGGTTCACTGTCGCCGCGTGTGCCGTCGGCCCGTTCGCGAATCGTTTCGCTGAAATCAACTTGAGGAGACGGTTTCGGCGCTGCCCCCACGCGCGGATTAACTTGCGTGTGTCCCGCTTCGGTTTCATTCCAAACAGCCTGCACGCGGAACTGTCCCTTCTCAAGCGTGCCATCGACGCGCAACTCAACCGAGAACGACTTGGCAGCCAATTGCGTTGAGCCGCTTAATTCGCGCGCGCGCTCCGAAAGCACGTGGAAGAGACCCTGTTCGAGACCTTTGCGCTTGTCACCCTGCCAGTCCTTGTCGTCTTCATTGCTGAGATAAACGATATATTCGCGCGGAATGTAGGTCAGCCCGCCGGGCGGAGTGAACATCTCCTCCTGCATCACTTCCTCAACCTTGCGGGCAATCTTTACCAGGAACTCTTCCCAGATGCGCCGCGGTTTGGAGTGCTCGTCAGCAGCCTCGAGCAGGTCTTCACCCTGCTCGCCGTCAATCCATCTTCGTATCGATTCTAGAAGGCTCATGTAAACTTGAGTGACGCTGTTCCTAGTCTTTTTTGAACTTTGTGCTTTGTTCTTTGTACTTCGTAGTTGATTCTTGGCCAAGTTGCGTTGGCCTTCTCTTCAAATACTTTATTGCTATAGATAGCGACCCGCAAAGTACAAAGTTCAAAGTACAAAGTTCAAAAATATTCAACTTCCAGACTGCTATTCAAACTTCACGAATTTCTTATTAATCCATCCCCGATCGGAAGTAAACGGATCTGCCTTCGCCCGACCGTGCTGCAATACTTGCACTTCATACCAGTTATCGCCGGTGGAGATAATCCTGATCCGCGAACCCGCTTCGGCCAATCCAATCGGCGCATTGGCAACGCTCGCATCTGAACGCAAATTCACGTCCGTAGTTGTAACACCTTCGCGGCCAACTACAAAAACGTCCGACAGCAGTGGCAAGCCAACAAACGGATTCCAATGTGAAGTAACATACTTATGCGTCGCCAGCAACATCCCAGCGAAGGCGAGAATCAGGATGGCAGCCACCAAATACGGGCGCGCGCGGCGCGGACCAACTTCGCGCCGCTTGTTTACAAACCGACCACTTGCAGGCTTGCGCGTGTCTGGTAACGCATCAATCCGTTCGCGCGCGGTCTGCCGGCTTACTGCCGCGTTTTGGCGGCGCCGTTCTTCAATATCGCTAACGGGCACAACAATCTTTGGCCGCTTCGCTGCATCCACCAATATTGGTCCACGACTTTCTTCATGCGCCTGCGGTAATTCATTCACCGGGCGGAAACGCGGCTGCGGCGGCGCTTCGGTGAAATCGTCGGGCTCAACACTCAACTCCAGACTGGGACGACGATGCGACTCGGCCACTGCCACTGATTGTATTCCCGGCAATGGTTTCGTCGCCGGCATCGCTGCATCCGCCAGGTCGTCCCAAAAGTCCTGCACAGTCTGGTAACGCATCTCTGGGTTCGTCTGCGTCGACTTTTGTAACACGCGCAAGACAGCAGGCGACCACGGTTTGTCCGCAATCGCGGGGGGCAGGTCTTTAATCGAATGATGAGCAAAGCGCTTTCCAGCACATTGGGATCCTAAGCTTAGAATTCCACGTGGACAAGTTGTCGCGGCCGCTTCTATAGTGTCACCTAAATACTAGTGACTCCAGCGTAACTGGACTGGCCACAGTTAGGCCGCAAATGTAATCACACTGGCTCACCTTCGGGTGGGCCTTTCTGCGTTCGCGAGTGGACCCGATAAGCTCATGGAGCGGCGTAACCGTCGCACAGGAAGGACAGAGAAAGCGCGGATCTGGGAAGTGACGGACAGAACGGTCAGGACCTGGATTGGGGAGGCGGTTGCCGCCGCTGCTGCTGACGGTGTGACGTTCTCTGTTCCGGTCACACCACATACGTTCCGCCATTCCTATGCGATGCACATGCTGTATGCCGGTATACCGCTGAAAGTTCTGCAAAGCCTGATGGGACATAAGTCCATCAGTTCAACGGAAGTCTACACGAAGGTTTTTGCGCTGGATGTGGCTGCCCGGCACCGGGTGCAGTTTGCGATGCCGGAGTCTGATGCGGTTGCGATGCTGAAACAATTATCCTGAGAATAAATGCCTTGGCCTTTATATGGAAATGTGGAACTGAGTGGATATGCTGTTTTTGTCTGTTAAACAGAGAAGCTGGCTGTTATCCACTGAGAAGCGAACGAAACAGTCGGGAAAATCTCCCATTATCGTAGAGATCCGCATTATTAATCTCAGGAGCCTGTGTAGCGTTTATAGGAAGTAGTGTTCTGTCATGATGCCTGCAAGCGGTAACGAAAACGATTTGAATATGCCTTCAGGAACAATAGAAATCTTCGTGCGGTGTTACGTTGAAGTGGAGCGGATTATGTCAGCAATGGACAGAACAACCTAATGAACACAGAACCATGATGTGGTCTGTCCTTTTACAGCCAGTAGTGCTCGCCGCAGTCGAGCGACAGGGCGAAGCCCTCGGCTGGTTGCCCTCGCCGCTGGGCTGGCGGCCGTCTATGGCCCTGCAAACGCGCCAGAAACGCCGTCGAAGCCGTGTGCGAGACACCGCGGCCGGCCGCCGGCGTTGTGGATACCTCGCGGAAAACTTGGCCCTCACTGACAGATGAGGGGCGGACGTTGACACTTGAGGGGCCGACTCACCCGGCGCGGCGTTGACAGATGAGGGGCAGGCTCGATTTCGGCCGGCGACGTGGAGCTGGCCAGCCTCGCAAATCGGCGAAAACGCCTGATTTTACGCGAGTTTCCCACAGATGATGTGGACAAGCCTGGGGATAAGTGCCCTGCGGTATTGACACTTGAGGGGCGCGACTACTGACAGATGAGGGGCGCGATCCTTGACACTTGAGGGGCAGAGTGCTGACAGATGAGGGGCGCACCTATTGACATTTGAGGGGCTGTCCACAGGCAGAAAATCCAGCATTTGCAAGGGTTTCCGCCCGTTTTTCGGCCACCGCTAACCTGTCTTTTAACCTGCTTTTAAACCAATATTTATAAACCTTGTTTTTAACCAGGGCTGCGCCCTGTGCGCGTGACCGCGCACGCCGAAGGGGGGTGCCCCCCCTTCTCGAACCCTCCCGGTCGAGTGAGCGAGGAAGCACCAGGGAACAGCACTTATATATTCTGCTTACACACGATGCCTGAAAAAACTTCCCTTGGGGTTATCCACTTATCCACGGGGATATTTTTATAATTATTTTTTTTATAGTTTTTAGATCTTCTTTTTTAGAGCGCCTTGTAGGCCTTTATCCATGCTGGTTCTAGAGAAGGTGTTGTGACAAATTGCCCTTTCAGTGTGACAAATCACCCTCAAATGACAGTCCTGTCTGTGACAAATTGCCCTTAACCCTGTGACAAATTGCCCTCAGAAGAAGCTGTTTTTTCACAAAGTTATCCCTGCTTATTGACTCTTTTTTATTTAGTGTGACAATCTAAAAACTTGTCACACTTCACATGGATCTGTCATGGCGGAAACAGCGGTTATCAATCACAAGAAACGTAAAAATAGCCCGCGAATCGTCCAGTCAAACGACCTCACTGAGGCGGCATATAGTCTCTCCCGGGATCAAAAACGTATGCTGTATCTGTTCGTTGACCAGATCAGAAAATCTGATGGCACCCTACAGGAACATGACGGTATCTGCGAGATCCATGTTGCTAAATATGCTGAAATATTCGGATTGACCTCTGCGGAAGCCAGTAAGGATATACGGCAGGCATTGAAGAGTTTCGCGGGGAAGGAAGTGGTTTTTTATCGCCCTGAAGAGGATGCCGGCGATGAAAAAGGCTATGAATCTTTTCCTTGGTTTATCAAACGTGCGCACAGTCCATCCAGAGGGCTTTACAGTGTACATATCAACCCATATCTCATTCCCTTCTTTATCGGGTTACAGAACCGGTTTACGCAGTTTCGGCTTAGTGAAACAAAAGAAATCACCAATCCGTATGCCATGCGTTTATACGAATCCCTGTGTCAGTATCGTAAGCCGGATGGCTCAGGCATCGTCTCTCTGAAAATCGACTGGATCATAGAGCGTTACCAGCTGCCTCAAAGTTACCAGCGTATGCCTGACTTCCGCCGCCGCTTCCTGCAGGTCTGTGTTAATGAGATCAACAGCAGAACTCCAATGCGCCTCTCATACATTGAGAAAAAGAAAGGCCGCCAGACGACTCATATCGTATTTTCCTTCCGCGATATCACTTCCATGACGACAGGATAGTCTGAGGGTTATCTGTCACAGATTTGAGGGTGGTTCGTCACATTTGTTCTGACCTACTGAGGGTAATTTGTCACAGTTTTGCTGTTTCCTTCAGCCTGCATGGATTTTCTCATACTTTTTGAACTGTAATTTTTAAGGAAGCCAAATTTGAGGGCAGTTTGTCACAGTTGATTTCCTTCTCTTTCCCTTCGTCATGTGACTTGATATCGGGGGTTAGTTCGTCATCATTGATGAGGGTTGATTATCACAGTTTATTACTCTGAATTGGCTATCCGCGTGTGTACCTCTACCTGGAGTTTTTCCCACGGTGGATATTTCTTCTTGCGCTGAGCGTAAGAGCTATCTGACAGAACAGTTCTTCTTTGCTTCCTCGCCAGTTCGCTCGCTATGCTCGGTTACACGGCTGCGGCGAGCGCTAGTGATAATAAGTGACTGAGGTATGTGCTCTTCTTATCTCCTTTTGTAGTGTTGCTCTTATTTTAAACAACTTTGCGGTTTTTTGATGACTTTGCGATTTTGTTGTTGCTTTGCAGTAAATTGCAAGATTTAATAAAAAAACGCAAAGCAATGATTAAAGGATGTTCAGAATGAAACTCATGGAAACACTTAACCAGTGCATAAACGCTGGTCATGAAATGACGAAGGCTATCGCCATTGCACAGTTTAATGATGACAGCCCGGAAGCGAGGAAAATAACCCGGCGCTGGAGAATAGGTGAAGCAGCGGATTTAGTTGGGGTTTCTTCTCAGGCTATCAGAGATGCCGAGAAAGCAGGGCGACTACCGCACCCGGATATGGAAATTCGAGGACGGGTTGAGCAACGTGTTGGTTATACAATTGAACAAATTAATCATATGCGTGATGTGTTTGGTACGCGATTGCGACGTGCTGAAGACGTATTTCCACCGGTGATCGGGGTTGCTGCCCATAAAGGAGGCGTTTACAAAACCTCAGTTTCTGTTCATCTTGCTCAGGATCTGGCTCTGAAGGGGCTACGTGTTTTGCTCGTGGAAGGTAACGACCCCCAGGGAACAGCCTCAATGTATCACGGATGGGTACCAGATCTTCATATTCATGCAGAAGACACTCTCCTGCCTTTCTATCTTGGGGAAAAGGACGATGTCACTTATGCAATAAAGCCCACTTGCTGGCCGGGGCTTGACATTATTCCTTCCTGTCTGGCTCTGCACCGTATTGAAACTGAGTTAATGGGCAAATTTGATGAAGGTAAACTGCCCACCGATCCACACCTGATGCTCCGACTGGCCATTGAAACTGTTGCTCATGACTATGATGTCATAGTTATTGACAGCGCGCCTAACCTGGGTATCGGCACGATTAATGTCGTATGTGCTGCTGATGTGCTGATTGTTCCCACGCCTGCTGAGTTGTTTGACTACACCTCCGCACTGCAGTTTTTCGATATGCTTCGTGATCTGCTCAAGAACGTTGATCTTAAAGGGTTCGAGCCTGATGTACGTATTTTGCTTACCAAATACAGCAATAGTAATGGCTCTCAGTCCCCGTGGATGGAGGAGCAAATTCGGGATGCCTGGGGAAGCATGGTTCTAAAAAATGTTGTACGTGAAACGGATGAAGTTGGTAAAGGTCAGATCCGGATGAGAACTGTTTTTGAACAGGCCATTGATCAACGCTCTTCAACTGGTGCCTGGAGAAATGCTCTTTCTATTTGGGAACCTGTCTGCAATGAAATTTTCGATCGTCTGATTAAACCACGCTGGGAGATTAGATAATGAAGCGTGCGCCTGTTATTCCAAAACATACGCTCAATACTCAACCGGTTGAAGATACTTCGTTATCGACACCAGCTGCCCCGATGGTGGATTCGTTAATTGCGCGCGTAGGAGTAATGGCTCGCGGTAATGCCATTACTTTGCCTGTATGTGGTCGGGATGTGAAGTTTACGGGAAAG
>JADMIO011204596.1_pt1 | contig 102935 bp, 90 predicted proteins | sample 8958161 | NCBI WGS metagenome assembly JADMIO01 (sample SAMN16585339, study PRJNA669376) | soil metagenome | isolation source: Crop rotation soil | place: USA: Cullars Rotation, Alabama | collected 2011 | reverse complement strand
GCCGCGACTTCAAGTCACGTGAATTCCAAGCTTCGGATCCCACTGTGCTGGAAAGTGTTTATCTCTACGTCAATCCGGCCAAGGACAACCTCGTCGACTCGATCGATAAATTCCCCGGATTGTCCAGCTGGAAGCAGTACCGGCTCGGAAAGCATAAAAAGGTTTGTCCCTGGATTAACCGCGGTTCAATACGTCCACTTCTAAAAACCAGCCTTTCATTCAACGAACTGGAGTACTTGGCTCGAAAATATGTGAGAAAAGCAACCGAGAAGTTTTCCTTCACCATTTTTCCGGATGCCTGGATGGAGTGCTTCGACATCACTGACGCCCAAGAGAAAGAAAAGACCAACAAAACCATCGTTGACCTTGTTCGCGAACGAGAGGCGTACTATCGGCAAGACCGAGCGACGAATGGCAAAACTGTGATCGGAGTAAAGGCCTTGGCACTGCAGGCCATCGACACACCGTACGTTTCGGAGCGGTCCGGGAGGATGACCTGGTGTATCTCCAAAGATATAGAACTTCGCAAAGAAAGAATTTCAAAAATGAAACGACTCGTGGAAAGAGCGCGTGAAGTATATGAACGTTGGAAAATAGGCGATTTTTCGATTCCGTACCCGCTGGGACTCTTTCCGCCCTCGATGCCGAAGTTAGCCGAAGCTCTTATTTAAAGGAGCCGTTTCGACTATTGCTCTCCGATCTGGTGTCGGCGACGTTGTCGTGTATTTACGGCTTCGCTCTGCCGCCCTTACTGCGTTAATTGTTCTCCGATCTATCACTTTTCTATCCCGTGATCTGTTCGCTGTCGTTCCCGTTCGGGCTGGAGCCCCGCACCAGGGAGTGGTAATGGTTCGCTATGGCAGAAGAGGCGACGAGGCTGGGGGTGCTGATGACTCTGTTGTCGGCGCTTGTCGGCTGTAGCATGAACTCCACTGTGCTGACGACGCGGGAACCTCGATTACTGTGGTACGAAACAACCGCGCCCAAGCCTCGCGGGGTGATCATGCTCGTAGGGGGGCTCAATAACCGGCCCGAAATCATGGCGCCGCTGGCAGAAGAGCTGCAATTACGGGGGTTTCACGCGTTCACCGTCTCGTTGACCGGCCACGCTCAGGGCGAGTGGCTCGAAGATGCTTCCGCCGAGAAATGGCTGCGCGATCTGGACGCGGCCTATGATGTGGCCAGGACGCGCCACCCGAATACTCCGTTTTCAACCATCGGCTTCTCACTCGGCGGCACGTTGACCACAGCCTGGCTGCTCAACTCTCCGGAAATTCGCGCTAGCCATTCGCTCCTCATAGCACCGGCGATCTGGTTTCCGGGACACGCTGCATTTTTGCGACTGCTCGCCTACACCCCGTTTTCACTGCCGAGCTTCATGCCGCAAAAAATCCGCGTGCATCGGTTGACGCCCCTCTCAGCCTATCGAGCTCTTTTCACACTGAGCGATAGAATAAAAACCGCTACCCTGAGTGAGGGCATGCGACACACTCCGACACTGGTCATCATGGCGAAAGGCGACGAGTTGGTAAGCTACTCGGCCACCCAACAGTGGATTCAAAGTATCAATTCGCCAGCCTGGCGATTCGAGCCGGCCGATGTCGACAAGCTGGATTACCAGCATCTCCTCCTCTGGCCGCGACCACTCACACCGAAGTGGGCGGCGCTGACCAAGCGGATTGAACGCTTTCTTTCAGACTCCTAGCCTGAACTTCTCACGCCTCGTGAGAAGTTCAGGCTGCAAGTCCACGGATGGACTTGCAAAATCGATGCTCCAAGCATCGATTTTGGTTTGACACTCTGTCTGCGCCCGTTCTCGGCGCAGACAGAGTGTCAAACGGAGGAAAGCGGCCATGGATGGCCGTTTTCCGACCATTTCTCACGCTCGCACGTCATTGCGTGCATGCAAAGCATGACGCGAGCTGTAAGAAATAGGGGCTAGGGCTGATTGAAAAATTGCGAGCATGCAGAGCTGTAGTTGCTCGCAGCCTGAGCGACCAACTGATCCGATGAGCAGAAATCGCCACCCTCGAAACCGACCTGCTCGCAGCCGCTGACCGCTTGCTGCAGAGTGGGATTCGTTAAATCCATGTTCAGCACAATATCAGCGGTGCTGGAACAGTCGAAGCCAGTGGTATCAAAAACCGGTGCGGAAAAGCTCTGATAGAATGCATCAGTAGCTAGATCCACATTCGCGAGGTCACTCAACAACGATTCCGTCGGCGCTGAGGCGTAGTAGGTGTCGCGATACTGCGTCGCCATGCTGAAACCGCCAGCAGGACTCCGCAAACTCACGTCCTTATAGGCACCGCGAAGAAAACGAAGACTCTGGATCGTGCTACCGGCCGAAACCTGGGCGAGCGTATACGCCTTGCGCGTATCACCGCCGAACCGGTCAAAAACTTTGCTCCGGACGTCGCCGTCAGATGTAAATACCAGCAAGCCCTGGTACTGATCGCCGAACGTGTTCGCGGCGTTGCGATCCTTCGTGTCATCAAACACAAGCTGCGAACCCTGCACTTTCACGAAGGCCGTAACCACGGTGTTGGAGATCGTCGTGCCATCACTATCAGAGATGCCCAGCGTTTCCGAGCGAAACTGGCCGGCTTGCGAGACACTGAGCCGCTGAATCTCCGTCGTTTGCGCCTCGCCATTACAGAACCAGAGGTCATAAGCAAACACATTGCCGCGCTTGGTATTATTCTGCTGCGAGTACACTCGAACAAAAATCGTTTGAGGGCCCGTCGGGACTTTAACCACCCGATTAGCACTGCCTGCGGGCACGCTGAAAAGCTTCGTAATGTCTCCGCCCGGCAGCGATCCGCTTACCAGCGATATGCCGCCGGCATCAATATTGGCTTGGGTCGGCGCATTCTTCATGTAGCAGAGTGCTGTTTCGCCATGGAGAATATCTTGAAACGAAAAGCCGACCGATTGGGCCATAAAACACGCCCCCAATCCACCCGACTCGCCGTCGTTAGCCCCTTTGAAAAATTGGCGACACTGCGACTCATTCGCCGTGCCTGCAGCGATCGCCGACACTACCCCGGGCGTCCAAAAAACTTCGCTGACCGAACCACCCGCGAGATCAAGTAACGATGGTGGCGTTCCGGAAACATCTCGTGGCGTCAGAACGCTCGAACTCGCGCTCCCGCCTGCCAATGCAGTGCTACTCGGCAGATCCGACAAACGAATCTTCTTATGGCCGAGCTTGCCCGATGCCTTGCTCAATTTTTTGCAGACGGAAGTATCGCTTTTCTTGACCGGCAGATACGAAGTGCCATTGGCGCTCCGGATACAGTGATACTTTTTTTCCTTGCCCTCGCTCGTAACCACGACGGTGACTTTTTTTGCCGCGAATGCAGCATGAAGTGGTGCAAAAGCAAGAAATGACAGACCAAGAGCGATAACTTTCGTTAAGTTGCGTGCCATAAATTTTATCGTAAAAATGACTCCCCATCCGACCTAGTCGGAACATCAGCAGATATCGTCACATGCCCGGAAATATCTTAGAAATTTGAGGGTTAGGATAAGCGCGGATATATTCTTTTTCGCGTCAGCGAGCTTTTTTATAGAGCCAATGGAGCGGAGCGCAGTAATCCCTTTTTTTTCAAGTTGCCCTTTTGTTCCCGCTCTTTTTTCGATTCCGTATGACCTCGATCATACCCTCGACACCGCCCTCATGTATGATCCAGCTCCTATTTGGCGGCCAAGTTCCACCGGCGCGTTCCTTCTTTTTCGTATGCGCTAAAGAATTTTTCCGCCCCGAGGTTTTAGTTTGAAAAGTTGTGCATCATAATGGCTGATAGGCCAGCGGCTGACGCGGTCAAAAGGTTTTGCGAGAGTTCAGATAATCAAAAGGTAGATCCATGGAAAGCGCCGCTGAGCAAGCTAACGGCAACGGAGAGTACCGCCAAGAAGTTCCCCTTGAAAAAAGTCAGTTACTCGCCGCACTCCTTGCCTTCAAGAAAGGTGACTTCAGCGTTCGCTTGCCCCTGAATTGCAGTGGTATCGATGGAAAGATCGCCGACGCCTTCAATGACGTCGTCGAACTCAATCAGCGCATGGCGACCGAATTGGAACGCCTCGGATCCGTCGTCGGCAAAGAAGGCCGCATTTCCCAACGCGCCACTATCGGCGGCCTGAGCGGATCGTGGGCCGCCTCGATCGGTTCTGTAAACTCCCTCATCGCCGACCTCGTCCATCCGACCACCGAAATTGCGCGCGTGATCGGCGCCGTGGCCAAAGGCGATCTGTCGCAGAGCATGGCTACCGAGATCGAAGGCCGCCCGCTGCAGGGCGAATTCCTCCGCACCGCCAAAACCGTGAATACGATGGTGACTCAGCTCGGCTCCTTCGCCTCCGAAGTAACCCGCGTCGTGCGCGAGGTCGGCACCGAAGGAAAACTCGGCGGGCAGGCTCAAGTCCAAGGTGTCGCCGGTACGTGGAAAGATCTCACTGATTCCGTGAACCTCATGGCCGGTAACCTGACCGGCCAGGTGCGTAACATCGCCGCGGTCACCACCGCCGTGGCCAACGGCGATCTGTCCAAAAAGATCACGGTCGATGTCAAAGGCGAAATTCTCGAACTGAAAGACACCATCAATACCATGGTGGATCAGCTGAACTCGTTCGCCTCCGAAGTGACTCGCGTCGCGCGTGAAGTCGGTACTGAAGGTATTCTGGGCGGTCAGGCCGAAGTAAAAGGGGTCGCCGGTACCTGGAAAGACCTCACCGATTCGGTCAATTCCATGGCCGGTAACTTGACCGGCCAAGTGCGTAACATCGCGGCCGTTACAACCGCAGTGGCGAATGGCGACCTATCGAAGAAGATCACTGTCGACGTCAAAGGCGAAATCTTGGAACTCAAAAACACCATCAACACCATGGTGGATCAGCTTAAGTCGTTCGCTTCGGAAGTCACGCGCGTAGCGAGAGAAGTCGGTACCGAAGGAAGCCTCGGCGGGCAGGCCGAAGTAAAAGGTGTTGCTGGTACGTGGAAAGATCTCACCGATTCAGTCAACTCGATGGCCGGGAACCTGACGGCACAGGTGCGTAACATCGCCGCGGTGACCACCGCTGTCGCCAACGGCGACCTCTCCAAAAAGATTACCGTCGACGTCAAAGGCGAAATTCTCGAACTTAAAAACACCATCAACACGATGGTGGACCAGCTCCGATCGTTCGCTTCGGAAGTTACCCGCGTCGCGCGCGAAGTCGGTACCGAAGGAAAACTCGGCGGTCAGGCGCAGGTGCAAGGTGTCGCCGGTACCTGGAAGGACTTGACCGACTCGGTGAATCTGATGGCCGGTAACCTAACCGCTCAAGTGCGTAATATCGCCGCCGTGACGACCGCTGTTGCCAACGGCGACCTCTCCAAAAAGATTACCGTCGACGTGCAAGGCGAGATCTTGGAGATGAAGAACACGATTAACATTCTGGTCGATCAGCTCTCCTCTTTCGCCTCGGAAGTAACGCGAGTCGCGCGGGAAGTCGGTACCGAAGGCGCTCTCGGCGGTCAGGCCGAAGTGCCCGGGGTCGCCGGCACGTGGAAAGATCTGACCGACTCCGTGAACTCGATGGCCGGTAACTTGACCGCCCAAGTACGTAATATCGCCGCCGTGACCACCGCTGTGGCGAACGGCGACCTGTCCAAAAAGATCACCGTCGATGTCAAAGGTGAAATTTTGGAGCTTAAAAACACCATCAATACGATGGTGGACCAACTTTCGTCCTTTGCTTCTGAAGTGACGCGCGTAGCGAGAGAAGTCGGTACTGAAGGTATTCTCGGCGGTCAGGCTGAAGTGAAAGGAGTGGCCGGTACATGGAAAGATCTCACTGATTCGGTGAACTCGATGGCCGGCAACTTGACCGGTCAGGTACGTAATATCGCGGCCGTCACAACCGCGGTGGCCACCGGCGACCTCTCGAAGAAGATCACCGTCGATGTCAAAGGCGAGATTCTGGAGCTCAAAAACACCGTCAACACGATGGTGGATCAGCTTTCCTCGTTCGCCTCCGAAGTGACGCGTGTGGCGCGCGAAGTCGGTACCGAAGGTAAACTCGGCGGTCAGGCCGAAGTAAAAGGGGTGGCCGGTACCTGGAAAGACTTGACCGATTCAGTGAACTCCATGGCCGGTAACTTGACCGGCCAAGTGCGTAACATCGCGGCCGTGACGACCGCCGTGGCCAATGGCGACCTATCCAAAAAGATCACCGTCGACGTCAAAGGCGAAATTCTCGAACTGAAAAACACCATCAACACCATGGTGGATCAGCTGCGTTCATTCGCTTCCGAAGTAACCCGCGTCGCGCGTGAAGTCGGTACCGAAGGCAAACTCGGTGGTCAAGCCGAAGTGAAAGGGGTCGCCGGCACCTGGAAAGATCTCACCGACTCGGTGAATTTCATGGCCGGTAACCTAACCAGCCAAGTGCGTAACATCGCCGACGTAACGAAAGCCGTGGCCGGCGGCGATCTGTCGAAAAAGATCACCGTCGACGTGAAAGGTGAAATTCTGCAATTGAAAGACACCATCAACACGATGGTGGATCAGCTGCGATCGTTCGCCTCGGAAGTGACCCGCGTGGCCCGTGAAGTCGGTACCGAAGGTAAGCTCGGCGGACAAGCCATCGTGCCGGACGTCGGCGGAACGTGGAAAGATCTTACCGATAACGTGAACTTCATGGCCGGTAACCTGACCAGCCAGGTGCGTAACATCGCCGACGTAACCAAAGCCGTGGCGCGCGGCGACTTGTCGAAGAAGATAACCGTCGACGTGAAAGGTGAAATTCTCGAACTGAAAAACACCGTCAACACGATGGTGGACCAGCTCTCCTCCTTCGCTTCCGAAGTGACCCGCGTCGCCCGTGAAGTCGGTACCGAGGGTAAGCTCGGCGGTCAGGCTTTCGTCGAAGGCGTCTCCGGAACGTGGAAAGACCTCACCGATAACGTGAACTCGATGGCCGGTAACTTGACCAGCCAGGTCCGTGGTATCGCCAAAGTCGTGACCGCGGTCGCCAACGGTGACTTGAAGCGAAAACTAACCGTCGAAGCAAAAGGCGAAATCGCCGAGCTCGCCGACACTATCAACGGCATGATCGAAACGCTCGCCACCTTCGCCGACCAAGTAACGACCGTGGCCCGCGAAGTCGGCGTCGAAGGAAAACTGGGCGGCCAGGCCAGCGTGCCGGGCGCCGCCGGTACCTGGAAACACCTCACCGACAACGTGAACCAACTCGCCGCGAACTTGACCACGCAGGTGCGTGCCATCGCCGACGTGGCCACCGCCGTGACCAAAGGTGACCTGACCCGATCCATTCAGGTGGCGGCACAAGGCGAAGTCGCCGCGCTCAAAGACAACATCAACGAGATGATCCGCAACCTCAAGGACACGACCTTGAAAAACAGCCAACAGGACTGGCTCAAAACGAACTTGGCCAAGTTCTCTCGAATGTTGCAGGGACAAAAAGATCTCATCACGGTCGGCAAGCTCATTCTCTCCGAACTCGCGCCGGTGGTGGCCGCGCAGCAAGCGGTTTTCTATACTATTGACTCCTCTAAAGATGACGCCACAAAAGAGGAAGCTTCCAAGGAGGCGGCTGAACCGTCGGCATTGAAACTGCTCGCGAGCTATGCCGACACCGGCACACTGCCCGCAGAGCTCCGCATGGGCGAAGGTTTGCTCGGACAATGCGCCGTCGAAAAGCAGAAGATTCTTCTCTCGAACGTGCCTGATGATTACCTCAAGATCTCATCGGGCCTCGGTAAGTCTTCACCGCGCTCGATTATCGTGCTGCCGGTGCTCTTCGAAGAGCAGGTGAAAGGCGTCATGGAGCTCGCCTCCTTTGAAGGCTTCAGCCCGACCCACCAGGTCTTTCTCGATCAGCTGACGGAGAGTATCGGTATCGTGCTCAACACGATTGAAGCAAACATGCGCACCGAGGATCTGCTCAAGCAATCGCAATCTCTGGCGCGCGAATTGCAGAGCCAGCAACAAGAGCTTCAGGCGACCAACCAAGAGCTCCAAGAGAAAGCACAACTCTTGGCTCAACAGAACGAGGAAGTCGAACGCAAAAACAAAGAAGTGGAGCAGGCCCGTCTCGCGCTCGAAGAGAAAGCCGAGCAGCTTGCGCTCACGTCGAAATACAAATCCGAATTTTTGGCCAACATGTCGCACGAGCTGCGCACACCGCTCAATAGCTTGCTCATCTTGTCCGATCAGCTCTCGCGTAACCAGGAGGGTAATCTCACCGACAAACAGGTGCAGTTTTCGCGCACGATTCACGCCTCGGGCAACGATCTGCTCGCGCTCATCAACGACATTCTCGATCTCTCCAAGATCGAATCCGGAACGGTCAGCGTCGATATCAGCGAACTTCCGTTCGGCGATCTGCACGATTACGTCGAGCGTACCTTCCGCCACGTGGCCGAGTCGAAGGGGTTGGATTTTTCGATTATGCTCACCCCGGGTCTGCCGAAGGCGATCGAGACCGACACCAAACGGCTGCAACAGGTGCTCAAAAACCTCCTCTCGAACGCTTTCAAGTTCACCGCCCAAGGCCGAGTCGATGTGCGCGTGAGTCGCGTCGCGACCGGCTGGAGCCAAGATGTCGAGACGCTGGCCCGTGCCAATGCAGTGGTGGCATTCTCGGTCACCGACACCGGGATCGGTATCCAACTCGACAAGCAGCAGATTATATTCGAGGCTTTCCAACAAGAAGATGGCAGCACCAGCCGAAAATACGGCGGTACCGGTCTTGGTTTGGCCATCAGCCGCGAAATTTCGCGTATGTTGGGTGGTGAAATCAGACTTTATAGCGTGCCGGGGGAAGGCAGCAGCTTCACCCTCTATCTACCCGATACGTACCTGCCGCCGAAGATGGCGAAAAAGGCAGTCGCCGTTGTCGATACGACGCCGCCGCCGACAGCGCCGCTGGCGGTATTAATGCCGGCTTCCAACGGCCCGCTCCTCCCCGATGAAGTCGGGGACGATCGCGAATTGTTGGCGCCGTCCGATCACGCCGTACTGATCATCGATAACGACAACGCCTTTACCCGCTTCCTTTTCGATATGGCGCACGAATATGGCTTCAAAGGGCTGGTCACGTCGCAGGGCAGCATTGGTATCGCACTCGCCCGGGAATTTTCGCCCACGGCGATCATTCTCGATATTCGGCTGCCGGATATAAGCGGCATCAGGATTTTGAGTTATCTGAAGAGCGACAGCGCGACCCGGCACATTCCTGTGCATGTCGTCTCGACCGATGACGGGTACGAGTCGTTGTTACCGCGCGGGGCGCTCAGCGCGATCAAGAAACCGGTCAGCCGAGATCAGCTCGAAGAGCTTTTTACTGCGATCAAAGCGTTCGATGAGCGGAAAATGAGACGGCTCCTCCTCGTCGACGGCAATAAGGAATCGCAAGCCGAGCTCGCCGCGCTATTCGGCAGCAGCGCCGTCGAAGTGGTCACGACCGAAACCGCCAAAGAGGCGATCGATAAGCTGACCCATGAACAGTTCGACTGTTGCCTCGTTACCCTCGAGGTTAACGGCGAGTCGGCTTTCGATCTGCTCGGCGATATCGGCGTCCAGGATTCGCGCAAACAGTTCCCGATCCTCGTCTTTGGCGATCGAAAACTCAATCGCACTGAAAACACCAAACTGAAGAAGCTCGCCCGTGCCTTTATGGTGCAGTACATCGCCAGCAAGGAGAGTCTGCTCCTCGACGTGATCCAGCGCCTCCACACGCCGCATCAAACGCTGCCGGCGCCGACACGCGAAATCTTGGAGAAGTTCGATCATCCGTATGCCGCCCTGTCCAACCGGAAGATCTTGGTCGTTGACGACGATATCCGCAACATCTTCGCCATGACCAGCATTTTGGAGCGCTACGACATGCACGTCCTGTCGGCCGAAAACGGCAAGGATGCGATCAAGATTCTCGAAACGTCGTCGAACATCGACGCGGTTTTGATGGACATCATGATGCCGGGCATGGACGGCTATGACACGATGCGCGAGATTCGCAAGCGCACGCAGTTCCAAGCCCTGCCGATCGTCGCTTTGACCGCCAAAGCGATGAAGGGTGACCGCGAGAAGTGCATCGAAGCCGGGGCTTCGGATTACATCTCCAAGCCCGTCGATACCGAGAAGCTCCTGTCACTGTTGCGGATGTGGCTATTCCGAGTGGAGGACGCATGAATGAAACCACCATCGTACCCAAAGAGAAGGCGAGCATTCTGATCGTCGACGATCGCGAGGATAAGCTCCTCGCGATCGAATCGTGCCTCGAAGAATTGGACGAGAATATCGTCCGTGCCCGTTCCGGAGCGGAGGCGCTCCGCATTCTATTGCGTCAGGAGTTTGCCGTTATCCTGCTCGATGTAAGCATGCCCGTCATGGACGGCTTCGAAACCGCTTCGCTTATCCGTCAACGAAAAAACCTCGAAAAAACCCCGATTATCTTCGTCACGAGCGTCAATACCAACGACACTCACGTCACGCGCGGCTATTCCCTCGGCGCAGTCGACTACATCTTTGCTCCGGTCGTGCCCGAAGTTTTGCGCGCCAAAGTATCGGCGTTTGCCGACCTCTTCCGCAAGAACCGGGACAATCAGCGCCAAGGCGAGTGGCTGCTCGCTGAAGCCCAACGCCGCGCCACGGTGTTCGAAACGAGATTGCGTGGCGTGCTCGATCGGCTCAATGTCGGTGTCTTCCGGTGTGCGCCTGACGGCAAGATCGTTGAAATGAATCCCGCCTTCCGAAGACTTATCGGCCTGCGTGCGTGGGATCCGGCGGTGGCCATCTATTTGCAGGATTTCCTCCCCGCCACCGAGAGCCCCGCTCCGGCGGCGTTACCCGAGCAGCTCAAATCGCTCGAACGGGACATACAGCTGAGGCGATGCGACGGCGGCCGAACGTGGGTTTCTCTCTCCTGGATGGATTCCGTGGACGACGCTGGTGAATTCATCGACGGTCTGGTCGAGGACATCTCCGAACGGAAGTCGGTCGAGGAAGCACTCATGCGCAAAGCGCAAGAGCTCGCCCGCTCCAACGATAATCTGGAACAGTTCGCCTATCTGGCATCTCACGACCTGAAGGAGCCCTTACGCGGCATCTCTTCATTTTCGTCGCTTCTCGCCAGCCACTATCGGGGCAAACTTGACGCCAACGCCGATGAATATATCGATTTTATCGTCAGCAGCGCCAAGCGCATGCATGCGCTGATTAACGATCTGCTCGCCTTCGCCCGAATTCGCCGCAGTGAAACCAATTTCGAATCGGCAAACTGTGCCGAGCTGCTCGATCAGGCTCTCTTCAGTTTGAATGCCGCCATCGAAGAGAGCGGGGCTACGGTCCGCCACGATTCGTTACCGACGATAAAGTGCGACAAAACATTAATCCGCCAGCTCTTCCAAAATCTCATCTCGAACGCCTTGAAGTTCCGCGGAGTGGAAAAGCCGCTGATCCACGTCAGCGCCCGGGCCACCGCCGACAGCTGGGAATTTTCGGTGCACGACAACGGCATCGGGATCGCGCCGGAGTATCAGGAGCAGATCTTCGGTATCTTCAAGCGCCTCCATCGCAGCGAGCAGTATCCCGGGACCGGCATGGGGCTCGCCTTTTGCCGCAAAATCGTCCAGATTCATGGCGGTTCGATCTGGGTTACTTCGGAGAAGGGCAAGGGTTCGACCTTTCACTTTCAGCTGCCAAGCGTGCTCGACTATCAAGCTCAGCCTCTTGCCGGGCCACTATCCGCCGAAGCGTCGAACGGTCAATCCGGAGCTCACGGGCAGCCCGAAGCTGATTTCCATGATGACGCGAGAGCGCTTCCGTAACGAGTGCGCGCCGGGCTATGTTCAGCCGCTCATGGAGCGATCCTTCGGCTCGTGCCTCCTCCGTACCCGCGATGAAGGCGATATCGTCTGCTTCGATTACGGTACGTAATCCGAGATGCGCCCGATAAGCGGCGCCTTCGACGACCGCCTCCAATTCGCGAATGTTTCCCGGCCAGCGATAGTCCGATAGCCGGCTTAACGCTGCCGGTGCCAGCTCGAACACATTCGCCCCATTTTTCTTGCAAAAGCGCTCGAGAAACGAACGGCAGAGATCGCGGAGGTCCTCCAACCGTTCGCGCAAGGGTGGCAGCGCGATCCGGCAGTGAGCGATACGGTGGTAAAGATCGGTCCGTATCCTGCCGCCAGTGAGGCACGCTTGAATGTCCCGGTTCGTCGCGGCGATTAACCGAAAATCGCTTTTTTCTTCGCGGCTCGAGCCAATGCGTCGAAATGTCCGGTCTTGGAGCACACCGAGCAGCGCTACCTGGATGTCGTTCGGAAACTCGTCAAGCTCATCGAGAAAAAGCGTCCCGCCGTCGGCTTCGCCGATGAGCCCCCGGCGCTCGGCCAAAGCTCCGGTGAAAGCCCCTTTGACATGGCCGAAGAGATCGCTTCCTACCAACTCCCGATTCGTGCCCGGTTGATAACGGATGAAACGTTGCTCATCGCGCCGGCTTAAAGAGTGAATGAGCCGCGCGCACACGCCCTTGCCGACACCCGTCTCGCCCGTGATAAGCACCGGCTGATTCGTTTGCGCGGCGTAGCGTATCGCTTCCAACACGGATTTCAGGCGCGGGCTGGCGCTTGAAAAATCCGCCCCGAGCTCGCGTTGTCGCTCCTCGACCAAACTCAAGTAAGCCGAGCGAAGCTCCGCCTGCACGAGCCCATCGCGTATCAGTGCCGCCAGATGAGGAATCTGCGCCGGCTTTTCGAGAAAACTCGCCGCGCCAATCCTGAGTGCGCGAATGCCGAACTCGCGCCCGCCATGCCCCGTAAGGACGATAATCCGGCAGCACGGCGCCTGCTCGACGATCGCTTGCTGCAGCTCGAAACCGCTTTCTACACCACGCATAGGATCGAGCGAGAGATCGACTACGGCGACGGCCGGCCTGAGCTGACAGAGATGTTGCCGAGCATCCTCGATATTGAAGGCGAGATGAAATTGTGCCCTCAAACCCTCCCCCGAGAGCGCCCGTGCCAAGCTCTCGGCAGCGCTCCGATCATCATCGACTATAAGTATGTTGGGTATCGGCATAAGCTCGGCAAGAAACGGCCGCGCGCCCAGGTTCAACCGTCATGGTGAAACCGTGGGCCAAAAACGTGGCCTCGATCAGCGGCAGAAGACAAGATTCGCCCTCGTCGAAGGGATAGTCACGAGCGGTCGATCTAATAGTAACTGAGATGATCTCGCCTGATCGCTCCGCCACCACTGCCGGGTCCGAAACAAACTGGATAAGTTCACGAAAGGCCCAGCCGAGTGTAGCCCGATCACCTTCGATCCAACCGAGTGCAGGCGGCGATGAGATGCCGGTATCGGTCAAGACTTCGGCCAACGGTATCCACTCTTTCTTCAGCGGCTGGCAAAGTGGCCGAAAGGAATTCAGAAAGTCTGCCGTTTCATGACAACGCCTGAGAGCCGCTGTGCCAGCATCGGCCGGCGTGATCGCTTGGAGATGGTATAGCTCGTTCGAAATAACGCTCAAAGACGAGCGCAACCGATGGCTCAATGCCGCATGAAATCTAGACCACAGTTGAAAGAGTCGCTCGCCGTTAACAGCGATATCAGGCACGCAATTTGTTGTAGCCCTCGAGCGCGGCAACTTTGTAGCACTCCGCCAGCGTTGGATAGTTAAAAACAGCATCGAGGAGATACTCGAGGCCGCCCTTCAAGGCAATAACTGCCTGTCCAATATGAACAAGTTCAGTCGCCGATTCACCGATAATGTGAACGCCGAGCACTTGGCGAGTCTCGCGGTGGAAGAGCACTTTGAGCATGCCGTTCTCATCTCCCAAGATGTGTCCGCGCGCGATTTCGCGATAGCGGGCGACTCCCGTCTCGTATGGCACTTCCTGCTTTGTCAGCTCCTCTTCGTTGAGACCGACATAGGAAAGTTCGGGAATAGAATAGATACCGTATGGCAGCGGCACTTCCGACGTTCTCGATTGCACGCCGAACATGTGCGCAGCGGCTAGCCGACCCTGCGCACCCGAGGTCGAAGCGAGCGCCGGAAAACCGATCACATCGCCCGCGGCATAAATGTGCGGCACCGAGGTCTGAAAGTTTTCATTGACCGACATCCGGCCGCGCTCATCGGGGACGATATTGAGTTTTTCCAAGCCGAGATTTTTGGTAGCGCTCTGGCGACCGGCCGAGAACAGCACGCAATCAGAGACGATCACCTTGCCGCTTTTCAGCTGCGTGATTACCTGGCCATCTTCGCGACCTTGGCAGCTCTTTACCTCTTCGCCAAGCCGCAGCGTTACACCCATGCCGCGGAGTTGATACTGGAGACATTCGATGATCTCTTCATCGACGAACCCGAGGAGACGTTTGCGGGCATCGACGATGGTGACGTGCACGCCGAGCGCGGCAAACATCGATGCGTACTCGGTGCCGATGACTCCGCCGCCGACTACCGTGAGGTCCCGCGGCAGTTTCTGCAAAGTGAGAATGTCGTCGCTATCAAAAATCGACGTGCCGTTAAAAGCGATGTTCGACGGCCGATGAGGCTCGGCGCCCGAGGCAATGAGCACTCGTTCGGCGGTGTAGTTCGTAACGCCGTCGGATGAAGTAACTTCAACGGTATGGTCGTCGACGAACTGGGCAGTACCGTAAATGACATCAACATGATTTCGGGTCAGCTGCGCTTTGATCACTTCGATCTCGGTCTGCATGATTCTGTGGCAGCGGAAAGTGAGATCAGCCATCTCGATTTCGGCTTTGACCCGGTAGCCGGCGCCGTAAATGCTTCGTTGGCGGAAGCCGGAGAGGAAAAGCACCGCCTCTTTGAATGATTTACTCGGAATCGTGCCGGTATTTACGCACACACCGCCGACGACTTCGCGCTTGTCGATGACTGCGGCACGCTTTCTAAGCTTTGCTGCCTGAACAGCGGCACGCTGACCCGCCGGACCACAGCCGATGACCAGCAAATCGTAGTCATACCCGCCATTCGAACGTTGTTTTCCCAAGCTCCCTCCTTTCAGACTCTTCCGTCGCAGAATGAGTAATCGAATTCACTTCCCTGTGCCGTCGCTATACATTTCGGATGACCTTGCCTCGAGACTTAAGGCGCTTTATTTTTTATGCCCCGGGCGCTATAAAATTGATCTGCTTTCGAGCCGGTGGGCAGGTCTGACGGTTGTAGATAAGTATTTCATATGATTACAAAAGAGCAAGTACTCAAGGTGGCCGCTCTGGCTCATCTTCGGCCCACAGAAGACGAGGTTTCACGGCTGACTAAAAACCTGAATTCAATTTTGGATTATGTAGAGCGGCTCGCCGCAGTTGATGTCAAAGACATCGTGCCGATGAGCCACGTGCACGGCTCAACCAATGTTTTTCGTGAAGACGCGGTGACACCTTCATTTCCGATTGAGCGAGTACTGCAAAACGCGCCGGATGCTGCCGGGCGATTCATCCGCGTGCCGATCGTAGTTGGACAAAGCGAAGAGCATTAGCGATACCCATGACAGATCTAACTTCGCTTACCTTAGCCGAGCTTCGGGACGGTCTCGATCAAAAGACTTTCTCTTCATATGAGCTGACCGAGGCATTCCTTCAAAAAATCAAAAAGCACGGTGATCTGAACGCCTTCATTACCGTGTGTGAGGACAGCGCACGTGCCGAAGCCAAAGCCCGCGACGTGCGCATCGGGAAAGGCGAGCAGGGGAAGCTTCTCGGCATTCCGGTCGCGATCAAAGACATGATCTGCACGCTCGGCGTCCGCACTACTGCTGCGAGCAAGATTCTCGACAACTTCGTCCCGCCCTACGACTCGACGGTCGTAGCAAAACTCAAGGCCGAAGGCGCCATCGTCATCGGGAAAACGAATCTCGATGAATTTGCGATGGGTTCTTCGAACGAGAACTCGAGTTTCGGCACCGTCAGAAATCCGTGGGCCAAAGATTTCGTGCCGGGTGGATCAAGCGGCGGCTCAGCCGTGGCAGTTGCCGCGGGTTTGGCCCCGGCATCTCTTGGCACTGATACCGGCGGTTCGATACGCCAGCCTGCCTCTTTCTGCGGCATCGTCGGCTTGAAACCCACTTACGGACGAGTGAGCCGCTATGGCGTGATCGCCTTCGCCTCATCGCTCGACCAGGTAGGCGGTTTCGGTTACACCACCCGCGACTGTGCTTTAGTCACCGAAATAATCTCCGGCCACGACTCGCTTGATTCGACCTCGGTTCAAAAGGATGTGCCGGCTTTCTCCTCCGAACTCCGCCCCGAGGTGAAAGGTCTGCGCATCGGCATTCCGAAAGAATATTTCATCGCCGGGCTAAACAAGGACGTCGAACAGAGCGTCAGAGGCGCCATCGCCAAGCTTCAGAGTCTCGGCGCGACCGTAGTCGATATAAGCTTGCCCCATACCGAGCTCGCCGTCGCCGTGTATTACATTCTCGCTCCCGCCGAAGCTTCATCGAATCTTGCCCGCTATGATGGTGTTCGTTACGGCCACCGCGCCCAGAACCCGACTGATCTGATGGATCTTTACTGCCGCTCGCGCTCGGAAGGCTTCGGTACAGAGGTAAAGCGACGCATCATGGTAGGAAGCTACGTACTTTCGGCCGGTTATTTCGATGCCTACTATCTCCAGGCGCAAAAGGTGCGCACGCTTATCGCCCAGGATTTTTCGAACGCCTTCGCTACTTCCTGCGACCTGATTGCTTGTCCGACCGCGCCGACGACGCCGTTCAAGATCGGTGACAAAGTCGAAGATCCGCTGGCGATGTATCTGAACGATGTTTTCACCATTCCCGTCAACTTGGCCGGTCTTCCCGGGCTGAGCATGCCGTGCGGCTTCTCGAATGGATTGCCGATCGGTTTACAATTGATCGGAAAGCCGTGGGATGAGCAGACCCTGTTCAACGCGGCTTACGCGTACGAACAGGCGACCGACTGGCACGAAAAGAGACCGGCTTTGGGATAGAGGAAGCGATGGAATACGAAACGGTCATCGGCCTTGAAACCCACGTCCAGCTCGCGACGAAATCGAAGATCTTCTGCGGTTCGGCCGCATCTTTCGGCGGAGCGCCGAATCAATACACTGATCCCGTAACCTTGGGACTGCCCGGGTGTCTACCGGTCACGAATCACTCGGCAGTCGAATTCGCCATCATGGTCGGATTGGCCATGAACTGCGAGATTCGCCGCTTCAGCCGCTTTGCCCGAAAGCACTATTTTTACCCCGATCTGCCCAAGGGATATCAGATCTCTCAATTCGAAGAGCCGATCTGCGAGCGTGGGCGGCTCGATGTGTATCTGGACGATTCGCTGCGCACTATCGGCATCAAGCGGGTCCACATGGAAGAGGACGCCGGAAAGAACATTCACGATACCCGCACGTCCTCTTCGCTGATCGATCTCAATCGCGCCGGCGTTCCGCTGCTCGAAATAGTGTCCGAGCCCGATATTCGCTCGCCGGCCGAAGCGTCCGCCTATCTTCGCACGCTCCGTCAACTCGTCCGTTATCTCGGAATCAGCGACGGCAATATGGAGGCCGGAAGTCTCCGCTGCGATGCGAACATCTCTCTTCGCCCCGTCGGCGCAGTTACCTTCGGCACCCGCACTGAAATCAAGAACATCAACTCTTTCAAGTTCGTCGAACGGGCGCTCGAGTATGAGATCGCAAGACAACAGTCGCTCTTGAAAGGCGGCAAAACCGTCATGCAGGAGACGATGCTCTTCGATAGCACGACCGGCACCACACGCTCGATGCGCACCAAAGAAGAATCTTCCGATTACCGTTATTTTCCCGATCCGGATCTTCCGCCCATGGTGGTGGAAGAAGCGTGGATCCGGGACATTCAGTCGCGCATGCCCGAGCTTCCGAGCGCCCGGCTTAAAAAGTTCGTCGATAACTACGGCTTGAGCCGATACGATGCGCAAGTGCTGACCGGCGAGCGCGAACACGCCGATTACTTCGAAGGGGTTTTCCGAGCTTGCGCCAACGCCAAAGCGGCTTGCAATTGGGTGACCTCCGAACTCTTCGGCTTTCTCAATAAAGCGAGCCTCGACATTTCGGCGTCGCCCGTTTCGGCGGCGAATCTCGGAGAGCTCATCAAACTCATCGATGAAGAGGTTATCAGCGGCAAGATGGCCAAGACCGTTTTCGAAGAGATGTGTGCCACGGGTCGCCCGGCAAAAATCATCGTCGAAGAGAAGGGTCTCCAGCAGTTAACCGATGAGAAAGCGATTTCGGCCATTGTCACTGAAACATTCGACAAGAATCCGACCCAGCTGGTTGAATTTTTGGGTGGCAACGCCCGCCTGCACGGCTTTTTTGTGGGCCAGGTGATGAAGGCCACCGGCGGCAACGCCAACCCGAAGAAGGTAAACGAGCTCATTACGGCCGAAGCCGAACGGCGGAAGGCGAAATGAGCGTGCTTCCCCTTTCGTCCAGCCCGATCGATGCTCAGACCGAAGCTTTTTATCTGGAAGTCCCGGCCGACAAGGTTGTATTGCTGCAAGCTTTTTTTGAACTGTACGAGGGTTTGGGCGTGGTCCGGACCGAAGACGTCGAGCGTTCGCTCGTCTGTGTCATGACCACGACTAGCCTCGTCCATACCTGTGCCGCCGCTCTCGAAGCGCTTCGACCGGAGATCGGTTGGAAGGTCGCGGCCCGTTGAGGTGACGTTATGATCAGGATATTTCGCAAATACCGCAAAACCGTCTTCGGCGTGATCGTCGTGGCCATGGCTTCTCTTTCCATGACCGGCTTCGGCGTCAATCTCTATAGCCATATGGAGAAAGACAGAAATTACGCCATCAAGGTCGATGACACGGTCATCAACCACTCTCAGTTCGAGCGCGAACGGAACCAGATCCAGGAGCGCTACCGCCAGATGTTCGGCAAAAACTACTACCAGTTCGCCAAGAGCCTCGAAGCCAACATGAATCAGCAGGTGGTCGATAAGCTTATCGCCGATACGCTGCTCGAGCGCGAGGCGCGGAAAAACGAGCTCTATATCGGCAACGAAGAGGTTTCAAACATTCTGCGCGCCGAGGTATTTCAGCAAGGCATGGACACGAGAATGTATGCGGCCATTCTCCGCCAACTCGGCATGACTGCGCAGGAGTTCGAGCAGCAGATTCGGGACGAGGCGCTCCGCCAGGCGTTCGCCGGCATGCTTTCCGACGTTTCATTCGCTTCGACCCAGGAAGCAAAGGCGCTCTGGGAAACGGAAGAGACCGTGTACAGCGTGAGCCATGTGGAATTCGCTCCCGCCAAGTTCGAAGGCGAAGTAAAAGCGCCGGAAGACAAAGTGCTGCAAGGTTTCTACGATGACCATGCTTCCGACTACGAAGAGCCGGCCGTTGTTTCTTACGATTATGTGGTCTTCAATCCGGATTCATTCCTGGAGCTGGTCCAAGTGACCGACGATGATATCGAACTTTACTATACCGACCACCAGGCTGATTTCACGGACCCGGCCCAAGTAAAGGCGCGCCATATTCAGTTCACGTATCCCAAAGCGGCCGATCCGAAAACGATGGCTGATCTGAAAGAAAAGGCGCAGGAGGTGCTGACGAAAGCTCAAGCTGGTGAGCCATTCGAGAACTTGGCCCAGCTCTATTCGGATGATGTTTCGACCAATCTTAGTGGCGGCGATCTCGGCTGGATTCCCAAAGGCAAGATGGCCAAGGAATTCGATGCTGCTGCGTTCAAAATGAAAGAGGGCGAGATCTCGGAGTTGGTCACCACTGATTATGGCTTTCACATCATCAAAGTCGAGGGCATGAAAGAGCCGGAGCCGAAAAAGCTCGAGGATGTGCGGGCCGAGATTACGAAGATCATCCAGAAGCGTGAAGCGCCGGCATATACCGCCGATCATGCTCACCAACTGTTCGAGAAATGGGATAAGACCGAGCTGTCTCTGCCTGAATTTGCCGCCAAAAACGGGTTGACCACCGTGGCCACCGCCGGCCCATTGGCCGAAGAGAAAGACCCGGCGGCTGACGTAGCAGGGCTTACTAAGGAAGTGCTGCGACTTTCCGATGAGCCGAAGCAGTTAGTCGAGCTTAAGGAAGTGACCGTAATGGTCGGGATCAAGGAGTATAAGGAGCCGCGCATCCCGCCGTTTCCCGAAATCAAAACTAAAGTGTTCGAGGCTTACAAAAAAGCGGAAGCCAAACGGATGGCTGAAGAGGCGAGCTCCTCCTTTGTCAAAGCCTTCGAGGGAAAAGAAGAGAATCTGCCGGCACTGGCTAAAGCGTGGCATCTCACGCCGGTCGAAACCAAAGATCTCTCCCGCCAAAAGGGCGGCACCGGCATCTTCGCTAATAACGAGATTCGCGACGCGGTCTATTCGACCTTCACGCCGCTGGAAAAGCCGCGACGCTCCTACAAGATTGGTGATTCGTATTATGTCTTGCAGGTGCAAACGGTTCAGAAGCCGGTGATTGATGATTCGAGCGAGAAGCTTTTGACGTATCGTAATCGGGCCGCTCAGGCCAATGCGCAGACACTCACGGCTTCGGTGCTTAACCGGTTGAAGGCGGAAGCGAAGATCGATGTGGATCCGCATCTTTTGGCGACGAAAGAGTCTTAGGAGTCGCGGAGAAAGTGGGTGCTGAGAAGTTCCCGCAGGGGCTGAGCGATCCCGGCAGAAACCGTCGTTGGTGGTTGTACAAGTAATCTGAAGCTAACTATTTGAAAATCAATGAATTTATCCCGGCATTACGCGCGCGCCAACAAGCTGAAGGATCTTGGTTAACCAGATCACATTCACCCGATCGGCAACTTCAGCCGGAGTTGTTCCGGTGGTCTCTACCGTGATGCAGAACTCGCACCCCAGATGGTAGAGAAGATCCGGTAAGGTGCCATCAAAACGGCGGATTACGCCGAGGCGATCGCTGCGAAGCGCCGAGGCTTGGCCACTCCCGATCTCGGTGTAGCTGAACACGTGAACGCATCGAGCAACCTCGGCGATGATCGGTTCGAGGAGTGCTGAGTAGCCTTGCGGGCAGAGGAGATAGTGATAGGCGCCGACATCGGAAATGAAATTGTCTTGATGCAGATCAATCAACGCTCTGACCTGATGGAGCGGTAGCTTTCGCAGAGCATCATGAAGGGCTACGGTTTCGGCTGGCAGTTTCAAGCCGAGTGCCTGGTCCGAACTCCAATACCAGCGCGCAAAAGAGCAGCCGTCTTCGAGATCATCGATAAACGAACCATCTGCCAGCGCGTAGCGTACAAAATCATTATTCCCGGCGCCTTCAGGCCCCCGATCATCGATGATATTGTAGCGGCTTCGTGCTTCGAAACCGGACGGGTTATCGAGCGGGAAGATAACGAGCTTCACGCCGGCCGCGTCAGCGGATGCGAAGAGCTCGGGCAGGTGCCGGCAGATGGTCAGCGGCCCGGCTACCTCATCACCGTGAATGCCGGCTCGAATGAGCACAAGTTTGTCTTGGGGCGCAATCGTCTTCGACCGTATCTGAACATACGGATACCGCTTCTCTGCTTTGCCGCTGCCGTAAACTAATTCCGTCACAGTAATGAGTTCGGCATCGGGAGTCTGTTCGAGCGCCCGTTTCAAGCCGATGAGAAAATCCGCGTACGAGGGCACTACTGATCCTGCTGCTGCGCCGCTTGGCGTTGAATGGCTTCCAAGAACCGTTGGCGAATCTCTTCACGCCGCTTGGCCAGCTCCTCCTCGTCGGCTGTCTGCCCCAGTGCATCACCACCGCTCGCATTGATCTCTGGAGACGGCAGCGTAGCCGGCGGCATAAAACTCACCTGCTTCTGCTCGATGATCTTGGGCGCGACTTTCTGTGAAACAAAACCACGATCCGACTTCAGTGCCGCATCCGGATCGGAGAACGCCTGAACGACGGCATCCCGAATCTCGACCGGGTAATCATCCAAAATTAGACCTGCCGCAGGCTTTGGGGGCTGCGGACGCGGCGCTATCGGCACATCAGCTACACGCGCCGCCGGTTCTCGTTCCTCCTGAACGTGCTCCAGTCGTGGATTCACTACGCGCACCGACGGAGGTGAACTCATTCCCCCAAAAATCGTGGCCGTAATGGCAAACATGAACACGATCGCCATAAAGGTGCCGTAGACCAAAAAGCGCCTTTGGGTCATCGGCTTACGAAAGATCGGCACGGAGGGAATCCGAACCATCTCTCGGGTCGGAGTCGGTCTCTCTCCGGCCAGAAGATTAGGCTGGCCCGGAATGGCCGGCACATGAGCACTCTGGTGAACCGCGGCCGAATCGGCACGAAACTGTTGCCGCAAGGTTTCGACCATCTTTTGAGTTTCACTATCGTCGCCGCCAAAGCCGATCGTCCGCTTGCGCGGAGCTTCGAGCTGCACTCGCGCTACGATCTCGTTTTCAATCCATTCCTCAGGCCGCGAGGAGAGCTTGGTCACGACGACGATACTTCGCTTCTGCCAGGCAAAATTGGTGATATCCCGAGCAAAGGCGTTCCGCCACGTATCCGGAACGATATCGAAGGGATCGTGCATCAGCACGACCTTGCCCGGAGAGAACGTCGACGCCAAAAGCCGAATCATCCGATCCTCTTCCGGGCTCAAACTCGAACACAACTCCCGGGAAAGGCCGCCCAATCCGTGCGAAAGGAGAAGCGCCTCCATGGACTCCCGTGGTATGCCTGAGGCCATCAAGAATTGACCGACAGTCAAGTTTTCATGCGGTGGAAATTTTTCGCCGAAGCCGATCAGGATATGCTCTTCGGGGTAAAAAGCGGCTCCGTCCAGCAGCACCGAAAACCGTTCGCCCTGCTGTCCTTGTCCGAGCAATCCGTCGCCAAAAATCTTCAGTAACTCATCCGAGTTTGCGCGAAACACCGTTACATGGCCGGCCAGACACCGGATGCGTCTTTTGACCTCACCGGCCTCGGTTAAACGGTTGATTTCAAGCTGTTCAAAGCCCATCTGCGCCCGCTGCCTCGCCGCAGCTCCCCTCAGTGACATCGTCACACTTTTGGACTTTCTTAACCAGGCGAACTGGTTGAGATATCTGGATGAAAGTCCGATAACTGAATTGAGATGATCTCACGGCTTCCGTTTTTAATATTCCTTTATTTTTTCGCGCTGCATGAAGCAGCTACAGCACAGTTTTTCAATGCCGGGCGGCTGACTTTCGGAGACGAGCACGTTAAGGTCGTTGTCGCCCGGGGCGTACCTCCCGCCAGCGGCCTCTTCATCGTTTACACTGAGGCGCCTCTCCCGATTCAAGAGTTCGATCCTCAGCGGCTTACGCCCCACAAAGCCCGATCGATGTTCATCTCTTTCGATCCGAAGCTTAATTCCTACTCGAAACTGCTTCTGCCCGGGAACCGTGAATTTCAGATTCAGGGAAGCTTGACCATCAGCCTCGGCCATACGCGCGTCGCCCTCGATCCGAATCCTGCCAGCCCTTATTGCTCGGTCGTCAGTGGCGATTCGATCATCGGCTTTGCCGGCACCGAGAGGATCCTTAATCTCAGCGGCAACGAACTCGTGGCTCTGCTCGAAGCGAATCAGCTCCAAGCCAACCGTTACAAAGACGTCATCTACACCTACGCCATCGACGCCGATAACAAGCTTATGCTGAACGGCAAACCGTTCGCAGGAACCCGACTCGGCGTCACCACTCAATATGACAATCCCTGCACCGAGCAGGGTTCAATAGTCGTGACCGGCACGGACCTTGCGCGTCTCTTGGTCGCAAAGGAGAGAAAGCTGCTCGCGCCCGTGCTGAAAGAACTGCAGCACGATCCGCAGCGCGCCCGGACGACAGGCGAGTTTCTCGTCTTAAGCCTGAATTCGGATTCCATCGTCGTGCTCGATCCGATCTCAGGCAAGTTCGGCGTAATCGAGGAAGCCAAGGAGATCGGCAATAAGGTATGCGCGTTTTCGAGCATGAAGATCAGCTAGGTGTCGTTGCGAGTGCTGCTGCCCCTCAGGGCAGCAGCACCGTCTTCCCGAACGCTCCCGGCTCATAGACCAATTCGTGTGCCTTCGACGCCTCGGCCAGCGGGAGTTCACGGCCGACGATCGGCCGAAGTGTGCCGTTTTCAAGTCCGGCGCGAATAGCCCCATGGATAACGGCTCTACCAGCATCGTCGGTGTTGAAAAGCGACATGCCGATGATGCTGGCGTCCTGCGACATGGCTTGGCGGGGATCGATCTCGATCGTACCGCGATTGCCGATCACGATGATGCGGCCGCCTTTGGCGATAAGAGCAAGATCTCTCGCCAAATTTATATTTGCCAGCATCTCCAAAACAATATCAAAGCCCCGTCCGGCGGTGAGCTTCATCAACGCATCGCCATACTCCGGCGTGCCGTGATTCACCACTTCGTGCGCGCCTTCTTGGCGCACAAGCGCAAGGCCTCGTTCAGTACCGGCTGTGCCGATGACTTTACATCCGTGCGCGCGGGCAAACTGAACCGCGGCGATGCCGACGCCGCCGCTGGCGCCGTGAACGAGTACTGTCTCCCCCGCCCTAGCATTTGCGCGCTGAAAAAGAGCGCGATAGGCAGTGCCGTAGGGCACATATATGCCGGCACCTTGCGCGAAGGTTACTTTTTCGGGCAGATGAAACACCTGGTGCTCTTCACACAGAGATAGTTCGGCATATGCCCCCGAGACAGACCCAGCAATGTACACTCGCTCGCCAAGCGAAACTTTTTTCACTTCCGCGCCAATCTGCTCAACAACACCCGCCCCATCCGACCCCGGAGTATAGGGAAAACTTCTCGGACCACGTATGCCCGCTCGCACATAGGTGTCGACCGGATTCACGCCGACGGCCTTCATGCGCACGAGCACTTGTTTCGGGCTCGGTATCGGCGCCGGCACTTCACCGATCTTCAAGACTCGTGGCTCACCAAACTCCGAAACGACAATCGCCTTCATACTTCGCTCGCTGTTATTTTTATCTCACCGCGCAACTTTAAGTCACTTGATGCATCTCAAAGGAGTAGGTTGACGCGCAAGGTGTATGGTTCCTAAAAGGTTAGTGGCTCAATCGCCGGCAGTATTCAAACGTCGTCACGTCACCCTCATCCCAACAAGTCCGAAGAATTGCAGTCCATTGGCCAAACGCCCCGTTATCATTAGCGCACCAGACTGCACCGTTTTGGTGATTAATTCCAGCCAAGACATGGCCAAAGAGATCACCATGCAGGTCACCCTTCAGATGCCCGGGTGCTCGATCATGTATGCGCCGTCAATCGATATCGCCAAATGGATTCTCGGCCGGCGCAAAATCGATCTGGTCGTCTCAAGCGCCATCCTGCCGGACGGAAACATTACCCGCTTGAAATCGACCCTCGAAAACATGGCTACGCCGCCTGATGTGGTGGTGGTCGGCCATATGAATGTCAGAAACGTGCAGATCTTCGGCGAATCAGGTTACGAGTTTTTGGCCATCCGCCGTTTCGAGGTGAAGCCGGGCGATGCGGCGCCGAAAAAAGAAGCGGGCTTCCATCACAAGATTAAAGAGCTCGGAGCCGACATCAGAAACGATCTCAACAACCCGCTTCAAGAGATCGTCGCCATGGTCTTTGTAGCCCAAACCGGACTCGAGTCGTCACCGGCTACCGAGCAAGCACTTCGAGCGATCGACAACGCCGCCAAGAATCTGGCCCGAGTGGTCAACGGCCTCGAAGATAAGATCCGCCATGCCGTCAACCCGCACGTCGGTGAGACCACTGCGCCATAATGTCATCACGCGCGTTCAACCGCCTGCAGATGCCCGTTTACTTCAGTCAGCCCGCCGTAGGTGCTGATTTCCGGTTTAAGCGCTACGTTTACTTTGGTCCCGCGCACCAGCGCCGGATGCTCGACCGTTCGCCACATCAAACCCGATATGTAGCGCCGTCCATCGGTTAACGTTGCTTTGAGGTGCGTGTCTTTAAGCACGCGGACCTCGCTTACCTTGAGGTTTTTTACCAAGAGCACCGGATTGGGATTGCCCATGCCGAAAGGAGCAAACTTTTTTAGTTCCTCGACCAGTTCGATACTGATCTCTTCAAGACTCACCTCCGTGTCGGCATCGACATAGGGACTCGTTTCAAGCTTGGTAAGCCTTTTTTTGCATTCATCATTGAACGCTTCGCCAAACTCCACCACCTTGTCCGCCTTGACCGAAAAGCCCCCTGCCCCTTCGTGACCGCCGAACTTGATCAAGTACTTGCTGACTGCGGCAAGAGTTTCGACCACGCTCAGGCCTTTAATACCCCGGACCGATCCCTTGTAGATTCCCTCTTGATCGAGACCCATTACCGCGGCCGGCCGGTAGAACGTTTCCACCATTCGCTGCGCGACGATACCGATCACGCCGGTATGAAAATTCTCCTGCCACACCGCGATTCCCGATGGTACTTCGCCGCGCTCTTCGATTAACCGAATAGCCGCCTCTTTGACCTGATTTTCCGTCTCTTGACGTTCGGCATTCAAACGGTTGAGTCGTGAAGCGATGCGTGCCGCGGCGTCTCGATCGGCGGTGGTCAAAAGCTCGATCACGAGTTCGCCGTGGACCATGCGGCCGGCGGCGTTGAGCCTCGGGCCTATTCCGAACGAAATGTCCGAGCAGCTTACCGATTCCCGAAGCCCCATCACGTTTTTTAGCGCTATTAATCCCACTCGGCTCGTTTGGCCCATCAGCTCGAGGCCGCGTTTGGCGATGGTACGGTTCGCGCCGATTAACGGCACCATATCGCAGATAGTGCCGAGGCAAGTGAGATCGAGATACTCTTTGATCTCGTTCTTGAGCTTATTCTTGAGCAGCCGCTTTAGACCCACGAGCAGGTACCACGCCAGGCCCGACGCGCACAGAACTTTTTCGGCAAATCCACAGCCCGCCTGGTTCGGATTAATAAAAATGTCAGCCGGCGGATCTTCGCTGACGTGATGATGATCAATCACGATGGTCTTCACCCCGAGTTTTCGGGCCAGCGACAGCTCTTTCAGATTCGTCGTGCCATAATCAATTGCTATCAGCTGTCCGAACCCCTGCTCGGCGATCTGACGAATCATTTTTTCGTTCAAGCCGTAACCATCCTCGAAGCGATCGGGCACAAACACCTTGGTCTTGGTGCCCGCGGCCGCAAGAAAGTGGGCTACTTGAGCGCCACCGGAGAGGCCATCTACGTCGAAGTCACAACAGATCGCGATCGGCACCTCGTTCTTAATCGATTCAGTGATGAGCTCGCATGCGGCATCAAGATTTTTGAGCGCACTCGGATCGGGCAAGCTCTCCTTGAGACTGGGAGTGATATAGTGCTTCAGTTTAGTGTCGGGACGATAACCCCGCGCGGCGAGCACCCGTGAAGCGACCGGACTTAAACTAAACTCTTGGCCGATAGCCGCCGACTCGGCTGCCTTTTGAGTCCGCAGCCGGATCATCTTATGGGCGACTTTGAGACGTCCGGAGTACTTTTCGATTCGATCGGGGACAGCCATGGGTACCTACAGCAGTAGATGCATCTGAGTATCTTATTTGTTCAATCGGGTTAAAACAATAATTTTGATTACGCCGATGTGGCCACATCGCTAAAAGCATCGTCTTCCAGAAAATTTTTCCGCCCTTCGACCATAACTTTGGTCACTGTATCAGCCGTCAGGGAAACAATGGTCTGCTCCAAGCTCTCCATGGTCTGGATAAGCGCGTCCATTTTTTCGCGGCCATCCTCGTCTTCGCGTAAACTCGGCTCGAGCTCGGCCAAGCGGGTGAGAATTCTGCTTTCGGTCTCGAAGATCATCCGGCTTGTCTGCTCGGCGATGGCCGGCGGCAAGCGTTGGCTGAGCACTTCGAGTATCCGGTCATAGTGCCGCAGCACGATTTCTCGGCGATGAGCGGTCAACCCTTCCAGCTTTTTGACCATACCGAACATCTCTCGGTTCAGGAGAGCGCGTTCCTTGGAAGCAATGCGCATCGTGACGGCCATGTATATCGCGAGCAGGAATTGAAAGCTTGCTAACGCGGTCAATGCAACCATCGCCGGAGAAGAGAATAAAACCGAGGCGTCAACCACGTACCGCACCGCTGAAAAATTTGGCTTTTCGCCCCGTCGGCGTTCTTTAGCGCCGATGGGGACGAATTACGTTAAGATGACCTCAACTTCCGTTTTGGACGGAGGATTAGCTCTTTACCGAAAGCTCATTCAAGTACTCTTCGAACTCGGCTAAGGGCTCGACATAACCGGCTAAACGCTTCGGCTCAGCAAATGTACGCACCTCGTCGGGTGTGCACCAACGAAACTTTTCCATCTCCTTTTCATGGCGGCCGAGATCGATGTCCGAATCCTTGCCCGAAAATTCAACCAGCCAAAACGTCTGCGCCTGACCGCTGAATTCAACTTCGCCGTATAATCGGGGCTTTTTGAAAAAATAGGTGTGCGTCGAGTTGAGCTTTTTAATAATGCGTAAGTTGCGGCGATCAACTCCGAGCTCCTCCTCCAACTCGCGCAGCACATTCTCTTCGAGCGTGGCATCCGATTCGACTCCGCCTTGAGGAAATTGCCAAACCCCGGGCTCTCCGAACCGTTCACCCAAAAAAAGCTTTTGCCGCCGATTCATCACGAGCATGCAGACGTTGGGCCGAAGCGGTCCCTTTTTGTTCATAGGCGACTCAGAGATTGGTAGTGTTGCCAGCTGATCTTACCTTCGCGCAACGATTTTTCCAATCCGCTCTGCAATGGGACATAGTTCTCGCCGTTCACGAGTTGATAAAATCCGTGCGCGGTCCAATCCGAGCCGGCGATCGCCCGGGCCAGAGACTCGTCCATCCAGAGTGCCTCGGCCAGGACGAGTCGCTCGCTAAAGCCGGCGTAATCGCAAGCAGCACAGCCGACAGCTTTGGCCACATCGAATCCGCATCGATTACTCGCCTCGATATCGACCACCGCGCACTCGGGACAGAGCCGTGGGACCAACCGTTGAACCAGCAGGAGATTTACCGCTTGCGCCACGGTGAGCCGGTCGAGGCCGAGCTGCTGCAGCCGCAAGAAGATTTCATACACCGAACGCGCATGGACGGTCGAAAGGAGGAGATGTCCCGTTAACGCCGCCTGAAATGCAATCGCCGCACTTTCGCCATCTCGAATTTCGCCGATGAAGATGGCATCGGGATCTTGACGTAACACCGCCTTAAGGGCATTCGGAAAATCGAGCCCGGCCCGAAGATCGAGCGATGTTTGCGCTACGCCGGCGAGCGCAATTTCGACCGGATCTTCGATGCTACAAAGGCTCCGTGACTGCTGCACGAGTCGCTCGGTCATGGCGTACAATGTCGTGGTCTTGCCGCTTCCAGTCGGCCCAGCCACAAGCGCGACACCTTCGCGGCGCTGTAGGTATCGCTCCACAAAATCTTCGATTTCGGAGGCCAAGCCAAGCTCCGATACCGTACGGACCTTCGCTCGCCCCAAAAATCGAAGCACTGCCTTTTCCCCGTGAATCGTCGGCATGATACTGAGCCTCACAAATACCTGCCCACCCGCATGCGGCACGCTCAAGCTGCCATCGAGTGGTTCTTTTCGCGCCGCGGCACCGAGCTTCGCCAAGACGCGAAGCCGCCCGATGAGTTCATGATGTACGCGCGCGGTGCAGACCGGCGCAGCGGTTGAATAAAGCTCTCCGTGCACGCGAATACGGGCGATCGTTCCGTCGCTTACTGGAACGAGATGCAGATCGGAGGCTTCTCGAGCCAAGGCGTGCTCGATAAGGCTGGCCAAAAACTTGGCTGCCTCGCCATGCGCGGGCTTGAACGCTCCTAGCGGGTCTGAAATCGCCTCATTTTTGAGCGAGCGATCGTATCGCTGTAAAGAAATGAGCTCCCGATCGAGGTAGTGATCGTGCCCTTGGTAGGCCTTGGCTATGGCATCTGCCAAAATTCCGGGGTCAACCGCGATCGGCCGCACTTCTAGGCCGGTTGCAAAGCGAAGCTGCTGTGTTAAATCGGCCGAGGCGTTCTTCGGCACCGCGACGGTGAGATGCAACGTCTCAAATATAGTTATAACGCCTAGCGGCAACGCTTCGAGCAGCAAAGCTTTTTCAAGCGCCAGGTACGAGCGTGCATCCGAGTCCGAGCAGCGACTCAATTTAATGGCTGTAAGAGCCGTATCACTCAAGGATGCTGGAGTGAGCTCAGCCGGGTCCGATTTTCGAGGATCGCAACAGTTCTTCGACACAAAACACCTGTGGATAAGTCGACAGAATTAGCTCTGCCTTCCCTTAGTCTTCGGAGCTTGCCGCGATTCGTTGCCTCATTTCTTTTGCGAACACAGGATTAGCGCTCGACTGATTCTCCTTTTGTTGGCTATACTCCCGGCAACATTCAACTCGTTGTAATTTTTGGAGTTTCGAATTGAAGTCGTCGCGCGCGATCCTCGGCTGGGTCGCTGTATTCTTGTTCGCTACGCTAGGCGATCCATTTGGAAGGGCATTCGCAGCGCAACTCTCCGTCACCGATTGTGAGGGTGTTCCACGTGCTGCCCGACAGGTCGAAGAAGAGCAATACCAAACCGTACGCCTGATCACGAGCTCGGCGAGCGTGACCGATTTCCACGTGACGCTGAATAGCGATACCGGCGCGGAAAAACATGCTTCGGTCGGACCAGGCGGCGTTGTAACGTTTCCGCAGGTGGCACCGGGAAATTGGAAGATCTGCGGTATTCCGAAAGAAGTTTCCTTGGATGAAATCGACATCGTGCCGGTCGAAGAGACGAATACACTCAAGGTGGCCGCGATAACCGGTGGGACGCTCGTCATCAGCGGCATCGCTCTCGGTTCGGAAGGCAGCGGCAGTAAAACTGTCACCAACACCGACCAAATTCCGACGACATCCGGCAATTCGGGCTTAGTCGGATCGATTGATCGGGACCCTCCGCCCGCTATTGAACAGCAAACGGTCGCCGGCGAGAAAAAGCCTCGTCCGTTCTCGGCCGCCGAAGACTGCTTCGATGATGTCGAGGCACCGAAGATCGATCCCATCTCTCCGGCGTCATGAACGAGTGAGCATCTTAATGGTGAATCAGAGGAAGGACGTATGAAGTTTCGGAACTGCTTGTGCGCAGCTTTATTGAGCGTCACGGTTGCGAGCAGGGCTCATGCCGTGCCGATCACGGCTGGTCTGACGACGAAATACGACAGTACCAACTATGAGCTGACCTACACGCTCGATCTCTTTCCGCGGCCAAAGCCGACGGAAAAGTGCAGCATCACCAAGATCGGTAACGGCATCGCCTACGCTTCGGCCGAAGGCGAAGCGCTCGATACCTCCTTTACCTCCAAGCGAAACACAACGTTGAAATTTGCACTCGCGACGAAGAGGCTGAAATTGAAGATCACCGGTCTACCACCTGTAGAAGATCGCGAATCGGACGGTGGCGAGCCCGTTCTCTCGTCGCAGTTCCAGATTAAATGCACCGGCAACAAGGGCAAAATTACCACGCTCTACACCAACACCGATGCCGTGTTTATCGTCTGTGGCGCCGGCCAAAGAATGATTACGCCGACGGCTTTTCTGAAGGGGCTGGCGGCGGAGATTAAGGCGGAGCTTGATTGAGCAGGCCGTCTCCAGAGGTTATGCGGATTCAGCTATGTATTTGTATTCGCTACGGTGCAGTCTTCCGCTGAGCTCTCGGCCGCGTAGGGCCTTTCTAGAAACGGTCCTTTAGCTATGAGGCTGTCCGAAAAGGAGGAGCTAACTTGTTGCCTCTCGGTGGTCTCGGTGCGCTCGGTGGTTGACTTGCATGATGATCTAACCACCGAGACCACCGAGGGTTTTTAGACAGCCTCTATGTGTCGGAGACCCAGTACTGGAACATCATCCGACCGCCTCAGCTTACCCGCGCACCCGATGGAGAGCCTCGCCAGCCACTGGCTACTTCTGATTTGCCAGATATTCCGGACTAAGCTGTTTCAGTATGAGCCGTCCCCCGAGATCGGGATGGGATCGGTTCTGCATCGGGCGAATGACGATTCCCTCGCGCCCCGTATTGAATAACAAACTTGGTCCGATCGCCGCTTGCGGCAGCGGTGTGCCGGCGAGCCAGCTCGCCAGGGTTGCTCCTTTCGCAAGGGTCGGTACGAGTTTATCTGATGCGTCGTATCGTTCAAAAAGTTGGTGGAGCGAGTCGACGTCGAGATAGTTATGATTCGCCTGAAGGTCGTAAAATTTAATCTCCCGCTCCTGCAAGCGATAAATATTGGATTGGATGTTGGGTCCCAGGATCTCACCGCGAAGAACCAGGTGCGTCGCGTTCAAGTCTCGATAAAACTTTCGGGCTAATTCTATCACGCCTCGGTCTTGCGCCACCTGCCAAAAAAAGTGCGCGGGCGCATCGGGTTTCGGCTCGATTGCAAAACGTCTCTGGCAGATCCATTCTCGGCCCTCGATTATGGCGAGTGCAAAATGAGATCCCTCCAGCTTTTCGCTTATCCATACCGGTGATGCCATGAGATCGGCCACCGCCCCGGGATAGCGCTCACAATTTTCAATGTCATAGATGCCTACGCCCGGCGGCAGTTCGACTAAATTTGCATCCCGCGAAATGGGCAGCTCGATCTCCGGCTCGTATCTGCTCACCCCCAAAAATTCAGTGATCTTTTGCGGAGTTCGTTCCGAGTCGGGTAGACCAGCCAATAGCGAGAGGGGCCCGATCAGTCCTTGACTGATTTCGCCCCGTAACTTGATCGTCTTTACCCGATTCTTTTGGGCCCCCGCCAGTTTGCCTTCAAGTCCTAGTACGGCCAAAATTTTCTGGGGTAAGATTGAATCGATCGGAAAATAAAGACAGCGATCCCCCTCCTGCCATCTGTCTTTCGGCAATATAAATTGAAAGCCGATCCCTTTTAATCGGCCGAGTAAAAGCCGATCGGCGTTCGGATGAGGTCGAAGCTCGGTAATCTCTTCTATGGTAACGGCGAAAAATGACATGCGTAGCGATGTTTACTTATTCACAATACGTAAATCCAGATAATAAATTACTTAGATTTATTAATTAGTTAGGGGAAGGTGCAGGACCGGAGTTTGCCGATTGTAAGTTCCGACGCCCGCTTTGGAGAGTATAAGGTTCGAGTTATTCGCTAATTGATTCGGCGCGCCTCGCTCTTGGAGCTGGCCGCGTGTTCTCGCACAATCCAGAAATTCGCATGACCTCGACAGACGGGAGTCGTAAGCTGAATCGCCACCCAAGACACCGAGCCCTTTTTGTCTGCGGTGTCGTCTTCTTTTCTGTTAATGCGAGATAAGCCGATCAATCGCCTCAATCCGAGCCAATTTTTCTTCGGCCATCACCCACTGCGCATCGGCCGGGCCGCCTGATTTCAGCGTCGCTTGCAATGACTCCCGCTCCTGGGCATAGCTCTTCGCATCGACGCTCTCGGGCGTGTCAATCGCATCGCCGAGAACAGTGAGAAGTCCGTGATCGAAGGTGGCAAAGCCGCCGCTCACGACCAAGCGAACCGGCTGGCCGCCTTCGGCCGTCACGTATGACATCACGCCGGTGCCGAGAAGTCCCGTGTATTTTGTGTGGTCGGGCAGAATGCCGATCTCGCCGTTACTTGACGGCAACGTGACCGCGCTGACCGTTTCTTCGAACTCGAGCCCGCGCGGGGTCAGCACTCGAAGTCTAAATGATGTGCTCATGCTTTAACCCTCGGCCAGACGAACTACGCCGCATTGGCGTACTGCGCGGCCAGTTTCTCCGCTTTGGCCCGGGCGTCTTCGATCGTCCCGACCATATAAAAAGCCTGCTCGGGCAGATCATCGTGCTTGCCATCGACCAGTTCGCCGAAGCTTCTGATCGTATCCTGCAACTTCACGTACACCCCGGGCGTGCCGGTAAACTGCTCGGCCACGTGGAACGATTGTGACAAGAAGCGCTCGATCTTTCTCGCGCGCGCCACGGTCGTTTTGTCTTCTTCCGACAACTCGTCGATACCGAGAATGGCGATGATGTCTTGCAGATCCTTGTACCGCTGAAGCGTCTGCTGCACCTTACGCGCGACTCGATAATGCTCTTCGCCCACCACACCCGGCTCGAGAATCGTCGAAGTCGATGTCAACGGATCGACCGCGGGATAGATACCGCGCTCGGCGATCGAACGAGAAAGTTCCGTCGTCGCATCAAGATGGGCAAACGTCGTCGCCGGAGCGGGATCGGTGTAATCGTCAGCAGGCACGTACACCGCCTGGACCGATGTAATCGAACCCTTCTTGGTCGACGTGATTCGCTCTTGAAGCTGCCCCATATCGGTCGCAAGCGTCGGCTGGTAACCGACAGCACTCGGCATACGGCCGAGAAGCGACGACACTTCCGAGCCGGCTTGGAGGAAGCGGAAGATATTATCGACGAACAAGAGCACATCTCTCCCTTCGGCATCGCGGAAGTATTCGGCCGCAGTGAGCGCCGAAAGACCGACCCGAAAACGGGCGCCCGGCGGCTCATTCATCTGGCCATAGACGAGGCAGGCTTTGTTTATTACGCCCGACTCTTTCATCTCTTTCCACAGATCGTTACCCTCACGGGTACGCTCGCCGACACCACCGAAAACGGAATAACCGCCGTGCGCTTTGGCGATGTTGTTGATGAGCTCCATGATAACGACGGTCTTGCCGACGCCAGCGCCGCCGAACAGGCCGATCTTGCCGCCTTTCAGATACGGGCAGAGCAGATCGATAACTTTGATACCGGTTTCGAGAAGCTCTTTCGAAGTCGCCTGATCTTCGAAACTGGGAGTGGGCCGGTGAATCGACCAACGATCATCCGTATCAATCGGGCCCATTTCGTCGACCGGCCGGCCGATCACGTCCATGATGCGGCCGAGCGTCTTCGGCCCCACGGGAATCGAAATCGGCGCGCCCGTGTCGATAACTTCTTGGCCGCGGCCGAGACCTTCGGTCGAATCCATAGCAATGCAACGGACCATGTGATCGCCCAGATGCTGCGCCACTTCGAGCGTCAGATTGTTCGGCCGATCGTCAATCGCCTTATTGGTCACCAAAAGCGCATCGTAGATAGCCGGAATTCCGCCGTCTTTGGGGAACTCAACGTCGATCACCGCGCCGAGCACCTGTGCGATCTTGCCCTTTCGACCTACTCCATTTCCTTGTGTCATGCTCAATCCTTCAGAAAAATCATTTCAATGCTTCGGCGCCGCCAACGATATCGAGCAGCTGCCCGGTAATACCCGACTGGCGAAGCTTATTGGCTTTCAGTTGCAACTTGTACGAAAGTTCGTCGGCGTTCTTGGTGGCGCTATCCATCGCGGTCATGCGGCTGCCGTGCTCGCTCGCTTTGGAATCGAGCGAAGCCTGGCGGATACGCGAGCGGAGAATGCGCGGCATAATCGCGGCAAAGACCTCCTCCGGCGACGGCTCGAAAAGTGTCACCCCTTCGGCACCACCAGCCGCTTTTGTCTCGACCACCTTGGCATCAAGCGGCAACAACAGCTCCCGAGTTGCCGTCACCGAAATCGCGGAACGGAAGCGCGTATACAAAACGTAAACCTGATCAATCTCGCCTTTGATAAAGGCGTGTTCGAGTTCGAGCGCGATCTCATCAATCGGCCACCGATTGGCGTCTTCCGAAAGCTCTTCGTACGCCTTCACATACTCACGCTTCACCCGGCGGAAATATTCGCCCGGCTTCCGCCCGACCAGCATAAAATCAATCATGGCGCCGGGATGTTTCACCTTGAGTTCGCGCATCGACGCCTCGACCAACTTGAACATGTTGGAGTTGAACCCCCCGCACAGCCCGCGCGAACCGCCAATCACAAGCAATCGAATGCGCTTCACTTCATGATGCGGCTCGATCAGCGGGTGCGAAAATCCGGCCCCGCCTTGCAAAAGCCCGGCCAAAAGTTCGTTGATCGCGTTGGTATACTCACGCGAACGGGTAACCGACTCTTGTGCCTTTCTTAGTTTGGCCGCAGAGACCAGCTTCATGGCATACGTGATCTTCTTGGTATTTTTTACCGACTTGAGCCGACGCTTGATGTCCTTGAGACCGGCCATCGCTTCTCCCCTCGCCTCTTATGCCGTCGCCTGACTGGCGCGTGATTCTTTCGCCCCGCCACTTCGAACGCCGGCGCCGTTAGTCGAGGCAAATGTTCCGGCCATAAATTGACCGACGAAGTTGCCGATGAGGCTCTTCAGCTTGGCATCGAGATCCTTGTCGATGTCGCGCTTTTGGCGAAGTTCTTCAAGCACGTCCTTATGACTTGCGACCATGTGTGAATGGAGCGCTGCTTCGAACGCCCGGACCTGAGATGTCTCCATTTTATCGGTGAAGCCGTTGTTCACCGCGTAAATCGAGATCACCTGAAACTCGACCGGCATCGGCTTATATTGGTCCTGCTTCAGGATCTCAACGAGCCGCTCGCCGCGATTGAGCTGTGCCCGAGTCGCCGCGTCGAGGTCGGAGCCAAATTGGGCGAACGCCTGCTTTTCCCGGTATTGCGCGAGATCGAGGCGGAGCGTGCCCGCCACCTTCTTCATCGCCTTGATTTGCGCCGCGCCGCCGACACGGGAGACGGAGAGTCCGACGTCGACGGCCGGGCGGATGCCGGAGTTAAAGAGATCGGCTTGGAGATAGATCTGCCCATCGGTGATTGAAATGACGTTGGTCGGAATATACGCCGACACGTCGCCTTCCAACGTTTCAATGACCGGCAGCGCCGTGAGCGATCCGGCGCCGAGATCGTCGCTCAATTTCGCGGCACGTTCGAGCAGCCGCGAATGAAGATAGAAAACGTCACCCGGATACGCCTCTCGACCCGGAGGACGGCGCAGAAGCAGGGACACGGCGCGATATGCTTGCGCGTGCTTCGAAAGATCGTCGTAGACGATCAGAGCGTGCTTGCCCTTCTCCATGAAGTATTCACCGATGGCGCAACCAGCGTAGGGAGCCAAAAATGCAAGCGGTGCCGGCTCGGAAGCGGTTGCGGCCACGATGATCGTATGCTCCATGGCACCGTACTCGCGGAGTTTTTCGACCACTTGGGCCACTGAGGATCGCTTCTGACCGATGGCGACGTAGATGCAGATGACGCCATTTCCCTTCTGATTGATGATCGTGTCGATGGCGACCGCGGTCTTACCTGTTTTCTTGTCGCCGATGATAAGTTCGCGCTGACCACGGCCGACCGGCGTCATGGAGTCGATCGACTTCAAGCCCGTCTGCATCGGTTCATGCACCGACTTTCTCTTGACGATACCAGGTGCCTTGAATTCGAGCTTGCGCGTGGCCGAACTCTGAATATCGCCCAGGCCGTCGATCGCATTTCCGAGCGCATCGACAACGCGGCCAACCAGTGCTTCACCCACCGGGACTTCGGCGATGGATCCGGTGCGTTTGACCGTGTCTCCTTCGTGAATGCGCTCGGTCTCGCCCATCACCACGACAGCCACGTTATCTTCTTCGAGGTTAAGCGCGATGCCTCTGATACCATCCTTGAATTCAACGAACTCGCCGGAGCACACCTTGGCCAAACCGTGAACGCGAGCCACGCCGTCACCGACGTATATAACTGTGCCCGTCTCGCTCAACTCTTGGGTCGAGCTGAACTGAGCGATGCGCTGCTTTAGAATCTGGCTAATCTCTTCAGCTTTCATGATTTACTCTCTCAAATATCTCTGTCGGAAAATTAATGAACCAAAGCGCTCTTCGCCCGCTCGAGGGCACCGCGGACCGATCCGTCAAGGAGTAGATCGCCCGAACGAATGACCAAACCACCGACGATGTCGCGATCGACCTGCCAGGATAACGTGGCCAAAGACCCGTATTCCTTCTCGACCCGACCTTTGATCTCCGCGCGTTCGCCTTCCGCAAGCGGAAAAGCGGAGATTACTTCAAGGGCCAGAAGTTTCTTGAGCGCTGCAACCATGTCGGCAAATGTTCTGGCGATCTCAGCCATGGCGCCGAGCCGGTTATTCGAGAGCACGAGCGAAATAAAATTCGACACGGTCTCGGAGCCACGGGTCAGGTCGCGCACGACTTCAAGCCGCGCATCAAGCGGGATAGCTGGGTTGAGGAGCGCCGCCCGAAGCTCGGCGTTTTCAGCATAGGTTGCAGCGAACTCATGTAACTGCCGGCTCATCGCTTCGATTTCCGCGGGCGGGCACAGCTCAAAAAGCGCCCGGGCATACCGCTTGGCTACCTTTCCGCTTTCCTTGGGCACCTTCTCTCTCTCCTACGCTAATTCATTAATTCACGTATCGAGCCGAGCGACGCTTCGCGCAGCGGCCGATCGCTTTCGGCATTCAAACTTCCGCGCAACGTAGTCAAAGCGCGTTCGATGACGATCTGGGCGATCTCCTTTCGCACCGCTGCCTCACCCGCCTTTTTTTCCGTGGCCAAGGACGCGGCGACATGGGCGGCGATCTTCTCGGCTTTTTTCTTGGCGTCGGTGACGATCTGAGCGCTCTCACGCCCAGCATCCCGGGCGATTTCGGCCTTCAATGCTGCTGCGACCTCCGGAGCCGAGGCCAGCTGGTTTTGAAGCTGGCGGAGTTCTGCCTCGACGGTCTCGAGCTCTTTTCGATGGGCCGCCACTTCAGCCGCCAAGCGAGCTTGCCGCTCTCTCCAGCCGGTAGCGACTTTATTCCGCAGGAGAAAATAGAGCACCGTGCAATACAGGGCGAAATTGATCCAATACAGCTTGAGGTCAAGAATGCTCGGGGTGTGCTCTGTCATTTACGCCTGTGCTCCGCGACCAGTAATTTTGGAAACGATGCCCTGAGCGAGCGAGTCCACATGTTTGAGCGATTCTTGACGGAGCGCATCGAGCTCGCCCTGCAGCGCCGTTCGCCCCTGCTTCAAGGCTTCGTGCGCCTCCTTCTCGGCTTTTTCAGTGATCTGAGCGGCTTCTTTTTTTGCGGCCGATACAGCCGCGAGCTTTTCTTTCATCGCGGCGACTCGGCCTTCCGTAACCACCCGCTCGTACGAGACGCGGGCGCTTTCAATTTGGTTTTTTTTATTGCGAATGGTATCGACAGCTCCGGACGTAGCGGCCTCTCTCGCTTCAACCAATTTTAGATACGGTCCGAAAAGATACCGGGCCGCGAGCTGCCAGAGAGTGACGAATAGGAATGCGCCGACGACGATCATGAGCGCATCGAGGCTAGACAGATCAAATTGTTTGAGAACGTCCTCCATCCACTCCTATCCTATACGGTTTTAAAAATCGTTCCAGATAACCTGCAATTTTTTTTTAGGTCCGCGAACAGCGTCTATGCGGCTCCCGACTTCGAGGGCGGTTTCGATTCTCCGCCGCTGGAAGGAGTTGAGCTCATCGTGCACTTGCCTTCGAACACCACGCCTTCTTCGATACTAAGGTTACCGCAAGTCAAGTTGCCGGTTACGCGCGCCGGCTTTCTGAGGGAGAGGCGTTTGGTGGCGTTAATATCGCCATTAACCGTACCGAAAACCACGATTTCAGATCCACTAATCTTGGCGTTAATGACGGCGGATTTGCCGATAGTCAACGCTTCTTTGGCATTCACCTCGCCTTCTACTTGGCCATCAAGCTCGACCGGACCGGTAAACGTAAGCGTACCGACGACTTTTGAACCTTGACCGAGGTAAGCGTCGCCGCGTCCCTGCGGGGCCGCGTTTTGCCCTCCGCTGACGGCGCCTGAATTCGTTTTCTCGCCCTCTTTTTCGTCTCGGAGCTTCACAAAAGACATAGTATCTACCCTCTCTGAGCTGGCCTAAAAGTAATCTTTAACTAATGAAAAAGTCAATTTTTAGCGACTGTTGCGCGTGCAGCAACCACCATTAGAAACTCTATCGGCAGATTAGTTCCACGATCCGATCAAGTTCTTGCTCGGAGAAGTATTCGACCTCGATCTTTCCGCGACCGGAAGGATGGTGTTTTACAATTACCTTGGTGCCTAATGCATTACGCATGCGATCGAGGATCTCCGGCGGAACTGTGCCATCGGCTTTGATGGCGCCGGCCGTTTTCACTGTGGCTGGGCGTTTGCCAGCATCCAAGACGACCACTCGAGAGACGATGGCCTCGAGTGCCCGTACCGAGAGATTCTCGCTCAACACTTTTTTAGCGAGGCTCGTCTGGGCCGCCGGTTCCTTAATGGTTAAAATCGCCTTGGCGTGACCCATCGACAGCTTGCCTTCGCTTAGAAACTCTAGTACCGGCTGGGCCAACGTCAAAAGGCGAAGATAATTGGCGATGCTGGCGCGGTCTTTTCCGACCCGTTGGGCGATCTCTTGCTGACTGAGTGAAAATTCGTCGAGCAGCCGTTGATAGGCTTGCGCCTCCTCGACTGGATTGAGGTTCGAGCGCTGGATGTTTTCGACTAGCGCTATCTCTAGCGACTCTTGGTCGTTGATCGGATTAATTAGCGCTGGCACCTCCGTCAGACCAGCCTTACGAGCTGCGCGCCACCTCCGCTCGCCGGCAACGATTTCATATCTGCCGGCGAGATCTCCTTCACATGGCCTCACTAACACAGGCTGTAAAACGCCCAGCGACTTAATTGAGCCCGCTAGTTCATCAATTTCAGAATCGTTGAAACGTTGCCGCGGTTGCACCGGATTGTTGACTATTTGGTCTATCGGTAGAAAAACAACCTTCTTGGTTATTTCAACATTTTCTGAAATGTTTGATTGTTGAATAGGTTGTGTCTGTAACTCTTGCGGTTCGTCGTTAGAGCTCTGGCTTACCGCGTCCATAACTCGAGTCGCCAAACTAACCGGCGTTGCCGAAATCAAGGCGCTCAGTCCCCGACCGAGCCCCGAGCGACGCTCCCTCTTTGCTCCCTTGACTATCTCCATAAATCCTTTAGTTTTAAATACTTACGATGTTCCACGTGGAACATTAATTATTAACTGCCATTTTAATCGTGCCCGCATTGCCTGAGCAGCGCACATCAATCTCGTTCGAAAGAGCTTTGTAAGCAAGCGCGCCGCTCGAGGATGGATCATAAAGGCAAATTGGTAGGCCGTGACTAGGGCACTCAGAAAGCTTGATGTTTCGTGGCACTCTTGTCTGAAACATCAGATCCTTGAAGTAGTTCTTCGCTTCGGCCTCGACCTGATTGGAAAGGTTAGTACGGGCATCGTACATGGTCATAAAAACCCCCAAGAGCTGCAATCCTGGGTTGAATGTCTGGCGGACAAACTCAATCGTGTTCATCAAAGCTGTAATGCCTTCAAGCGCGTAGTACTCAGCTTGAAGAGGGATAAGAATTCTGTCAGCAGCGCCCAGAGCATTCAAGGTCAACAAGCCAGACGATGGCGGACAATCAATCAGAACATAATCAAAATTTGTCTGCAGAAGGCTTATCTGAGTTTTCAGGATTAATTCGCGACCAGGCGCCTTGCCAAGCTCGATCTCAAGTCCAACCAGATCAGAAGATGAGGGGGCGACTGAAAGGCGCTCTATACTCGAACCTCGAATTATCTCAGCGAGCGACAGATCGCCGAAGAACATGTCATAAACATCGCGGCCTTCCTCGAGTTTTTCCACCCCGAGACCGCTCGTCGCTGAGCCCTGTGGATCGAAGTCTACCAGCAAGACCCTCTTACCAGCATTCGCCAACTCACAACTTATTGAAATTGCACTGGTTGTTTTCCCAACGCCGCCTTTTTGATTTGCGATCGCAATTACGTGTGCCATGCCTCATGGGTAGCATGCGCGGATCCGGGGTCACAATATGTATAATTGAATGTTCCACGTGGAACATTTTTTACATCTTTTGTACGGGTTGAACGCTTTAAGCAGGCTATATCTTCAGCTTGGATACGATCTCTGATGTGGCTTGTAACAGATCCTCTACCTGCTTCTCGGTATGAGCGCAGCTCACCAATATCCGCACCACAGCGCTCTCACTCAAAAGTGTTCCACGTGGAACACTTTCTACCAAAAATCCCTTCTGAAAAAGCGCTGCGCTCATCTCCACCGCATCGCTTAGGCGCTTGAATTCAAGACACACCACGGGAGTGCTGGCGCTTTCGACACCAATAAAGCCGAGCGAGAGTAGACCTTGGCGAAGCTTTCGCACGAGGGCAGTGAGGCGTTCTCGCAACGCGACCGAAAGTTCTATCACGTTGAGCGATTCTTCAGTTGCAGCCGCAAGAGCAGGGGGGAGAGGAGGATCGTTGGTAAAGGTTCGCGAACGATTGATAACGTAGTCCACAAGCACGGCCGGTCCCGAAAAGAAGGCGCCGTAGGTACCAAGCAAAAATGAGGTGTCGCCGAAAGCCGAAAGATGCGGTGTCTGCAGAGCCAAAGCTTCAGAACCACCAGCGCCGCGCAATCCGGCGATACCCAAGGCGTAGCTCTCGTCGAGCACAACATACGCGTCGTATTTTTGTGCCATCGCCAAAGCACCGGCTACATCAAGTAGCTTACCAGTGATAGGCGAAAGGCTTTCGAGCACAACTATCTTTCTTCGTGCCTGAGCGTTCCTTTCAAGCTCTTGGCTTAGCCGATCAAGCTGTCCCGGTGAGATGGTCGTCACGTTGGCGTGAACTAAAAACGCAGCGTCGGCGGCCGGACTCTGGAGCACCTCATCGACAATGACCACATCCTGCTCGCCGGCGATTGATGTGATAAGCGAAAGCACGGCTTGATTGCGTGATGAAAAAAGCGCCGTAGACTCATAGCCGAAAAATACGCTCAACCGCGTTTCGAGCGATGAGTGCTCGTCTGTAGTTCCGGACATGGCGCGAGGAGATGACATGCCGATGCCTCGCCGCTCGATGACCGTCTGCGCCTCACGCTTAACCTTCGGGTGATTGGCCAGACCAAACAGATCCCAGCTAGCGAAGTCAACTACCGTTTTGCCGCGAACTTCGATTAAGTTTCCTTTACCGCGATGTGGGACCAGCGCCCGGCTTCGGCCGGCCTTGGCCATCTGTTCGAGCTCAACCCTAAGTTCCGCTAGCATTCGGCTTCAGACTCTTATTCTCTGCGCTCAGCAGGTACGCCTCAATAAATGGATCGATTTCGCCATCAAGTACAGCGTCAACTGATGACGTCTCGTAGTCGGTGCGGAGATCCTTGGCTAGGCGATAGGGCTGGAGCACGTACGATCGGATCTGGCTACCCCACTCGATCTTTTTGCGCTCGCCCTGGATCTGTTCCATCTTCTGCTCTTGCTGCTGGCGCTGAAGCTCATACAGCTTTGATTTCAAGATCTTCATCGCCAGATCTTTGTTTTTATGTTGCGAGCGCTCGTTTTGACATTGCACCACGATGCCGGTTGGTTCATGAGTAATGCGCACGGCTGAATCCGTTCGGTTTACGTGCTGGCCGCCCGCGCCGCCGGCGCGATACGTATCGATACGCAGATCGCTCTCGTTAATCTGCACTTCGATGTCTTGATCGATATCGGGCGTGACAGAAACGGATGCGAACGAAGTATGGCGCCGAGCATTCGAATCAAAAGGGGAGATACGCACTAGTCGATGCACGCCGGCCTCGCCGCGCAGATGGCCGTAGGCAAAATCACCCTCGATCAACAGCGTGGCACTCTTGATACCGGCGACTTCACCCGGCTGAAAATCGAGCTCTTGCACCGTGAAGCCTTTTTTGTCCGCCCAGCGTGTGTACATTCGCAAAAGCATCTGCGCCCAGTCCTGCGCCTCGGTGCCGCCGGCGCCGCCATTAAGATCAAGAATTGCGCTACACCGATCGAGTTCACCGCTCATCTTGCACTCGAACTCGTGCTTTTCGACCAGTTTCTCTAATTTTTCCGTGAGCTGCGTGACCTCTTTGATGAATTCCTCATCTTTGGAATCAGCCGCGAGTTCGAGTGCGGCTTCGGCGTCGGCCAAAAGTTTCTCCATCTCGCGGTAACCGCTCACCGCTCGTTCACAGGTCGCACGTTCGCGCAGCACTTCGCGCGCTTTATTATTGTCCTGCCAAAAATCGGGAGATTGGGAGATGGCCTCTATTTCGGTGAGGCGGCGAGCTCGATTTTCGACGTCAAAAAACCCCTTCAGAGCGGCGCTGCGCTCTTGAAGACTCGAAAGTTTCGCGCGGAAATCGGCTGGTTCAAATAAGGTTGCCATATCAACACTGTAGCGGGAACGGGCGCCAATATCAAATAAGCACCTCGGTAGGTGAAACTTGCCGCAGCGGGCTAAAGCAGTCATACTTCGCCCAATTAAAGAATTAAATCCGTATGAGTGTACCGGACCTAGCTGCGCAGATAACTTTTGACGAGATCGTACCGAGCCCAACATTACAAGCGGCGCTAGCCCGGCTCAACTACACCCACCCGACACCGGTGCAGGCTGCGGCCATTCCGGCGGCGTTGAGCGGCCGTGATCTGATCGTCCAAGCGAAAACCGGGAGTGGTAAGACGGTCGCGTTCGTTATTCCGCTACTCCTGCAGCTCGAGGCCGAGCCTTCGCTCCGCGGCACCGCCGGACTGATCATCGCCCCGACTCGCGAACTGGCCTATCAGATCTCCGAAGTGATCAAGAATCTGAGCACGGTTCAGCCGGCCTGCCTTATCGGCGGCGGCAGCATTCGCGAACAGGAGCAGGATCTCGAACGCGACAACCGGATCGTGGTCGGCACGCCGGGCCGTATTCAGGATTTCATCCGCCGCCGCACGCTCATCCTCCGAAAGTGCCGCTACTTCGTGCTCGATGAAGCCGACGAGATGTTGTCGATGGACTTTGTGGAAGAGGTGCGTGAAATCCTTTCGCGCCTCCCCGACGAGCGGCAGGGTTTATTTATTAGCGCAACCATAACTCCGCGCGTCGATAGCTTGGCCAAGTCATTTCTAACTGATCCGAGCCGCATTGTAATCGATACGCCGGGCGGTGATCTCCCCTCGATTGAGCACACCTATTACGAAGTTTCGGGCGAGCTTACGGCCAAGATCACCGCGCTCAGTGACTTACTTGAAACGATTCGGCCGAAGTCAGCCATAATTTTCTGCAATACGAAATCAGACACCGAGCTGGTCGAAGTGTCGCTGCGCCGTCGCGGATTCGATGCTCGCAGAATTAATTCCAATCTAAGCCAACGAGAGCGCGAATATGTGATGAACAAGATCCGGGCAGGGGAGCTCCGCTTCATGGTTGGCACTGACATCGCGGCGCGCGGAATAGATATCGAACAGATCGATCTGGTCGTGAACTACGCCATCCCGGAACAGCCAGAAGTGTATCTCCACCGCACCGGTCGCACCGGGCGGGCAGGAAGAAGCGGCGCTGCGGTTAGTTTGGTCGGGCCGCAAGACTTCGCCTCCTTTCAAGCGCTCAAGCGCGAAACTCCGGTCGAGCTGAAAGTCGCGACCCTTCCTTCGGAAGAAGAAGTGGTTAAAGCACGCTTGGTCCATTTTGATGAAATGCTGGCGCACGAAAAGATCACTCTCCACGCGCGGGATCATTCTCTCGCTCGTTCGATGTTAGAGCGCGCCGGCGCGGTTCAGCCCAACGACGAGATGGTCAATATGCTCGCCACACTCTGCCGCTTCACCGCAGAGCACATCTTCAAACCGGAAGCATTGAGTCTCGAAGATGAGATCGCCCGCCAGATGGGGCAGGCGCCACGGCCTTCCGACCAAGGGGGCCGCGACCGCCGCCATGGCGGGGAGAGCGGACGTAGCAGAGGTGGTCGCCGGGATCGCGGCGGGCGCCACGGTCGGCATGGCCGGCGTTAGCTAAAAGGCTTAAATCCTGCTGGTCATCGTGCCGATATATCCACTGTGTCAGCCGCACTAGCATATCTCGACGAAGTCATTCCAGAAGGTTATCGAGCCCAAAACTACCCGGAGGTAGACTGGCGCGCTCTGGCGGAGCGAGTAGATAAGCTTCCGATGATGCCCGAAGTAGCCAATGCCGCCTTGGCCCTTATTGAAGATCCCACTGCGCGCGCCAATCAGATTGCAGACGTGGTTGCGCGCGATGGGGCGCTCGCCGGTCAAGTGTTGCGTATCGCCAATTCAGCCATGTTCGCTCGCCTCGGACAGATCGGCTCCATTCCCCAAGCAATTACCGTGCTCGGCTTACGTACTTTGAGAAGTATCGTGATGGCCGCGGCACTCTGCCGCTTTCGCGATCACAAAAACCACCAGGCCGCGCTCGTGTGGGAAAATTCTGTCGGCACCGCCTGTGCCGCGACGCTCATCGCCGGTCAGTCGAAGTTGAAAAATCGAGACGAAGCATATCTCCTCGGTCTCCTCCACAATATCGGTCAGCTCTTGCTCATCTCGCAAGCGCCGGCGGAGTACGCCCGAGTATTCGACGAAGTCGAAATCGGCGAAGTTGATTACACGACTGCCGAGAAATCGGTGCTCGGATTCACTCACACGGCACTCGGAGCATTGGTAGCCCGCAAATGGAATTTTCCGAAAGATCTTACTCAGGCGATTCTGACCTACAAAGATCCACTTTCGTCGTCGACCCAATTCTTCACGCCCGATACACGAGTGGCCGTGCTTCAACTCGCCGACGCCGTCACGCACCAGGCCGGTCTCGGCCAGCCGGTGGGTTATCCCGATGAATCGGAGATAATTCTCGGCGCGGCGCGTTTCCTCGAGCTCGACAAGAAACCGGACTTTATGGGCTCGCTGGTCGAAGGCGTGCGCGCCTCGTTCGACAACACCCGAGCGATCTATAACTGACAACTCTTGCCAAAAGGGCTATGGAAGGGACATGGATAGTTCCTTGAATTCCTATCGCCGTGCTCTGCCTCTGACCATTATTTTCAGCGGCCTCTTCCTCCTTGGTCTTCTTCCTATCGGCATGATTCAAGGCGTTGCAACCGACATCTATCTCTCCATTTTTCTCGGGCATCTCGGCATTTTGATTATCGCCATATTTCTTTCACTGCTCATCTTCGCTCGTTTGAGCAGTGAAGCCTCGCTGGGCGCATTCTTCTCCTGGTTTATCTTCGTCGGCTTTGTCGCCTTGGCCGTGCTCAATTCGCGCGTGCCCGTGACTGCGCGTGACTCGTTGATTCATCACCTGGCCGTGCCGCGCTGGTGGATTGAAAACGGAAAGATCGGGCCGATCGTCTGGCATGAATGGTCCTACTATCCGATGCTGCTCAATCTCGCTTTTGTGCCGTTTCTCCAACGCGGCTTGGAGCCACTTACAGCGGTGTATCACGGAGCTTACCTCATCATCACCGCCGGCGTGATCGCTAGTTTTGTTTTCTACAAAACAAAATCGCATGATCTCGGTCTGTGTGGTTTTCTTATCACCCTGACGTTGCCGCTCTGTTTCCGACTCGCTGGATTGCCGATCGTCGATCTCGGCTTGGCTCTCTTCTGTTCTATCGCCCTCGCTCTCGCCGTGTATTGGGCAGAAGGGGAGCGCAGTCTAATGAACCTTCTCTTGATCGGCGTGGCCATGGGACTCGCCCTGGGCACGAAGTACAACGCGCTCCTGGCGCTGTTCTGGTTTTTTCCGTGTTTTATCCTGATGGCGAGCCGCTGCGGTGTCGGATTTTTCAAGGTCATCTTCGCTTGCATGTGCATAGGTTTTTTTGCGCTCGTTGTCGATGGGCCGTGGCTAGTCAAAAACGCTTCCTGGATCAGCAATCCCTTCTACCCGCAATTCAGTAATTTTTTCGGACCGATCGAAGAAGATCCGGTCGATCTGCCGGTCCTCTCTTCTTTTGAAGAGCGCTTGACTCTTCATCACGACACCTGGCGGGATCTCGTGCTTACCCCTTTCTCGATGATTCTCTTCGGCCAAGATGACGATCCAGGCCGATTTGACGGGTTGCTTTCGCCTCTCCTGCTGCTCTTATTCGTGCCCCTCTGGAAGCGGCGAGGAAAACCGTGGGTCATCTTTCTGGCGCTTTTTAGCTTTACCTATTTTTTTTCGGCTACTTTCATGACCGCGGCGCGCGTGCGTTACTACATTCCGCTGCTCTTGCCGGTCATCGCGCTTACCGTGGCCGGCATGTACGACGTTAGCCGACTGTTCCGCGGCCACGAAAAAAAAGCCGTCGTCGCGCTGCTGGTGGCCCACCTCGCCTTTGCCGGAGTGTATGCCTACCAGCTTACCGAAAAAACCGAATCGGTTGCTTACGCCTTCTCGACCGAAACGCGGGCTGATTATCTACGCCGGCGCGTGAGTGAATACCCGATGATCGAATACATCAATCAGCACCTGCAACCAACCGACAAAGTATTTCTCCTATTTACCGGGAACAAATTCTACTACTACTCCGTGCCGGTGCTCTCCGGCGGCCACTATTCGGCACATCCACTGCTAAAACTGATCAAGCAATCACCGAACTCCAAACTCTTGGCCGAAGAGCTCCATCACCGCGGCATCACCTACATCATGGCGCACGCCCCTCGAACCCTGGACACATTCATGGCCAGCCTCACCGACAAGGAGAAAGGGCTTTGGAATGAATTTCAGATGGAACATCTGACGGTGACAACGCAGATCGGGCCGTGGGTGTTGTGGCGGGTGGATGCGCCACAATAAGGTGTCATTGTCGGCGCTGTGTCGTTGCGGTTGCCGTGTCATTGCGAGCGCAAGCGAAGCAATCCCGACGTGCCTGGTGTATTGCGAGCGCCTAGCCTGTATTTCTCACAGCTCGCTCGAAGCGAGCGTGAGAAATGGTCCGAAAGCGGCCGTCCATGGCCGCTTTCCTCCGTTTGACACTCTGTCTGCGCCGAGAACGGGCGCAGACAGAGTGTCAAACCAAAATCGATGCTGGAAGCATCGATTTTGCAAGTCCATCCGTGGACTTGCTAGCCGGCACTTCTCACGAGGCGTGAGAAGTGCCGGCTAGCGACGCAATCCATTCATTCCCCGCCGGGATTGCGTCGCTCGGCGCTCGCAATATACTGGCCACCTCGGGATTGCTTCGCTTGCGCTCGCAATGACACATTTGCGTACTTCGCCATAAGCTCTGTCTCCTTCCGCCTCATTCTCTGTGCTTGAGCGGCCGAGACTTTTTCGTGATCGTAGCCATGCAAATGAAGTAGCCCATGAATGAGCAGCCGTATCAGCTCCCGATCGAACGTCACCCGGTACTTCTTGGCCTGCGCCGCCGTCATATCCAATGAAATGACCAGGTCGCCCAAAAGAGCCGACGAAGCCCCGTCAGTTCCCTCGATCTGCGAGAACGAAAGCACGTCGGTTGCTTTATCTTTGCGACGATAGATTCGGTTCAGCTCCCGAATTTCGGCATCATTAGTGAGGAGAATGCTGAGTTCGCATACGTGCGCCGGAATCGGCTCACATGCCAAGTCGTTTAAGATCTTCCTTACGAGGCTCTTTAGCCGGGCGCTCTTCACCTTCCACTTTCGGTTTCTTTGCAGCACCGCCAGCTGCCACCGTTTCGGCGGCGCCGTCTTCAAGCGCAGCCTCGGCGACGACTTCCTCTTCTTTTTCACTAATCTTTTCCGCGGGCTCGGCATAGGCGATTCGTTGGTGGTAAATTCCGGCGAGAGTTCGGGTAAAGCATTTGGCGATCTGGTGCAGGTCCTTGAGCGTCAGATCGCATTCGTCAAGCTCGCCGCTGGCAAACACTTTATTGATCATCTTTTGCACCAGGCCCTGAATTCGATCAAGAGTCGGCTCGCTCAAGGTGCGGCACGATGCCTCAATGCCATCGGCGAGCATCAGGATGCCGGCTTCTTTCGTCTGCGGCTTCGGACCAGGGTAGCTGTACAGATTCGGATCGACCGAGTCGGGATCTTCCCCGGCCTCTTCGGCTTCTCGCCGAGCCTTTTCATAGAAATATTCGATCCGTGAAAGCCCGTGATGCTGCGGAATCATGTCTTCAATGACCCGTGGTAGCTTGTGTTCCCGCGCGAGCTCGATGCCCTCTTTCACGTGCGAGCGGATGATCAACGCCGACATCGAGGGGCTCAACTTGTCATGGCGGTTGTCCTCGCCGGCCTGATTTTCGACAAAATAGAGCGGCTTCGTCATCTTGCCGATGTCGTGGAAATAGGCCCCAACGCGCGTGCTGATGGGGTTGGCGCCGATCGCTTCCGAGGCCGATTCGCCCATCATGCCCATGACCATCGAATGATTCCAGGTGCCGGGGGCTCTGATGCTCAGCTCTTTGAGCAGCGGATGATCGAGGGTGGCCATCTCCAAAAGGCGCATGTCGGTGACATAGCCGCCGAGGTACTCAAGAATCGGCGTCACGCCTGCGGCCGCGAAAGTACAGAGCACGCCGCTCACCACAGCACCTACGAGCCGAAGCGCGATGTCGGCGACATACGGATTCCCGTCGATCACGACCGAAGCGAGGGCAAAAGCGAACGCGATGAACGAGACGTTCAAACCGGCCTTGATGTAAGCCGAACGCGATCGAAACCGGGAGAGACTGAGACAGGCCATCAGACTCGTAGCCAAAACATAGAGCGCCAAAAGCGGCTCGGACGGGAAATAAACCACCACGATAATGGTTGAAGCGAGGGCGTACAATAAACCGTGCTGCAGTCCGAGCACCGCCTGAAGCATCAAGCCGCCGGCGGCAAACGGAATGGCGAAGTAAAAAGAACCGGCGCTGAGCCCGCGGAGATACGGGATCTTCATGGCATAATCGGCGAGACTAAGCGCGACGATCCGTCCCGCCCAGGCGGTAAAGATGCCGCCGAAAATAATCAGTGTGAGGCAAAAGACATCCTTCGGTTCGGGACGGTAAGAAGAGAACGCAGCGAGGGCAAAACGGTGCAGGATGAAGAGCGAAAGGAAGATGATGGCTACGCGGCCGGCGCCGCTCCAGTAATCCGATGAGACCGTGAAATTGAAAAAAAAGAGCTCGGCGCAAAGCGCGCAAAAAAGCGCGAATAAAATCCCCTGGACCGCCCGCAGGCGTTCCATCATTCCAACTATGATCTCTTTGACGACCATCGGCTTATTACAGGTCGGCTGTCTCCTTCTTGCTCTTATAGGCGGCCACGATGCGGGAAACGAGCGGATGACGAATGACGTCGTCCTCGTTGAAGTGGACGACCGCAAGGCCCTCTACATTTTTGAGCATATTCAAGGCTTCGATGAGGCCCGACGTCTGGCCGCGCGGCAGATCAATCTGCGTGATGTCACCCGTGACCACGCATTTCGAGCCGAAGCCAAGCCGGGTGAGAAACATCTTCATCTGGCCGGTGGTCGTGTTCTGCGCTTCATCGAGCACGACGAAAGCGTGGGAGAGCGTGCGTCCACGCATAAAAGCGAGCGGCGCCACTTCGACCAGCCCCTTCTCGACCATCTCTTTCGCCCGCTCGTGATCAACCATGTCGTGGAGCGCATCGTAGAGAGGACGAAGGTACGGATTCACCTTCTCGGCCATATCGCCGGGGAGAAAGCCGAGCTTTTCACCAGCCTCAACCGCCGGCCGGCAGAGGACGACTCGCTTTACTTCTTTGTTCATCAAAGCTGCAACCGCCATACTCATGGCGAGGTACGTTTTGCCCGTGCCGGCCGGGCCGACGCCGAAAACCATGTCGTGTGTTTTAATCGCCTCGATGTATGACTTCTGGCGGAAAGTTTTGGGGACGATAGCGTACTTACGGCCGGCTATCTTCACCTGATCGCGAAAGAGATCTTCAAGTCTAAGCTTGCGATTGCTTTCGAGCATCTTCATCGCCCGGCCGATATCGCCCGGGAAGATGTGCTCACCTTTTTCAACCAATGCTTTTAGCTGACACAAAAGATCATGTGCGAGTTCGACTTCAGTATCCTGGCCGCTCAGAAGTAGGCCATCGTGGCCTCGCCCAATCTTGATATCGAGCTCCCGCTCGACGAGTTTGAAGTTCTGATCCTGATCGCCGCCTAATGCCAGCGCTACCGCGCTATCGGTCAAGGGAATCATCATCTGTTTGTCGGCAGCGCGTGGGTACCCGTTCTTTGACTTCGTTCTCACTTTGCTTGGAATGGCCAATTAGTTCTCCGAAAAAGCTTTGACCCGGCCCGTAAGTCCGAGCTCCTCTGATAAGCCCCTGTTACGATTTGTATTAGAACGCGTACAAAATGCCGAGCATTTTGTTGTCAGGGCTCGTATTGCGAGCGAAGCGCGGCAATCCCATTCATTTTGTTACGCGCTCTTAATAAGATGTGAAGTTAGCCTAAATTGTAGCACAAGATGAAGCAACCTGGGCCGGTGGCCTGCCCAAGCGGCTGAGACCGAGGCAATATCCTGATTATAAAGGCTCTTTCGCTGGGCGTTTTTGAAACGTCGGTTCGTCGCCTCTCGGTGGCCTCGGTGCGCTCGGTGGTTAAATCATCATTCAAGTCAACCACCGAGACCACCGAGGGTTTTTAGACAGCCCCATGGCCTTGGCCAAGAACAGGATTGAAGACCAGGACCACGACCAGGACTAAGGTCAAGCGGCGATTATTCAACAGCCCGAAGGATGCAGATCGTCTCCACATGATGAGTCTGCGGAAACATATCCAAAAGAAAGATCCGCCGAAGATCAAAACCCCGGCCGCGAAGCGTTTTCAGATCACGAATCAACGTCGGCACATTGCAGCTGACATATACAATCTCATGAGTTTCGTCCGGCGTCAGACGTTCGGCGACCTCTTTTGCTCCCGCCCTGGGCGGATCCAATACCACGGTCGCCGCCGCCCGATGACGCTTGAGGAATTCCTCGACCCGCATCGGGAAAAATGTGACCGGAAGTTTTTCGTCGCGGGCGCATTTGTTACCGTGCTGCACTAAGATCGGATCGGCCTCGACGGCACAAACGTTCAACCCTTTGCGCCCGAGTGGCAGCGAAAAGTTTCCCGAGCCAGCGTAAAAATCGGTTACAGCACCACCCTGCGCGTGGGTCAAAACGGTGTCGACCAAGATCTTGTTTGCAGCTTCATTGACCTGCGAAAAGTGACCTGCGGTCGTGACTCGGCCGGCGGCCGGCTGGGAGAAAAGCACTTTGTGCCGCTGAGTCACGAGTACGTTACGGAAGAGCTTCGGAATCGGCGCAAAATTGCCCTCGACCTGGGCGAAGTCGGCGTCCTCGCGAACACGCCAAACCAGAAACACATCGCCATGGTGCTCTTCAATCATTACCCCGGCTAAAACCTCGCCAAGTTTCGCCGTATGCGGTTTCAATGCCGTAAGAGCTTCGTTAATGGCAGGACGGGCAATAAAGCAGCGATCGAGCGGCACGACATCGCCGGTGCCCTGGCGGTAGAGACCGATCTCGCCGGAGCGATTCAAATGAAAGTAAACACGTTGACGGTAGTCAAAACCCCCTAATTCTTGCCCCAGAAATTCGATTCCTTCAGCGGGTGACAGATCGCCCTGCTTCTTCAACATGGAGATAACCATCTCCTGCTTCGCTACCCGTTGAGCCGACACGGTCAGATGCTGAAGATCGCAGCCGCCACACTGGCCGAATTTCGGGCAAGGAGGTTCGACACGATCCTGCGAGGGCGAACGTATGCTCACGAGCTCTGCTCGGACGAGGTTCGGCTCTGCTTTGGTCACCCGGCCCTCGACCAGCTCGCCCGGTGCGGCGAGGCGAACAAAGGCTTTTTTACCTTGGAATTCGCCCTGCGTGATGGCACCGACGAATGCGCCACCGTGCGCCAATCCCCCGACCTTTATTTCGATCGTCATTGCGGAACCTTGCCCAGCACCGATCGAATGGGTAGCCCCAAGAGGCTTCGGCGCAGAAGATCGAGCGCCGAATACGTGGCAAATGTTCGCACCCACTCACGCGAAGAGGTGAAAAAATAAGGATAGGACTCCACGATTCCGGGGGCGGCGAAGCCAAGATAAAAAAGTCCGACCGGCTTTTCGGCCGTGCCGCCGTCAGGGCCAGCCACCCCGGTTATAGAGAGAGCGTGAGTCGAGTGCCAGTATTTTTGAGCGCCGACCGCCATGGCTTTGGCTACCTCGCCGCTCACGGCGCCGTACTTCTCCAAAAGCTCTGGAGCTACACCAACGATGTCGGTCTTCGCCCAGTTCGAGTAGGTGATAGCGCCGCCCATAAAGTAAGCGGACGAGCCGGGAGTTCGAGTCAGCAATGCTCCGAGCATGCCCGCGGTGCAGGATTCGGCAACCGAAAGCGTAAGCTTTCGGTCAAGCAGTAGGTCGCGCACCACACGCTCGAGCGGTTGATCGCTGCAATTCGAGAAGACGAAATCCTCCCCGATAGCAGCGCGAGCTTTTTGGGCCGCTGCCTCAAGATCCGCCGCCCCAGCGGAAGTCTTCAGCACCACATGAATTTCAGGAAAAATAGCGCGATAGGATACCGTAATCGCCGGGTCGAGTCGGGCGCTTTCAACGCGCGCGCCGACCATGCTTTCCGGCAAGCCGAAAACTCGCAGCAAGCGCTGTTCGAGCGGCTTGGCGTTCTGATACTGCGCTAGAATCCGAGGCAGCACCTGTTCATCGAACAAGGCGCGCAATTCATGGGGCACACCCGGGAGCGCTATAAGTAAGGTGTGACCATGCTTGACCGAAAACGCGGCTGCGGTGCCATGTTTGTTTTCAATCACGGCGGCACTTTCCGGAAAAGTTGCTTGCTTGATATTGGTCGGATCGAACTCGCGCTTTCTCTTCTGATACAGCGCTTTCAAGTCAGCCAAGACCTGGTCATTGAGTACGAGCTTTTCGTTCAAAAGTTCGGCCACCGCTTCACGCGTCAGATCATCAGTCGTCGGGCCTAGTCCGCCCATGATGACGGTGCACGAAGAGTGCTGGCACAGATAGCGCAGCGAGCGCTTGATGGACTCACGATCATCTCCACAACTGACTATCTGGTCCAAGCGGAGCCCATGGTCGGTTAATCTGGCGGCGATATACGTTGAATTGGTGTCCGTCACCCGCCCGTCGAGAAGTTCTGAGCCGGTGGCAAGAATAGCGATTCCGGTGGACATAGTAGAATTCTATTACAGCGCCGAACCCATAGCGAGGCAGCGGAGGTAACCCATTAAAAGTAGAGTGATTTTGATATCGCTGGTTATATCCTAAATATTTGCCGTAGGTAGAAAATACTTGCCTGTATTTTCTACCACAGGCTAAAATACAGGAATGCTAAAACGAGCCTTGCAGCCGCACATCGAGCGGGATGTGGCGCGCAAAATGGTTTTTATTTCAGGGCCGCGTCAGTCAGGAAAAACAAGCTTGGCTCAAGTGTTGCTTCAAAACGATCATGGTCAGAGCTGGACCGATCATTACTTCAATTGGGATGATGATGAACAACGTGCCCGTTTGATCGATCGCGAGTTACCTGCGGGGGGCGGCCTTCTCGTCCTCGATGAACTGCACAAATTCAGCCGCTGGCGAAATTTCATTAAGGGTCTTTATGACACCCAAAAGGACCGTCGGCAGTTCCTGGTCACGGGGAGCGGCAGGCTCGATCTCTACCGCCGCGGCGGAGATTCTTTGCAGGGCCGCTATCACCACCTTCGTCTCTATCCGATCTCACTGGGCGAATTCTCGGGTTCGCTCGACGATCTCCTGACCTATGGTCCTTTTCCTGAACCGCTCACCGAGGGCAGCGAGGAATTTGTGCGGCGCTGGAGCCGTGAACATCGCGTCCGCGTAATTCGAGAAGACCTGCTGAGCCTCGAGCGGGTAAGCGACGTCGGCGCCATCGAGCAGCTCGTGGCACGCTTGCCTCATTTGGTCGGCTCGCCCTTGTCGATTAATGGACTGCGCGAAGATCTGCAGGTAAGCCACAAGGCCGTGGCGAATTGGCTGCTGATGCTCGAGCGCCTTTTTGTCATTTTTCGCGTGGCACCTTTTGGAGCTCCGAAAATTAAAGCCGTGAAAAAGGAGCACAAGCACTACCACTTCGACTGGACTCCGATTCAGGACCCCGGCAGCCGATTTGAAAACATGATCGGCTTTCATCTCCTCAAACACGCTCACTTTATTGAAGACACCCAAGGCTACGACTGCGAACTCCGTTTCTTCCGGGACATCGAGGGCCGCGAAGTCGATTTTGTGTTGGTTCGAGATGGTAAAGCTCTGCTGGCGGTAGAATGCAAACTCTCGGAGCGGCGCGCCGCACCGGCTCTCAGATTTCTGAAGCGGAAATTTCCGAACATCGAAGCGGTACAGGTACTTCATACTGCCGGGGTGGATAGCCGAGATGCCGATGCCATTCGCGTCTGTAGCGCCGAGGTATTCTTGAAAGAGCTCGCGATTTAAAGCCGGCCTGGTCCGAGCGGGAGAGGGAAGAAATACTCAAGCCGCTTTGGCCGAAGTCGGCAGCGCCACGCGAACCAAACTGTGATACGTCGAAACCGTTTCCAACGCCGCCACCAAAATAGCTTTGGGCAGCGTTTCCGTAGTCGTAAGACGCGGAAGTTCGGCTCCGAGCGGGTTTATGAAGCGGCCGCGATCGAAGAGGCTGAAATGAAGATGCGGTCCCGTGGCGAGGCCACTCATGCCGACAGCACCGATAACTTCGCCTCGGCTCACGTGCGAGCCCTTGCGGAGGCCGGGGGCAAGACGTGAAAGATGGAGGTACGCGGTCGAATAACGATCGCAGTGCTCGATGCGAACCGTCGTACCGCCCTGTCCACCCCAACCGGCAAACTTCACAACGCCATCGGCCACCGAGCGGACGGCGGTTCCGATCGGCGCTGCAAAATCGACTCCGTTGTGCGGTCGATTTTTGTGCAGGATCGGATGAAAGCGGGCCGCGGAAAAACTCGACGTAATCGAACTGAACTTGAGCGGGTAGCGAAGGAAATATGTACCCAAAAGATCGCCTTGCTCGTCGAAATAACGATATTGGCCATCACCGCCTCGGTGGCGAATGGCAACGAGCACATGTGAATTGGTCTTGATTGACGCAACGCTAATCGGGCCGGCTTCAAAAAATTCGCCCGAGGGAAGGTGTCTTTCTACGTAGCTCACCATGAACGAATCGCCCGGTTGAATCGTGCGTTGAAATTCGACCCGGCCGCTGAAAAGATCGACCAGATCATCGACGACGGAATAAGGCACTGAAAGATCGGCTGCGGCGAGCGAGAACGAATCGGTAATGATACCGGAAACGGTGCGTTCGACTTCGGTCGTGGCAAAAGTTTCAATCTTCGCCGTGTAGCCCGTCTTTGAATCACCCGTCAAGGTCACCCCCTTGCCGTCATTCAAGCGCTTTTTAAAACGCACGATGTCATTGGTTTTCGAAAGCAGTAATTCCAGGGTCTCGCCTTCCTTAAGCGCGCTTTCGGAGATGCCGACTGCCTTGAGCGCACGCGCAGCCAAAACACCACCGATTCTGGGAGCACCGTGTTGAGTCCAGATCGAGCTCAATGTGTCACCGCGCTTTACTACATGGAGGATCGCTTCCTCCTCGGTTGCAAGCTGCTCTAACGGTGCTTCTTGGCCGATCTGAACCTCCGGAACTGTCTTACCTTCTGGTTGGGGAAGGGAGAGCGGCGCTTGGCTCCTAAGAAAGAAAGCCACCGCTAAGGCCAGACCCTGAAGAACAGCCGTACCGCCGACGAATGAAAACAGCCTGTACGTTGAGGCCATGTGAACTACATCCATTCCCGTTTGCTATCCCACTTCTTTTGACGCGACAATACGCTCAATGGGCTCCCTGGAGAAGCCGAGGCAGTTAAGTACTGTCTGTTATGGACTAATGTCGCGCCCACATGTTTTATTATGCAAAAAATCGTTACCATTCAATGATATGGCTGCCTACTTAGGCCTCGATGTTGGTGACAAAAGGGTCGGCACAGCACTCGCAGAATCTGAGGTGAAATTGGCGTCGCCGCACCTCATCTTTGATCGTGCCGGCGGCAAAGCCGAGCGCGAGATTATCAGACTAGTAGGAGAACGATCGGTCAATCAGATCGTCGTTGGTCTGCCGCTCAACGAGGACGGCTCACTCAATGAGCAATGCTTGAAGGTTCAGAACTTTTGTAGGAGACTTCAAAAGCGGCTCAGCATCGAAATTGTGTACGTCGATGAGTATTTAAGTACGGTTGAGTCGGAAGAAAAGCTTGCCGGGAAAAAGCGGCCGCCCCGAGGAAAGGGGCGGCAGAAACTCGATGCAGTCTCGGCTACCATTATCCTGCAGCGATATCTTGACGACGAAAAAGCGTACCGCTTGAGCAAAGTATGAAGGTTTACCTCCGTCTAGTCGTCGTGCTGGTCGTGCCGATACTGGTAGCGGCGCTCACCTATCTGTTCATGCACCGGGCCTTTCTCGAGCCGGTCGATCCGAGCAACACCAAGACCGAATTAGTCGAGATCGAACCGGAGAAGACCTTCCGCGAGATCTGCAAAAAGATTCAGAGCCAGAACATTATCCGTCACTGGTGGGCGCTCGAAGTCCTGGCGCGCGTGAAAAAGAGCGATACGGCTATCAACGCCGGTGAGTACGAATTGAGCCCGAGCATGAGCCCCAAGGACGTGCTGAAAAAACTCGTCTCGGGCGATGTATTCAAGCGCAAAGTTCTGGTTAAAGAAGGCGCCTCCATTTGGGAGATCGGCGCAGTCGTGCAAGAGGCGGGTCTTATGCCGGCCGAAGAATTCAACAAAGCCGTGGCCGATGCAAAGCTTTTGGCGGTCGCCGGCTTGAACGCCTCGAGTTTCGAGGGCTATCTCTTCCCGAACACCTATAATTTTTCGCGGCCGGCCTCGGCCAAGACGATCATCTTTACCATGCTCGAAGAGGGTGAAAAGCAGTGGCCGGGCGAGTTCACCCAGCGCGCCGATGAGCTTCACCTCACGCGTCACGAGATCCTCACGCTCGCTTCGATTATCGAAAAGGAATCGGGCGACCCCGAAGAGATGCCGATTATCTCGTCGGTTTTTCACAACCGGCTCAACCAGGGCATGAAGCTTCAGTCCGATCCGACGGTGATTTACGGCTTGAAGAATTTCGACGGCAACCTGACCAAAGAGAATCTTCAAGATCCCCATCCCTACAATACCTATGTGAACTTCGGCCTGCCGCCGGGACCGATCGGCAATCCCGGAAAAACGGCTGTCCGCGCAGCGCTCTTTCCGAAAGAGACCTCGTACCTCTTCTTCGTTGCGAACCGGAAAGGGGGTCATGTGTTTTCAACGACGCTGCAAGAACACAACGACGCGGTGCATACGTTTCAGCTCGGCGGAGGGGGTTAGAGCCCAAGTGGCGAAACCCCACCCCGATCTCGTATACTTATTCTATGTCCGTCGCCGAGGCCATCAGATGCGTTCATCAACGCCTTGCGCGTAACCGCTTCCTCTTCGCCGGCATTATCTGCGCCGCGGTTCTCGGCGTTATCGCAGCTCTTTCGGCTTTCTTGGCTTCGTTCAGTGCATCGCTTGCGGCTATCACCGGCATTGTACTTGCGGCAGGCTTTATCTATTTCGCGCTCAGACGCGGACTCTTTCAATCCGCGCCGGTGGCTGAAGCGTGCTCGCTGATCGATGAGCGGTATGAGACAAAGGATCGCGTCTTGACGTATGCCTGGCTCTCAGCTGAAACAGATTCGGCCAAGCGCGAGCTCATTGAACAGCAACTTCAAAAATCGCTCATCGGGATCGATCCGGCCGAACTCGCTCCTTTTCGCTTTACCCGAAAACTGAAGCTGCTGGCTCTAACCATCCCCTTGAGCTGGGGATGTTTTATCGGATTGCTGCTTATCAGGCCGCCGGCCGGCAGTAGTTCGATGGAAGCATCGTTGATCAAGGAGTTGCTCAAAGAGGAGACGGCACTTCCGCTCCCGCTGCGGGAAGAGCTGCTGAATCTCGCCCAGACCCTGCAAGAGAATGAGCTAACTGATGACAAAGTCGCCGCCGCCTTGAAGCGGGCGCAAGAAGAGCTCGAGGCGGCGCGAGATGAGTTGGAACAGCAGGGGGGAGAATCGACCGATGCGCGCGAACTGGAAGCGGAAGAGCAGAAACAACAGTCACCTGACAAGGCGATGACCCCGCCGGTGCCGCCGACTCCGACGCCCATGGTGGAACAGCAGCGGGAGCAGCAGAAGGAAGAGGAGAAGAAAGAGGAGGAGAAAAAGAAAGAAAAAGAAGAGCCGGAGAAGAAACAGGGGGAAGAGCAGAAGGAGCCCGACGTGCAAAATAGCGCTCAGGATTCGCAAAAGCGGGACAATGCCGAACAGCAGGAGAACAAGGGGGAGCAGGACGATCAGAAAAACAAAGGTGAGGAAAAACAGGAAGGGGGCGATAAGCAACAGCAGCAACAACAGCAGCGGGGCAGTAAGGGAGGCCAGGGCGAGAATAAAGAGGAGCAACAGGAAAAAGGGGAGCAGGGAAGCGGCGACGGACAATCGGAGCAATCAGGCGAGCAGAAACAGGGACAAGGCCAGAGCAAGGGCGAAGCCAAACAGGATCAAGGCAAAGGTCAACAGGGCGAGCAGAAAGAACAGAAAGGCCAGCAAGGTTCCAAAGGCGGCCAAAAGCAGGAGTCACAGCAGGGGCAGCAAAGCGAGGGGCTCGACAAAACCGAGCAGGCGCTGAATCAGATTCAACAACAGGTTCAAGAGCAGAAGCAGGCTGAAGGTAAAAAGGAGGGCGAGCAGAAAGAAGAACAGCAGGGTTCGAAGGGAGAGCAGGGTAACCAAAAAGGCCAAGAGAAGGGAAAAGAAAAGGGAGAGGACAAGAACAAAAGTAATCAGGGCGATGCCAAGGGTGACAAGAAGGACAATCAGCAGAAGAGCGAAAAGAAAGAGGGTGGTAGCAGCGATAATAACACCGAGAAAAAACCCGAAGTAAAAATGCCCGGGAAATCAGAAGGCACTGACAATAACGATGACAACAAGGATGTCCAAAAATCGCCCGATCCGCGCGGTGCGGCGCTGCCCAAAACCAACGAGGCAACCCGTGAACTCGGCGACGAGCCCGGCGGAAAAGAGGGCGGCATCAAGGGTGAGAAAGGCTACAAGGAAGTCGAGATCAAGGACACCGAAGACAAACTCGACACTCGCTTTACCGGGAAGGACGGCCGACTCGCCAAACACAAGGGCGACGCAAAATTCCGAACACAGCTTGAAGACGTGCAGTTAGCCAAACCTGACCCGGTCAAAGACCTGAATGAGCAGCCGATTCCGCTCGAATACAAGGATCTGCTCGAATAGTTTCGGTACAAACTGCAGCGGCCGCAAACTTCACCATTCGAAACGTTATCCATGATCGCGTCGGCGTGCCTGCAATAGCTCAGTGGATTGGGAAACGTCTTCGCCGCGCCGCAGTCACAAATTGACAGTTTCCTACGCGCTGGGCGATTATGGGCCTACTCATGGTTACCGCCGGCGTCCAAGATCTCGAACAGTCCATCGGAGAGTTCACCACGGCTTTCGCCCGCATCGAGGGCGAGGTCAGCCGCGTCATCGTCGGCCAGCGGGACATCATCCGGCGCACACTTTCAGCGATATTTGCCGGCGGACACGTGCTGCTCGAAGGCGTGCCCGGCCTCGGCAAAACCTTGCTCGTAAAATCGATCGCCCGAGCTCTCGGACTCTCCTTCAAGCGTATTCAATTTACACCTGATCTGATGCCATCAGATGTTACCGGAACTCAGGTGCTGACCGAGGACGAGCAGGGGCGCCGCCAATTCGTTTTCAAACCCGGTCCGATCTTCGCCAATGTTATTCTCGCCGACGAAATCAACCGGGCCACGCCGAAGACGCAATCGGCACTGCTCGAAGCGATGGAAGAGCGCCAGATTACGGTGCTCGACGAGACGCATCTGCTCGTTCAGCCTTTCTTCGTCTTGGCTACGATGAACCCGGTCGAGCTGGAGGGCACCTATCCGCTACCGGAAGCACAACTAGACCGCTTTCTCGTCAAGGTGCTCGTGCCTTCGCCGTCGTCAGCGGAACTCAAAGAAATCCTCAATCGCACCACCGGCATCAACATTCCGATCGCGCAACCGGTCTTCTCGGCCGCTGAAGTGGTCGGCAAGGTCGAAACGATGAAGCAGCTCGTCCGCCAAGTTGCCGTGGCCGGCCCGATGCAAGAAGTGCTCGTCCGCATGATGGCGGCGCTCACTCCGGGCAGCGAATTTGCCACCGAAAAGGTCAAGCGCTATGTCCGCTTCGGGCCGGGCCCGCGCGGCGCGCAAGCGATCATGATGAACGCCAAAGTATCGGCCATTCTCGATGGCCGGATAAATCTCTCCTTCGATGACATTCGCTCGGTAATTATTCCGTCGCTCCGCCACCGGATGATCCTGAATTTTCAGGCGGAGGCGGATGGGGTTACCGCGGATGAGATTATTAACGAAATTCGGAATGCGAAGTGATAAACCTGGAGAACTGCGGTGTCATTGCGAGCGCAAGCGAAGCAATCCCGACGCGCTCGGTATATTGCGAGCTCCTAGCGACGCAATCCATTTTATCCCCACCGGGATTGCGTCGCTAGAAGCTCGCAATACACCGGCCACGTCGGGATTGCTTCGCTTGCGCTCGCAATGACACCGCATTCGAAATGACAAGGTCGATCGTATGTTGCCCGAAGTTTTCACCCCGGAGCTTTTAAAAACTCTGGAGCTTCTCCAGATCCGCTCCCGCCGCGCCTATCTCGGAGCGCGCCAAGGTGGACACCTCTCTCTCAAGCGCGGCCATGGCATCGAGTTTTCGGACTATCGTCAATACGAACTCGGTGACAACCCGCGCCACATCGACTGGGGTGTGTATGCCCGAAGCGATCGCCTCTATGTAAAACGATTCCAAGAGGAACAAGATCTCACCGTCCTCATCATCGTCGACACCAGCGCTTCCATGATCACACCTGAAAGCGATGGCAAATGGACGATGGCACGCAATCTCGCCTTGGCGCTCGGCTACGTCGCTCTGATTCAGCAAGACAGCGTCGTGGTTTCGGCGCCCGGCTATTACAATAGTCCCCATCTCCACGGCCCGCGGGCGATCCATCAGCTTGGCCAGTCGATGATGGGATTTCGAGTATCCGGCGCGACCGACTTTAGTCGCGGCGTCAAGCTTGCGGTGAACTCGGTTCGCTTCCCCGGCGTGGCGATCTTTATCTCAGACCTACTCATGCCGTTCGCTGAAATTGAATCGGTCTTTACTCTTATGCGCGCGCGAAACCTCGACATCACCGCGATTCAAGTATTAGGCGCGCAAGACGAGGTCCCGCTTCCGGACACCGGTGAAGCCATCGCGGTGGACAGCGAGACGGGAGAAGAGCTGCAATTAAATCTTTCTGCCGAGCAGCGTTCGGAATATCAGTTTCTGCTCGCCCAACACAATAATCATTTGGCCAACTTTTTCGCCGAAGGGAGAATTTCATACACGACCGTGCGCGCGGCCGAAAACCTCGGCGACTTCATGATTCGCGGACTCGCCCAGACGGGATTAGTGGTATGAGCGGGCTCGCGGTCGCGTTTCCGTATCTTTTAGCGTTGCTGCCGGTCGGTATCGGAGCTCTCATCTACGCTTACCTTCGTCGAGGACGCGGCGTTCGCATTCCGGTAGCGACACTGCTCTTGCTCCGCACCTTGGAACGAGTCGCCAACGCCCGCAAGAAATTCATACCGCCACCGCGTTTTTTTCTAGAGTTACTCGCCATGCTCGTCATCGGGTGCGGCGCGGCCGGTCTGTATTTCGAAGGAAACCAAGATTATGTCGCCGTCGTGCTCGATAATTCACTGAGCATGGCTGCGGTCGACCCGGCGCGCATGTCCGACCGATCGGTGTTCGAACAGGCTCAGGACGAGGCGATCAGCTACGTGGAATCGTTGCCCCTGACCAGTACCATCGAGCTTTTTACGCCGTCGGCCGCCATGAGCTCCGGGCCGCTCTCGCGGCGAGAAGCCCAAGATGTGATTAAACAGGTCGAGGTAGAATACGTTTCCGATCAGACCGAGCAGCTTCTTTCTCGACTCTCGGCCGAAAGCCGTTTTGATCAGATCGCAGCCTTTACCGACAAGAGCTTTGCCGATACCTCGAGCGATAAGCGCGTCCGCGTGACCTCATTTGCCCAGAAAGGATTAGAAAACATCGCGGTGAGCGACGTCAGTATGAGCGGAGATGGCCGGGAGATTAAAGCATTGCTCCACGCCTTCAGCCGAAACGACGTGGCAGTGAAGGTTACTCTTGATGAATGGTCGCCGGCGGGGAAAGGGAAGAGTGTGGTCGAGAAAACGTTCAGGATCGCTGCCGGCGCTCATGAACCGATTACCCTGACCGCTCCCGATCAAGGCGAGCACTCGTATCAGTTGGCGATTGCGCCCGCGAGTGCTCCCGGCCAAAATTTCGTCGATGCCTTGAAAGAGGATAACATGGCCTGGATCGGCGCGGGACGAGTCAAAAACGAAGTCGTTTTGGTGAGTGATCTTTCGCCTGCCAACCTCGGTTTGCAAAAGCTCCGCCATCTTCAGTTCACGCACGTGCGGCCCGAGGAGTGGCGCGGGGCTCAGCAAACAAGCCCGCACATTTTTCACCGCTTCGTGCCCGAAACACTGCCGAACCAGAATTCGCTCTTTATTTTACCGCCGCCGGGAAACGCGCTCTTTCCGGTGCTCGCCGAGCAACAGGCGAGCGCGGTTACGCGTTGGTCGGTAGCTCATCCGATCGTCAATTATCTGAACGTGCCGACTCTCACCCTCAAAAAGCTTCTGCCGCTCAAGGCACCCGGCTGGGCGCAGGAGGTGATTTCAACCACCAACGGCCTGGGCGCTTTTTCCGGCGAGTATCAAGGCAAACGGTATGCCGTCTTCGGCTTCGAGATCTTTCCTTACGAAGGCAAGCGCTCGCCCGTGTTGAGCATCCTCACCCTCAATGCACTGCGCTGGCTCGAGAATACGAACGTTGAATTCGAACGAGTCGGGGCTCAGTTCTCGCCCGGGCCTGCGGTTACCGGCATTACCTACGTGGGCGGGGAGTCTCTCTGGACACGCGGACAGAAGGAGAAATCGGTTCGCTTTCCCCGGCCAGGATTAGTCGAGATCGCAGAAGAAGGAAAGCCGCGAGTGCTCCAGGCGGTTAATTTCTATAGTGACGAGGAATCGGATCTTTTGGCGCAACGTTCGTTTTCGGTCACGGCAGAAGCCAAACCAGAGGAGACGAAACGCGAGCAGCGTCTCTTGACCGGGCTAATCGCTTACCTCGCTTTGAGCTTGTTGCTTTTGGATCTCCTCCTTTTTCGCCGGGAGCGTCGCCGTGCAGTTTGAAAGTTGGCATGGCTTCGTGATTTTTGCCGGCGTAGCGGTAGCGGCATTTCTGCTCGGCCGCCGCTGGAGCTCCTTTTCTTTTTTCCGGATGGCAACTCTCGCCTTCGTTTGTCTCGCTATCGCCAATCCGTATTACGAAACGACCCACGAAACATCGAACGCCACCGTGCTCGTCGATATTTCGGAAAGCATGGACGAGGCCATTGCCGAACGTCTGCTGAAAAGCATTCGCCGCTTCAGCGACGCGGGAGTGCACGTCGACTATATCCCGTTTGCCCGGGAGAGCGGCCGGACGCCGGTAAGCGACGCCATGTTCAAGAGTTTGAAAAATGCCTGGTTCAAACTCGATGTGGGCCAAACGGACCTGGAAAAAGCTCTCCGTGCGGTCATGACTCAGCCGGCCGGCAGCGTGCTGCTTGTTTCGGACGGTTTTGAGACCACGGGAAACGCCCGCAAAAGTCTCGACGCGCTCAAAGAGCGCGGCTTTCATCTTTTTCCGCTGGTTGATGAAACTCCGATCACCACGCGCGGTTTTACGGTCTCGAATCTCTACGCCCCGCTCATCGCTCCAACCCAAAAGAGTGTCGATATCAGAGTAAGTTTGGCGAATGCCACGGCAACGATTCAGCCAGGAACGCTGGAAATAACGCACGACGGCAAAGTGGTGCTTGCGCGGCCGGTGACGGTGAAGCCGGGCGAAGAGTTTCTGGCCATTGCCGAGAGCGATCCCTCGAAGGAAGGCATTCGCGAGATTACGGCGACACTCCGTCCAAACGATCCGAAGCTCGCGCCGAGTAGCCGCACTATCTATCTTTCCGGACAGGGTCGGGAAAAAGTGTTGCTCATCAATGGCGCCGAGGAGGACGGCCGCTTTCTCGGCCAAGTGCTCAAGGATCAATCGTATCAACTCAAAGTTGTTCAAGCCGGCGACCGGAACGTACCGCTGCCCGACTTCTCCGACTATTCGGCGGTCATCTGGAATAATGTCGCCAAAAATCAGCTGCCCGGTGATGCCATCACGAAGCTCGATCGCTACGTCAAAGGCGGCGGCGGTTTCGTCATGCTCGGCGGAAACCGGAGCTTTGGCTTGGGCGGGTATCTCGACACGCCGATGGAACAGATTCTGCCGGTTCAGATTCTTCCGCCGCAGACGATCAAAAAAAGGCTTAACGTCGCGGTGGCGTTGGTACTCGATAAATCACGCAGCATGGGCTTCGGCGATCGCATTGAATTTGCCAAAGAGGGCGCGCGCGAAGTCATTCGAAACCTCAAAGACGACGACTACGTCACCGTGATCGGTTTTGACTCGGCGCCTTTCGTGGTGGTGAAACTCGGGCAGGTCGGAACCATTCGCGAGGATGCCATCGAGCGGGTTGGACGCCTCTTTCCCAACAACAAAACGAATCTTTTGCCGGCGCTCGATGAAGCCCGCCGCGCGCTGATGCGGGCAAATGCGGGGCGAAAGCACATGATCGTGCTGACTGACGGGCGTATTCCGGATTCGGGGCCGTACTACATCGAGCTCGTCAAGCAGCTGCGGCTCCTGGGTATCACCGTTTCCACCGTGCTCGTCGGCGGCGAGGCCGATGACGGACTCCTTTCGAACATGGCCCAACAAGGTGGCGGCGCTTTCTATCAAACAGCCGATCCGCGAAGTTTGCCCCGAATCTTTCTCTCCGACATCAAAGTCAGCACCGGCGAGCAGAGCATGAAAGAAGCGCAAGAGTATCTTGTGCGCAACGGCCCGGAGCCCGTGAGCACCACCATTCGCACCTTCCCGCCGCTTCGGGGCTACGTGGAGACCAAGGCCAAGGAGAAGGCCAACCTTGAACTGGTCGCCTATGCCGAAGAAAAAGCGGAGCCTCTTTTGGCCTCGTGGAGCTACGGTCAAGGAAAAAGCGTCGCCTTCACCTCCGATGCCAATGGGCGGTGGTCGAACTACTGGATTAATTGGTCGAAGTTCCAGAATTTCTGGACCGAGATTCTCGATTCAGTGCGGCCGCGTAACCATGAACAAGAAAGCATACCCTTCGATCTGCGCTCATACTATGAGCACGGCGTGCTCAATTTCGATCTGAGCGTATTCAACGAGAAAGTGGGCGGTGCCGTAACGGCACAGGTGATTCTGCCCAACGGGACGGTACGCGAAGTGAGTTTCCATAGCGTTGCCCCGGGACGCTATCAGAGCTCGGTGAGCGATGTGCTGCCGGGAAAATACGAGTTCAAAGCGCGCGTTGGTTCTCGCTCTCTGACGCCCGTGGCCATGTATCTCTCCGGGGAGCTTTTCGGTGAACAGAAAGGCCAAGGTTTCAATCGCTCATTTTTGGAACTGCTGGCGAGCGAAACCGGAGGCAAGGTCAATCCCGACATTGCAGACATCAAGGATCAGATTTATATCGAACGCGAGAAGCATGATCTCGGTCATTGGTTTCTCGTGTTGGCGCTGCTCACGCTCTGCTGCGACGTCATTCTGCGCGAGATCGGCGGCTGGCGCCGAGTGTTCCAGCGTCGGAAAGGCGCCCTGGCGCGAGCATAGCCGTTCCGTTTCGAAGACTGGTCTGCTACCATAGCCGGCCTAACCCCTATTTCTCACAGCTCGCGTCATGCTTTGCATGCACGCAATGAGGTGCGAGCGTGAGAAATGGTCGATGCTTGGAGCATCGATTTTGCAAGTCCATCCGTGGACTTGCAGCCTGAACTTCTCACGAGGCGTGAGAAGTTCAGGCTAAGCTGAAAATTTTTAATGAGGCCTATGAAAAAAGAATTCTTGGTATTAGCAATCGGCGCTTGTCTTCTTTCGAGCTGCACGATGATGGATCGCAAGACCTCGACCGGCCGGCAAGCTTCGCTCGATCAGATCAAAGCTTTGGCCGGCGATTGGGAGGGCAAAGACGAACAAGGCAATGTCGAGCGAGTCACCTTCCGCGTGACTTCAGGCGGCACAGCCGTTCAGGAAACGCTCTTTCCGGGCACGCCGCATGAGATGGTTGACGTCTACCATATGGACGCGGGAAACCTAGTCATGACGCACTACTGCATGCTCGGCAATCAGCCGTACCTCAAAGCGGAAGCGCTTTCGCCGACAGTGCTGGATTTCAATTTTGCCGGCGGCTCGAACGTAAAAACGAATGAACCGCACATGCACGAACTTCGCTTGACCCTCCGCTCATCTGACGAGATTCGCCAGGAGTGGGTGGGCTACGACAACGGAAAGCCCAATGAAACGAAGATCATCGATCTGAAGCGAAAGTCGTAATCAAAAATCGGGGGTTGTCACCGATCTCTGGGTGGCCTGCTTAGACCAGCAATTCCCGATACACCGCCTGAGCCACCGACCGCGAATCGGGCCGATAGCTGCCTTGGTCGACCTGACGTTTCAGATCTTCGATCCGGGCGCGGCGGCTTGATTCGTCTTCGTTAGCCGCGCCGGTGCCGAAGTCCCGTGCTACACGCACGGCAGAAGCATCAGTTGCCCGCGCTTCGTCTTTGATTGTTTCTGTTGGTTGATTTTGGCGAACAGGATCGACTGCCGCCGCGAATAGCTTTGTGAGTTTGTCAATTTTCATGACACACCTCGTCCTTGACTACGATTTCGGCCGTCTCGGGGGCGTCGTGCCGACGGTGACGAAATCTCCATTTTTCCGTTACGACCGTCCGTGGCCAGTGACGAGAATCCTTTCTGCAGTCCTTGCTATCGGCCGGCTCAGATTTTTCCTTAACAACTTTTTGTAACCGTTCACGGGGATTGGGGAGAGTTGGCGAACCACAATGGTGGTCTACGGTCGCCCCCTCAGGGGGTTGGGGGGTGTTTCTATCCCCGTGAACGGTTACCTTTTTTGAGCCCGGGCAGAGCTCTAACCGCTTGAGTTGGTTGCTATTTCCGGTTAAATGAGCTGATGCGGATCAGAATTATCTCGATCGGGAAGATCAAAAACAGCTTCGTATTGGCGGGTGAGGAGGAATTTCTGACCCGTCTGCAGCCGCATATGAAAGTGGAGCGGCTGGAGCTCGAGAGCAGCTCGAATCTGCCGGAGGCTCAAGCCAAAGAGAGAGAAGGGGAACTCCTCCTCAAACAGCTGAAAAAAGGGGACTACTTTGTCGTGCTCGACGAGAAAGGAAAGGCAAGCACCTCGCCTCAGTTTGCTGAACTCATCCAAGCGCAGATGAATCGCGGCCACTCCACCTTTGTTTTCGCCATCGGCGGTTTTCACGGCCTCGCCGAATCGGTTAAAAAGCGGGCCGATCGGCTTATGTCGCTTTCAAGCCTCACATTTACATATCAGATGTCGAGGCTTATCTTGATTGAGCAGCTTTATCGGGCGCTTACCTTGATGAAAGGCATGCCGTACCATAAGAGCGCGTAACAAAATGAACGGGATTGCCGCGCTTCGCTCGCAATACGAGCCCTGCCAACAAAATGCTCCGCATTTTTGTTACGGGCTCTAAGTAAAAGGCTTTAAGCATGGGCAGAGTAAAGAAATTCGCAGCCTTGAGCATTCGAAAGATTACGGGCGGCAAAGATCCGGTCCGGCTGGTCGAGGAGTTCATCCTTCGCCGCGGCTTCGATCCCGACGAGTGCCAAAAAGATAAAACCGCCGAAAGTGCGCGCTGGATGGTCGATTTGGGTGAAGACGAAGAGCTCGAGATCCTGGTCGAAGGGCTCAAAACACCGGCCGAAACCACCATCTACATGGGTGTCAATATCGCGACGATCCCGATTCGAGGCTGCCACGAAGTGCTCGCTGCCGCTCTCGAGATCGCCGATGGCCTCGTCGGAATTAAAGTAAGTTTGGTCGGGCACTATCTGGTGCTGAGTTCGACTCTCGGTGCCGCCGGCATGAGCATCGAGGACATTGATTACAACTTCAAATTAATTACGGCGCAACAAACGTGGTTTCGTGATGCGCTCACGGACGAAGTCGGGTGGCAGGAGTTGCCGGAAGGGTAGCGCAATTCGCCCGAACCATTATGCCCCGAAGCGTGGGCCGTCTATCCACTCATAATCGAGAACATTAGAAAGGATTGTGTCCGATTCAGTTAGTAGTTGCTGGTACTCGTCGAAGGTCAGATCCTCCTTGTCCCCCTTAAAGTAGGTTTCAAGAAGCACGAGGTATTGGACTTCATCAATAATAGACCGTCGATAAATGAGTCGATACCCGCCGCTTTTACCTACGTTCAAGCTCGGCACTCTAACGCGCATTTTTCTTAGTTTGGCAAACTTCGGAATTGGATCGCCGTACTCTGTATTCACTGAGAGAACGACCTTGACATCTTTTAAGCAGTTCCCGAATGAATGTTTCGAGCGCTTCACGCTCCGTTTGAAGCGGCTCGAGAGATGGAATTTGACATCCAACTAAAGGCCCTCGGGGTCTTCCTGTGACCCATACAACATGAGAGAGGGGGATAGTTTGTCTAACATTTTGGCTGCTACCCAAGCGGGCTCTTTGTGAGAAAGCTCTGAAAGCGCTGAAGCGGTGAGTTTTCCGAAATCAGAGCAGACACGATCCACAATTGCCAGTTCACCCTCCGTAAAGACCTTTGTGTTTGCCATTGCGCAGGATTTTATCCGATTCATTTGCGTTGAATTATCCAAGTCAATCAATTTGGATTCAATGCATCCATCCTTTCGCAATTGTTTGATCGACTTTTCTCCTCGGCTTGGAACGGGACCGTGCTCGTACTTGATATAGTCAGAACCAGTAATTGAGTGGTCTAAATCACGAAGAGCTAGAACGTCTGAAAAATAAATTAGTTTATAGAGCTTTGTAAGCCCGAGCTGGGACACCTTCGTGTGTGCACCTATAAATAAGATGAGATTTCTCAATTTCTCCGTTGAAAGTGTCATGGATTGCTCTCTTTTAACTAAGCTAAAGTATACCAAATCCTTGGAGGACGCCATCGGATTTGCCTGAGAGGGCTTAACAAACCGGATTGTTGCAACCGCAACCGCCGGGCAGCGCGACATCCTAACCGTTGAACCGAGCCACTCCACGGAAGCGCACGATTTACAATTTTGGTGGTGATCAAGAAATGACGGGGATGAACCGGTCATTTCTTTACCGCGAGCTTGAAAGGGATGAAACCATCCTGTTCCGACCCGCGCTAATGACAGTAAGACGCGGTGTATCAGGCCCCAGCGTTGCTGACAAACGCGGAATAGCTCTTATGAGCCTTTTCCCGTCAAAATTGCTCGTAACTTCCGAATATGCATGACCAGGCTCTGATGATTCCGTTCCAGATACGATGATGCCACCAGCGCTACCAATCCCAGCGTTGCCAAACTTAACCACGGGCTGAAGGTGCAAAGAGGTACCGCGTAGCGGATATGGTATCCGATTCCAACAAAGAGCCCGGTTAGGCCCAAACCGTGCAGTGCCCGCTCTTCGATCAGGTTACTTACCACCATACAGCCGATACCGGTCACGATGCAGAGAAGCGATGATGAGGTAGTAGCCACGGTCCCTAGTTGCAAAATCGCGGTACCGATCGCCACCGCGCCAGCGAGAGTGCGAAAATTCTTGCCTTCGCCGATTTTGACAAATGATAAGAAGAGGAGCAGCGCCGCTACCGGTAGGCCCGAAATCGGCAAGCGGTACTCGTCGGGGAGCGTGTAGTGATAGTGATATGCCCCGGGAAGAAAGAAGACCCCGACCGCAAAAACGATCCAGGCGAGCGACAGGAAAAAAGCTCCGGTGCCTTGGCTCAGGGCGATAGACTGGGGCCGCTTGGTATAGCGTGAAACGCTCATGAAGAGACCAAGGCCTATCGCCGCCAAAACAGAACTTTCAAATATCGCCGAGGGCGCCCACATCACCAAATTCCGGCCGATCAGGATCAGCAGCGGCACGAACAGGAGTACCCGCGCGATTCGGCCCTCGTGATTGCGAAGCCGCGCATCACCGTGGAAACAGCGCAGATCGAGCACGGTTAACGAGCCGAGCATACCCAAGCTTAACAGCCCGACATAATCCGCATCGCGTACGGGCAAGAGGAGCACTGCATTCGCCAAGCCGTACGCAAAAGCGAATGTCGTTGCTCGCACCCGTGCCAGCGAGGAGAAACCGAGCAGAACTATCGGCACAATGGCGAAAAATCCCAGTGCTGCCGCAAACCACACGCTTGCCGGTTGATTTGTGGTCAGGATAAAGAGACCCGGTCCTGTTGACTGTACATGGGGCAACAATGAATAAATAAGGGCGCCGAGCTGGCTGAAGATCACCGGAATCAGCATGGTCGAGAGCGCGAGTGCGGTCCGGGCCCCCTTATCCTCCTTCAAGCCGATGCCGCAGAAAACGCCGCCCGCGGCGAGGAGTGCGGTAAACCCGAGAAAACTTACCACGCGCACCACCGAGTCCATCCCGGACCAACCTTGCGCCAAAAATACACCGGCTGCGGCGATGAGCGTCGTTACCCCCACAAAGCGGAGCACCCGCGACAGCGCGCTGAATTTTTGCTGCTGTGCCGCCACGACTTCGAACATGGGCTTCGCTTCTTCAGCGTGCTTAGCCGCGTCTTCCCGAAAAGCGGCATCAATCTTCAATAAAACATCGCTGTCCATATGTCCTCCTTACGCTCTCGAACTCTTGGTCGTGAGTTCGGCCAAAATGGTCTTCAATTCACTCTCTTCTTCCTCGGAAACAAAGCTTCGCTCGAAATCATCGCCGGCATCTTTCAAGCACTCCGAGCGCACTTCGGCCTCGGTTACTTTGATCTCCCAACGTTCGAGAATCTCATCGAGCTCGTTAATGATCCCGCTTTCGTCGAGATGCGCCGCACGCAGCGCTTCAGCCCGCGACTGGCGGGTGCGAAGCACGTTACGTTGACGTTTGAGCTGATCGAGCCGCTCCTCGATGAGCACGAGATCCTTCGCGAGTTGTTCCTGCATCCGTTCGTGATTCTTAACCTGCACTTCGAGCTCCTTTTTCTCCTTTTGAATGCGCTGCCGGCGGCGAACGCACTCGAGCGCTCTTTTCTCATCGAGCTCAGCCGATTGAACCGCTCTTTCAGTCCAGGCAACCTCCGCCTCGTTCAGATCGGCCAAGCGTTTTCGGAGATTTTCCCCGTCCCGCTTGAGCTGCCCGAAATGAACCCGGGCTCGAGCTTGCGCGGTTTGAACTTCGCTAATGGCGCTGGCCACCAGCCCCTCATGGTTTTCTACTTGTGTCACCATCCAGTCGAAGTTCGCCTTGATGGTGGATGTTAGTCTTCTTAAGGTAGTCATCATGGTCTCCTCACCACGTATATCTTCCATTCATGGTATCGCCGCGGGCGGCGATAAGTCGAAGATACAGATGTTACTTTGTAGCAGCGTGGCTATCTGCCTATGGAAATCAGCCATAAAATCCTTTATTTTCTTAGATAACCTCCTCTAATAGTTGGCAACATTTACTCCATCGACTTCATTACATTGTATTGATAGCCTCCGGCTATGCGCACCAACGCCCTTTTCGATCGCTATGAAGTATTCGTTGCTGCCGCCACCGTCGGCGCGCACGCCCATGCCAAGGCGGAAGGGTTTCGTCAACGGGATGTGAAATTTCTAGTCGAGCTCTGCTCGAATTGGATCGAGCACTCGATTCAGTTTCAAACGCTCGTCTTTCAAAACACTCAGGTCGCCCGATTTTTGGGAGAACTTGTCCGCGATGGTTTCGCGCGCAAGCTCGGACGCTCGGAACGACCCTGCTATAAACTCACGCGCAGCGGTCTTATCGAACTCCTCTCGCGGATCGTGAATGAACCCTACTACGAGCAACCCGAGCGCTTCTTTTTTGTCTATTACTTTATTGAAAACTACCGTCCACGGATCCTGGAGCTGATCAAAGCCGAAGGAAAGCAGTTTCCCTATGCCGTCGAAGTGGAACTAAAAGCGCTGCTCGACTCTCAACACCTTAAAGAGCGCCAAAGAGTCGCGGCCGAAAAAGAGCTTCAGAAACTCGAAGTCCGCATCGGTGATGCGCTCAAAACGAGCAAACTAACCATCGACGGCTACCGCAACGGCCGATCGACCGAGCAGATCGTGGCCGAGGTTGAAAAGCTTTATCCGTATGAACTGAACAGCCAAAAGCCGCTGACCGAGCTCTTTGCCGACATGCCGCCGGAGGTGCGCCGCTGGGAGCTCGAAATCGGCACCGTCAAAAGAGCGCATCAGATCTGGATTCCGAGCCGGACGCTCCTGATGCAGTATATTAAAATTTTACGTGAGCTTGAGTAGCATAACGTGGCTACTCGTTGCGCGATGACAGGTACATAGCCCGCAGCTCCGCCGCGGTTTTATCGAAATAAGTTGTTAACAGCTCTGCAAGCTGTGGGTCGCACGAGTCATGCGTTAGAGTTACTCCCTTTCCGATACTCGACTTTTCGTCGATGACAATTTTGGAAACCGGATCGCCCACGTTCGTGTGATAAGTCCAAGGGCCTGTTTTGCCCTCGAAATGAATATCGGCAAAAATCCTATCGCCCGTGGAGACGTCGGCATAGATCCTTCGTGTTGGGTCCTCTGGCACTTCCTGCTTGAGCGCCCGATAGGTTGCCCATTCCGTAATGACGTAGTTTCTCGCTGCCTCAGCAAGCTTTTCAAACATGCTATGTACTCCGTCGTATGGTCATTGCTCAATCGAAGTTATTGCACCTCAGACTGATCACGAATCATAAGGTATCTCCTAGGAAAACTAATCTTCGTGTGTGATTATAAGCGGTTAAGACTGTCGGAGAGCATCAGAATAGAGTGCTATCCGAGCAGCGGATTTTTTACAATCACGCCGTCAAAATTCTGCCCAGGATTTAAATCCTCACTCCACAATACGGTGGCGCGAGCCTTCTGAGCGGCAGCGATAATGAGACTATCCCAAAAGGAGAGCTGATAACGCTTCATTTTCTGCGTGGCAGTCAAGAAGAGTGCTTTGTCATTCTCAATTACTCTCCACGAACAGTAGTATTCACAAGCCTGGGATGCTTCGACCTGTGTCGCCCCTTTCTTGAGGAGGTTAACGAACAACTCATGCAAGACCTGCGCGCTGATGTTGGGAATGACGCTGTCACTCCACATCCGTAAGATCAGCTCACGTGCTCGAGAATGTTTTGCTCCGGCCCTGCGGTCGTGCGCATAAACCAGAATGTTTGTGTCGATGAAAGTCTCGAGATACTTCATCGATCGTAGATCTCATCGCGCGACAGAGGTTTACCGCCCAAGGATAAGCCCTTTTTCAGTAGCTTCATCGCACCTTGCCGAGCTTTGGTATACGATTCCTTTTCATTCACCACATGCTCAAGAATACCTGTCATCCACTCTGACAACGATTTGTCTTCTTCCACCGCCAGATGCCGACACCGCCGAAGTAGATCTTGTTTTAATCGTAATGTCACGTTTTTTGTAGACATATTTGCACTTTAGCACGAAAAAAGTGCAAGCTCAACGCAGCCTATCTAACTGCTTGCCATACTGAATCTTTCTTGCCTTCTGGACTTGACTGAATCTTTCTTGCCTTTTGGACTTGTGACAGGAGGTAGCGCTGCATGCAGTATTTTTACTACGTGGGAAAAATACCGGGAAGTAAATTTCTCAGGTAGGAAAATTACTGCACGCCGTCGATGTACGCGAACACAACCAAAACTGCGATACGCATGAACGCCCTACTCACCCCAGCGCCAATCTCGCCTGCTTGAACGCCAGTTTTTTTGATTCTTTGGCATTGTCGAATTTGACGGTGACTTTGGGATTTTCGGAATCGCCTTCCAACTTTTCAATAATGCCGCTTCCGAAAGTTGGGTGGATTACCCGTCCACCTGCGCTCAGCTCTGATGCCTTGGCACGAGGAAGACTCGCGCCGACCTCTTCGGCAGTTTGGACGAGAGTCATTACCGCGTTTCGGGTGGACGACCGGGGTAACGACTTTCGTTTCTCTTCAGCTTCGACTTCTTCCATCACCTCGAGCAGCTCGTCCTCCTCTTCATAGCTGAAGCTCCGCTGGAAACCGCCTGAAGCAAAGTCGGTACCGCCGCGACTTTCGAGTTTCTCCGACGGCATCTCGTGGATAAATCGGCTCGGTTCGCGGTACATGCCTGAAAGTCCGAATCCATCGCCCGAGCCGAAAAGTCCGCGCTGGACCGAGCGCGTGCAGTAGAGCTGCCTCATCGCCCTTGTAATCCCGACGTAACAAAGTCGCCGCTCTTCTTCGATCGCCACGGGATCGCCGATCGAGCGGTAGTGTGGGAGAAGACCTTCTTCAAGACCCGTAAGAAACACGTAAGGAAATTCAAGCCCCTTGGCCAGATGAAGGGTCATCAGCGATACGAAAACCGGCGGTTGCTCTGCTTTGGCCTCTTCCTCCGGCAGATCGCCGCCGGAGGTAAGCGATATGCGATCCAGAAATGCCCGCAACGCTTCAGCCGGAGTGGCCGCTTCTAAAGACATAATCCGACCGATGGCTTCCAACTCCAAAAGGTTTTCCAAGCGCGATTCCGCCGCGGGATCTTTGAGCGCTTTAAGCCGCTCCCAATACTCGGTCCGCTCATAGACCGAATGAATAAGCTCGGCCAGGGGAAGCACTTTGGATTCTTGACGCAGCTTTTCAATGAGCTCCACATACGCAGCCACGCTTTTGTTTTTCTCGGCCACGATCTTGGCCGCTTCATACAAAGAAAGCGATCGGTCTCTAGCCAGATTCGAAATACTCTGTACCGACTGCGCGCCGATGCCACGTGGCGGAGTATTGATGGTACGAAGAAAAGATTGATTATCCGCATCACTCACCAGCAGCCGCAGGTAGGCGACGATATCTTTGATCTCTTTTCGCTCGTAGAATTTGAGCCCGCCATAAATTCGGTAGGGAATGCGCGCATTAATCAGAGCCTCTTCAATCGCCCGAGACTGGGCATTGGTTCGGTAAAACACCGCAAACTGATCGAGCTCGGCGCCCTGACCCTGCAGCGAGCGAATCTCATTGGTCACGAAGTCTGCTTCGTCAGCCTCGTCGTCGGCTACGTAGGTGGCAACGGTATTTCCCTCGGCCGCCGATGTCCAAAGTTTTTTCGACTTACGCGCCTGATTGTTGCTGATGACTGCATGCGCCACCTCTAAAATATTTCCGGTCGAGCGGTAATTCTGCTCGAGCTTGACTATCTTCGTATCCGGAAAATCGTGCTCGAACTCCAGAATATTTTTAATCGTGGCGCCCCGAAAAGCGTAGATCGACTGATCATCGTCGCCGACGGCGAGAAGATTCCGCTTCACTTTCGTGAGCATGCGCAGAAGTTCGTACTGCACCGGATTGGTGTCTTGAAACTCATCGACCAAGACATAGTGGAGCGCGTGCTGGTACCACGCCAACACCTCCGGATGTTTGCGAAAGAGTAACACCGCATTGTAGAGCAGATCGCCGAAATCCATCGCGTTTGCTTTCAAAAGTTCGCGCTGATACCGGTCGTACACTTCGCCCTTCTGGCGACTTTCGAGATCGCAGGAGAGCTTCAGCATCTCCTCGGGCGAGACGAGCGCGTTTTTTGCCTGATCAATCGCGCGAGAAAAGAGATTAATCGGAAAGCGTTTTTCGTCGACGCCGAGCTCTTTCATTATTCCCTTCAGCAACGAGCGGCTGTCCTGCTCGTCGTAAACGATGAAATCATGGCTGTAGGAAAGAAGGGGCGCATGCCGGCGGAGAATTCGAAGCGCGGCCGAATGAAAGGTCGCCACCCACAGATCCTTGGCCGCTTCACCCAGTAATCCGTGTAACCGCTCCCGCATCTCATTGGTCGCCTTGTTGGTAAAGGTAACTGCCAAGATGTGGTTCGGCCGCACTCCGTGTTTGAGCACCAGGTGCGCCACACGTCTGGTTAAAACACGAGTTTTTCCGCTCCCAGCCCCAGCCAAAATAAGAATCGGTCCAGCAAGGTGCTGGACCGCTTGCAACTGTTGTGGATTAAGATCGGTTAGATGCTCCTCCGGGCTCACCCAGAGAATATTGGAGTAACTGCTAGTCAAAGTACAGGACAACTCAGCAAATACAACTCGCGTCTATCTTTTCCGTACTTGCTGATTCAACAACGACCGCTTTTCAATATTGGTCATGATGCCCCAGCCAAAGAACGCTTCCTCACTTGAGGTCATCAACTTCGCAAGATACAGCACGGTCACTAGGGCGGCGCAAACATCGAGGCTAATAATTAAGTCGCTCATGGTTATCTCTCCTCGTTTCTATTGTTTTTCTATACCGGAATGTGAGTAGAAGTTCAAGTATATTTCTAGTATGTTATTAACCTAAAATGGTTCGCCTTGCTCCGCGCGCCCTGCCCTGTCATTATTTGCAACTGGAGCAAATCATGTCAGGTAGTTACAATCGAAAAGACCACTTCTATCAGAAGGCCAAAGAGGAGGGGTATCGGTCCCGCGCAGCCTATAAGCTCATTGAACTAAATGATAAGCACAAATTGCTCAATCAAGGTTCTTTGGTGCTCGACCTCGGCTGCTGGCCTGGTGGTTGGTTACAGGTAGCCGCCGAGAAGGTCGGCCCTAACGGTCTTGTGGTCGGGGTCGATCTCGTTAAAGTAGAAGATATCGGCCAAGACAACGTCCGGTGTATCTGCGGTGACGCACGCGACGAGGCTACCCTCAAACAGCTGCGCGAATTATCGTCTAGCGGCTTTGACCTCATCCTCTCCGACATGTCGCCCAAACTCTCCGGTATTCGCGAAGTAGACCAGGCGGGCAGCGTCGGTTGCGCCGAGCTCGCGGTTTGGCTGGCGGGACAGGTAGTGAAATCTGGTGGGACACTGGTGGTAAAGGTATTTAAGGGCAACGAAACGGAACAGTTTGTCAAATCAACTCGGCCCATGTTTAATAAGCTGATTCGTACGGAGCTTGACGCCACACGCAAGAGCTCAAACGAGTTTTACGTGCTCGGTTTCGGCTTCAAGAAGCCCAATAGTTGACCACAATGAATTTTGTAGCCGCAACAGAGAAGATCGGTGGCTCCGTTCTCACGGTTACCGAGAATTGGGGGAAGGCGTGGATCTTTCTTCTGCGCACCATCGCCGCCATCTTCAAGCGTCCCTTCCGTTTCCACCTCTTTCTTACCCAGCTCTATCAGATCGGTGTTAATTCCACCTTGGTGATCGGACTGATCGGACTCTTTACCGGTGCGGTGCTCGCAGTGCAGGGCGAGTATACGCTCTCCAAGTTCGGTGCAACTGCCTTCACCGGCTCAGCCGTGGCTCTCAGCCTTATCCGTGAACTCGGTCCGGTCTTAACCGCGCTCATGGTCATCGGGCGAGCCGGCTCGGCCATCACGGCCGAAGTCGGCATTATGCGTATCACTGAACAGATAGATGCTCTCCGCTCGATGGCGGTCGACCCGATCAAGTATCTCATGGCACCCCGATTTTTGGCCGGCCTCATCGCCATGCCGATGCTAACCGGCCTGTTTATCGTTGTCGGCATCGGGGGCGGGTATGCTGTCGGTATCGGGCTATTGAACTTAAGCTCCGGCACCTTTGTCTCCCAGATGGTCTCGGCGGTCGAGTCTGTGGACGTCTACTCGGGCTTCATCAAATCGATCGTATTTGGTTTCATCTTCGGCTGGGTGAGTTGTTACAAAGGGTACACCTGCGGCTTTGGGGCCGTGGGCGTCAATAAGGCCACGACCCAGTCGGTGGTTACCGCCTCCGTGGCCGTGCTGATCGTTGATTACTTTTTAACGAGTATCTTGACTCGCGTTTTCATGAACTAAACGTGATTTCGGTTCAGAATGTTTCCAAACGGTTCGGGTCCCAGGTCGTGCTGGATCGAGTCAGTCTTGAAATCGAGCCCGGCCGCACCACCGCAGTGGTCGGACCGAGCGGCGTGGGCAAATCGGTTCTGCTCAAGCTGATTATGGGCATCTTGGCCCCCGAGGAAGGAGAGATCTTCGTCAACGGCGAAAACATCACCCAAGCTCGAAGCGAAACTCGCCGCAACGAGATTCGCGCTTCGCTCGGCGTCCTTTTTCAGGCGGCGGCGCTTTTCGATTCGCTCGTGGTCTATGACAACATCGCCTTTCCCTTGCTCGAGCGCTCGAAACTTTCGCGCCAAGAAATCCACGCCAAGGTCGAGCGAATCCTCGACGAGCTGAGCCTTACCGACTACGCCTTCCTCTACCCGGAAGAGATCTCGATCGGTGTCCGCAAACGAGTCGGCATGGCCCGTTCGCTCATCACCGAGCCCAAAGTGCTCCTGTTCGATGAACCGAACACCGGCCTCGACCCGCTCGTGGGGCAAGAGGTCTACGATCTGATCAAGAAGTCTCGCCAGACATGGGGTTTCACCGGCGTCGTTATCAGCCACGAGATCCCGGAAGTTTTTCAAGTCTCAGACCGTGTAGCCATGTTGCTCAACGGTAGAATCGCGGCCGAGGGAACACCTGAAGAGCTCATGCGTTCAGACAATTCGGCCGTGCAGCAATTCCTTAGTGGGAGAACCGATGGACCAATCAAAATCCAATAATATTACCGCTGCTACCCCGGCCGCCGCGCATATTCCGCTGCCGAAGCGATCGTTCACGCTCGAATTTTTTGTCGGGCTCTTCACCATGGCCGCGGTGGCAGCCGCGGGCTATCTCGCCGTGGGCCTCGGCGAGCTCAAGCTCTTCGGCTCGAATCAGTATCAGATCAACGCCGAGTTCGATAATATCTCCGGCCTTCAGGCCGGTGCTTCGGTCGAAATAGCAGGCGTCCAGATCGGCGAGGTCGGAGCCATATTATTAAAGGACCCCGAAGCGATCGTGGTGATGAACATAGCCAATAACGTCCAGATTCGAGACGACGATATTGCCTCGATACGCACAAAGGGTATTATTGGCGACCGCTACGTAAAAATCAGCCGCGGGGCATCCGATACGTACATCAAGCCAGGCGGCGTGATGACCGAAACCGAATCGGTCGTCGACATTGAAGATATCATCGGCAAGATCGTCCATAGCCTGACCGGGGACGACAAAGAATCGAAAGATTCGAATGCTAAGACAGAGGGCAAATCATGATTCGTGGAATGGGTATTATGCTGAACAGATGCGTGCGGTCGTTCCTCGTCGTCGCTGTTTCCTTTATCGCTATTTCCGGAATCGGGTTAGCAGCCGTTCAAGCCGAGGATAAGCCGGCCGCCCAGCCGAATTTCTCTCGGCCGTATGATGACGTGAAGATGACCATCGACGAGGTCATCCGCATCGCCCAGACGATGCCGGGCGACTCCAACACCAGAGCTCGGCGCGACAAGTTGCGCGAAGTGATCAACCCGCGCTTTGATTTCGACGAAATGGCCAAGCGTTCTCTCGGCGCCCAGTGGAAGAAGTGCACGCCGGAAGAGCAGAAACAGTTCGTCGATGTGTTCTCGAGTCTCTTGGCCAAGACGTACCTCTCGCGCATCGAGACGGTGAAGCCCGGTATGGTAAAGATGGACAACGAAAGCGTCGAATATCCGAAAGCGATCGTCCGCACGACTGTTATCAACCGTGGCGACGAGTTCCCGATCGAGTACAAACTCCTCCACGAGGACGGAAGCTGGCGAGTCTATGATGTGGTCATCGAAAACATCGGCCTCATCGCCAACTACCGCAACGAATTCGCCGGCATCATCCGCAAAGATTCATTTCCGGGCTTGATTAGGAAGCTGAAAGAGAAGGCTGATACCGAGAAGTCCGGGGCGTGAGGTTACGCTGCGCGCTTACCTTGACTCACCTGAACACTGAATTTCAGTCCGGAGCTATTCAATTGCTCTTCGAGAGCTAATTGAACGAGCATAGTCGGAGAAAAACCGATAGCTATAGCGATTTCGTGAGCCTTGGCGATACTCACTCCCTTCCGTCCCTTCTCGATGTCACAAAGATTTGCCGCCGAAATGCCGAGCTGCCGAGCGAATTGACGCTGACTCAATTCTTCACACAACCGCCACGAGCGAAGAAAGTCGCCCAACGTTAAAGGCCCGAGGCGACGCTCGAGATCGCGTAGTGAAAATCTTCGGCGTTTAGTAGTCATGCTTCATCACCTCTATAACTTCAATCTCAACTTCGGACCACTCGATGTAAATTGCACGATACGCTCTGTTGAGTCGGATCGAACGCTGGCCTAGGCGAGTTCCGAGTAGTGGTTCATCGTGGTATCCCGGCCGCTTTCTCACTTCTGGCAGGCCAAGCTGTTCCACCGTCCGAAGCCAAGCAGAAAACTTTTTCTGAATAGCCCAGGGGATTCGACACAACGACTTGTCCACTTTCGCTGACCAAAAAACTGCGGTCTTCTTCATAAGAGTACTGCCACTAGTAGAATGTTTCAAGGCCGCAGGCTCGTTATGAGCCGCGGGCTCTATCTATGAATCGAAACAATTGGTTAAAAGTTTCCTGGCCAACGGTGTATTAGCAGTGTGGCCTAGTCATTTGAGATCATTTTGGAATAGCTTGAAAGGAGAGCGGACAAAAACACCGGCACATCATCCCGCAAAAAAACCAAGCTGTACGATGACGCAAAACCTGAAGAAAGAACCGGAGCGGAAGAAACCGTGGTCGCCACCCGCGTGACGAGGGCTGACTCGCCAACGGAAGGTGGCGACCAAAAACCCAGTATGTGATGCACCGATACCTGCGGACGATTCTCGCGCACGCGACTCGATTTTTCGCCGCATCCGGGTCCGTTCGCAGCAAAGGTTGCGGGGCTTCGCTCCGGCTCCGCAAAACTTTGGGTTCGGTCTGATAACGCCTTAGAAGATCAGATCTTTTCGGCTATGCAAAAATTTACAGCGATGCTGAGATGATCTGAATCTAATCTCTCGTTAGGAAGAAATGACCATCGCTTTTTACATCATCTTCGGCCTTATTTTTGGAAGCTTTCTTTCGGTGTGCATCTACCGCATCCCGCTCAGCCGCCTTGAAAGCATCGCTGCCGAGAACGCCGACCTAATCGAACAGCCAGTCAACCCGGTTCCGGGCATCACGTTCACCGAACCGCGGCGCTCGATCTGCTTTCACTGCAAGAAAACGCTCCGCTGGTGGCACAATATTCCGGTCGTGAGCTGGATCCTTCTGCGCGGCAAGTGCGCCTACTGCAAACACCCTATCTCGGCGCGCTATCCGGTAGTCGAGCTCATGGCGGCATTCTCATCGTACCTCTCGTTCACCTGGTACGGCCCCACGCTAACCGGACTGGTAGTCTTTTTTTTCTGCTGTGCTCTGATCGTGATCAGTTTCATCGACTACGACTACTACATTATCCCCAACGTCATTTCACTTCCCGGTGTGGTTGTCGGCTTTGCTATCGCGGTGATCAATCAATTCTTTCATCTTTTTTCCTATCCGATCGTCGCCAGCATCTCCGGCTCGCTGTACGGACTTCTGCTCGGCGGCGGTTTTCTCTTCGCTGTTTCCGAGCTGTACCTCCGTGTGCGGCGAAAAGAGGGCTTGGGCATGGGTGATGTGAAACTTCTGGCGATGACCGGCGTTCTCTTCGGGCCGGAGGCATCGCTCTACACCATTTTTGTCGGCTCCCTTTTAGGGTCGGTCCTCGGCATCGGTCTCGTTATCTTCGGCGGACGCAAGATGTCGCAGCAACTGCCCTTCGGGCCGTATCTCGCGCTCGGCACATTTATCTATCTTTTTTGGGGACGTGACACCTTTTCGCTCGGTTTCGAGCGGGTGGCCGCGATTCTTTCTTGGGTTGTATGAGTATGGAAGGGACCGATACCACACCTCTATCCGTATTAGTCGTCGACGACGACACCAATATCCGTTCATCGATAACCGCGAGCTTGGAGCTTCTCGGCTATGTCGTGCGGCCGATCGGCAATCCACAAGACGCGCTGTCGATTCTGGGCCAAGAGAGCTTCGATATCGTGCTGTGTGATCTGAAGATGCCCGAGATGGACGGCCTCGAATTTATCCGCAAAAGCCGGGAAACGTCGCCGGATGCGGCGATCGTACTCATAACCGGGTTCGGCAGCAGCGATCTGGCGATCGAAGCGATGCGCGCCGGGGCCTACGATTACATGTCCAAGCCGTTTTCGACCGAGGAGCTAGTCCTCACGCTCCGAAAGATCGAAGAGCGCGAGCAGCTCAAAGCTGAAAACGCCGCGCTCAAGTCAGCGATCACGCAGCGCTACAATTTCTCGAACATCATCGCCGAAAGCGATGCGATGAAGATGATCTTCGAGACGGTCAAACGACTCGCTAATTTCAACACGACTATTCTGATCACCGGCGAATCAGGCACCGGAAAAGAGCTTTTGGCCAAAGCGATCCACCACAATTCTCCCCGCCGCGGCAAACCCTTCGTCGCCATCAACTGCGGCGCCATTCCCGAAAATCTGATGGAGTCCGAGCTCTTCGGACACAAAAAGGGTGCTTTTACCGACGCCACCAGAGACAAGCGCGGTTTATTCGAAGAAGCGAGCGGGGGGACGATCTTTCTCGACGAAGTCGGCGAACTGCCTGTCCATCTCCAGGTGAAACTGCTCCGCGCCTTGCAAGAACAACAGATTCGCCGGGTCGGCGATGAACAGCTCATCAATATCGACGTCCGCGTCATCGCCGCCACGCTCCGTAACCTCGAAGACGATGTGGCCGTAGGCCGCTTTCGCGACGACCTCTTCTATCGCTTGAATGTGGTCTCGATAAACATTCCGCCGCTCCGGGAGCGCACCGAAGACATTCCCGTGCTGGTCGACCACTTCATCAAAAAGCACAATAAACGCCTCGGCCTCAAGATCGCCCGAGTCGAAGGCGAGGCCATGCGTTGCCTGATCGATTACCACTGGCGCGGAAACGTACGCGAGCTCGAAAACTGCATCGAACGGGCCCTGGTTTTGACCGACTCCGATACGATTGATGTGGGATCGCTCCCGCCTCAGGTTCAAAACACACGTGCCAAGGGCGAGGCCACCCTCCCGGAAGTGGGCGACGACAATCTTTCGATTAAGCAACGTACCAAGGCGCTCGAGATAAATCTGATCCTGCGAGCACTCAAGAAAACCGCCGGCAACAGAACGCATGCTGCCCGCATACTCGAAATTAGCCACCGGGCGCTGCTCTATAAGCTCAAGGAGTATGAGCTCGCTGCTCTCGAGAAAGAGAGCGAATAGATTGCAAAAGCGGTCCGAGCTTGGCACAATACCGGCTAGATTGAATACGTTGGTGGCCTTCTGAACGGTCACCGTAGGGAGCAAAGTCAGTATGAAGCGGTTACTCTCGGCTATCTTATCGGTCCTGTTCATCCGTGTTTTTTCTCTTCCTGTTTTTTCTCTTCCTGTTTTTTTTCTTTCTGTTTTTTCTCTTCAATTGGAAGCTCAGGCCCAGGTGTACAAGTATCAGGACGCCGACGGCGTTATTCATTACTCCAATAAACCGATGAAAGGGGGAAAACCGGTCCAGTTACCACAGATCATGAAAGGCGAAGTGAAGCTCACCTCGCAGAAACTCATTTCATGTGACAAGCACGGCGGCATTAATTGCCAAGCCGGTTCGGATTCCGATGGCTCGGTCATCTGCTATGACGGTTTTCGCGAAGCCTCGCCCCGTTTCCGCTTCAGCTGCAACTCGGCCAAGCTCGAGATCTCGGATGTATCCGACCCGCGCGAAGATGGCTCTTTTACCGTCTTTGTCAGAAATGCCAAGTCGGTCGCGGCGTCAAAGACAGCGCTGCGCTACAAACCGGAAGGTGGACGCGAAGTAAAGTTAAACGGTCCGAGCGAGATCGAACCCTTCGGCGTGGCCGAATTTGTTTATGAGCCAGCAGTGAAAGCCAAGGAGGGTGAAATGTTGAACAAACCGACGCTCGCCCAGCTTGATGTTATCTGCGCTAACTGCTCCTAAAGTCGAAATACTTCGAAGCACTACAACCTAAACTGCTGGATCGGCTATTCATTGAGCTGGTCAAAGAAATGCCCGGCGAGGCTATAACACTCTAACTACATTAGGTTTTCCGCGGTTTTAGGGACGACGATTTCGGCCCAGTTCGTTGTGTCCACGGGCGTATATCCCGTAATCTAAACAGAGGAGGTTTTAAGGCCGGTATGTTGCCAAAGTCGACCATTAGCCGCATCGTCCCGATATTGCGCAAGGACGCACGCCGCGCGCTAAAGATGAAGGTCGCGGGCTTTCCCAAGCCTTATTACTGCTCCTTACTGCTCCGCGATATCGAGTGGTTCAACACTTGGTCGAGCGCCGGCTCGATGTATCGCAAACGGGCCGATCATACGCGTAACGTTTATTGCGATATCCGGGTCGGCTCGTACCGCTACGACCAAACCTCGGATGGCGGCGTTACCGACAACGATGAAGAGCGAGAATCAGTCCATCACGTGACCGTGCCGATCGATGATCGGGTATATGATGGCCTCCGCTTGGCGCTGTGGCGTCTGTGCGAGGCGAAATTCCGAGAAGCACTGGCTGACTACAACGCCAAAGAAGCGACCCGCATATCGACCCGCAGCCCGCACGATGCGGTGCCATCGTTTTCCCGGACCAAGCGAGTTCATGCGATCACGCTCGGCAAACCCGAGCCGGTCGACGAGGAGAAATGGGTGCGCTTCTGTCGCCAAGCCTCGCGCTGGATCTCGGAACTTCCGAACGTGTCGAGTAGCTGGGTCGAATTCGACGCCTCGCAGGACACCAAAGTGTTCGTCAATACCGAAGGCAGCACCGTCGTCCAACACAGCCAGATCTTCTCGCTCACGGCCACACTGCGAAAGCTCTCCAAAGAAGGCTCTACTCTGGAGCAAGAACTGGTGCTCAACTGCGCCACGCAGCGCGAGCTGCCTGATCTGCGAAAATTCAAAAAACTCGTGCTGCAAAAATATCAGCAGCTCCTGAAGCTCGTTCGCGCCAGGACGATCCACTCCTTTTCGGGGCCGGTACTGCTCTATCCGCTGCCGGCGGGACTGCTCTTTCATGAGGCGATCGGCCACCGTCTTGAAGGCAGCCGGCTTCTGGCCACCGGCGAGGGACAGACCTTCAAAGGCCAGATCGGGCGGCGCATCATGGATCTCGACCTTACTATCCGCGATAATCCGCGGCTACGATCATTCAAACGATCACGCTGCATCGGCGCCTACGACTACGACGACGAAGGCGTGCCGAGCCGGAATACGCTGCTGCTCGAATCGGGCGTGCTCAAGGATTTTCTGAACACGCGAGCGCCGGTGTCGTCGCGTCGATTTCTGCCCAACGGCCACGCCCGCAGTAAAAAATTTCAGCGGCCGATTTCACGCATGGCCGTAACCGTGATCGAAGGAAAAAGGGGACTGTCGCACGAGGATCTCAAAAAGCTGCTGATCAACGAGATCAAGCGGGAGCATAAACCCTTTGGCATGATCGTATATGAAGTTTCCGGCGGCGAAACCGAAACGACCGCTTACGACTTTCAGGCTTTCTCCGGCCAGATCTCGTTTGCCACGCTGATCTACCCGAATGGGAAGGAAGAGGTCGTGCGTGGCGTGAACTTCGTGGGAACGCCGCTGCAAGCCTTGAGCAATATCATCGCCATCGGCAAAGATCTCGAGATCGACAATGGCTACTGCGGGGCCGAATCGGGCCTTATTCCGGTGACGACCATCTCGCCGGCGGTGCTGCTCAGTAATCTTGAATTACAAGCTAAAGACGAAGAATTAGTGACCGAGTATATTCTGCCGCGGCCCAAGCTTTAAGGGGTTGGCATAAAGCCGCTCTGTCCCAATTCCGCCAAACAGTCCGACAGTGCGCGCCGAATGGCTCGGAATGAGATCAGCGGATCGTGCATAGCGGCATTGGCGGCGGACACTTCAAGACACAGCACGCCGTTTTTCTCCGGTTCGCCGAATGAACCGCAGACCACGCACACTGCTTCGCCCTGCCCATCTTGTTGCTCTTCTTCGAGTGGCGTCTGCGTGGCGAAGGCGCCGGCGATAAGATTGTCCTCGTCGAGGGCCACGGCGGTGAGGGGGCGCCATTGCTTCTTGCCGAAAACTGCCGTCGGTACCAAGAGCAGGGCAGCAGCGTCAAGAACGTAGACACAACCCCGCTCGAAATCGGCGGCTGGTACCGCCCGCTTAATCAGCGGGGTAAGCGCGTCTCCCGGCTCCTCGGTCGGCTTGAGTTTCTCGTAGACGAGTTCAAGTTCCTTTTGCACCTCGGGCGTACAGCGCTGGGCATAGGTGTTCTGTTCGAACCGTTTCACCTCGAGCGCCGGTGCCGGCGGAAAGCACTCCTGCATGAGCGGCAGCGATTTTACTTTGGGCGAAAGTTCCGCGTGGACAAGCAGCAGTTTGGCTGTTTTGAGCCGCGCATCCGACGGCACCGTACTGGCCCCGAACGCGCGGAGAATTGATTCGATATCGGACCACTCGCTCTCGGCCACCTGAAAATGTTCGCGATCGTTCTGCTTGGCGATGACCTCGGCCAGGTGGCAGATCTCGGAGAGCGTCAGCACGGCGTCGCCATTGCCCTGCGCCACTGCTTTAATGTGATGCAATTCGAGTTTTTCCAGCGCCGGTGAAATAGCGCGCCTGAGAATAGGATTAAGATTCCACTCGCCCGCACAGTGCGAGCTCACATCGAGCGGGGCGACACCGACTAACCGCTTCAGTTCGCCGTCGAAATCCCGCCCGTCCCGGCAGTGATACGTCATCGCCCGGGTGAAAAGTTCCGGGTATTTCCACGCCATCAAAGAGTAGCCGAGTTGACGCGTCAACGCGGCCAGGAAGGCGATATTCGGTGACACCTGTGCTTTTCGCGCCAGCATTTCAGCGGCCATGGCGCTGATGAGCGAATGCTGCAACCGGAGCGCTTGGAATTTGGACATGCCTTTGAGGCGATAAGGTGAGATCGACTTTTCCGAGACGTTCAGCAGTCGATCGATCTTTTCCGGCTCGAGCGCGCCCAGTTTTTCGAGCGGGTCGGGGAGCGCCGCCGGATCATCGATGAAATTTTTTAGGCTCTTCACGCAATAGAGAAGAAGCGCAGGATCGTATTTTATCTCGACCAAGAATTGGCTCGGATCGTGGCGATAGAGCCCGCCGAGCGCATTCTCTCTGACCAGATGGAGCAGTTCGGAATTGACCGGGCACCAGCTCGACGCGAGTTGTTGCATCACCGAATCAGTGCGCCGCGGGGCGCTCGGGACGCGAACAATGCCGATGGTGCGCTCCGGAACCGGAGGCTGGTACATGAACATGGTGACTAACCTGGCTATGTGAACACAGTATCCGTATCGGCCTGATCAGGGGTTGAATTGAATTAAGCTCGCGGAAACTGTTGAGAATATTGCACTATCTTGCGACCGCGGCCGAGCCAGAATAACCCCAATTCAAGCTCAGCGACTCGTCGAGGCATCATCGCGTTTCAGTTACCTACGCGATCGGCCGATATTGAGAGCTGGCATTCAAATTGCTTTCTTCAACGATTGGGAGGCGTTATCACTCCCGACGGTGTGAGTTTATGGTCGAAGCAGGACACGTTCTTTTCAGCGAATTTCAGGTCATCAAGCAGCTCAGTCTGCGTGAATCGGAGGGCGTTTTTCTCTGCCGAAACATTCTCACTTCCGACGAAAAGCTTATCGTGCTCAAAATCTTCGAGCGTGCCGCGCTCGATCATCGCGTGCACGGCGAAAGTCTCCAGATGGAGATAAGCGCCTCCTACCGGATCGCTCATCCGAATGTTCTGCGCAGCGACGAGTTTCTCCAAGACGATAATTATTTCGGCTTCACCATGGATTTTATCGATGGCTGCACCTTAGCGCAGAAATTGGAGCACGATGGAAAGCTGGCGATCACGTTCATTCTTGACGCACTCTGCCAGATAGCCGCCGGGCTCGATGCCATTCACCAGGCGGGAATTCTGCACCGTGATCTCAAACCCGACAACGTCATGGTCGGACAGGAGGGCGCGGTCAAGATCGCCGACTTCGGCGTGGCGGTTCGTAGCACCGATAAATTGGAACACAATCCTGATGAAATCATCGGCACGCTCGACTATCTTCCCCCCGAGTACGTACAACGCGGCCAATTCGACCGCTGCTCCGATGTCTACGCTTTGGGGATACTGGCGTACGAACTTATCACCGGGCATCCACCGTTCGCCGATCTGCCGCCGATGGAAGCGCTCGTCGCGCGCGTGCTCGAAGATGTGCAACCGCCGCTCGAACTTCGCTCCGACTGCCCACTGCAGCTGAATGATGTGATCATGCGGGCGCTCGAACGGGAGCCGGCCAAACGGTATCAGAGCGCCGCTGAAATGCTCGCCAGTCTCGGTCCGATCAAAGACTGGACTGCCTTACGCTCGCACTATTCCGGTGCTGAAACGAAACCGACGGTCATCGAGAATCCGTAAACGAAAGACGCAGCATTTTGTCGAGGCTCACGTCGTGCTAGCGTTGGCCGAGCATGACGCAACTTCGTTTTGGTTTCGGCAAGAATTGGCAGGCGTTTCTCGGCGCGGTCAACGACGAGCGGGTGGCAGCGGCGGAATGTTCCCTGAAAAAAAGCATCGCTGAAGAGTGCCTCACCGGAAAACGGTTTCTCGATATCGGTTCAGGCAGCGGTATACACTCCCTTGCTGCCACCAGGCTCGGCGCTGTCGTGACTTCATTCGATTACGATGCCGATTCGGTGGCGTGCGCCCAAAGCTTGAAACAAAGATTCGCGCCTGAGGCCGCGACGTGGACGATTCAGCGCGGCTCGGCGCTCGATGCAGGCTATCTTCGCTCGCTCGGCACCTTCGATCTGGTTTACTCGTGGGGTGTGCTGCATCACACCGGCAACATGAAGCAGGCCTTCGAAAACGTGGCTCCGCTCGTTTGCCCCGGTGGCAAGTTATGCCTGTCCATTTACAATGACCAAGGTTACATGAGCCGTGTCTGGTGGCGAATCAAATGGGTGTACAACCAAGCCCCGCGCTGGCTCAAACCGGCGATCGTGATTCTAGCGGGCATCTATCTGTGGTTACCCACTTTCATGATCGAGCTCTGCCAGTTCAAACTCGGTAGAAAATGGCGCGAATATGCAGCTAACCGCGGCATGTCTCCGTGGATCGATGTTGTCGATTGGGTGGGCGGCTTTCCGTTCGAGGTAGCCAGACCGGAAGACATTCTGATATTTTTCCGCCCACGCGGCTTCGAGCTCATCGGTTTGACCACGCAGCGCGGCAATCACGGCTGTAATGAGTATCTTTTCGTAAAGGCGGAATGATCTTCGTCATAGCGCGGTAATGTGGCCGGCCCAGTTCATCAAAAGGTTAGGTACGATCGCTCATTTCTTCCGGCTCCGGCGCGGTGAGTTACATGCTGCTGTGATAAAATTCGTCCTACCAGTGAAAAACGAATGGAGGTGACGATGAATAGGACGATGAGCCATTCATGGGCGCCGCTGTGGCACAAATCAAGACGAGGTGGCTTTGCTAATCCATGTATCAAGCCGCACCGGACTGAATTCATTATTCTACTAGCAGCACTGCTAGCCTTAGGGGGAATTATAACCATGCCGATCAGCCGGACCGATCGTCATGTATGGCCGTTTCAGTATCATACGGTTGTATTGGCTGAAAAAGGGGTTCCGACCATTTCCACGGCGGGCGACCACGAACAAATCTTGGCGCACCCAGAGCACCTCATCGGCACGAAGCGCGAACGAGAGTCGGAGGTTCAGCAACCGGCGCATGAGCGAGCACTGACCGATCGAAGACGCGGCGCTTTGGCATTTATTTTGATGATGTTGAAGGCGGGGGCGCGGGGGTAGATCTCTACTTTTTGCTGAGCGGAAATACTGGGCACAGCGCCGAGCGGAAATACTGCCCCCCTTCGCCGCGAACGAGAGTGCGGCTTCGATAGGTTTTCCGAAGGCTTCGGGGGGCGTTCTCCCCTTTTTGCTGAGCGGCTGCGGCGACAACTGAACTGTCAATGGTCAATGACAGTTCATCGGCCACTGAAGTCTCTCAGCAAAAAGGGGAGAACGGAGAGAGGGGGATTCGAACCCCCGATACGGTTACCCGTATACATGATTTCGAATCATGCGCCTTCAGCCACTCGGCCACCTCTCCGCAATTAAACTGAGCAGACCGAATGATCAGCTCAGTTTAATTGCGCCCCCCATAGCCTTCGTATGAAGTTTCATAACTGCACTCCGTTCGCGGCGAAGGGGGGCATGCCATTTCAACTTTCCATTTACCATCAGGTCAGCTCAGTTTCCATCACACCCAGGGTTTGCAAAGGCTAACCTAGGCATCCAGTCAGGTCAATGAACGCCCAAGGGCAATATCGGCACTAAGACGCGCTTGTATGGCTCCACCGAACTTCTCGATCTCTTCGATTGTCGATGGAAAGAGGGCGGTATAAAATCCGGACATGGAAACAAAATCGTTCAAAGAGATCAGAAAGCAATACCCCAACGAGGATGATTTTTTAGTTCTCGTTGATTGTGAAACTAGAGAATTGCCGACTGGGGAATTGGAGGTGCTCGGCGCTAAGTATGTGCACGCCTACAAGACGGGGCGGGAAATGTATGATGCATATAGGGATTTAGCAAAAAAACTTCCCAGTGTTTTTTTCGTTACTCCAGTATACAAGGACAACTTTATTATGGAGCAGCGGTTCTCAATGCGGTTGGGAAAATACCCTCGAGCATGAAATTTGAGTTACGCGATGATGGTCTTCTTTATCTTCCCATCTCAGTTTTCTATGATGAATCGATTGAATTAGTAGGCATGATTGACACCGGCTCTGCTAGTACTGCAGTTGAGGTTGAAGAATTCAATATCGATCTTCTTTCGCGCGGTGGCCGTATGGTCACTAGAATCGGTGTAGGGGGGCTCCAGGAGAGTTTTGCTCAGACAGTATCTCGGGTTTCCATTGGTGAGTACGTAGTTAAAAATTTTGAGATTGATTTCTGTAATTTGAAGGAAGATTTCGGCTTCAGTGCGATTATCGGCAGCAATTTGCTTAATGCGGTGATTGATTACGGCAAAAGAGAGATCAATTTTTCAGCGTGAAGGATTACAGAAAGAAAAAAGCGTAGTACGGAAGTAGGGCTGGCCCCCCTTCGCCGCGGATGGAGTGCAGATCTGTGAGGACATTCGAAGGCTTCGGGGGGCGCCATAATTTTGCGATTCCCGCCGGGAATCGAAAAATTATGGCGGAGAGAGGGGGATTCGAACCCCCGATACGGTTTCCCGTATACACGCTTTCCAAGCGTGCGCCTTCAGCCACTCGGCCACCTCTCCGCAATTAAACTGAGCTGACCGAATGGTCAGCTCAGTTTAATTGCGCCCCCCATAGCCTTCGTATGCAGTTTCATAACTGCACTCCGTTCGCGGCGAAGGGGGGCGAAGTATTTTTAACCCTTCAGCGGCTACTCTCTTCTCTCTTCTGCTCCCTCTCCTAAATTTCCTTTTTCGGCCCCTGGCCGCTTCGCGGCAACGGGGAGGTCAGGATCCGGAGAGAACAGCGCAGAAACTATCATCAGCCCCCCTTCGCCGCGAATGGGAGTGCAAGGTTGCAATCCATCCGAAGGCTTCGGGGGACTCTCCCCTTTTGGGACCCACGGCACTGACAACGATATCGACTTCGATGCAGTGGGTCCCAAAAGGGGAGAGCAGAACGGAAGGAGAGGGATTCGAACCCCCGGACCAGTTACCCAGTCTCCGGTTTTCAAAACCGGTGCCATCAACCACTCGGCCATCCTTCCCGACATCCGCGTCGGCTATAAGTTCGGCCGTAGAGTAATCCAAGGGGCTGCGGGCAGGCAAGGATTTGGCGTTTAACGGCTGAAATCTACCGTGTTTTTTGCCTAAAAAGAGGGAATTTGTTACTTATACCGCCCTCGACCATCTTTGTGCGCCCTTAGCTCAGTTGGATAGAGCGCCTGGCTACGAACCAGGAGGTCGGGAGTTCGAATCTCTCAGGGCGCGTTTTTAATTGCATGGCCGAATGAAACTTCAGGCCGAGTTCGTAAAATATCTTATGTCGGCCGCACTCGAAGAAGCTGACAAAGCGGCTAAGGCGGGCGAGGTGCCGATCGGAGCCGTAATCGCACGCAACGAAACCATCGTTGCTCGGGCGCACAACGAGATGGAGTTACTGAGCGATGCTTCGGCGCATGCCGAGATTCTGGCACTTCGTCATGCCGGCAAAAGTAAAGGTGACTGGCGGCTTCGAGATCACACCATCTGTGTCACGGTCGAGCCGTGCACCATGTGTATCGGCGCGCTAAGATTGGCCCGGATCGGAACGATTATTTTTGGGGCGCGCGATCCACGGCTGGGGGCAGTGGGATCGCTTTATGATCTCGCTATTGATGAAAGACTTGGTAATGTGCCCCGGGTGATCGGGGGAGTTGAGGAAGAGGAGTGTCGGGAAAGGTTGGAAAGGTTTTTTCGGGAGAGGAGGGACGAGCGGTAGGGCGGAGATACTGCCGCCTTTGCCGCGAAGCGGCCAGGGATCGGAAAGGGAGAGGAGAGAGAGAGAGGTTGAAGGGTTGAAAGTGCTTCGCCCCCCTTCGCCGCGAACGGAGTGCAGTTATGAAACTGCATACGAAGGCTATGGGGGGCGCAATTAAACTGAGCTGACCATTCGGTCAGCTCAGTTTAATTGCGGAGAGGTGGCCGAGTGGCTGAAGGCGCACGCTTGGAAAGCGTGTATACGGGAAACCGTATCGGGGGTTCGAATCCCCCTCTCTCCGCCATAATTTTTCGATTCCCGGCGGGAATCGCAAAATTATGGCGCCCCCCGAAGCCTTCGAATGTCCTCACAGATCTGCACTCCATCCGCGGCGAAGGGGGGCCAGCCCTACTTCCGTACTACGCTTTTTTCTTTCTGTAATCCTTCACGCTGAAAAATTGATCTCTCTTTTGCCGTAATCAATCACCGCATTAAGCAAATTGCTGCCGATAATCGCACTGAAGCCGAAATCTTCCTTCAAATTACAGAAATCAATCTCAAAATTTTTAACTACGTACTCACCAATGGAAACCCGAGATACTGTCTGAGCAAAACTCTCCTGGAGCCCCCCTACACCGATTCTAGTGACCATACGGCCACCGCGCGAAAGAAGATCGATATTGAATTCTTCAACCTCAACTGCAGTACTAGCAGAGCCGGTGTCAATCATGCCTACTAATTCAATCGATTCATCATAGAAAACTGAGATGGGAAGATAAAGAAGACCATCATCGCGTAACTCAAATTTCATGCTCGAGGGTATTTTCCCAACCGCATTGAGAACCGCTGCTCCATAATAAAGTTGTCCTTGTATACTGGAGTAACGAAAAAAACACTGGGAAGTTTTTTTGCTAAATCCCTATATGCATCATACATTTCCCGCCCCGTCTTGTAGGCGTGCACATACTTAGCGCCGAGCACCTCCAATTCCCCAGTCGGCAATTCTCTAGTTTCACAATCAACGAGAACTAAAAAATCATCCTCGTTGGGGTATTGCTTTCTGATCTCTTTGAACGATTTTGTTTCCATGTCCGGATTTTATACCGCCCTCTTTCCATCGACAATCGAAGAGATCGAGAAGTTCGGTGGAGCCATACAAGCGCGTCTTAGTGCCGATATTGCCCTTGGGCGTTCATTGACCTGACTGGATGCCTAGGTTAGCCTTTGCAAACCCTGGGTGTGATGGAAACTGAGCTGACCTGATGGTAAATGGAAAGTTGAAATGGCATGCCCCCCTTCGCCGCGAACGGAGTGCAGTTATGAAACTTCATACGAAGGCTATGGGGGGCGCAATTAAACTGAGCTGATCATTCGGTCTGCTCAGTTTAATTGCGGAGAGGTGGCCGAGTGGCTGAAGGCGCATGATTCGAAATCATGTATACGGGTAACCGTATCGGGGGTTCGAATCCCCCTCTCTCCGTTCTCCCCTTTTTGCTGAGAGACTTCAGTGGCCGATGAACTGTCATTGACCATTGACAGTTCAGTTGTCGCCGCAGCCGCTCAGCAAAAAGGGGAGAACGCCCCCCGAAGCCTTCGTATGCCCTCCCAGATCTGCACTCCATTCGCGGCGAAGGGGGGCAGTATCTCCGCTCGGCTCTCCCCTTTTTGGACCCACTGCATTGAAGTCAATATCTTCATCAGTGCCATGGGTCCCAAAAGGGGAGAGTGCCCATATCTCCGCTCGGCGCTGCAGTATTTCCGCTCCCCTCGGCACCTGCTAGATTAACTTTTTTACCCGTATAACTTTTAAATCCCTCATGCCTTCCCCCAACCCCCATTGGAAACCCGGCGACAAAGTCACCCCGCCCACCATCGACACCATCGAATTCGATCTCTCCGCCATGCCCATCCTCGAGCGCTACCGCCTGATCATCGGCTCGGTCGTCCCGCGCCCGATCGCTTTTGTCAGCACGATGAACAAACAAGGCCAAGTCAATCTCGCGCCTTTCAGTTTTTTCATGGGTGTTTCGAGCAACCCGCCGTGTCTTGCTTTTTCAGTTTCACGCAAACCAAGCGGCGAAAAAAAAGACACACTTCGGAACATCGAAGAAACCGGGGACTTCGTGATCAACACTGCCAGTGAATGGCTCATCGAACCACTCGTCCATACTGCCGCCGACTTTCCCTACGGAGTCGACGAAATGGCCAAGGTCGGCTTGACTCCGATCGCGTCGAAGATGGTAAAGCCGCCGCGTGTCCGCGAAGCGGCGGTCCAGTTTGAGTGCGCGCTTCATCACCTGCTTCAGATCGGCGACGGCACCGCCGGTTCGGCCGAGCTTATCGTGGGTAAAATCCTTTATCTTCACGTTCAAAAAACAGCCTACCAAAACGGCAGGATCCTCCTCTCCGAAACAAAACCCGTTTCACGTCTAGGCGGCACCAGCTATGCCAAGTTGGGAGAACTATTCGATATCCCGATTCCTAAAGCATAGTTGTTTGATTTACCGAGTCGCTGTTCGGTGCGGGGATGTTTTTTTTAGCCTCGATTGAAGATTCTCATGCTATAACCCGTCAAGCCGATCGAGCAACGCGCTTGATCGCTTGTTCTTTGGCATCTGCTTCAAGACCAACGCTCGTAGAAGAAGTGGGTGGAGTTAAAACCGCCTCAAGCTCGTAAAAAGGCTATCGGGTCTATCATCGTTAGAGCCCGACGATCGCTGGGATCGTCGGCTAATGGGTCGTCGGCAAAAAGTGAGGTCTATGAAAACGCTATTCAAATTGCAAGAGAACGGTCATGAGATCAACGACCGCGCCCTCGTCAGCCTCTACCCCATCTCCAGGCGTTTCGTTTTGAAGCGGGCCTCGTTGTGGCTGTTGCCAGTTCCGCTTCTCGCTGTTTTATACCTTTTGTTCAAGTCCCAGCCATCTTTTGCGGCGCTGAATGCAGAGTCGGGCGGACTTATCGCCAGGATAGTACTTTACTCAGCCGCCGGCGTAGCCATCCTCGGCATGCTAAAAGTGCTCTACGAAGAGCTTCACCGAATCTGTTACTACTACGGCATCGACTCCGGAAATTTCGTCGTGCGCAAGGGCGTTATTCTGCGTCAACGCGGATCGTTCCCGCTCTCCCGTATCACCGACATCTATTTGGCACGCACGTATTCCGATCTTCTGTTCAACCTTTGCAACCTGCACATCTCTACTCCGACACGTGAATCGTCGCAGTTTGCGCACATTAGCGGCCTGTCGCGAAAAAGCGCTTTTGAACTCCAAAACTACCTTTTCTCTCTCCTCGAAGCGAAAGAAAGCGAATTCAAAGTGCGCCCGGTTCAGCGGCTACACCCCCATCCGCTCAAGGTCGAACCCGACACCTTCACGCCCCAGTACGACCGGCGAGTCGAACACCGCGCCATGGCCAACGGGTAAGCAAGACGCCGACCGTAACGCTTTAGCTCTGCTGAAATACTGCCGATAGCAGCTATGAAGAAGTTACATAGAGCCGCTGTCACAACATTTGTAGCGGAAAGGTGTCGGGCTACCGGATCTAAAGAGCTGAAAAATGGAAAGAATTTTGCTGGTCGAAGATGATGACAGCCTGCGGGACGTTTTAAGCTCGGTGCTGCAAAAGGACGGCTTTACGGTCGACGCCCGACGCGATGCTGAAGGGGCGCTCGAATCGCTCAAGCAGGGTACTTACACGTGCGTGCTCGCCGACTTCAAATTACCCGGCAAAAACGGCCTAGAACTGCTCGAGGCGACACGCGAAATCTCAAAGAGCGTGCCCTTTATTATCATGACCGCCTACGGCTCGATCGACATCGCCGTCCGCGCCATGAAGATCGGTGCTAATGACTTCCTCTGTAAACCATTCGAACCGGATACTCTGGCTCGGGTGCTGCACGAAGTGATCGAACACCGCCGCATCATCGATCGCTCGAACGGCATGAAAACCCGGCGTGAGCGGGCATTTCTCACCGAAAATGCCGAAGCGGCGCGTGTCCTGCACGAAGCCAAGAAAGTCGCCCGCGTCGACACGTCGGTGCTCATTTTGGGCGAAAGCGGGGTGGGCAAAGAGCTTGTCGCCCGCTTTATTCACGAACACAGCCCCCGCTCGGAGAAGCCGTTTATTGCCGTGAATTGTGCGGCTATTCCGGCAGACCTTTTGGAGAGCGATATCTTCGGTCACGAATCAGGAGCCTTCACCGGCGCGACTCAGACACGCATCGGCATCTTCGAGCTCGCTACCGAAGGGACGATCTTTCTCGATGAGATCGGTGATATGCCGCCGGCTCTGCAAGTGAAGCTCCTCCGGGCATTGCAAGAGCGGGAGATAAAACGGGTCGGCGGGACCAAGGTGATCAAGGTGAATCCGCGCATCTTGGCTGCGACTAATCACGATATCGAAACGTTGCTAAAAGAAAAGCGGCTGCGGGAAGACTTGTACTACCGGATCGCGGTGGTCAGCTTGAACGTGCCGCCGCTTCGGGCAAGAGCTCAGGATATTAGTTTACTCGCCAACTATTACATCGATTACTTCTGCACGGCTATCGGGAAGAAAACCGTAAAAGTAGACAAAGCTGCCCAAGAGCTGCTTCAGACCTACCAATGGCCTGGCAACGCACGGGAACTTGAAAACGTAATCGAGCGTGCCGTTATTCTGGCTGAAGACGTGATCATGCCGCAGCATCTTGGAATCGATCTGCAAGCGGGCCTCAATGCGCTCGGAGAAGCGGCGTGCAGTCTACCCGAAATCGCCACGCGCGCGGCGCGGAAGGCAGAGATCGATATTATCTCGCGCGTTCTTGCACAAACGAACGGCAATAAAACGAAAGCAGCTCAGATTCTAGGTGTGAGCTACAAAACGCTGCTCAATAAGGTGAAAGAGTATGAGCTCGAGCGGCATAAGGCGGGCGAAGGAGCAGAAGAGGCGCCCGAGCTGGCGCCGAACGCGTAAATACCCATACTCTTCATTCAGTGACGCAGTCTTATTTGGAAGCATTAATGACCGCGACCCCGGCCTTGTTTGCCAGCAGATGCTCGTCCGCAGTGAGTAACGTCAATTCTTCGTAAAGCGCTGCAGCGAGGATGAATCGATCTGCCGGATCCTTATGCGGGAGCTCGATCCGTCGACTCGTTATCGCGATAATTCGTGAAAGCGGGATATCGATAACTGGAAATGCGATTAAAGCATCTTCCACCCATTGAAATTCGCTCGGCTCAAGCAGCAAGCGCTTTTTTTCCCCGAGGAGCAGAACCTCCCAAATCGAGATCGAAGCGAGGCAGATCTCATGCTTGCCGGACTCGATCAGGTTTCTCGCTTTCTTCCCTAAATTATCGGAGCCGGAAACGAACCAAACCCAAGCATTGGTATCTAACAAGATTCGCATGATGATGTGCTCAATCCTTCAGTCCATCCCATTCGCCGGTTAACAGAGGTCTGGCAAGATCGACCTTGATCTTGGTGCGATTTTTGAGCACGCCAAAGGCACTTTGACTCTTTCCTTTCTGCCGGGGCGGACCCACAATCGCGAAGTCCTTGCCATCTTTGGTGATCATGATCTCTTTGCCGTTCTCGCTCACCTCCCGCAAGAGACGGAGACAGAGGGCTTTGAATTCCGAGACCGATATTCTTTCCATACGTGGAATAGTAGCACCTTTGATGACTATAGTCAATGGTCATTGACCATAGAGTAGCATAATGCGGCAAGACGAGGAGCATGTATGTCTTTGGGTCGAAAGCCGAAGTTTCGACGACGATCTCAGCCAGCTCTTATGCAGCCCGAGCGAGCGACGCAAAGTCTGGATCCAGCTGTGGGTCCGCCGCCAAAGCAGCGCGCACTTCATTCAAGGAGAAAGTGAGTCCGGTTGATTCGGGAGAGATCAGCGGGATTTCTTCCTCGCCACGCTGAGCAAACGCAGCTTCGTGAAAATGCTCCCATGCTAGCTTTTTGCCGGATTCGACCTCGATCGCCAAACGCTCGCCGGTCGGCTCTGTTTCCGCAGGCTCTATCGCCCACGCTTCATCGGCCACTTCTTGTCCGATCGCTTGGGCTTCAATGGGGCTTACTTCAGCAGCTTCTTGGGGCCGTTGTTCCGGGTCAGCTGCAGTACGGGCGGCCTCGAATTCTTCGGCCGATGAGCTCTGCCCAAATGAGGTGACATGGTTCATGGCCAGTTCCCGCGCCTTCACGATCATCTCGAGTGATGTGTCTTGGCCGCGCGCAAATTGCTCGGCACGCTTGCCTTCGAACATGGCCATCTCGTGAATAGTGCGAAATTCATCCGTACTCTCTACCGTGGCGGTTCCGAGTTCGGTTTGGCGAGCCGTGGCCGAGGTTGTCGGCGGCGGCGGGGCGATCGGGTAGGCGACCATTCCAGCAGCCCCTTGGTTTTGAATGACAGGATTGACGGCGTGAGTAATGGCTCGACTTGTGGTGCGATCCCCGGCGCTGAAATTCGCCCAGTCGACGGCGACATCAACCGGGGTGGGCTGCCCGCCGATCCCAGAAGAATTTTTTAGTTCGGTAGCGACCATGCTTTACCCAACAGCGGAACAACCTAACACTTCAATCAGTATAGCCGAAGCCCGGAACCTAACCCACTCGCTTTGTCGAGCATTAACGAGCTGATTTTTAAGTATTTTAGCCCGCCCTGCCCGGCGCCCATTCCAAGAGCGCCTTTTCCAGGTCGGCCACGGTAACTTCATAGTGGCGCGAGCCCGTGCCCGATTCGCGGCGGAAAGCGTTGAGACCAGCTTGGTTACAGATCTCTTTGATATCGGCGCACGATTTTCCTTCGGTGGCATCGGCGAGCCCTTGGATGTCGACATCGGCTTCAAGGGCAAGCTTTGACAGATAGAGCGAGAAAAGTTGGCGGCGGCAAGGGAGATCCGGCAATGGAATCTCAATCACTTTGCTGAGCCGGCCGGCGCGTTTGAGCGCGGAGTCAACCAGATCGGCTCGGTTGGTCGCGCCGATGACATAGAGCCCTTCGGTCTTGACGATGCCGTCAATAAGCTGGAGCAGATGATTGAGCAGATTCTCCGACCACTGCGACGAACCTGTGCCCGAGCGCCGCTTCCCAATTGAATCGATCTCATCGACAAAAATGACCGATGGGGCGTTCCGCTGTGCCGCGCTAAAGAGGAGCGAGAGATTTTTTTCCGACTCGCCGACCCACTTCGAGATCACCTCATCCATCTTCAACACGAAAAAAGAGAGTTCGGCGGTCGACGCCACTGCCCGGGCAATCGTGGTCTTGCCGTTCCCCGGCGGACCGTTAAAGAGAATGCCTTTAGGTACTTCGATACCATAGCGCTTAGCCTGGCGAGGATCTTTGAGGAGCTCGATTACCGAAAGCAGCTCACCGCGGAGCGACTCGCTAATAACCAGCTCATCCCAGCCGGTTTTGTCCATCCCGGTGAGCGGCTGCGGGTTGAACTGTTCGTACCCTTTGCCCCCCTCCTTGAGCTTGGCGGCGGCAGGCTTCGCCCCCTTGACGCCTTTCAAAACAAGTAACGTTTGAACAAGGGGCAGCAGATGAAGAAAGCCGAGCAGAAAAGCATCACGTTGAATGGTTCGGGGCGTCACCGCAAGCTTCAACACGACCGCAATCGCCACAACCGCAATGAACAGGCCGAACACGAAATCGAACCGCCGGCAGAGGTCGGGACGGTACCAATAGCGGCCGTGATAGCCGAAATAGAAAAAAGGGACGATCAGGCAAGCGAGCAACGACCAGTGCGAAAACTCGAATTCCTGAAGGAAAATCATGCTTCCATTGTCCCAAAAAGATTCGGCTGAAGCCAGATGTGGGGGTTAAATTTCTCTCCCCTTTTGGGAGCCAGTGCACTGGTGCAGATATCTGATTAGCTACCGTGGGTCCCAAAAGGGGAGAGTGACACCAACCGTTCCCAGATTGCATCTACCGACTCGCCTTCACCCGCGGTCAGAAGATCCGCCGGCTCCAGCCCATAGGCACCGGCAACCTTCTCGAGTTGTCCTGCCCGCTCACTTCTCTTGAGTTTATCCATTTTGGTGGCGATAACGAGAAGCCGGCGGCCGTGTTCGAAACTTTCATCACGAATGGCGAGCTCGTCGGCTTCGGGAAGCCTTCGAACGTCGTTCAAAAGACAAACGATCCGGAGCGGCACCCGCTCGCGGAGATAATCGACCGTCAATTTGTTCAGTGCTTGCCGCATCGTCTTGGGCATCTTGGCAAAACCGAAGCCGGGCAGATCGACCAGGTGCAATTCGAGCTCGGTGTGCTTCCCGGAAGCAAAAGTGATCCGAAAGACATTGAGCTGCTTGGTGCGGCCGGGCGTGGCACTCACGTTGGCCAAGCTCTTTCGGCCGACCAGACGATTAATCAAAGTCGATTTGCCGACGTTCGAGCGTCCGACAAAACAGATCTCGGCTACATCGGAAGCGGGCAGTTGCGCCAGCGTCGCCGCACCGGCGATGAATGTGGCCGACTTTGGCTGCCTTTCCAGCACATTGGGATCCTAAGCTTAGAATTCCACGTGGACAAGTTGTC